>Ga0136611_10000537_pt1 | contig 25196 bp, 27 predicted proteins | sample AntDrymUQ2232306_2_FD_106645 | JGI IMG/M metagenome (GOLD analysis project Ga0136611, IMG submission 106645) | Polar desert sand microbial communities from Dry Valleys, Antarctica - metaG UQ223 (23.06) | ecosystem: Environmental > Terrestrial > Soil > Desert | place: Antarctica: Dry Valley...
GGGTCTACAAGCCGGCCATGCCGATTGACCAGGCGTTGGGCATCCTGCACTCGGATATGGATCGTGGCGACCTCGACCCCAAGGCCGTTGCCCTGCTAGAAGACTGCCTGGAGGAGATTGAGCGTACGTGCGAACCGCTACGGCCAAGGGAGAACGTGCTCGCTGGCGCGTCCTTGTCCTCACCTCAGACACCGGCTCTGGCCATCGTAGTGTCTCCCGCGCCCTTGCAGACGCCGCCGTTGACCGCGGTGACCTCGAGCTGATCGAGGTCGATCCGCTCGCGCCGCTGCCGGCCTCTCTCCGAGCTGACGGCGCCGCCGAAGCACCAACGGTATTTGATCGCATCGTGGCCTCCTACGGCCCGGCGATTGTGCACGTGCCGTGGCTGTGGGGGTTTGGCTTCCGGCTCGTAGACAATGAAGTAGGTCTCCAACTCTATCTTGGCGCTCTTTCGAGCCGCTTCCAGGAACGGATTGTCGAAGCGGTTCAAATAACGGGTGCGGACGCGCTTCTCTCAGTCCATCCGCTGGTCAATCAACTAATGGTCCGCGTGCGAGAGCGACTTGAACGTCCAGATATGCCGCTGCTCACTGTTCTGACTGACCTGATTGACGTTCATCACTGGTGGGCCGCTAAGGGAATTGACAAATACGTCGCTAGCTCCGACAGCGCGGCTAGTCGCCTGTTGGAGCGCGGAATCGCACCGCAGCGGATCGCCACATTGGGCATCCCTATCCGTCCTACCTTTGCACGAATGGCTACCCCGGCGCGCGAGATGCGCGTCAAGCTGGGGTTAGACCCCGAGCTCCCGCTGCTACTTCTGATGGGCGGCGGCGATGGCGCCGGCATGCTGGTTGAGACTGCGCAAGCAATCGGACGGCTAGCGGGTGGCGAGAAGGCGTTTCAAGTGGTGGTGGTCACAGGTCGCAACGCGCGGGCGCGGATTGCGCTGGAGGCGCAGCGCTGGCAGGTACCAGCGCAGATACTGGGCTTCGTCCCCAACATCGCGGAGTACATGACAGCGGCGGACGTGATCGCAACCAAACCGGGCTCCCTCACAATATCCGAGGCACTTGCGCTCGCCCGGCCGCTGCTTCTGGGTAAGCCGCTGCCGGGGCAGGAGGTAGGGAACGTCGCATACGTCGTTGAGGCCGGCGCCGGTCTAGCCTACCGCTCACAGGAAGAGGCGGCGCAAGCGTTTGAGTATTTGCTGAACGATCCGTCCGTCCGTTGGGAGATGGGGCAGAAGGCGGCACGCATCGGCCACCCGCGCGCCGCCGAGCGCACCCTGGACGTGCTCCAGGGGCTCCTGCTTCAGGCAGAAAACAACTAAACCAGAAAGAGGCTACGCCGTGACGCCACAGACCGCACACCCACGCCGGGAGGAGCGCCCGCTGCTCGCCATCACTATGGGCGACCCGTCAGGCGTTGGCCCGGAAGTCACCGTCAAGGCGCTCGCCGCTGGATCAATTCACGAAATCGCCCGGCCACTGGTTATCGGCGACCGGCGTGTGCTCGCGGAGGCGGCAAAGGTTTGTGGCCTCACAGTTGATATCCGCGCCTGGCGCAACGCTGAGGAGGCGACGTTCGAGGCCGGGAGCATCGATGTGCTCGACCTGGACAACGTCTCGCCGTCTACATGGCGGTGGGGGCAGCTTTCCGCCGAAAGCGGCAAAGCCGCCCTGGAGTACATCCGCAAGGCGATGACGCTGACCGACTCGGGCATGACGAAGGGCATTGTGACGGCGCCCATCAACAAGGAGGCTACATCACTTGCCGGCTCCAAAGAGCTGGGCCACATGGAGCTGTTTGCGCGCGTCTACGATGCCAAGAACCAGGCGACCATGCTCGTCAGTGGCAAGCTGCGCTGCGTCCACCTCACCACACATTACTCGCTCAAGGAAGCCATCACCCGCATCACTCGCGAGCGCGTGCTTCAGCGCCTGGTCACCACGCATGAGGATTTCCGGCGCTGGGGCATGGCGCAGCCACGCATCGCCGTGTCCGCCATCAACCCGCACGGAGGCGAAGGCGGCTCGATGGGCACCGAGGAGCAGGAGCACATGACTCCGGCGGTGCAAGACGCAAAGCGAATGGGCATTGACGCACGTGGCCCGTACCCGGCCGACTCGGTTTACGTGCGCGCCATGCGCGGCGAGTTTGACGCCGTGATCGCCATGTTTCATGACCAGGGGCACATTCCGGTCAAGGTCCACGGCTTTGAGCAAAGTGTGAGTGTCGCGCTCGGCCTGCCCATTGTCCGCACCAGCGTAGACCACGGCACCGCATTTGACATTGCCGGCAAGGGCATCGCCGACGAGCTCTCCATGCGCGAGTCCATCCGCGTGGCCGCCGAGATTTGCGCCGGCACCTGGCTCCAATCTGCATAACGGAACGTGCGGCGATCTACCGCTGGCGGGTGAAGATACCCATCAGCTGCAAGAACGAATACACCGTAATCGCCAGGACGGCGGCAAGGGCGGCGAAGTAGATGCCGATCACGGGCGAGCCCGTGGTCGCGGCAAGCCAGAAGTAAGCCGAGCCGCCGAGCACGAAGAAGGTAATGGCGGCGAGAATGCGTGTGCCCGTGATCTGCGCCTGGATGGTCGCCAGGAAGACCTTCCGAGAGCGGCTCGGGCGCCGGCGTCTTGACCCTCTGGGGCTGCTGGGCGAGCTGCCGGTCGGACTATCGGGAGCGCTACTGGAGGACATGCCGGTAGTGATCCAGCCGTTTGACCTGCTCACCTCGCAGCTCAATTGCAATGAGGTCGACGCGCCAGCCGGTGAGTACTCCGCGCTCCTGCACGTAGGCCAGCGCGCACTCCGCCATCCGGCGCTGCTTCGCCGCCGTGATCGATTCTTCAGGCGTGCCGAACGAGTCGCCGCGGCGCGTTCGTACCTCCACGAACACAAGCTCGTCTCCGTCCCGCGCCACCAAATCAATTTCGCCGTACTGGCAGCGGAAGTTGCGCTCCACCACGCTCCAACCGGCGCGCACGACGTAATGTCCGACGATTGCTTCGCCGGTCTGGCCAGTGACGCTGCGCGATGCAATCACGCAGGCACCGGCAGAGGTGCCCCGAGACGCGCAAACTGGGGCAATGACGCGGGCAGGGCACCCGCTACGTGGTCCCGCAGCCCGAGGAAGTACTTGACAGGTGCGAAGGACCGGCGGTGCAGAGGGCTGACGCCTGCCCGGCGTAGCCCTTCCATGTGGCGGCGTGAGCCGTAGCCCTTGTTTGAAGCCAGGTCATAGGCGGTGTAACGCAGCGCGAGCGTGCGCATGTGGGCATCGCGCTGAACCTTGGCGACAATCGACGCCGCCGCGATTGCCAGGCACGAACTATCTCCGCGGATCACTGAGCGCTGAGGAAGCGGCACGTCGAGCAGCTTCACGGCATCTATCAGCAGATAGTCCGGCTGAAGTTGGACGCCAGCCAGTCGCATTGCCCCCCAACCTGGACCTCGACGCCGCATTGCTCGGCTAAGACACTCGATGGCGGCGCGCATCGCCAGGCGCGTTGCGCCCAACACGTTCAACTGGTCCACCACCGGCGCCTCTGCCCACCCGATGGCAGCGGCCGTCGCGCAGTCGAGGATCGCCGCCGAGAGGCGTTCGCGTTTGAGCGGCGACAGCAGCTTTGAGTCCGTGACTTCAGCTAGGAGGGCGCGGTCTTCATAACACGCCGCCGGCAGGATCACGGCACCAGCAAAGACGGGCCCTGCCCAGCAGCCCCGTCCTACTTCATCAATTCCCGCGATGGCGCCGTACCCGGCGGCGCGCAGCGAGTCTTCGGCTTCCAAGGAGCGGATGGCGAACAGCGGCAGCTGAACGACCACGACTGCTCCCCGTACCCAGTGCCTCCTAGCGGAAGCCGCGCTCCTTGATCCGTGCTGCCTTGCCGACTAGCCCACGCAGGTAATAAAGCTGGGCGCGACGGACCTTGCCGAAGCGCAGCACCTCAATCTTGTCGATCTGTGGCGAGTGGAGGAGGAAGTCACGCTCCACGCCGATGCCGTGCGAGACCTTACGCACGGCAAACTTGGTCAGGACGCCACCATTGCGGTAGCGCATGCACACACCTTCAAACGCCTGCACACGCTCGCGATTGCCTTCCGTCACCTTGACGTGCACGCGAAGGGTATCGCCAACATTGAACTCTGGGACATCGCCGCGGAGCTGCTCACGCTGCAGCTCATCAATCACATTTGCCATCGCTAGCCTTCGCTGTTCTCTGGTGAATCGCCAGTAATTGTAGCAGCCGCCTTCTTCAGAAGGTCCGGCCGGCGCCGCCTGGTGCGGTCTATCGCTTGTTCTCGCCTCCAGCGCTCAACCTCGCCGTGGTGGCCGGAAATCAGCACGTCTGGAACGCGCCACCCACGGAACTCGGCCGGCCGCGTGTAATGCGGGTATTCCAGCAACCCGTCGGTGTGAGACTCGTCTAGGGCGGATTCGGCCGAGCCAAGCGCTCCCGGCAACAGCCGCACCATGGCGTCTACCAGCGCCATGGCCGGCAGCTCCCCGCCGCTCAGCACATAGTCACCGATAGAAACCTCGCGATCAACGCCATGCTCGCGGAAGCGTTCGTCCACGCCTTCGTAGTGTCCACAGACCAGGATCAGTCGCTCCTGCTGCGCCAGCTCACTCACAATCCTCTGTTCCAGCCGTTCACCCTGTGGCGTCAACAGCACTACGTGCGCTGCTGCTGGGCTGATTCCCTGTGTGACGCTTACTGGAGCACCAGGCAGTTCTTTGACCGCCTCTACTGCCTTGAACAGCGGCTCGGCCTTGAGCACCATGCCGGCGCCGCCGCCGAAGGGCTTGTCATCCACCGTCCGGTGCCGGTCTGAGGTCCAATTACGCAGGTTGTGGATGTGGATCTCGACGATTCCGGCCCTTGAAGCGCGCGACACAATGCTCTCGTCAAACGGCCCGGTGAACATGGCCGGAAAAAGCGTCACAATGTCGATGCGCATGGCGCGCGACGCGCTTAGTCCAGCAGGCCGGGCAGCAGGGTCACTTCAATCGTGCCCGACTCGAGATCAATGCGCTTCACCACATCCTTGATCGCGGGCAGCAGGATCTCGCGCTCCCTGCCCTTCACGACGTAGACATCGTTGCTGCCGGTCTGGAGCACGTCTGAAAGCGTGCCCAGCTCTTCACCGTCCATGGTGACCACCCGCAAGCCGACAACTTGGTGGATAAAGTACTCACCCGCCGGCAGCTTGACCGCCTCGCTCTCCGGTACGAACAGGTACTTCCCATGCAAAATGCGCGCGTCGTCACGGCTGTCGACGTTTTCCACGCGCATCACGATCCCCGGGCCATACGAGCGCCGATGCACCACGCGTACCGGCTTGTGCTCGTCCCCAACGTAGACGGTGCTCAGCTCCCGGAAACGCTCCGGATAGCGGCCCAACGGCTTCACGCGCAGTTCGCCACGCGAGCCAAACGTGCCCATCACCTCGCCAACGGCGATCCAGCCGTCCGGCTCGTCACCCGTCCTCGCTGAGGAGGACCCCTGGCGAACGTCGTGTTCGCCCGACACGATCAGTCGATCTCGAGCATGACGCGTCGCTGCTGGCGGTCAGCGGCGACGCGGAGGATAGTGCGTAGCGCCTTGGCAACGCGTCCTTCGCGGCCAATCACCTTTCCGGTGTCCTCCTGCGCGACGCTCAATTCAATGATGGTCGTGCGACCAGCTTCCCGCTGGCGCACCTCCACCGCATCAGGGTCGTCCACAAGAGAGCGCGCGATGTACTCAATCAGTGGCTTCACGCTAGCAATCCTCCAGGAAGGCGACTATGAGCGCTTGCTGCTTTTAGCGGCAGACTTGCTTCCGCTCTTAGCGGCAGACTTAGCACCCGACTTCGCCGCGCTCTTACTCGCCGTCTTGGCGGCCGGCTTACTCGCCGTCTTGCCTGCGCTCTTGGCAGCGCCGCGTCCGCCAGGGAGCGCTCCAGCTACCGCTTCCGCTGCATCGCCAGCAGCGTCCTCGGCAACGGCCGCCACCTTACGTACGCCACGCGTGACAATCCGCATCGCCTGCATCGCCACCTTTGCCGTCTTCTCAGCGGCGTCGGTGGCCTTGCGGACTGCTTTGGCAGGGGCGGACGCGGTATCTTCCTTGTGCTGACGCTTGTCCGCGAGACGCGCCTCTTCGTGCGCTTTGAGCACCCCACTGTGACGCAGCAATATGCGCACGCGATCGCTCGGCTGCGCGCCATTGCGTAGCCACTTGACGGCCCGCTCCACGTCAACCTCGACCGTGGCGGGGGCAGTCAGCGGATGGTAATGGCCGACGATGTCTACGTGACGTCCGTCACGGGGGGCGCGAGAGTCGGCAACGATGACGCGGTAGTGGGGTCGCTTCTTGGACCCAACACGCGTGAGGCGCATGCGCAGCAAAGCTAGTCTCCTGTGTCCTGGCGTCCCGCGTGTTGTTCGGGGACCAACGATTCAGTGTTTACGGAAGGTCAAATGGTATCAGGCCAGTTCCTTCACGTTGAGGAACTCAGCCATGAGCGGGTACAGCACCTTGCGTTGGACAGGGTCGGCCACGTGGATGCCATGGTGGTTGATCAGTAGCGTCGACTGCTCGAGCCACGCCTGCCAGCATTCAGCGCAGACATTTTGCTGCACCTTCAGCCCCCGCTCACCCGCCAGGGGAGGCGACGGCAACGCCGGCTTCTTCTGCCCGCAACGGGCACACGTGATCACGTTAGAGGATTGTATAACCCACTCACCCCCGGATAAGATCGGCTCATGAGCACGGACGCCGGTGGCGCCACCGGCACAACGGGCGCAGAGGTGTCAGCGGGCATGGTGGACAAGGGGGAGGCGGCAGACCGGGTAGCCGCCGCGCTGCGCGAGGGGACGTTCGACCCGCAGCACGGCGGGGAGGCATTCTTGCGGTCCGACGCCGAGAAGGCGATCCGCGCCGCACTAGGGGATGGCGCGCGCCTTGTGGTTGCCGGAAAGGACGATGGACAGCTCCGCGCCGCTGGTTTCTTGGGCGCGCGCTTTCAGCCAGACCTGGTAGTGAACACCGGCGGCGCTCAGGTGGCAGTGACCATCACTCTTCTGAAAAGCGATGCGGCGGGGGTGACACACGCGCTGGCCGGGGCGCTGGTACTTGCCAGCCGCTACTCCAGCGTTGTGGCCTTCATCCTCGACCGGCGACTCGCCAAGCGGAACCCCTTCGACGATCCGTCTGATACGCCGGCCCAGCGCCAGCTGAGCGATGCCGAGCAGGCGCTGGCGCGGCAGCTCTGGGACCGGCACAAGGTGCGACTGGAAGTCCGGCAGCAGGATCCCTTCGGCTGGTGACCGGCTGCCGGGGTTGCCGCACCTGCCGGTTGCCATAATCCCTGCATGTTCACCCGCGCGGTCATCACCGACGAAATCTCGCAGGATCTGGACCTCGCCGCCAGGATGGCGCGTGAGTTTGGCCTGGACCAGCTTGAGCTGCGCACGGCGTGGGACGTCCGCATTGACAATATGACCACGGCGGAGCTTGACCGCGTCAAGCGCATCGCACGCGAGAACCGCCTGGGCATTGTCTGTCTCGCGTCACCGTTCCTGAAGTGCGACCTTGGCAATGACGCTGAATACAAGGAGCATCTTGAGATCCTGCGTCGCGCCATCAATGCGGCGCACACGCTTGGCGCCAAGATCATTCGCACGTTCACCTTCTGGAAGAAGGGCGAGCTTCCAGAACACTTCGATCAGATTGTGCGCGCCTACGCCGAGCCCGCGCGCATTGCTTCCGGTGAAGGCATCACGCTGGGCATCGAAAACGAACATGCCTGTTACGTTGGCACCGGCCATGAAGCCGCAGACATGATCGAGGCCATAGGCTCCCCTGCCGTGAAAGCGGTCTGGGACCCGGGCAACGCGTACTGGACGGGCCGCGAGCGTGCCGTGCCGGACGGCTACGAGCGCATCAAGCCACACATCACCCACGTGCATCTCAAGGACGTGATCCTCCAGGGCGCGGGCGGCCAGTCGGAAGCAACCGTGCTCGGACGAGGAGAAGTGGACATCCCCGGCCAGCTTGCGCGCCTGGTTCGGGACGGCTACGCCGGCTGTACGTCACTGGAAACCCACTATCGCGTCAAGGCGCACCTTTCGGAAGAAGCCGTGAACCGTCCCGGGGGCAGCGCGTTTTCCGAAGGCGGAGAAGAGGCGTCGCGGCTCTGCCTGGAAGCGTGGAACGGCATGATGGCCGCGCTCCCGACTCAATCACAGGCGTGACCGCCCGCATTCTGGACGGCCGCGCCGCGTCAGAGGAGATCGGGCGCGAGGTCGCCGCGGCCGTCGCGATCCGTTCCGCAGCGGGCGGAACACCGCCGGGTCTTGCCACTGTCCTGGCAGGAGACGATCCGGGCTCGGCGTGGTACGTGCGGTCAATTGGCCGCAAGGCGCGCGCCTCCGGTATGGAGTGGCGCGAAGTGCGCGTTGATCCTGCTGGCGGTGACGTGGCGCTACGCGCGGCAATACAGACGCTGAACATGGATACTGCGATCCATGGCGTCATTGTGATGCTTCCGCTCCCTGCGCCGTTGAGCCTCAGCACTGTGGCAGAGCACCTGGATCCGGCCAAAGACGTAGATGGCATTACCACGGTGAACACCGGGCGCCTGACGCTGGGCGTGCCGCAATTGGTGCCCTGTACGCCGTTGGGAGGAATCGAGCTGCTCAAGCGCAACGGGATCGCGATTGCCGGAGCTGAGGCGGTCGTCTTCGGGCGCAGCAACATTGTTGGCAAACCACTGGCCCTTATGCTGCTGGCCGAGCACGCCACAGTCACACTCGTTCACACACGGACGCGCGACCCGGAGACGGTGTGCCGGCGGGCGGACATCGTGTGCGCCGCCGTCGGGAAGCCGGGGCTGATTACCGCTGCCATGGTGAAACCCGGCGCCACCGTCCTGGACTTCGGCACCACACCGAACGACGCGGGCAAGCTCCAGGGAGACGTGGATTTTACCTTCGTGAGTCAGGTAGCAGGATGGCTCACCCCGATGCCCGGCGGAACCGAGCAGATGACCACGGCCATGCTAATGCGCCAAACACTGCAAGCAGCCTCGCGCGCTGCCTAAAACCCGTACCGCGCGCGCACCCAGCCGAGCCAGTCGCCGTCCAGGTCAGGCGCGCTGATGGCGAGTGTCTTTACGACGCTCTCCTCCCAACGCCTGCTTTCCGCGAATTCGGACGCGAGTGCAAGAAATCGCTCCTGGCCGAATCGCTCCATTACGTAGGCCGTTGCGTGCGCGGCGTGCGCGTAGGCAAGGTCCACATCGAATCTGGTGAATCCGCGAGAGGGGTCTTCACCCCATTCGATGATCTCGCTCGCCCGGTCAAGCGTGATAGTCCGGCCGTTGCGCAGCGCCTGAGCCATGCTGCCTTCACGCAGATGGGAGGTGACGAACTCAGCAAACCCCTCTACCATCCACTTGGGCATCTTCACCGTTGGGACGACGCTGTTATTGACGAGGTGGGCGTACTCGTGCGTGAGCGCCACAAGCAAGCGATCCTCTTGCGGCTCCCCCGGCGCGGTTATCCCCGCGCCGTAGGACTCAATCGACCGGATCACGATCTGGTCGGTACCCGGTAGGAAGAGCGCCCACGTCCCGTAGCCGCGCAGCGCCGAATGCGCGCCATAGGTTGGATTAACGCTAATCGCCGGCCTGCCCGCCGGCACAATGCCCGTGCGCGCCGTGACATGGGCGTGTGCTCGCTCGGCCACACCCACCATGCGCTCAATCACGTCGTCGTCCCAGTCAAAGTGGCCGAGGGTGAAATGCTCACTAGATTGGCTCTTCCGCGGACCAATCTCCTCGTTGAGGATCTCGCTATGCAGCCAACCGCTTTCGGCCTGCCTGAACACCCACACTGCCTGACCCACCAGCGCGGCGCCGTCCTGTGCCCCGATATCGATCCATGCCTTGACATACCCCGACTGTTTGGCTTGCGTGCCGGTCACCCAATAGCTCAGGGCGGCCCGCTGGCCCCGTCCAGACTCCAGCGTGAAAGCATCTCCTTGGATGCGGCGCCACGTCAGATTGCGCTGGTCGATGGTGGCCATGAAGGCGTCCCGGTCGCCACGCGCGCGCGCCGTCGCCTGCCGGTTCAGCGTCGCCTGGATGTCGGAGGTGGCCGGGTCATCCGCCGTTGCACGGCGCACCCCAAAGGCGGCGCCACCCAGAACAGTGAGCAGCGCGGCGCGGCGGGCGAAGCGTCCGGTGACTCTGGGCGTCATTTCTATACTCGATTGGTGACTTCCGAACGGACCGAGCGGCAGAGTGCCTCGCTGGAGGCAGATCCTGTCGCCATACTGGAGGCACTCCAGGCGTGTCCCACTGCCCCGTTCCATGAAGCATACGTCGCTGCGCGCATTCGGGAGCTTTGCCGGGATCACGATCTGAGCGTGACGGCGGACCCCTACGGAAACCTACTGGTCCGCCCAAGCCCAGACAGCGAGCCTCCGGCGGCCGGGCGGACCATCGCCTTCTGCGCACACATGGACCACCCTGCATTCGAGGTCACCGAGGCGGATCCGCTGACCGGCACCCTACTTGGCGGCGTTGGCACCGCCACGTTTGAAAGACCGGTGCCGGTGCGCTTCATCACCCCTCAAGCGACCGTCAGCGGAAGGGTGATGGGCAGAGAGCGAGAGCAACCCGACGGAACAACTAGGCTGCGCCTGGAGGCGGACGGGCCGGTGCCTGTGGGAACGATCGGCATATGGGATGTTGGACCGTTCCGGCGGGAGGGTGATCTCTTGCATGGTCCGGCGATGGATGATCTGGCGGGCTGCGCGGCGATCCTGGCGGCGCTGGCCGAATGCCGCCGGCGAGGGACAGGCGGTGGCGCGCTCGGCATCTTCACGCGCGCCGAGGAGGTCGGACTGATTGGAGCGACCCTTATCGCTCGCCAGCGCCTGCTTCCGGATGACGCCATCGTCGTATCACTGGAAGCGAGCCACGCGCTGCCCGGTGCGGTCATGGGCGGCGGTCCGGTCATCCGCGTAGGGGACCGGTCAACGGCCTTCCATCCGGACGGGGAGGCGCTACTGCGCCGCGCGGGCGCGCGGCTGGTTGAGACGCATCCCGAGTTGACGGTTCAGCGTCAGCTCATGTCCGGTGGCACCTGCGAGGCGACAGCCTTCCTGCTGGCGGGCTATGCTGCCACCGGAGTTGCGTTCCCCTTAGGGAACTATCACAACGGCGGCCCGGACGGCGCCATCGCCGCCGAATACATTGACCGACGCGACCTGGAAACAGGAACCCTTCTCCTGGTAGCGGCCGCCGAAGAAATGACGCGACCCGCCGAACCCGATCCCGTATACGTTCGTCTTGAAACCCGCGCGGACGCCGCATCCGGCCGTCTGATCCAGACCGCCAGGACGTGGGTGGCTTAGGAAAGCTCGGACCAGACGGCGTTGTGAAATCGCGCGCGGAGGATACGGACGCGGTCCGCGCTTCCCGCCTCGCGCGTGGGATGGACCCGGTTAGTGAGCAGAATTGCGTAGAGCCCGCGCTCAGGGTCGATGACAATGGATGTGCCGGTGAAGCCGGTGTGGCTGTACGCGGCTGTGCTCGCTAGGTCCGCGGCCGGCCAGAAGCCGTTGGGCTGCAACACCCAGCCAAGGCCGCGCCGGTTGGCCCGATCAACGCCGCCGGTCTGATCCCGGATCGCCGCCTTCACGGCGGCGGCCGAGAGGAGACGGCCACGGGCGTCTTGCCCCTCCCTTAGCCACGCCCGACAGAATAGCTCCAGGTCCGCCAGTGTCGTGAAAAGTCCGGCGTGGCCGCTGACGCCGCCGAGTGTCAATGCGTTGTCGTCGTGGACGATCCCGGTGATCGCGCCGTTCCTCTGCTCTATCACCTCGGTCGTCACGAAGTCAACGCGCTGCTTCGCCGGGGGGCGGAAGCCGGTGTCTTTCATGCCTAACCGGTCGAAGACATCCGATTGAGCGAGCTTCTCAAGAGACGTACCAGTCACTCGTTCCAGCACCACGCCGAGCGTGATGAAGCCAAGGTCGCTGTAGATGACCTCCGTTCCGGCCGGACGCGCCAGGGGTGTCTCCCAGACCTGCTGCAGCGCGCTCGCCCGTGTCCTGCCGGTTGTGGTCAAATCCTGCCAGGCGGGTAATCCTGACGTGTGCGTCAACAGCTGGCGGACGGTGATGTCCTCCTTTCCGGCGGCCCCAAACTCCGGCACAACGGCAGCAACTCGCTGATGTAGGAAGAGATCGCCACGCTCAATCGCCTGAAGCACGAGCGTGGTGGTGACAACCACCTTGGTGAGCGAGGCGACATCAAAGCGCATGCTCTCGCGCAGCCGCCGCTTTCGGGGCTGAAGCTGGGCCCACCCCATGTGCTCAGATAAGAGCGTAACGTCCGGCGTGCCGGCAGCGGCAGCGGCGCCGGGGACCAATCCCTCCTCCACGCCGCGGCGCAAAGTCTCGAAGGAACGCGCCAAAATGGTCATTGAAAATCTGAGTCTGTCGCGGCGGGGACCGGCATGGGTAGAATTTCCCCGTTACTTGAAGGAGTTGAGTGAATCATGAACAAGCGCCGTCGCGTCGCCAAGCAGAAGCGCCGCAAGACCCGGGACCGTCTTAAGGCCAAGGAGCGCGTGGCGCGCCAGGCCACTCCCGCAGCCCCAACCACGCCTTTCCGCCGCGGCGCGTAGCGCCGTTGTGGGGCACCACGGTAGGGCGTCCAGACGGGCGCTCACCAGTGGGGCGCTCACCAGTGGAGCCGTTCGCGCAGATAGTCCCGGCCACGCTGCGCGCTAGCGCGTGGCTCGGCTACCCCCGGTTCTAGCTCGACACACACCCAACCGCCGTACTCGGCGTTTTCAAGGCGCATTAGTGGCTCCTCTAGTTCCAGCGTGCCTTCACCGAGTGCCGTAAATCCACCCGCCTGCACGAACTGACGGAAGCCCAGGTGCTCGTCCACGACGTGCTGGAACACTTTGGCGTCAAAGCCTTTCAGGCGGGGATACACGAAACGCCGTCGGTGCTCGCTGACGAGGATGTCCACGTCGCCGCCGGCATATGCCCAGTGGCCGAGATCCGGCGCTAGCCCCACAAGTTCCGGCTCAGTGTGGTCGATGATCGCCTGGTATTCGGCCGGAGTGTCCAGATACGTGCCGACTCGGTTCTGAATGGCCGCTTGGAGGCCAAAGTTCCGGCACCGATCACCGTACTCGTTGAGCGTATCCGCCAAGCGCGCCAGCTTATCCGGAGTTAGGGGTAGCAGCGGCGGTTCTCCGGCCACCATGTCGCGGCGGGCAGGGTGAGCAACGGTGCGGAAGAGCACGATTGCGCCTTCATTGACTTCGGCCAGAAAGTCAGCGACGCGGCCGAGCGTTTCAATTTCCTTAGGCTTCTCGTCACGCTCGAAGAATGAACCAATCAACGGCGCGGCGGTCAGCGTGAGATGCCGGTCGGCCAGGAGGCCGCGTAACCGAGGGAGGTACTTGGCGAAGTCTTCCAGCGCCTGACGGTTCGCCTCAACACCGGCGTATTCCAGGTTAGCGACATCATCAAGCACATACTCGAAGAGCGTGTCTTGCCAGGCGGCGGGACTGCACGCGACGCGGGCCATCCCATAAGGAGTAGCACGCCAGAGGCATCCTCCGCACCCCATAACGCCCTCTGCTCTCGCTTCGCGAGTGCTCGGTTGTTGCTAACCTCGGTCTCGGTGGCAAAGCGCGCGAGAGTTGCCGTGGTGCGCACGACACCACAGCGCGTCCTGGAAGACTATGCGCGCGTGCTGGAGCTGAGCGGCTGCGGGGCGCTCCTTCGAGACGCGGGGAACGTGGTGGCCTATGGCAACCTCACCTGGTCGCGCTACTTCCCCGGCGGCTCAAGTCCGCCGTGGCAGCTTGATGGCGTTGCCCATCTGGCGCGCGGCAAGAGTACCTGGCGCTGGGTGGCGGGGACGGGCCACACCGGCAGACCCCGGCGCGGCGCGCGTGACGCCTGCTGGCCGGCCGCGCTGGAACGGCACGGACAGACGTTTGAGCCGCTCGCGCGCACTGAGATACTGCACTACCCGCAAGGGAAGCGCCTGATGGTGCTAGATGAGATCTTTCCGACGGGCCTTCCGGTGCCTCGGACCGCCCTGCGCGGGAGTGTGGCGGTCCATCTGCCCACGCTCAAGACCCACGGATTGGTTGGCCTGGCAGGCGCAATAGAAAACGGGTGGCCGTCCTGGCTGCCCGCCGGGGGAGGCGCCGCCGCGGCGCACCCGCACGAAGTTCTGGTAGACCTCCTAACGCTGCAGCTGGAAACCCATCAAGCGGTGTGCGCCGTGATGGACGCGACGATAGCGGGGGACGGCGCCGGCCCGCGGACCGTAGAACCGAAAGAGACCAACGTCCTCCTTGCATCTACTGACCCCGTGGCACTCGACGCGGTCGCTGCCCGGCTAGCGGGGATGGACCCGTTCAGTGTCCGCTACCTGGCGCTAGCCTACGCGCTCGGCTTAGGCTGCGCCGATACCGAGGAGATAGAGCTTGCCGGCGACGACGTGCCTCCCGGAGAGCTCCACCTACGTGCCCGGCGTCCACCTTCGGCGCTTGCCCGCACCGTGTTGGAGGAGCTGCGGCTTCAAGGGTTGGAGGATTGGATCTTCCGGCGACGCTGGCTCACGCCTGCATCGACCTTGTACTACGACCTGCTTTGGTACCACTCGGTTGGGAAAAGTCGCCTGCGAACGTTCCACCAGAGCGCTTGGGGGAGACTCTTTGCTTCCTACGCTGCCCGGCAGCGGTAGGTGCGATAGTATTGCGCCATGTTGGGACGGCTGGCGCTGGGTCACGCATTGCGACCGGCGCTGCACGCGGCGGTGCTCGGCACGTTGCTCCTGGGCGCCTGTACGCCACAGGAGGCCCTGACTCCCAAGCTCACATCTGACGTCATCCCGACTCCGACCCCCCAGCCGCGGGCCGCGCAGTCTCCCGGCAGCGCCCAAATGACGGCCGAGCAGGGTCAGGCAGTGGTGATGGAGGCGTGGTCCCGGCTGCTTGAGACCTACGTTGACCCCGCCGAGCCGCTTGACCTGCTGCGAGCCGCCTGGGACGGATTCACTGCCGCGCTTCCGGCGGGTCAGGCGCGCCCACCTTTTCCAGCGCTGAGCGGAACCAATCCGCAGGCAGATCTGCTCCGGTTCCGTACCGCTTACTTGACGGCGGCATCACAGGCAGGCGGGGGAGTGGAAGGGCAGGCCGTACTGGCCAACGCGGCCGTACGCAAGATGACGGAAAGTTTGGCGGATTGCCTCACGAGCTTCACCGACGCCGGACAAGTCGAGGAGCAGCTTGCACGCCAGCAAAGCGAGACACGCACCGGCGGCGTGGGGATCCGTATCAAGCGTAAAGCGACCGAGCCGGCCGTCATCTGGGAGCTGCTAGAAGGCGGCAGCGCCGGAAAAGCAGGGATTAAGCCTGGTGATGCCATTGTCAAAGTAGATGGCAAAGATATTGGTACGCTGACGCTTGACCAGATAGCCACCTCCATCCGCGGCCCGGAAGGGTCTAGCGTCAAGCTGACGGTCGAACGCGCGGATGGCAAACGCACGCAGGACTTCTCGCTCAAGCGGGCGCCTCTGAATGAGCCCGCGTTCCAGACGCGCATGCTAAAAGGCGACGTAGCCTACTTTCGCCTGCTGGGCTTTGGACAGCCGGTACAGACTCAGCTGCTCACCTCAATCCGTGACTACGAGGCAAAGAAGGCCAAAGGCTGGATCTTTGATCTCCGCACAAACGCGAGCAGCGACTACGCTGCGATGCAGGCGACGCTAAGCACCGTGCTCAAAGACGGTCCGTTTGGCTATGACCAGGACCGGCAGGGTCGCCGTTCCGCGTTGGGACCGGCTGGTGCCTACCTCCCGCGCCAGCGCCCCTATGTCGTGTTGGTGAGCGACTCAACGTCTGCGTCAGCGGAGCTGTTTGCGGCGGCGGTGGAGCATCATAAGTCCGGCACCGTCATCGGCAACAAGACCGCGGGCTGCTCCGGGAGCGCCAGCCGCTTCCAGCTGTCGGACGGCTCGCTCCTTTCGGTCGCGTCGCGCCGCGTTATGGGTCCCGCCGGGCTGGAGATCAACCGGACGGGCCTGACACCTAAGGAAACCGTTGAGGTTACGCGGGCCGAGCTCGCCGCCGGCAAGGACCCGCAGTTAGACCGCGCCCTGGCAGTTCTGGGCGAAAAGTAGCGCGAACGTTCGCGCTACGCTGACCTGGTGGCGTCCATTGAGCTGGCCAGCTCGGTCCAGCTCAGGAACTCTGCTTCGCTCACGCCGAGATAGCGCGCGGCATTTCCGGCCGTGATACCGCCGGTCCGGTACAGGTCGATGATGACGCGCTCCTTGTCAAAGCCCTCCGGCTCCGGGCCATCCATCACACTCGATACGGCTTCGGCCGCGTGTGGGTGTGCGCCATTTGACGTGGGCACGCGTGCCTCAGCCTGTGCCGGTACGCCCGGCACGGAACCGTTTGCACTCTCGACGGATGTCAGCTCGTCCGGCAGATCATAGGCGAATTCGGCCAGCTCTTCAGCTGTGGGGGCGGGTCCCATAAGCGACGGACCGCCGGCGTCATCAATAGCGGGGTCGTACGCTGCCGTGGCGCCGCGAGGAAGGGCGGTGAGGGAGGGTGGATAGCTGCCGGCAACCGGCTCAATGTCGGGCGTGCTCTGCTGGTGCCAGGCGGCGAGCGCCCACGGTCCGGCATTGACCACGATGAAGGCCTGCTGAAGAGAGTTATCTACCTGAAGGAGACGCGGGGGCGGTCCCTTGATCTCTGCGTCGCTGGTGGCGTCCTCCCACGTGCTGGTGAAGGTGTTGGAGACGCTCTCCACTTCCTTCATGCCGTCTTCCCACTGAGCACGGGCTTCGGACATGAACTCGTTGGACATGTTTCGCAGCTTGCTGTAGCCACGGCCCAGCTTGCCCATGATCTCGGGCAGACGCTCGGGGCCGAGCACCACCAGCGCCACAACGCCGATGATCATGAACTCGGGCATCCCGATGTCAAACATCGATTTGAGTATAAGGCGGGAAGCCCTGCGTCGAGCAGGGCTTCCTCTTGCGCAAACGGTGTAGTCGTTTGAAGTCTTTTGCAGTCTTTTTAGGGGTTACGCGTCGGCGGCGGTAGAGATCTTCAGCGCCTGGAAGTCACGCGCGTTGGCGCGGATCTCCTGCTCAATCTGCGTCATTACTGACGAATTCTGGCGCAGGAATTCCTTAGCGTTCTCGCGGCCAAGGCCGATCTTGGTGTCACCGAAGCTGAAGTGTGCGCCGGACTTCCTGATAATGCCCATCTCCGTCCCAACGTCAATCAGGTTGCCGGGCTTGGAGATGCCCTCCGTCCACATAATGTCGAACTCACACACCTTGAACGGCGGCGCGACTTTGTTCTTGCGCACCGTTACCTTGGCGCGAATACCCATCTGCTCGGTGCCTTGCTTGATGATGTCCGTCCGGCGGATCTCCAGGCGAACAGACGCGTAGAACTTGAGGGCGCGACCTCCTGGCGTGGTTTCCGGGTTGCCGAACATAACGCCAATCTTCTCGCGCAGCTGGTTGATGAAGATGACGCAGCAGCGGCTCTTGGAAACCGCCGCCGTGAGCTTGCGCAGCGCCTGGCTCATCAGACGCGCCTGCAAACCCGGCAGGCTGTCACCCATATCGCCCTCAATCTCGGCGCGGGGCGTCAGCGCCGCAACCGAGTCGATCACCACCACGTCAACCGCGCCGGAGCGCACGAGCATCTCGCAAATCTCAAGTCCTTGCTCGCCGGTGTCCGGCTGGCTAACAAGTAGATCCTGGATCTTGACGCCGCAGCGATTCTGCGCGTCCAGCGGATCAAACGCATGCTCGGCGTCGATGATGGCGCCGATGCCGCCCAGACGCTGCGCTTCCGCGATCACATGCAGCGCGAGCGTGGTCTTGCCCGAGCTCTCCGGGCCGTAGATCTCGGTAATACGCCCGCGGGGCAGTCCACCCACGCCCAGCGCCAGATCAAGCGCGATGGCGCCGGTAGGAACGGTTTCCACCTGCATCCTGCCCACGCCGTCACCGAGGCGCATGATTGCGCCCTTGCCAAACTGCTTCTCAATGCCGGTCAGCGCGAGATCAATCGCGCGCTCAGCCTCGGCCGATGGGCGCGGCCCCTCGACGGTGGCGCCATTCTTCTGGGCCGCACCGTTCTTCTCTCCCGACGCGCCGGATACTCCAGCGTCTTCACCCCCAGGGATCGCCATAGTAGGCGCCGCTACAGACTTTGCCGCCGCCGTCCGACCAGTCGCTGTCATACCGTCAACTCTTTCCAACAAACCTGTCGCCACTGTCTCTCAACCTCTCGTGAACTAGCCGTCTCTCGTAGTGATCGGGCGACTCCAATTCTACCGTACATTTGTTCTAAATGGAAGGGGTTTTCTTCCCAAACGCACTCCAACCGGCGCCGATTATAGACCGGTCCGAACGCGCCGGTTAGGCAGGCAATCAGATGAGTGGCGGCCCGTCCAAAATGACCCCGAGGAACGGGTCCGATACGAAGTGGACGTTCCACCATTCCAGACCCCGCGACTCGAATGCAGCCTGGGTGCTGACCCATCGACGCGAGCCGCCTTCAAGTAGGTAGACGCGATCGTCGCCTGCCTTCAGAAGGTAGCCGGACTCAGCGGCAAGCGGAATGGAGCGGACAACCACGTCGTCCGTGTTCACCAGAGCGTCCCAACTAAGACCGCCTGCGGCGAACTCTTCCAGCGTCTTAATCCAGACGCGCTTGCCGCCACGCAGCACGTAGAGCGGGCCATTGCTGGCGCGCAAGAGGCTTCCTTCACGCAGCGCGGGGAGCGCCGGCCCTTCCGCGTACCGCGCGGCCTCGGCACTGTTGAGCGCCAGCGGCAGCGAACCGGTGAGGCCAAGCAGGAGCTGGGTCGCCGCGTCAGGGATGTGGCGGCGCTTGCCCGCAACGATGACGTAGACCTTGCCGGACGCGGGATCGCGCACCAGGTTCCCCCCCAGCCGGTCCGCGGGGGACTCTGTGAAGCGCCGCGCGTTCTCGCGGAAGGCGTAAAGACGGTTGTCCTTTGAGCCAACATAAACAGTTCCGGCCGCGTCGAGGGCGGCTGCGCCGTGAATCGAATCGAGCGCGCGATACGTCGAGAGGCGCTGCCCGTTGGCATCATACGCGTAGAAGATGGCGTCACCCGAGCCAAAGTAGACAACGCCATCGGATCCAACAGCGGCGGACGACCGGATAGCGCCGCCCGTTTGCGCCGCCCATTTCACGCTGCCACCCGAAATGGCGAGGAAGCGTCCATTCTCCGCGCCGGCGAAGACGGTGCCATCAGCGCCAATTGCCGGTGTCACACTCACCGCGGCGCCGGCGCCGACGCGCCACTTCACGGCACCATTCTCGCCATCCACCGCCAGGACGCTTTGCCCTGAACCAACGTAGACCGTGCCGTCCGGACCGATGGCCGGAGCGGCGGCAATGGGGCCGTCCAGCATCATGGCCCAGCGCAAGTCCCCTCCGCGCGACGAGCGCCGCAGCTTGCCATCGAGCGAACCCCAATAAACGTCGCCGTTTGGTCCAATGGCCGGAGAGCCAGGCACATCCATCTCGGCGCGCTGGCGGAAGCGTTCTCTTCCATCGGCGTCCACCGACGCTAGCTCCCCGGATTCTGTACCGAAGAAGATGACTCCGTCGTCCGCGATGACCGGCGTGCCGCGGATTGAGCCAAAGCCGCCGGTCGTCCAGATCACCTGTCCACTGGCCGGGTCAAGTGCTCGCAGGCGACCACGAGCATCGCCGTAGTACAGACGGCCGTCGGGACCGAGCGCTACCGAGCCAAAAACGTTGGCCTGGCTGTTGTAGGCCCACCGCTGTCCTCCCTCGGAAGAGAGACCGTGAACCGTTCCATCGCTGCTTGCGAAGTAAATAGAGCCGTCCGCCGCGACGGCGGGACTGCCATCTACGTCACCCAAGGACGGGGCGTACCAGGCAAAGGTCAGCTGCCTCGGGCCAGCGACTTGTCCAAGACCGGCGTGGCGGGCCGTTCCGTGGAATTGGGACCACGGACCTGCGTCCGCGGCTACGCTGGCCGGCGCGAGCAGGAGGAGCACAAGCGCTCCCGAAAATACGGAACGTTGCGCTAATCTTGACGACATAGAGAGAACTCCCAGGTACACACTCAGCATGAATCCTAGCGGTGTGGGATGATGCTTGTGCGTAACGCCGGGTTAACGCTGCGCTAAACGGCCACAATGCAACGAACCAGACGTGCAATCCTGGACCATTTGAAGCGCCATCCGGGCGCCAGCCTGGACGAGCTTTCCGGTGTCACCGGCACCGCGGAGATCACGACGCGTTCGCACGTCAATTTGTTGGTGGAGCAAGGATTGCTCTCGGCCAAGGAGGAGCGAGGCCGGCGCGGACGCCCCTTCCGGCGCTACCACCTAACCGACGATGCTGAGGCATTCTTTCCCAAGCAGTACGACCAGCTTGCCGTTGATCTGCTTACCGGGATGAACGTTCTTGGTGGGACGGCCGGCGTGAGTGCGCTGATTGAGCACGTGGCCGGGCGGATGGCCGAAATGCACCGGGCACGGGTAGAAGGACTGCCGCTTGACCGGCGCGTAGCCGCCGTGTCAGAGATAGTGGACGAGCAAGGTGGCGCTGCCGAATGGGAAGTGACGCCGGAGGGCTACATCGTGCGAGAGCGCAACTGCCCGTACCACACCGTCTCCCGTCAGGACGATCATGTGTGTGAGCTCGACCGGCAGATGATCGCCAACCTGACCGGCACCTCCGTGAGCGTCTCCCAGCGCCTGCGCGACGGCGCGGACAGCTGCGTCTTCGTCATCACGAAGGAATCGTCCTCCTAAGCGCGGCGAGCCAGTTGCGCGCCTGGCAATCACGAAACATGCAGCCGCCGCGCGGCGTTGCTAGTGGCGTGATTGAAGACCGTGCCCTCGTCTACGACCCGTGGGCGCTCTCCGTTGGTGAGCGTGCTGATTCACTCTCGCTTGTGCCGGCCCAGCGCCCACCGGCCGCCGAAGCCGGACCAGAGATTCCGCAAGGTGAGCCGGCGGAAGACGCCGTCGCCATCTACCTACGTGAGATCGGACGGCGCACGCTTCTAACAGGGAGCGAAGAGCGGGAGATTGGCCGCAGCATTGAAGACGGCCGCGTACTGGACGAGCTCGCGGTGGCGGCGCTTGGGCATGGCGCAGAAGGAGACCCGCTGCTCCCGACACACATCGCCACGATGGCCGGGGGTATCTTCCAAAAGCTGCTCGCCGCGTGGGAGATCATGCCGCTTATTGCGGAGGCGACGGGTCATCAATCGCGCGTTCCCGTGGCGGACCTGCTCCGCGCCTACGCGGTGAGACTGCTGGTTGACGATGAGCCCCCGGCGCCGCTGCTTGCACTGGCCGGACAGCGGCTGGCATGGACAGACGACCGCGCACACGAAGCGGTTGTGTCTCTGTCGCACGCCGGACGCTTACTGGCCGCGCCGTATCTCACGCGCCTGCTCGGAACACGAACCGCCGCAGACGCGCCCCCAACTGTTGCAGTGGCGACGGCGCTTGCACTGGAGATGATCGGACCGGTCGAGTCGCAATTTGCCATCGCGCGCCGTGGGGCAACGGTGGCACGAGAGCGCCTAACCGAGGCAAACCTGCGCCTGGTGGTCAGCCTGGCGAAGAAATGGGCCACTCAGATGCCTCTGGCCGATCTGGTGCAGGAGGGCAACCTGGGACTGATGCGTGCGGTCGAGAAGTTTGACCACCGCCGGGGCTTCAAGTTCAGCACCTACGCCACCTGGTGGATCCGCCAGTCGCTCACGCGCGCCGTGGCGGACCAGGCGCGCACCATCCGGCTCCCCGTCCATGTCATTGAGACAATCAGCCGGCTGCAGCGTATCGCCAGCTCTACCGTGCAACGGCTAGGACGCGGGCCGAGCCCGGCCGAGGTGGCGCTGCTCTCGGGCTTCGCCGATGTTCATCTGGAGGGTGCACTGCGGGTCGCGGCCAGCCTACCGACGGCAGAACCAAGAGTACTGCCGTCCATCGACAAATCTGAGCCGACGGCCGAGGAGATAGCGCGCTGGGAGATTGTGCACTCGGGCGTGCTCCAGTTTCCTGAGACGCTGGCGCCCGAGATCACGGCGCGCGTGAGGACCATGGTGGCCAAGATGAGGCAACTGCTCTGGGCATCCCAGGATGTGCTCTCGCTCGAGACGCCCGTGGGCGAGCACGATGACAGCTCGCTTGGGGACTTTGTCGAAGACTCAGACCGGCCGGCACTGGCCGACCAGGCGGTGCTTGGCGTCCTGCGCGACGAGGTTGCGACGGCGCTCGCATCGCTTTCGCCAAAAGAGCGCAAGACCATCGAGATGCACTACGGCATTGGCGCCGACAAGCCGGCGACGTTGGAGGAGGCGGGCAAGGCGTTTGGCCTTACCCGCGAGCGCGTGCGTCAGATTGAGGCGCAGGCGCTCGCCAAGCTGCGCTCACATCCGCGTACCGCGCGCCTCAAGGAGTACTGGGAATGAGATTCACTCTCCTGGCAGACGCAACGGGCCTGTCACACATCCCCGCCCATTCCAGCGCGCGTGGGATGCCCTCATGCACCGAAACTTTGGGCACGTATCCCAGGCGCTCGCGCGCTTTGGAGATGTCTGCCACGTACCACAGCACTTCGCCCGGACGCGAGTCTTCTAGCGCGAGCGACACCGGTTGATCGAGCGTCCGCCCAATCAAGGCAGCTACGTCAACCAGCCGGTTGCCTTCGCCGCAGGCCAGGTTGAACGTCTCACCTACCGCCCGTGAGTCCCCGGCTACCAGCCGGTCCAGGCAGCGCCACAGACCGTCCACCGCATCGTCCACATACGTGAAGTCCAGCATCTTTTCTGCGCCAAAGACACGCACAGGCTGCTGCTCCTCCACGTTGCGCGCAAAGATCCAGAGCATTCGTTCCAGGCGCGCAAGGTCGTTGTCATACCGCCCATAGACGTTGCTGAAGCGGATCACGGCATACGGCGTGCCGTAGCAGCGCAGGTAGGATGCCGCCAGCGCCTCGCCCGCCAGCTTCATCGCGGCGTACGGGCTGGGCGCGTTCCGAAAGTCAGCCGCCGTCTCGGGCACCGGCGTTCCCCGCACAGGCGCGTTCCCGTACACCTCGCGCGAGGACGCCAGAATGACCGGCACGCTGGCCAGCCGGGCGAGCTCCAACGCGTTGGCCACCATCAGATGGTTTTCAACGGCGCCAAGCGGCCGCTCGACTAGCGCGTGTACCTTGGCGTGCGCCGCCAGATGCACCATGGCGTCAATCCGGCCCACCTCCACGCTCCCAAGAGTCGTTGCTGTAAGAGGCAGCACCTGCGCTAGGTCGATCAGCTGCGTAGGGATCGCGTCGGTCCACGTATTGGGGCGATTGTCCAGCCCCAGCACCTCGTGTCCCTCATTAAGCAGGCGCAAAGAGAGGTTGGTCCCGATCTGGCCCGACGATCCGGTGACAAGGACCCGCAATTAGCTGTCCACCCCGCGGCGCAGCAGTCTTCCCGAAAGGGATCCGGTGTGCTCACCATCGCGGATTACCGGCACGCCGTTCACCAGAACGTGGGCGATCCCGGTAGCGTAGCGGTGTGGGTCTATGAACGTCGCCTCATCCGCCACCGTTTCCGGATCAAAGACCGTCACGTCCGCCCACTGCCCCTCCCTCAGGAGTCCGCGGTCCTTGAGTCCCAGCCGCGCCGCGGGCTGACCGGTCATTTTGTGGATGGCGGTCTCCCACGTCAGGATGCCCTCTTCCCGCACGTAGTGACCCAGCACACGCGCAAACGTGCCGTAAGAGCGCGGATGGGGCTTGCCATCTCCGAGCTGGCCGTAGGGCGCCACCGAGTTGGCATCCGAGCCAATCATGGTGTGCTTCCAGCGCATCACGGTGCGCACATCGTCTTCACTCATGCTGAAGAAGATGCAGCCAACGTTCCCGACATTTGCCACCAGCAGGTCAAAGGTCAGGTCAAATGGGTCTGCCCCACGCTCACCCGCCAGATCGCCTAAGCGCCTTCCCTGCGCGGCTGGGTCGCTCGGGCAACGGGCGATAAGCACGTTGTGCCAGCCCTGCCCTTCAATCAAGCTGCCCCACTCCGGGCGAGTTTCCACCATCTCTTGCCGGATCGTGCCGCGCTGCGTGGCATCGCCCAAGCGAGCAACAAGTTGCTCGCGCCCGCCCTCCAATGCCCACGTTGGCAGAATCGATGAGAGTCCCGTGCTGGAGGCGACATAGGGATATTGGTCGCACGCCACGTCAATTCCCTCATCACGCGCGCGCTCCATCAGTGCCAGGCTCTCGTTCACCTTACCCCAGTTCCCCCGGCCGGCAGCCTTGTGGTGGGCAATCTGCACCGCCACGCCACCCTGCCGGCCAATCTCAAGCGCCTCCTCAACGGCCTCAAGCAGCCCGCTCGCCTCGTTGCGGATGTGACTGGTGTAGAGGCCGCCATACTCACGAACGACTACCGCCAACCGTGCAATCTCCTCGGTCTGGGCATAGCCGCTGGGCACGTAGATCAATCCAGTCGAAAGGCCAAACGCCCCTGCCTCCAGGCTCTCTCGCAGTAGGCGCTCCATCTGCGCCTGCTCGTCCGCCGTTGGCGCCCGCATGGCATAGCCCAACGTGCTCGCGCGCAGCGTGCCGTGACCGCACCAGGTAGCGTAATTCCCGGCGATCCCGGCGCGCTCAATGTGCTCAAAGTACGCGGCCATGGTTGGCCACGTCTGGTCCTCAATCGCGCTCCCAGCCTTGCCCCCTTGTTTTGCTCGCGGCACCGCTTCGCCCAGTGCCGGCGCAACGCCCGACCCACAGTTCCCACCGATCTCCGTCGTGACACCCTGGCGGATCTTGCTCTCCATCCGCGGGTTGACCAGAATGGTGCGATCAGAATGAGTGTGGATGTCGATGAACCCCGGCGTCACGTAGTGGCCGCTCGCGTCAATCTTTACTTCGGCGACGGCGCCACTCAGCGCGTCACCGCTCGCCATGGCGACCACGCGGCCGTCTTGAATTGCCACATCCACCGCAATGCCCGGCGCGCCGCCGCCGTCAAAGACCGTGCCGCCCCGAATCAGGACGTCCAGGGTCACTTCAGCACAAAGGA
>Ga0136611_10000538_pt1 | contig 25178 bp, 22 predicted proteins | sample AntDrymUQ2232306_2_FD_106645 | JGI IMG/M metagenome (GOLD analysis project Ga0136611, IMG submission 106645) | Polar desert sand microbial communities from Dry Valleys, Antarctica - metaG UQ223 (23.06) | ecosystem: Environmental > Terrestrial > Soil > Desert | place: Antarctica: Dry Valley...
AGTCACAGACGAATTGTTGCGAGCATTGCCGCTGGTGCCGTCGGGTGCCAGCGGCAATGCTCTGCTCGCAACCTTACAACCCTGTCTAACCTCTAGAGATAACGCACCTTAGACGTAGAGTTTCATGCCGTGGAGCCCGGTAAGCACCCTTCAGTCAACCAATTATCCCGGACCACTGACTACGTCTAAGGTCCGGGTAGGTTCTTAGACGATCGATCCATCCGCGGGCTGAATGGCTCTGGCAGCGAGTCATGAGCGAAGAAGCCAACCTCCGCGATCTCGCCATCGCGGGCTCGTGTTCCGTAGCGATGGATCTGCGCCATGCGTTCCCACCGGTTTTCAAGCACCTGCCGGACGAAGGGTTTTCGTGAAGTACAGGACGAGACTGTCGTCGACGTGCACCATTGCCCCAGGAGTGACTGGCTGACCATCATAGGCGATGCCGCGTCCATCTGGAACATATCTGCGGCGTACATAGAGGCGTTGGGCCGCACCGTAGTCGGCATACAGTCCGACACCGATGCCCGCTACCGCTGCACGTTCGATGATTCGCCCTTCGGCTAGATCCATCAACTGGGTACCAATACCGCATCGCCGGACGTGTGGTAGGACATTGAAGTCCACGATTTCAGGTATCCCCTCAGCTCGAAACGGTGGATAGGTCGATTCCCAGATGATCGTGAGGTAGCCAGTAAAGCGTCCCGCGTCAAAGGCGACATGGACGTCACGCCACCCCTGATCTTGCTCGGACAGGTAACGATGATACTGTTCGGCTGGCTTTGGCCAATCGGCGTGAGCAAAGGCCTCGACAATCGCACGGATGTCCTGAAGTTCTAGGGGACGGATGACGCGCATATCGTCACTTGAATCACGCATCGGCACCTCCCTTGCGGTTTAACGTCATTATCAGTCGGTCTCAAAAACGGTCGTTTATGCGACGCGGAGAACACGTCTCACAACCATGTCTCACAACCGTGTTTCATAACCAGTCGATCTTGAGGCTCACAAGTCGTGACTCGGCCAAAACCAGCCAACCGATCTCAAGACCCCTGGTCGCTGCATGCCAAGATGGAGGTGATCATCGCTGCTAAACTGAAGCCCAGGTGAGAACTACATGATCCTGACGCTGGGCGGTAACGTCGTGTGGCGGTAACGCTCAGGTTCTGCTCATCCTCACCCTGCCGCGAATACCATGTAGGTTTCACTTGGTTATCAGTTTAGATCCACCTGCTATAGTGTGTACATTCGCGCCCGTGACCATGCCATACGCTCCAGAAAGGGACGGCTCATGGATGCAGCACCCTCGTTGCCAACGATCGTTCGTGGCGCCTGCCCGCACGACTGTCCCGACACCTGTGCCTGGATGGTGACGGTCGAGAACGGTATTGCGACGAAACTCACCGGCGATCCCGCGCACCCCATCACCCGCGGAGGACTCTGCGCCAAGGTCAATCGCTTCATCGACCGGGTGTACAGTCCCGATCGCGTCCTGTATCCCTTACGCCGCACTGGTCCGAAAGGCAGTGGGTCGTTTGAGCGCGTCAGCTGGGATACCGCACTCGACGAGATCAGCGAGCGCCTGAAGACGATCATCGCCGAGGATGACGCGACGGCCATCCTGCCCTATAGCTACATGGGCACACAGGGTCTGGTGCAGGCCTCCAGCATGGATCGGCGCTTCTTTGCGCGACTCGGCGCGACACGCCTGGTCCGAGAGGTGTGCGGCAGCACCGGTGGGAGTGGCCTTGCCGCAACGAACGGAACGACGACGGGAATCCTGCCGGAAGACATCGTCCACAGTCGGTTCATCATCCTCTGGGGTACGAACACGATCGTCACGAACCTGCACCTCTGGCCCTTGATTCGGGAGGCCAAGGCGAGTGGAGCAACCGTCGTCGTGATTGATCCGGCCCGAACCCGCACCGCAGCGAGTGCCGACTGGCATATTCAGCCACTTCCGGGAACGGATGCCGCACTCGCTCTCGGCATGATGCATGTCATTGTCCGTGACGGTCTGCAGGACGCCGATTATATCGAGCGCCACACACTGGGGTTTGAGCAGCTCTCTGAACGTCTGGCCGTCTATCCCCCGGAGCAGGTTGCCACGATCACCGGGGTGGCTGCCGACGAGATCGTCCGACTCGCGCATGCCTATGCTACGACGCGCCCATCACTGATTCGGACGCTTGTCGGCATGGAACATCGCTCCCACGGCGGGATGACCTTCCGCACGATCGCCTGTCTCCCAGCCCTGGTCGGTGCTTGGCGAACGCGTGGAGGCGGACACCTGCATATGACCGCCCGACTCCACTTTGCTGCCTTGAACGACGACGCTGTGGAGATGCCACACCTTGAGGACCCGACGATCCGGTCAGTCAATATGGTGCAGATTGGCCAGGCGTTGACCGACCCAACACTGGATCCACCGATCCGGGCATTGGTCGTCTACAACAGCAATCCCGCCGTCATCGCCCCGAACCAACAACGTGTCCTTGAAGGACTCGCGCGGGAAGATCTGTTCACTGTCGTCCACGAACAGTTCCTGACCGACACAGCCCGCTACGCTGACTACGTGTTGCCGGCCACCACCCAGTTTGAGCATGCGGATCTGCTCTGGTCCTGGGGCCACAACTACCTGACACTCAACCAACCGGCCATTGCACCCTGTGGCGAGGCCATCCCGAACACGGAGTTCTATCGTCGTCTGGCAACGAGGATGGGCTTCGACGACCCATATTTTCAGGAGTCGGACGAGGAAATCATCCGGCTTGCATTGACGTCTGATCATCCATACCTGGCAGGCATCACCTATGAGCGGTTACTCGACGAGGGATGGGCCAGGCTCAGCTTGCCTGACCCGTGGTTACCGTTTGCCGAAGGTAATTTCCTGACGCCGTCCGGGAAGTGCGAGTTCTTCTCGACCACTCTCCAGGTACAAGGCATCGATCCACTGCCAACCTTTACCCCGGCTGACGAGAGTGCAGCGGGCGATCCGGAGCGTGCCACATGCTATCCGTTGTCACTCATCACGGCCAAGTCTGCACTGCATTTCCTGAACTCGAGCTATGCCAATCTGCCACACCATCTCAAGGCCGAACGCACGCCACTCCTCGATATCCATCCGCATGATGCGGCGGTGCGTGGGCTTACGCATGGAGACAGCGTCCGTGTCTTCAACGATCGTGGCGTCGTTGAACTCACCGCACGCGTCGGGGACGGTGTGCGGCCTGGTGTGGTCGCTATGCCATCCGGCTGGTGGGCATCCCTGAGTCCAGGTGGGACATCAGCCAATTCGCTGACGGCGGATGGGTTGAGCGATCTCGGTGCTGGAGGGAATTTCCACGACACGCTCGTCGAGGTACAAAGCGTCACCGCCGCACTGGGGGTGACGAGACAGACCGATGGAGTAGTGAGCCACCATGACTCGTGACGATGGCACGATCCGAACATCTGAGCCCGAGCCCTGTTGGTGATTGAGAATGTCGCGCCCGCCGAGGTTCGCTGATAATCGCTCGTCCTAAATGCGGTGCCATACAGCATCCGCAGAGTGTCTCAAAAACGCTCGTAATTGACCCAGGCGCTAATCACGCGATCATTCGATCGATTTGCACGGACTTCGTGTCTCAGAACTCGTCTGACAATCATCGTCTTAGCGGAGGCATGCGTCGATGACTTTTGAGACACGGGTTGAGCGTGTTGTTGATCGCGATTCCGTCAGGCGTCCTGGGCCGGTTTGAGTCTTTCGCGCAACCCATACGTTATTCGATCTGAAGCGAGTGACACGTCCTCGTCACTCCACCGTAGGTGGAGAATATTGTGACCAGATGATCGGCACGATGAATACGGCCGACCGTTCGATCGCGCTCATCGATGCGGCGCTGCGACGGCGCTTCCACTTCGTGCCGTTCTTCCCCGACCAACGGCCCATCCAGGGTCTGCTGCGCCGCTGGCTCCGACGGGAGAAGCCGCATCTCGAATGGGTCGCGGACCGGGTGGATGCTGCGAACGCCTTGTTGGACGACCGGGACGCGGCCATCGGGCCAAGCCACTTCATGCGCGACAACCTCGATGAGGAATGGGTGCAGCTGATCTGGGATCACTCCATCCTGCCGTATGTCGGCGAACACTTCTTCGGGCAGGATGATCGGCGGGACGAGTTCAGTCTCACCGCACTCGCGGGATCGCCATCAGCGGTCATTGATCTGGGCAGCGATGCAACCACTGACGCTGGTTGAGTACCAGTCCTGCTCGAGCGTGCCTCTGACGCTCGAACAGCTGGACGAGTTACGACGTGTAGCGCCGTCGGTCGATGTTTCGCCAACTCCAGGAAGAACAGACCACTATGAGCTGCGTCCCGGCTCGTTCGTCGGCGCGGTCAACTTGCCGGGGCTGGCGATCGAGATTCAGCCGAAGATACCGATCGATCGGCTGCTGTTCCTGATCTCCTACGTGCTCGGTCATCGAAAGTGGCAGGAGGTGCCGTTCGATCTGGAGCAGGCTCCGTCGCTGGTCGAGGCGATTGTGCCGGGCTTCGTGGCGCAGGTGCGGCGAGCTTTCCAGCGCGGGGTGCTGCAAGGCTATCGGGTCGAGGAGACTGCGCTCCAGACGATTCGCGGTCGCGTGCGATTCGACGATCAGCTACGGTCCCGCTACGGGCGCTTCCCACCCGCCGAGGTACGGTACGACGACTACACTGAGGATATCGAGGAGAACCGTGTCCTGAAGGCGGCTTTCCATCGGCTTGGACGGCTACGGCTGCGCTCGCAGGAGACACGCCGCGCACTGCGTTCGTTTGATGAGGCGCTCGCATCGGTGCGCCCTGTGGAGTACGACGCACGACAGTTGCCGACGATTGCCTGGACGCGGCTGAACGAGCGCTATCGTCCGGCGGTTGAGTTGGCGTTGCTTATCCTGCGGGCGACCTCGTTCGACACGCGACATGGTGCCGTCGCAGCCTCCAGCTTTCTGCTCGACATGAACCAGGTGTTCGAGGACTTTGTCACACTCGCCCTGCGAGACCAACTACGACTCTCGGAACGCGCCTTCCCTCAAGGGAATCAGGGACGTCAGCTACGACTCGATGCTGCCGGCCGGGTTCGCCTGCTCCCCGACCTCTCGTGGTGGGAGGCGGGCCGTTGCGTCTTCGTTGGCGACGCGAAGTACAAACGCATCGAAGACAATGTGAAGCACGCTGACCTCTACCAGTTGTTGGCATACACGATTGCAACCGATCTTCCGGGCGGCCTGCTCATATACGCCGACGGTGCGGATGCCAGCCATACCATCGTCAATCTCGGCAAGCTCCTCGATATCGCTACCCTCGATCTCAGCGGTACGCCCGACGATGTACTCGGACAGATCGCTGGCATTGCGCGGCGCATCCGGATGTTACGACAGTCGATAGTTGAAGCCGCGTAGCGTCGACGTGTAACGTGCACGTCTCATAGAATCCAGTCCCGTCGACCGGCGAAGACCTCCAGGGCGCGTTCCTGCGACGGGCTGCTCAGCGCGCCGGGGCAGACCGCGCGCAGGTCAGTGATCGCTTCGGCACAGGTCTGGCCGGAGCGGATGAGCCAGGCTGCCAGCACGGTGCCGGTGCGGCCCTGACCCATCAGGCAATGCACGGCAACGGCACGGCCCCAGGCGGTGTGCCGGTCGATGAAGTCGAGCGCGTCGGCGAGCTGCGCGGGACTTGGCGGGCTGAGGTCATCGACCGGCAGATGTAGTTCGGCGAGGCCGTGGCGAGCGAGCGCGCCCGCAGTCAACGGCAGCTCCGTCATCGACAGCACCGCGCCGATGCCCTGCTGTCTGAGTCAGCGTAGATCACCGTCGAGCGACTCCGCATCGCCGTGGGAACGCCCGAGCGCGCCGGGGCGAGCGCAGCCAGCCAGTACGTCGTCGATCAGCCAGTAGAATCTATCCATTCGTCCACCCATCACGCACTGCCGAATTACCCTCTGTCCTTGACGATACCTCCTGTTTCCGCGATAAACATCCGACAGGCAGGCAGGCCGCGCGACTGCCAATTCGGCTAGCGGATCAGGTGAGCAGGAATGCGGGAATGGGGCACGTCGAGGTCAGATGAGCGCATCACGTCGGCAATGGCTGCATCGGGGACGCCAGGGGTCGCGCTGGCGGTCGTGCAGGATGGCGTGGTTGTCCACGCGCGCGGCTTTGGCGTGACGAGCGTTGAAGAGGGCAGGATACCGGTCACGGAACGCACCCTGTTCCAGATTGGCTCGACGACCAAGCCGTTGACCGGCACGCTGCTCATGCGTCTGGTCGAGCGCGGTCTGCTCGACCTCGATTCGCCGGTCAAGCGCTGGCTCCCAGACCTGCGCCTGAGCGAACCGAACGCGGCGGAGATCGTGTCGCTGCGAATGCTTCTCTCGCACACGTCGGGGCTGCCGTGGGACCAGATCTCCCCGACGCGGATCTTCGGGCGGCGCGATCCCGACGCGCTGGCCGCCTGGGTGCGCGACGAGCTGCCGCAGCGCCCGTTCGTCGCTCCGCCGGGGGCACGTTGGGGATACAGCAATCCGGGCATCAATCTGGCTGCCCGCGTCGCGGAAATTGTCACTGGCGAATCGTACGTGGACCTGATGCGCAGGCGGGTGTTCGAGCCACTGGGCATGGAGCACACGACCTTCGATCCGACGATCGCGATGACCTGGCCGCTGGCGCAGTCGCATGCGCGGACAGCAGACGGTGAGATCGTGGTCGAACACCGCGTGGCGGACAACGCGGCACAGTATCCGTCCGCCTTCGCATTCTCGACGGTCGTCGATCTGGCTCGGTTCGCCCGCATGCAGCTTGCCGACGGCACCATTGATGGTCAGCGGGTGCTCGAGCCGACATCGGTCACGGAGATGCAGCGTCCACACGCACAACTCCCTGACGAACCCGAAGCACAGTACGGGTTGACCTTCTTCAACACAGACTGGCGAGGCAGGCAGCGGATCGATCATCCGGGTGGAATTCGCAACTACGGCTGCGAACTGGCGTTCGTGCCCGGCAGCGGAGCAGCAGTCGTTCTGCTCTTCAATCACAGCCCCTTCGCGGAGGTCGCGGCTGTGATCGCGGACGAGGTTCTCGCGGACGTGCTGGGGTTATCGGAAACCTATTCCAAGAATAATGGTATTCGGTGAAATGGCCATATTCGCTGTACAGCGAATATGGCCATTTCACCGAAAATGAAAAACGTTACGCGTTCACCACGACATCGCGCACGATCTCCACGGTGCGCTCGATGTCGGCGCGGGAGATGTCGAGGTGGGTGATGGCGCGGATGCGGGTATTGCTGCCGTAGCCACCCATGCGTGCACCCTTGTCGGTGATCGCGTCGTTGAACTCACCGCCGCCGCGTCCGGTTTCGGCGATGTCGAAGTGGATGATGTTGGTTTCGATCGTGGTGACATCGAGCTCGATGCCGGGGATGTCGGAGAGTCCCTGGGCCAGCAGCTTCGCGTTGGCGTGGTCCTCGGCCATGCGCTCGACGTTGTGGCGCAGTGCGTAGACTCCAGCGGCGGCGATGATGCCAGCCTGACGCATCGCGCCACCGTAGAGGTGCTTGTAGCGACGCGCCCAGTGCATATCCTCGCGGCTGCCAGCCAGTACGCCGCCAACTGGACAGCCGAGCCCCTTCGACAGGTCGATCCAGGCCGTGTCCATCCGCTCGGTGAAGACGCTGGCTGAAATGCCGCTGGCGACGACGGCGTTCATCAGGCGCGCGCCGTCCATGTGCTTCTTCAAGCCGAGTTCGTCCGCGACGTCCGCGATCGCACGAACCGCCTCGATCGGCCAGACCCGCCCTGTGCCGCTGTTGGTCGTGTTCTCGATTGAAACGAGCCGCGAACGGGCCGAGTGTGGGCCGTCGCCGCCAATCGCGTCACGCACCTGCTCGGCGGTGAAGACGCCCCGGTCGCCTTCCAACAGCGCGCTGCTCACGCCCGCCAGGGCCGCCGGCCCCCCGCCCTCAGACGAGTACGGGTGGGCGTGGCGGTCGAGGATCATCTCATCACCCATCTGCGTGTGGACCTTGATGGCGATGGCGTTGCACATCGTGCCGGAGGGCAGGAAGATCGCCATCTCCTTACCCATCAGCTCCGCTACCATCTCCTGCAGCAGGTTGACGGTCGGGTCTTCACCGCGCTGCTCGTCGCCAACTTCGGCCTCGGCCATGAAGCGGCGCATCTCCGCCGATGGCCGCGTGGCTGTGTCGCTCGACAGGTCGATCATTCGGTCAGGCATGCTGTCTCCTCCAACTCACGTCTCACGTCCCACGTCCCACGTTTGGCCCATCACATCTGTACGGGTTAGCAAGGCTATACTAACGCGCCCCGCTGAGAATGGGGATGGGGAGTCGAGGATTGGTCCGCGGACATCTGAACGCGGGCTTTTACACGTGTGTGAGTGGGGTCATGGGCGACGCAACTGGGATTGCATCCGGAGTGAGAGAGCAGGCGTCCGAATCTTCACCATCCCGCCGCCGCCGGCTGTTTCGGCGCATTCCCGGTATTGGTTCCGGCTTCGGACTCGGGCACAACAACCTCATCCTGTTCTGGGGCATGTTCTTCAATGAAGCCTCCTGGGGCTTCATCCAGACGCTGACACCGATCTACATTGAGTCGCTTGGCGCGAGTCCTGGCGTCGTCGGGCTGGTCATCGGCATCCAGGGCATCATGCGCCTCATCTTTCTCGGGCCGTCCGGAATGCTGGCTGACCGCATCCCGATCCGCAGGCTGATCGTCATCGGACGCTCGTGTACGACGCTCGGAATTCTCCTGTTCGCGCTGGCACCGAGCTGGATATGGCTCATTCCGGCCTCGTTCGTCATGGCGGGCGGTAACATCGCGTTCCCGGCGATATCGAAGGTCATCGCTGATGGTACCGATGACCGCACTCGCACCCGCACCTTCACGTTGATTTACACGGTTGGACCAAGCACCGCACTGCTGCTCTCGCCGAGCATGGGCGGCCTGCTCGCGGACTTCGTGAATCTGCGCTCGATCTTCATCGCCGGGGCTATTGCCCAGGCGATTGCCGTGTTGTTCTTCTCCCGACTCCGTCCAGTGGAGTCAACCGGCGCACAGATCGCCAGCGTCGGCTACCGCGATGTACTGGCGTACCGGCCAGTGCTCGTCGTCTGCGGGATGTTCCTTGGGATCCTGCTGGTGCTGACGATGGGCTTCACCCTCGTGCCGAACTATCTGGAAGACGTGCATGGCATCGGGATCGGGACGATCGGCCGGTTCGGCTCGATATCCGCCGCTGGAAGTGTGCTACTCGGTATTCTGATCGCGCGCGTGCGCTTCTTCTCGAGGCCGTTGAACGCGCTGCTGCTGACGGTCCTGCTCTGTCCGGTCGCGTTCGTGTTGTTGATCGGTGGCTCGGACACGGCGGTGTTCGCGCTCGTCTACTTCTGCCGTGGCGGCTATTTTGTCTCCTGGGGACTCGTCTTCGCCATCCTCGGTGAGGTGACGCCGGAACGCCTGCGCTCGCGCTCGTTCGCACTGGCGGAAGTGCTCGGCGGCATTGGCTTCGCCATCGCCCCGTTCGCGGCTGGCGCGCTCTACGAGGTCGGCCCACGCGTCCCACTCGTCGCCGCCCTGATCGGCATCCTGCCGCTGATGCTGGCCATCCTCGCCGTCCGCCGCTACGTCCACCAGCTCGAGGTGAAGAGTCTGGAGAGTGTGGCTGCGTGATAGTCTGACGACACTTGGAGCCGTAATACGATGAGCGTGCGTCAGGTAGCCGCGTCATGTCAATCTTCACCCCGCTCAAAGGCAGGGTGCAACGTTCAGGTGACTTCACCTGCCGCGCGCTTACCTATGTGTCAATCCTCACCCCGCTCAAAGTCAGGGTGCAACTTCTGGGTGATATGCAACCGGCAGATAGGCGATTACAGTTTCAATCCTCACCCCGCTCAAAGTCAGGGTGCAACAGTGCCATCAATTTAAGGTGGCTGGACGCCAAAAACCGAGGCGTTTGCGCGAACGTCTGCGAGTAGAGCGTGCCGGGGATCACCGCTGCGGGTATCCACAACCACAAAGCCGCGTTCGTACACCGTTTTCACGGTGCGCGAACCTCGTGCTTGTCTGCTGTCTGTTCCACGTTCGCGCGCGCTGTCCCCACTGCCGCTAGACAATGAGGGGCGCTTCAAAATCGATGTCATAGGTCAGGCCATACGTCTTCAGATACTGATCGCGGTCTTCCCGCAATCGGTAGATCCGCAGGCTATCCTCATTCTCGTTGATGCTCTTCACGAGCCGGTGCTCGAACTCGACGAGCTGGGTGTCGGTCAGCACGCACTCGAAGACCGACTTCTGCACGCGCTGCCCGAACGCGAGACACACCAGCGCGACCTTGCGGAGTCGCCGTCGCCCGGCTGGCGTCTCGGTTGACACATCATACGTGACCAGGACGCGCATCGACACTCCTTTCTAGCTGGTAGCTGGTAGCGGTCGGCGATCAACGGACCATGAACGGTGGATACATCTCCAAGTCGCCACGCAGGTGCCGCGCGAGCCGTTGGGCCTGCACGTGCGGCACGAGGCCCAACGGCTCGCGCGGTCGATGAATGCGTGTCGGACTTCGTCCTGCTTGCGCTCCTGATAGGCGGTCACGACCCGACGCCGCGCGGCATCGGTCAGCCGCGCGGCTCCGCCGGGGAGGATGTCGAAGTCTTCGGGCCGGAGCTGTTGACGGTTGATCAGTGAGAGCACGAGGCGATCGCCGACGTAGGATCGCACCTCCTCCATCAGGTCGAGCGCGAGCGCGGGGCGGCCCGGACGCAGCACGTGCAGGAACCCGACCTGGGGATCGAGTCCGACGCTCTCTGCCGCCGCAACACAGTCGTTGAGCAGCAGGGCGTAGATGAACGACAGCAGCGCGTTCGTCCGGCCAATCGGCGGACGGCGGACGCGCCCGGAAAACGTGAACTCGTCGCGATCGCTGCGGATCATACGGTTGCACGCCTCGAAGTAAGCGCGGGCAGCCTCTCCTTCGTGGCCCCGCACCTGGCCCACATCGGTCGCGCGCTTGAGGCGTCCCAACGCCAGTGCCTGACGCTGCGCCGCGTGCGCGAGGCGTTCCGCGTCCTCGGCTGTCTGCGCCTCACGCGCCGAACGCAGCAGAATCTGCCGCGCGTTCTGCATCTTTCCAGCGACGCACGAGCGCGCAATGCCCAGGCAGCGCTCCTCGTCGTCGCTGGCCCGGTGTTGCGCTCGCCGCAGCAGGACGTTGCCGCTGGTCTTGCCGACCAGCCGCGCCTTGAAGCGCCCTGCCCGATCCAGCAGCACGATTGAGCGGCCATCTTCAGCGCAGCGCTGCATGATGACGCTGCTCAGGTTGACGTTGCCGAAGCAGGTGATGCCACTCAGGTGCAGCAGCGGCGCTTGCAGGCGCGTCGTGCGCTCCACCTCGACTTTCACGGTATCGTGATCGAGCCGAATGTATGCGCCGGGGGTCATGACATAGAGCGTGTTCAGGACGTTGTGCATCACGTCTGCCCTTTCTCCGGACCGTCCAGGCGATCCGTCGTCGCATCGAAGAGTGCATCAAACCAGTCGCTGGATGCAGCGCGCTCCGGAGAGCGCGCGACATCCGGCATACAGGAGTCGATCAGCGAACAGTGCTGGCAGCGCGCGTCATTTACTGGCGGCGGCATCTCTCCGCTCGCCAGCTGATCGCGCACCGCCGGGATCATCGCGATCGTCGTATCGCGCAGCGCTGCGTCAAGCTCGACCTCACGCCGCCCCCGCGACCCGTGGTAGAAGACCGCGCCGCGCGGCACCAGCTGGCCGGTCATCTCCTCCAGGCAGAGCGCCTGCGCGCAGAGCTGGATCGCCTCATGGCTCCACTGCCGCCGCTTGCTCGACTTGTACTCGACCGGGTACGGGCCGTCCGACGTGAACTCGACAAGGTCGGCCCGCCCGGTCAGGCCGAGCCGGTCCGACCAGAGCGGCAGCGCGTACTCGCGGTGCAGCCCTGGCCGATGCTCGGCGTCGAGGTCATCGACGCGCTCGTGCGTCTGCCGTCCGTGGGTCGTAAAGCGGTTCTCGGTGAACGTCTGCTCCAGATGTATGAGCGCGCACTGGCGCGGGCAGTAGCTGAAATGCTCGAGCGCCGAGATCATCACCGGCCCGAGCGGGTCATCCGGTCGTCCCAGGTCATCCACGGACGTGCTCCTACTCCCGCCGTCAGAATCCGAGCCGGGTAAGCGTCACCCCGCTCGGAAGATCGTCCTCATCCAGCGTGACCTGGTAGTCGCTGAAGCGCCGCGGTGCCTCGACATCAGCGTTGCGGGTGATCGTCAGACGCTCCAGCAGCCGATGTGCGGGAGCATTGCCAAGTGCGTTCTCGTGCGTGAAGACATAGATTCCCCGGCAGGCCATCAGCCCGCGCGCCGCCGAGCGGTCGATGTCCCACATCATCGTCAGGGCGGTCCAGAACAGCTCCAGGTCTTCGCTGGAGAAGTCAGTCTGCTTGGCGAACGGCGCGACGACGAAGCCGTGCGCGCGGTAGAGGCCGTACGGCACGAGCGCCTTGCGCCCCATTTCGGTCGTCTTTCCACCCTCGGCCGAGTCGTCTCCTTCGGCGACCACGACCTGCGCGTCCTTCGGGTCGGTAATCGCGACACGTGTGATCGACAGGTCGAGCGCGACAATTGGGTCGATCGAGCGGGCGAACGTGATCTGGACCGGACCACGCACCTGTCCGGCGTTGACACCAGTCGTCATGACCGCGCCGAACGTGCGCACATCGTAGAAGTTGTTGCACATCCACGTGCGTGCCGATTCAACGTCCTCACGCTTCTGCTTGGTGCCAGTCGATTTGATGTTGAGCGCCATATACGCGCGCTGATGCAGATCGTTGAGCGCGACGCCGCGGTTCTGGACGTAGATTTTGAAGCGCTCGTCCGTCCCGCGCGCCAGGTCGACGAAATCGCGCACCTTGCGCTTGATCGCCACATCGGTGACAAGTCCCTGCATCGTCTCCGGATCGACGCGCGGCAGGTTGCCAGCGTCCGGGTCGCCGTTCGGGTTGCCGTGGGTGACATCGAAGAGCAGGATGAAGTCGTGCCGCCGGGCCGGATCGAGATGCGCCTGTGTCGCGGTCGTGGTCATGGTTGCTTCGGTGGTTGCGGTCATGGAGGTGTTCCCTTTCATCGTCATCGCGTCACTCGTCATCAATTGGTTGGTGCTACGCATCGGGTGTCGTGTCGTCCATCTCCTCAGCAACCAGGTCATCGACTTCGGACGCGGGTGCGCCAGCCGCCTTCCGTGCGGCGGTCCGTTCGGCAACCGCCCGAGCGTCAGCGGCGCGCTGGTGGTAGTAGCCAAGCGCGAACATGCCCTGCTGGCGCAGCGTCAGCGTGCGCGGGAAGACGCCGATACCCGCCATGATCTCTGTCATGCGCCGTTCGAGCGCGAACGCGGCGTCGGGCCGAGTCCGGCGCAGCTTGGCGAGGTGCGGCTGCGCGCCCCCGATCAGCCGCCCGAACACGGCGATCGGTGCGGTCGAGGCCGAGCCGTAGAAGCGGTCGATAATTGTCGCGTTGCGCTGTCCCAGGGCCGTGCGCTGGATCGAGTCCAGCACGGCCAGCAGCCGTCCACAGAGATAGGCGGCGTCGCGGTTTGTCTCGTCCAGGTCGACCATGTACCCCTCCAACTGTTCGTCCTCGATCGTCGAGGCCAACACCATTTTGATGAGCGCCGCCTGCGGCTGGCTGACGCCCTGCTCGACCTTCACCCGCCGGACGGTCTGCGCCAGCAACGCATCCGGCAGCGGCCCACCGCGCAGCGCCACCCGCAGCAGCGCCTGCTGTACCGGCGGAGCGGGATCGTCCTTCCCGCCCGTCCGCGTCGTCGCACCTGCCAGCGCGCGCACCCCGTAGTAGCGGTCCGGCTGTCCGGTGCGATCCACGATGCGTTGCAGCAGGAAGTAGCGCGCCAGATGTGCCTGCGCCTGCGTCACCGTTGTGTCGATCCAGTCCCGCACGACGACGCGCCCGCCGTTGCCGGTCAATCCGGCACAGTAGAAGGCGTTGCCATCGAGGTCGGTTGCCCCGCGCTTGCCCGAACGCACCGCCTGCAACAGCGCCTTGACCTGTCCTTCATCCGGTCGAGTCATGAACGATCCAAAGAGCAGGTCGACCGGCTCGCGGGTCCAGAACACATAGACGAGCGGACGCAGGAACAGGCGGCTTGCTTCATTCGCCAGCAGTTCGTTCAGCGACTTGCAGAAGAGTTCAGCGCAGGAGCTACAGGTCGGGGCGATGAAGTTTTCAGTCAAACCATATGAAGCAAACGCGTTGTTGTTTGCCGAAATCAGCGCCGTCCCGCTCGGCTGGCCGCCCGGAACGCCCTTGATCATCTGCGGTAGTCGAGGAAGCACTGGCTTCCGTTCGCCGCAGACGATGCACTGCGTTGCTGCTTCACCGTCGCCATCACTGGTCACGGAGCGGTCGCTGTGGTGAGCCCAGAACGCCTGTACGCTGGGTAGATCGACCGGACGCGCACCATCGACAGTGAAGGTGACGGTGGCACTCGTGTCGAAGTCATCCGGCATCGGCAGGCGATCTTCTGCTGGTCGGCTGAGGTAGTCCCCGACAGCGCGGACAGCGGGTTCCTGCGTCGCGTCGATGCAGGCTATCACCAGGTCGATGAACGCCTGGTGATAGCGCTCGGCTTTCTCCGGTCGTCCCCAGCCAAGCGCGTATTCAGCAGTATCGGTGAGCAGCTTGGGCTTGATACCGGCGGCACGCACGACGCTGGGTGCGTACATCACCAGCCCGCGATCCTTGCGACGATCGTCAGCACCCGTCAGCGTCGCAATCCCGAGTGGGTCGCCGTCGCGGTCGAGCATGACTTCGTAGCGTACGGGCAGCTTCGCGTAGCCACGCGGCCCCAGGTCTTCTGAAGCGATGCGTTCGACGAGTCGTTGCAGCAGCATCAGCGCGCTCCTTCCATCTGCGGGACGCGTAACACTCCGGCGGTCAGTTGCATAGGGGCGAAGCGTGGCTGGGCGTTGCCGCTGGAGCCTGACTCGTATTCCATGCCCAACAGCATGTTCCCAAGGTCGTCCGACAACGGGATTGGCTGCTCCGACCCATCCATCGGACTGAAGAATCCACTGAACTCTCGGCAACCGAGATACGGCGTGCTGAAGCACTGACCCCGGTTGACGCGGCGACGGAACTGGTCGCGGTACTTGGCGATATCGTCCGTCACATCCGAGCGCTGCCGCATGTCGGCGCGGATGACGTACGCGACATCGCGCAACGCGAGCGTGTAGCGTTGCGTACGATCGTCCGGCGCGTAGAATCCGCCACTCCCAGCCGCCGACCAGCCGCGCGCCGCCCGGTCGGACTGGCGGTTCGACACCTCGTTGCGCACGAACGATGCGTACTGGATCGGGCGCAGGACGTGAATCTCGCGCACATCCCAGGTGAACTCCGGCTTCCAGAAGATCGCCTCCAGCACCCCGCGCGCTGCCGATGGTGTCATCACCGGGTAGCTGACGCGCTCGACCTTCATCTCTGGGCGCGTGAAACAGGCGTAGTCGCCCCACACCTTGACTTCCAATGGCACCCACCGCGTCTTCAGGTGGTCCTTGAACTCGCGAATAAATGACTCTTCCTCACGATCCAGCTGCCGCGAGAACTCGTCCCAGACTTCCGCTGGCGCCTTGTCCACCATTGCGACTCCATCCTTTCCCGTGTTGGTCGCTACACTACGAGCAGGTCCGGGCTGATCCGGCCGGCCTGCAAACCACGAACGCTGTCGTATCCTCCAATCCACTCATAGACATCCGGAATGATCTCGACTGCCAGTCCGCTGCTCGCGAACCCCCTCAGTTCTCGTGAATACACGCTGACGATCAACGGCTTTAACGCGCGCAGCAAGACGCGCGGACTTCCCCAACCGTTCCGTAATTCGCTGATGGCAGTTGCGACCCTCTTGCCCCCCGGAAGCACCTCCCAGTAGTTGACGATGACCGAACCCGCATCGCGGTCGATCAGGCGAAAGTGCTGAGCAACCTGTTCGTAATCGAGTTGGTTGCGCTTCGCCTGGATCTTCCTCGCATCGAGATCGACGCCGCCATACAGCATGCGGAAGTAGCGTCCATAGACCGCTGGATCGTGCAGATCGACGTTTGCATCGGAGAGCATCATAGCCGCAAGTTCTGTCCCGCGTTGATATGCCCCACGCGGCAGGCCCCCGTCAGCCGGTTCGAAGATGACGACGCGGCCCTGTGCCAGCTTGCCCTCCCGGTTGCAGCGCCCAGCCGCCTGGACGATGCGGTCCAGCGGCCCGACGGCGCGCAGAACCAACGGAAAGTCCAGATCGACGCCCGCCTCGACCACCTGCGTCGCCACGACCCGGCAAGGTTCCTCATCTTTCAAGCGACGCTTGATCTCATCAAGGACATCGCGCCGGTGCGCGCCGCAGAGCAGCGTCGAGAGATGTCGCGCGTCGGGATCGTCGAGCGCGTCCAGCAGAGCGAGCGCGTCCTTCTTCGTGTTGACGATGGCGAGCGCCTGGGGAGATGTCCGCATCTCGTCCGCCGCCTGCTCCCAGGTCCACGGTCCATCGCGCGCGCCAGTCCAGTCGTAGGAGACGCGCCGCAACGACTGGAAGTGTCGTTCTGGCTCGGTGATGATCTCGCGCATATCTGGCAGGCCGCGAAACAGATCGGTCGCGTCGAACGCAGGTTGCGTGGCGGTGCTGATGACGACCGATACCGAGTAGTGGGCGACCAGTTCACGGAGGACATCGAGGATCGGGTCGAGGAGTCGTTCGGGGAGCGTCTGCGCCTCGTCGAGGATGATGACGCTGCGGGCGATGTTGTGCAGCTTGCGGCAGCTCGATGTCGTCCGACCCAGCAGGCTCTCGAACAGTTGCACCGTCGTTGTTACGACAATCGGCGCGTCCCAGTTCTCGGCCGCGAGGCGGTTCCACGCGTCCGTCCGCGACCCCTCGTCACTCTCCTCACGGCGCATGGCGCTGTGGTGCTCCAGCACAGCGCCCTCGCTCCCGAAAACCGAGCGATACGCCGCCGCCGTCTGGTCGGTGATCGACGTGTACGGGATCGCGACGATCACGCGGTCGAGGTCGTGTTCCACGGCGTGTTGCAGCGCGAACGCCAGCCCGGAGAGTGTCTTGCCACCGCCCGTCGGCACGGTGAGCCGGAAGAAGCCGGGCGCCCTTTGACCAGCCTGAACGCAATCAACGTAGACCGCATGGCGGACGCGACTGACGATGTCGTCGCCACGTCCAGATTCGCGTTGCCGATCCTGCGTGAGCAGGGTCAGCAGTTCTGCCATCGAGCGTTGTTCTACTGGAGATTCCCGCCGTTCGGGATTGAAATGCGCCTCCGTGTCGAGAAAGTCAGCGTCGACGAGCGCGGAGAAGATGAAACGCAGGAGAAGTTCCTGCTGGAGACGCGTCTGCAGCCACGCAGGCGGCGCAGGTGGTGCAGTCGGCTCGAGCGGGGGGGATAACGCTGCGTGCGATGGCGATTGCCTCCGCAGTTCTGGGCTGTGCTGCGTGGTCGATAAACCACGGACGAACTGACCCCTGGACATCGCGCAGGCCGCCGTGATGACCAGCAATGACCGGCACGAGCCACGGCACATGAGATTCCGCAAGCGCCGATCCCGCAGCCTTGTGATCCTTGCCGCGTTCGTTCCGACCAGGGTTGGCCGCGGCGTCGCGAAGATACTGTTGGAACTCTGGATGGAACTTCCCGATGTCGTGCCAGACGCCCGCCCAATATCCGAAGTCAGCCGCATCGAACTTGCTGGCTGATTCCTGCGCGCGCTGCGCGACTGCGTCGATGTGGTGGGTGAGCGAATGCCACACTCCGTCACGCTCGTTAGGAGTGTGAGCAACGAACTGTTCGATCAGTGGTGCTGATTGAGGAGCAGGTCGATGATGATCGGTCATCGTTACGGGCTTTCCTATTGGTTGGTTTTTCATCGAGATCCCATGCTAGCACCTGCCACACGCAGGAGAATGCCTCCCGTTGCCAGGGGTGGCGTCAGGAGACGAGTACGAAGCCATCGTATGAACGGTGTGGGAAGACTGGTGTTCTCGTTGATCCGTTAGTGGATCGATTTCTCCAACATGCTCACCGCGTTTCCAACCCCATCTTCCACCCGAATCCGCGCCCCAAGCACCGCCGCCAGCCGAGCCATCTCGCCGTCGGTCGTGGCCCGCCGAATCGCGGAGGAGAGGTTCGCAACAGTCACGTCTCGCTGCATGATCGGTGGTGGGCCGACTCCGAGGCGGTGGACACGCTGCCCCCAGAAGGGCTGGTCGGCGAAGAAGGGCAGGATGACGGTCGGGCGGCCAGCACGCAGCCCAGCGGCGGTCGTCCCAGCCCCGCCGTGGTGGACGACGGCAGCCATCTGGGGAAAGAGCCAGTCGTGTGGCACGTCGTCGATCAGGCAGACTTCGTCCGGCAGATCCGCCTGCCCGAGGCCAGCCCAGCCGGAGAGCAGCATGCCCCGCTGCCCGGAGCGGCGCAACGCAGCCAGCGCCATCTCGGTAAACCGGGCTGGATCGCCGTTCGCCATGCTGCCGAGGCCGATGTAGACCGGCGGAGGACCATCGCGCAGGAAGTCAATGACGCGTGCTGGCGGCGTCCAGTCAACCGGACGATCGAGAAACCAGTAGCCAGTCACACACGCCCAGTTTGGCCAGTCGCGCGGTCGCGGGACGACGTGGCGACTGAACCCATGCAGGATGGGAGCGCCGCGCTCGATGATGGCGCGAGACGGGCCGAAGCGCGACAGCGGCGCGAGGCCCAGCGTCTCAACGCGCCAACGATTCGCGATCGTGCGAAACATCTGCCAGGCGGTCTGCTCGACGGCGAGGTGCGACAGCCGGTTATAGGCTGCATTCACCGGACCGAGCGGAATCGGCAGGTGCGGAACCAATGGATGAGACAGCGTGCGAGTGCGCCAGGCGGGGACAAGCGGTGCATAGATCGTTGGGATGCCGAACGCTTCCCCCAGGTGCCAGGCAGGAATGGCGAGCGGCGAGTAGATGATGCATTCCGCACCCTGACACGCGTTTACCAACTCGGTCAAAAACCTGCTCACATGCGGAGTGATGATCTGCTCCAGGCGACGGATGAACGCCAGCGGATTCCGGCCTGACGACAGCCACGCCTGCCCCAACTCACTCCCGACCATCGCCTGCGGGTCTGCTGCGAGGTCCGCGAACACGAGGCCGCGCCCTTCAATGAAGGAGCGAAACGGCGTCGGCGCGGCAACCGTGACGGTATGTCCCGCCAGGTTGAGTCCGACGCCCAGGGCAACATATGGCTGAACATCTCCCCGAGACCCAACCGCAAGAATCGTGATGCGCAGAGTCGCTCCTCAAATTATCCGACGTGATCACGACGTGACAACAGTGTGCAATAGCATATCGTGTTCAAGAACCCGCGTCGCTGATGTGATAGTGTGTCAACTTGCCAACTGTGAGGACACGAAAAAAGGAGCGATTCATGTCTACGGACCACCGGAACGGGCTGCTGGAGCTGATGCGCTCCGTGCGCGCCGAACTCGACGCGCTGGTTGCTGGCCTGGATGGAAAGCTCGACGCCATTCCTGGAAACAATCCGAACTGGCGCATGCATGACGTGCTCTTTCACATCGCGCTCTGGGAACGTATGGCAGCGCGCAAGATCGCTGGGACGCCATTGCCGGACGGCGAAGACCTGGCCAATCGCGAGCCTTGGGACATGGATGCATTCAATAACGCGATGCAGGCGCGCTGGCGCGACCGATCCGCCGGCGATGTGCTGACGGAGCTTGCCGCCGCCCACACCGCCCTCGTCACGGCAGTCGAAGGCGCGGACGACGAGGAGTGCGCCCCCGGAGGCTCCGCCTGGACCGCTATTGCCGAAGACAGCGCGGGACACTACCCAGCGCACTTCCCTCTCACCGACCTGTTCGCCGAGGATCTAAACCAACAACCAGATTGACCCGCGCCCCCATCACTCGTCACTCGTCACCCCTCACCGCCTCAACGATCGCGCGAATATGCTCCGGGCCGGTGGCGCAGCAGCCGCCGACGATCTGCGCGCCGATCTCGATCCAGTCGAGCGCGTGATCGGCGTAACTGGCGGGGTTGTAGGTCTGCTGATCGATCGTGTGCCAGTGAGTCTGACCGTCCGCCTCGAAGTCGGGATTGATGTCGTAGCCGATGTTGGCATAGGCTCCGATCGGCCCCTCCCAGACCTCGCGCAACGCCCGCAGGCCAGTTGTCGTGTCTTCGGGATCGCTGCACATGAGCAGGATCGCCGCGACCGGATGACCGAGCAGCGCTTTGGCAAGGTCAGCGAACGAATCGCCGTACTGCATCGTGCCGTCCCTGGTGACATGGCGCACGCCGAGAATGACCGGCAGGCCGCTTTCGGCGCAGACATCGACGGCAGTCACGCAGTCCTCGATCCGGCCAACGTATTCGGCCAGGATCAGATCGACACCCATCTCCTTCAGAACGCGCGTCTGATCGCGGAACTCGCTGGCGAGGTCTCCGAGCACCGGCGGGGCGATGCCGGCGGCGACGTAGCACTCCGGATTCATGGCATCACGGGCGGAGATGGCCAGTTCCGCACCGGCGCGAGTGTAGCGCTCCCACTCATCCCCCTTGCCGATCATGTCAAGACGGGCGCGCGAGGTCCAGAAGTTGTTGGAGGTCAGGATATCGATGCCGAGCCGCAGGTAATCCTCATGCACTGCCCGCACGACCTCCGGGGCGTCGATGTTGGCCGTGGCCGACCACGGCCCCAACTGGCCCAGTTCCGCCCCGTGCGAGACATAGACCCCCCGCTTCTGCAGCTCAGAGCCGGTCGCCCCGTCGTGCAGGAGTACGTCCCCGTTCTCCGGCCGATCAAGAATGTTCCGTGTTGGCATGCTTCCCCATTCCATTCAACATCAGGTGTTGTGACGGCCAGTGTGGACGGCGACGCGGTGGATGTCCAGTGGATGTCCAGATGAGGGTGCGTGTCGACAGCGAACCCAGACCACGAGCTACAGGTCGGGAGGCTGGTGCGCGCCGATGGTCAACAGGATTGCACACGCGTCACGCGCGGTGACAGCATGGCGTTCGCCAGGGCTGAGCGAGATCAGACCGAGCGGTTGGAGTTCGTGATCGGCATTGCCGACGCTCACGCCGATGTGTCCTCGCAGGCAATGAATCGTGATCGGGCCTGGCGCTGAATGTTCGTGCAACGTCGCGCCAGCTCGCATCGTAATCAGGACCACGCGCAGGCCATCGTGCTTGATCAGCGTTTCAGCGCGACGCCCAGATGTGCTGCTCGGGTCCGGTGCAAAACGCGCAATCTCGGCGTCCAAGTCGTAGCTGCCGAGGATGGCGTGACTCTCACCCATAGTGGTTGCTCCTTTTTTCGTGTCACGGCTGGTCGGGACGACTGTGTCGCCAGATAAGAATAGACCACGATGGCGTGGCCGCGGTCAACGAAGCGCGGGGCTCATCGACGCGGGTGATCGCTGGAATCACGTTGGCGATCACGGATTACGGATGGCGATGTACGCGGCGCGTGACGGTTCGACGGCAATGCTCGATGCGGAACGGGGAATGAAGAAAGAGATAGCACGAGTGAGTTCCCACTCGTGCTATCTCTTTCTTCATTCCCCGTTCCCGTCGCTACTCGCTAAAAGCTGCCACTCGCCGATCCACTCCCGGACGACGCGCTGCTGCTGTTACCGGTACTGCTGGTAGGAGTAACGCTGCTGTTGAATGCTATCCAGACGGGATAGAAGGCTACGGTGTTTGACGAGTCACCGAGGTTGCCGCTGCCGGTGAGCCAGGTGGGAACGTAGCCGTCATTGCTGGCTGCCTTGAGTTGTTTGTCAAGCGAACCGACCACACCCATCGCGACAGCGAAGGGCATGTCGCGATCGAGGTCGAGGAAGCCCGTTGCACGCTTGCCCGACTCCTTCATGGTGTGCTGGTAGGACCTCCACGGATCGGCGGCGGTATCGCCCGCCAACGTCGTGTTCGGGATGCTGACCGCAACGACGAACGCGAATAGCGCTGCACCCACCAGCAGGAATGTCCCAATTAATCCCCAGAACTGTTCGGCAACTGCGAGCAGAATGAATGGCACAAACGCCAGCACCAACAGGATCGTCTCAAGTGCGTAGAGCGGTTTACGTCTCTCGCCCGCCGTTGGATCGAACCAGCCGCGTGCGTGCATCTCGTGTTCCAACGCCTCCTTCGCCGGCCTCCACCCGCCGCGCACCTTGCCGAGCTCCTTGCTGGAGATGGTTCCGTTGGAGTTAGCCTGCGCGGCCAACGACTCCCAGACCCGCTCCTCGACCTCGCCGCGCACGCCGGAGCCGTCGAGCAGTTGAACGTGTGCCTTCTTTCCCTTAGAGTCTTCCGGCTTGATCACCAGCGTCCCGCGTCCCGCCAGGTCGACGATGGTCCCGAGCATCTGCGCATCACTGACCATCCCCGTAGTCAGGGCACCTGCCTGAGCGGGTTGGAGGCCGATGGGAGCATCGTTCAGCAAACCTGGCCTGGCACGCTTACGTCCAGGAATACGGCGGGCCACCCAGACCAATAGCGGGATTGCCAGCACAGTCGAGATAATGTTGGTGATGCTGAACGGGCCGTCCGTCGCGTCGATGGCGAACTGTTCGAAGGCGTTGGGTTCAGGTGGTGGTGGGGGTCCGAGTGTGAGGTCGCGGGTGATCTCGCGCAGTCCCAGCGTAATCGCGTCAGCGATCTGCTCCTCACTCAGCAAATCCCCCATTTCGTCATCGATTCGCTCGAGTTCGTACTGCGGCAAGTTACCATCGATCAATATCTCACCGGCGATGAGCGCGAACTCGCCGTGGAGCGAGTCGTCCGGCTCGGCGTTGATGAAGATGACGATGCCATCGCGTGCGCCGGACGACGTTTGAACATCCCACTCCTCCATGAGGTCGTTTCCATCGTCAACCGTCTCGTCGTAGTCTGCGTCCTGCAAGCGGTAGTACACCGCGACCGGCGACCCAGCCTGCTCGACCGCTGCCGCCTCGGCTTCGAGTCTGATCCGTTCATCATCAGAAAACACGCCTGCCAGGTCATAGATGCGCTGACCCGCGACCGGAGCGCCGAACTCGGCATCGTTGTCTGTGTCCTGAGCAATTGCGATCGGCGACATCGACACCAGGAGGAACATGGTGCCAAGCAAACCTAAGAATATGAAGACAAGACTAGGAACCGGTCTCCCCGGTCGTTGCCGCAGCGGCTTGTCATTGCAGGCCCGTTTCATGACTTTGCTCCATGTCCGTGTATTGAGACGCGGGCGACTAGACGTGCTATTGTGATCGTTGGGCCATTGAAACGCCTCATCATCATGCTCCGTCCCTCGTTCTGCATGTCGTCGGAAGACAACGTTGGCACGTTGCATGCGCCCTGAAGGTGGGAAGGCCAACTCATGGTTAGAGCACTTCATGCGGCCCATGATCACGATGATATACGACGAGGACTGGGGTTGGTTATGGCCGCCGAGGGGCCGGATCAGTCAACGGGGTACGAACTTCGCACGCATCTTGTAGTCATCAAGGGCTACGCGCAGATGATTCTGCGTATGTTGCGGCGTCCCGACACGCCCGCCGACGAGATACTGCCGCACGCCGAAGCCCTCAACGAGCAGATCGATCGCATGCGAACAACGGTCGACCGCCTCGATGACGAGGCACGCTAACCGCTTCCACTTGCGCTCACCAGCAACAACAACGATCCCAGCGATACCGTCACCAGCGACAGCCCGAACAGCCCCCAGGCGAGTGGCCGCTGGCGTGGTCGCATGCGCCAGCCAGCGATCGCCAGCGACACTCCAGCCAGCAGCCAGGCGGCACCCAGCACCAATACGCTTGTGAAGACCCCGGAGCTATCCGCATCCAGAACTGGAATACCCGCCGGAGCAAAGCCGCCACTGGTCGCAACGATGTCAAACGGCACATCGATGTCTGGCACACCACTGCGTCGGATCGTCGTCTCGACCGTCCAGTCTCCTTCGAGGCCAATGTATGCACCCGTTCCTCGGAACGTGTACGGATCGTTCGGGCCTGCCTGGCGGAGTTCCACGCGCGGGGATTGGGTCGCCGGGCCGCCAACCGCAGGGACAAATCGCAGATACACCCGATCGACTGAGCCGAACGTGTCAGGCTCGATTGGCGAGATCACCAGCGATAGCTCGTTCGTGCCGATCTGGCCGGGTGTGGCCCGCAACGTCACCGATGCCTCCGGGGCCAGCTGCGTGATGCCGAACACGTTCTCGCCCTGGTCGAGCAGGTCGCGGGCGGGGATACTGGCCGTCAGCAGACCAGTCACGATCAGCACGGCAACCGCGAGTGTCGCCTCGGCGGACAGGCTGCGCGCGAGCCGTGGCGACGCGGCGACTTCCAGGGCTGGTCGGACGACGAACAGGTGGTACGCGCCGAAACCAAGCGTCGCGGCCACGAGCGCGAGCTTGAGGGTGAACCACATGCCGTAGTTGGTCGCGACGAGGCCGTCCCAACCGACGACCTGGCCGCGTGCCGCGACAATGCCGGTCACCACCAGCACGGCGACCGCGCCAAGCGCGAGGGCCGAGAACCGCGCCAGCACGGGGCGAAGCAGACCGCTGTCAGCAGACCGCAGCCAGGTCATGCTCACCACGAGCGTCAGCAGACCGCCGACCCAGACCGCCGTCCCCATGAGATGCAGCCAGTCGTTGATGACCGCCAGCGACACAGAGCCGCCACGGGCAGCGGCGTGACTGCCAATACTGGTCGTGAGCAGCACGAGGCTGGAAACCAGGAATGCCGCCGCCCAGTGCAGCCGCGCCGGGCCAGCCGATGAAGGCAGATGGTCGCGCCGCGTCAGCGCCCAGACCAGCAGCGCGAGTGCAATCAGTAAAGCCGTCCGAGCCAGCCAGATTGCGCCATAGCGCGTGTCGGTCAGCAGCGTCACCAGCGGATCGCCCAGCACTCCCAGGGAGCGTTCACGGGTCGAGTTCATCGTCTGGACGACCGCTGCGCCCAGATGACCTACGACGACGATCGTGAACGCGGCCCAGAGCATACGGCGTAAGCGCGCCGACGGAAGTGCCAGGTCCATGCGGCGTGCTTGCGGGAGCAGGACGACCGCGAGCATCACGAG
>Ga0136611_10000539_pt1 | contig 25148 bp, 23 predicted proteins | sample AntDrymUQ2232306_2_FD_106645 | JGI IMG/M metagenome (GOLD analysis project Ga0136611, IMG submission 106645) | Polar desert sand microbial communities from Dry Valleys, Antarctica - metaG UQ223 (23.06) | ecosystem: Environmental > Terrestrial > Soil > Desert | place: Antarctica: Dry Valley...
GATACGGCGGCGTCGAGTGGGAGACTGCCGGGCCTGGCCTGAGAAGAAATCAACGCGTCCGTGCGCTGCCGCAGCGCTTGGAGCCGTGCCTGCCACGTTAGAATCGCCACTCTCTACTACCCATGACTTCTTCTGAGTTTCCCATCTCGAGCCGCCTGCCCGATCCACCCGCGCGGCGCATGCGTGTGGTTGTCACCGGCGCCACCGGCTATATCGCGTCCCAGCTGCTACCCGCATTCCGGCAGCGATATGACCTGATCCTGCTCGATGTCAAGGCGAACGACCGTTCCGGCACAGAGGTGCTTGATGTCCAGCTGGCCAATCTCCTCGACCCCAACATTGATGCCAACCGCGAACACTTCCGCGGCGCGGACGCCGTCGTGCACCTTGGCTATTACCGCCCAAGCGGCAAGGGAGTTACCGGCGCGGGCAAGGCGTACCTGGATGAACGGCCCAACGTGGATATGGCGGAGCATGTCTACCGTCTGGCGCTGGAGGAGGGCGTGAGGCGCGTCGTGGTCGCCAGCTCCAATCACGCGGCGGACTGGTACGAGCCATTGATTCTCGACCGGCGCATCGACCAGATTGGCCCGGAACATCTACCCAAATCGGACAACTATTACGGTTGGGCAAAGATCGCCTACGAGGCGCTAGGATTCACCTACGCCTCGGGCGCGTTCGGCCGCAAACTGGAAGTCGTTCAGGTTCGCATTGGCGCCCCTCGTGAGATTCCTGGTGCACAATTCCACGGCAATCCGAGCGCACATAAGCGCCAGCTTGGCGCGCACCTGAGCGCTCGTGACAACCAGCAGCTGTTTGTCCGTTCGATCGAAACCGAAATTATCGAAGACGAGTGGGGCATCCCGTTTCAGATCTTCTACGGCGTCTCGGACAACACGCGCGCCTTCTGGAGCATTGTCAACGCACGCCGCGTCATCGGCTACCAGCCTGAGGACGATTCAGAGACCAAGTACGCTACCGAAATTCAGAACGCTATCACCGGTCCCGGTCATCGTGGTCGGTTAGAGCGGCCCGGGGCCTAGATTCCGGCGGGTCCTTCAATCTGGAACCAGGTGACGCCGGCAACGAGGACGGAGCCCACTAGAAACCACGTGGCCCAATCAGCGTGGCCTCCTTGGTCCAGCCGCAACGTGTACAGAATTACGCCGACCACCGTTGCTAACAGCACCATCATTGACACCACCGGCTTCTGGCGGAAGACCAGCCAGCGCCGGATACCGGTGGTGATGGCCACCGCCAGCGTGCACATCAGCAGCATGTTGCGAAGCGCGTCATCTGGCACGAGCAACAACAGGGCCGAGATGCCGATCACGCTCAACTGGAGATCGAGCAGCAGGCTCTGGGTTTCGTCCTCGGTTCCCTGCAACTGCTGGCGGTGCTGGACCGCCTTAACTACCTGAAGAATCCGCAGGAAGCGCAGGAAGCGCAGGCTTCGCAAGAATTTCACCGAGGTAAGGTCAATGAAGACCAGCACGGTCGGCAAAATTGCAAGCAAGTCAACAATGCCCGCGAAGCTCAGCGCGTAGCCCCTTCTACTGGTCGCGTAGAACAGATTCAGGGAATAGTCTGTTGCGAACGCGGCAAAGATGATGACTTCAAGAACGCGGAACGCGGTCTGGTATTGCGCGTCCAAGGCAATGTCGTGCTGCAACACGGTGGACACTACCGACACAATGACTAGCCAAATAATCCACTCAAGGAGAATCTGATGTTCCTTAGAGCCAAGGTCGGTGTAGGCCAGCCGCAACCACGCCCGCAGCCGGACCCACGCACTGGCACGCTGCAAGACGGCGGCTTGAACCGCGGGCGCCGGGCTAGGCGCTCCGGCCGGAGCCTGGGGCTGCGGTTGCGACTCCGTCGCGCTGACGGGTGGTGTTGAACGTTCCTGGACTGCGCTTGTCATAGGTACAGTGAGTGCGGCGACGGATGGAGCGACCTGATTATGTGCGCCTCTTCGCCGCCCGGCAAGCCGCAGGTACGCTTGGACAGGACTTTGTGAGAAAATGTGCAAAGTGGGAAGAGGGAGCGCTGCATGACGGTTGAAGTCTACGCCGCTACCTGGACGCCGGTCATCGTCGGGATCGTGGTGGGCATCGTCTTTATCGCCTCCACGCTGGCCGTGGGCAACCTGCTTGCGCCGCGCATAGGAACCCGAACAAAGCAAACCGTGTACGAGTGCGGAATGGTGCCCATCGGCCAGGGTTGGAACCAGATGAACCTCCGCTACTATTTGTACGCCATCCTCTTCCTGATCTTCGAGATCGAGTCGGTCTTCTTGTTTCCCTGGGCAGTGATGAACCGCCGCCTTGGACCGGTGGTGTTCTTTGAGGTGATGCTCTTCCTTGGGATGCTGCTTTTTGGCCTTGTGTATGCCTGGAAGAAGGGAATGCTTAAATGGGAATAGCTGCGCCACCGCTGCCGCAGACGCCCGCAATCGGACAGCCGTCGCTACCCGGTACCAATTATGGCGACCGCGATCAGCAGCCGGACAACCTCTACGCTCGTCTCCCGCAGGGGATCGTCACTAGCACGGTAGACCAGCTCTTCCAATGGGCACGCAAGAGCAGCCTCTTCCCGATGACGTTCGGTTTAGCCTGTTGTGCCATCGAAATGATCGGCACCTTCATGTCCAAGCACGATCTTGACCGCTTCGGCCTGATCGGCCAGGTAGGCGCCACGCCACGGCAGTCTGACCTCATGATCGTGTCCGGCACCGTCACCACCAAGATGGCACCGGCGGTGCAGCGCCTCTGGGCGCAGATGCCCGAGCCAAAGTGGGTGATCGCCATGGGCGGCTGCGCCACATGCGGTGGGCCGTACTACCGCTACCCCACTGTGATGCAGGGCGTGGACCAGTGCATTCCCGTGGACGTGTACATCGGTGGCTGCCCCCCTCGTCCCGAGGCGCTGATCCACGGCATCCTCAAGCTCCAAGAGAAAATCATGCGCCAGGGCACCAACGGCCACCGACCGCAGCCCGACCTGGAGTTGGTGCTGGCTGGTGAAGGTATCTCAGCAGAAGCCGAAGCCGCCGGCATGGTGAACGCCTAGATGACCGGGGGACAAGCGGCCGGCGCAGCAATTTCGCTCCGAGCCACAGCGGCAACATCCAAGTGGCTGGGGCAGGTGTGCCCGAAATGCGGCAACACCCTGGCCGAAGGGGAAGTGGTGGTCTTATGCCCCAAGTGCTACACGCCACAGCATGGCACGTGCTGGCGCGACAATGGGGATCAATGTGCCGTCGATCAGACCCCGGCGCGGATCATCGAGCGAGCGGGCGGTCCCCATCTCACCACACGTGCCGCCGGTGCAATGGCGCCAGACCCCCCTCAGTCCCCAACGTCACCCAACGCCAGCGCCGAAACTACCCAGGCCGCCGCGACACCGGCACCGTCAACGCCATCGGCGGATACTGATCCGGCCGCGCAGGGACGGCCAGACACGCCAGCGCAGCCCGAGCTCGCTGGCGCTATGCGACCGGAAACCCTTCCTGACGACCGACCGGCGTCGCCGCCGCCCCCGCGGCCCGTTCCTGGAGCCACTGGGCCCGCTGCTGGTGTCGGCGCCTCGGGTGGCGCACGTCCTGGAGCGCGCCCGGCTCCTGGGGCCGCTACGCGGGAGGCGACCGGTCTGCGTCCCGTCGCAACGGTGCGTGAGCACCTGGAAGCTGTACTGGGCGACCTGAGCCCCGAGTTTGCCGTTTCCGTTGACGAAGTCTGCGTCACGGTGCCAGCCGAACGCATCCAGGAGGCGTGTCGCCGCGCCAAGGATGATCAGCGCCTGCGCTTCGATTACCTGCGCTGCCTTTCAGGGGTTGACTATCAAGCCGATGGCATTGAGGTGGTCTATCACCTCTTCAGCACACGGCTGCTCCAGAAGTGCGTCCTAAAAGCACGCGTTCCCGGTGAGGACCATTCGCTGCCTACGGTGACGCCGGTTTGGGCTGGAGCAGATTGGCACGAGCGCGAAGCGGCCGAGATGTTCAATATCCGCTTTGACGGTCATCCTAACCCCGAGCCGATCCTCCTTCAGAAGGACGAAGCAGGCCGCGTGGTACCGGGTCCCATCCTACTCAAGCGCTTCCCGCTGCGACCGAAGGAACCACCGGGAATCTATGGCTTCCCGGAGGAAGAATAACGATGGCAATCGAGACGCCCATCCGGCCGGACATGCGTCCCCAGCCGCAGCCGCCCGGTCCCGAATCCGCCGCCGCCGAACGCCATTTGCCGGTCGTAGGCTCACCACGCGTGCCTGGCCTCACCGTCGTGTCTCAGGAGCAAGACCTGGAGACGATGGAGATGACCATCAACATGGGTCCCCAGCACCCAAGCACCCACGGTGTCTTCCGCATGGTGCTCACGCTGGAAGGCGAGCGCGTCAAGAAGCTGGAACCGTTCGTTGGCTATCTCCATCGCGGTGCCGAAAAACTCGGTGAGTCGGGAGATGTCGAAGGCTACCGCAAGGCCATGATCTGGCTGGACCGGACCGACTACCTCTCGGTATGGGCCAACGAACACGCCTACGTCCTCGCCGTTGAAAAGTTGATGGGCGTGCAGGCGCCCGAGCGCGCCGAGTGGATCCGCCTCATCATGGACGAGTTCGGAAGGATCAACTCGCATTCCATGTTTTATGGCGCGTTCGGCGCCGACGCTGGAGCCACGACGCCATTCATGTATGCCTTTACGCTGCGAGAGGCGCTCTATCAGTTCTTCGAATCCGTGGGCGGACAGCGCATGTTCCCCAATTACTATCGTGTTGGCGGCCTGCGGGAGGACGTGCCGGTGGACTTCGTGGAGCGCGCCACGCGCACGCTAGAAACCACCAGGCGCTCCCTCGATGACTTCGACCGTCTCATCAGCGATAATGAGATCTTCCTGGCGCGCACGCGCGGCGTCGCCAAACTAACGGCTGAGCGGGCGATTGACCTTGGATGCTCCGGGCCGGTGCTGCGTGCTACCGGCGTCCCGATTGACGTGCGCCGCGTGGAGCCGTACTCCTTCTACGACCGCGTTGACTTTGACATTCCCGTCGGCACCACGGGTGACTGTTACGAACGTTACCTGATCCGGCTCCAGGAGATGTACCAGAGTACGCGGATCATCGAGCAGGCGCTTAAGCAGCTGCCTAAGGGTCCCATTATGGGCAACACTCCTAAAGCGGTCCGGCCACCAAAGGGCGACTCGTATCAGAGGGTCGAGAACGCGCGCGGCGATTTCGGTGTCTACATCGTCTCGGACGGGAAGTCGCCCGCGCCATACCGCGTGAAGTACCGTTCGCCCTGCTTCAGCAACCTCATGGCGCTCAACGATCTCGCAGTGGGCGCCTATATCGCGGACGCGGTCATGGGGCTAGGTTCAATCGACATTGTGCTGGGAGAGGTAGACCGATAAATGGAACAGGTGCGTCTGCCCTACCTCCTTCCAGCGCCCGATTGGATGCCGGAGTTCCTGATAGCACCTTTGGTCGGTGGGTTCTCGGTCGCGGACTTCCTCGGGCTCTTCGTCTTGCTCAACTTCATCCTGGGGTTCGTCACCTTCGAGATCTGGCTGGAGCGCAAGATTGGTGGGCATATCCAGTTACGCCGTGGCCCGCTGCACGTTGGCCCGCATGGCTTGCTCCAAACACCGGCCGACATTATTAAGCTGCTCATCAAAGAAGACTTGACGCCTGCAGCCGCCGACAAGCGCCTCTTTAAAATGGCGCCCTACCTGATCTTTGTCCCGGTCTTTCTGACGTTCTTGGTCATTCCCTGGGGTGGCCTGTGGCCATTCAACCTCACGCTCCGGCCCTTTGATCTGAGCCTGATCTACATCGTGGCCATTCCGTCCATCCAGGCGTTGGGCATGGTGGTCGCGGGGTGGTCCTCCGGCAACAAGTACTCGCTGCTAGGCGCGGCGCGCGTGGTGGCGCAGTTCATCAGCTACGAGCTGCCCATGGTGGTCACGCTGCTCGCCGTCGGCATCCTAGCGGAGAGCCTGAGTATCGCCCAGGCAGTGGAGACGCAGAGAGCCTCAACCTGGTTTGTACTCCTTCAGCCAATTGGCTTCGTCATCTTCTTCATCACCATGATGTCGGAAATGCACCGCACACCCTTTGACATTGCCGTGGCCGAATCAGAGATTGTGGGCGGTCCGTTCATTGAGTACAGCGGCATGCGTTGGGGGATGTTCTTCCTGGCCGAGTTCGCCGCTGTCTTCCTCAACTCCTGCCTGGCGGTCGCGCTCTTCCTTGGCGGGCCCGAGTTGTTCCCGTTCGCCGAGCGAATTCCGATCCCCGGCATCGGCGCCAATACGACGCTGATCCGTCAGATTGACGACACAATTGGCGTGTTCTTTTTCTTTGGGAAGGCCATGACCCTGATGATTGTGGTGCAGTGGTGTCGCTTCGCGCTGCCCCGCATCCGAATTGATCAGTTGATGGATCTTGCGTGGAAGATCCTTCTTCCGGCGTCCTTCGCCAACCTGATCCTGACCGCCATCTTCTCCCAGTTTGGCTTTTTCCCGTTCGCGGCCGGGTTGGCCGTCGTCCTGGTCGTAATTGGCATCATCGCGATCAGCTATCGCAACCGGGGCACACGCGAACGTGAGACGGGTATTCGCCTGGTCACACTTCCTCGCATTCCCCTGGAAGCCCACGCATGAAGGCGCACACATGAAAGGCATTCTCGGCGGCTTCGTCCAGACGGTGAAGTCGTTTCTTACCCCGCCGGTCACCCGTCTCTATCCGTATGAGCGCCCGCCGCTTGAGCCGCGCTTCATGGGTGCTCCGTCACTGCTGTGGGACGACAAGATTGACGAGATCGTGTGCGTTGCCTGCAATATCTGCGCCCGCTCCTGCCCGGACGACTGCATCTATCTGACAGGCGAGAAGTACGAGGGCGAAAAAACCAAGAAGAAGAACATCGTCAAGGATTACTTCATCGACCTGGGCCGTTGCTCCTACTGCGGCATCTGTGTGGAGGTATGCCCCTTCGACGCCAACGAGATGTCGCCCCACTTTGAGTTGAGCACGTACGACCGCCAGCAGCTCGTCTACGACAAGGACCAGTTGATCAAGATCGGCCGTGGTGTTGACCGGCGCATGGGCAAGCCAGAACCGCAAGATGTGCCAGTGATGGGTTCAATCGACCCGTCACAGTGGCGCTGAGCACCCTCTAACAACTACAACTCGGACCTGAAATGGACCTGGGGGCTGCTGTGTTCTACGCTGTGGCCGCGGCGACAATCGTCGCGTCGCTCGGCGTTGTTGTGACACGTAGCGTGGTGTACAGCGCTTTGCTTCTAATCCTGGCACTGGCGCTAACGGGTCTCGTCTATTTACTTCTATTGTCCGACTTCCTGGCGTTGGTGCAGATCCTGGTCTACGGCGGCACCGTGTCCATCCTGTTGCTCTTTGCGCTGATGCTCACGCGGCCACGCGAATCACCGGTTCTGAACCACAGTGGCTGGCCGCTGGCGGCGCTTGGTGCTGTGCTTACCCTCGGCACGCTCGTCTTTGCTGTCGTGACGACCAGCTGGGGCGACCTGGCGCGCACCTTTGCGTCCAGCGCGTCTACGGCTGAGCGCACGGCTCGGAGCGCCGCTCCGGCGCGTCTCGGGCCGGAAGAGCTTGGCACCGCCCTCTTCACGACATGGGCAGTCCCGTTTGAGATCGCATCGGTCGTGCTGCTCGTTGCCCTGGTCGGCTCCTTGCTGGTTGCCCGCGCGAGCGAGGACTCCGAAGCTGTTAGCGAAGCAGAGCCTCTGCCTGGCCCGCAGTCTCAGGCAGAGGCAGGGGCGTAACGATGGTTCCCATTGAGCACGTCCTCATCTTCAACGCCATCATGTTCTGCATTGGCATGTACGGCGTCATGGCGCGACGCAACGGCGTACTGGTGCTAATGGCCATCGAGCTGATGCTCAACGCTGTCGCCATTAACCTCGTCGCATTCTCTAGCCGGATCGATCCGGTAGGAGGGTCCGGCATCGTCTTCGCCATCTTTGTCATCACCATCGCCGCCGCCGAGCTCGGCCTCGGCCTCGCCATCGTCCTCCGTGTCTACCGCATGCGTACATCGGTGAACGTGGACGAAGTGGACTTCATGCGCTGGTAATGGCGATTAGGAACTTCTAAGTGGATCTCGCCTTCTGGGTGCCGGTGCTCTGCGTGCTGGCCTTCTTCTTCAACGTCATCATCTCTCGCCAGCTTGGCCGTCAGCGCCACGCGGTGGCGGGCTTCGTGTCTGTAGGGGTGATCCTGGCCTGCTTCGCGCTCTTCGTGACGGTATTCACCGACGCGCTCGCGCACCTGGCGCCGTTCGCGGGCGGCGGGGATCACGGCGCCACAACGTCCACCTCGTCAGCATCCGCGGCGTTCGGCGCGAGTGACGAGCGCCAACTGCTCTTCGATAAGACACCTTGGTTTGTCATCGGGCCGCACGAGTTGTGGGTGACGATGAGCGTGGACTGGCTCTCCATCATGATGCTAGGGGTGGTCAGCTTCCTCGCCTCGCTGATCCAGATCTACGCCCTGGCCTACATGAAGGGAGACAACCGCTACTGGTGGTTCTTCTCCGTCATGTCGCTCTTCTGCGCCGCCATGTTCACGCTTGTGCTGGCGTATGACTTCCTGCTGCTCTACATGGCCTGGGAGATGGTGGGCTTGTGTTCCTTCCTGCTGATCGGCTTCTGGTACCACGAGCGCGACAACGCTGAGGCCGCCAAGAAGGCATTCATCACCACGCGCATCGGCGATGTGGGCTTCTTCATCGGCATCGCCCTGCTCTTCCTCAATACCGGCTCGTTTCGGATGGACGAGGTGTTCACGGCGATCCGGGCGGGCAGAGTCGACCCGGCCATCGTCACCGCCGCCGGAATCCTCGTCTTCCTGGGCGCAATGGGCAAGAGTGGCCAATTTCCGCTCCACGTCTGGCTCCCCGATGCCATGGCTGGCCCTACGCCAGTTTCGGCACTAGTGCATTCCGCCACAATGGTCGCGGCGGGCGTGTTCCTAGTAGGACGCGCTTTCCCCCTATTTGAAGCTTCTTCGGTGACAATGGGCTTCATCGCCATCGTTGGGACATTTACGGCGATCTTTGCGGCGACGATTGGCGTGACGCAGCGCGAGGTCAAAAAGATCTTGGCGTACTCAACCGTGAGCCAGCTCGGCTACATGATCGCGGCGCTGGGAATTGGCGCCTATACCGCCGGGCTTTTCCATCTCTTTACGCATTCGTTCTTCAAGGCGCTGCTCTTCCTCGGCGCTGGTTCCATGATCCACGCCATGGAGGCGGTGTACGGCCACCACGACAAGCGCGCCAACGACATCTTCAATATGGGCGGCTTGCGTACACGCATGCCAATCACCTTCTGGACATTCTTGCTCGCCTCTCTCTCGCTGGCCGGCATCCCGCCCCTGGCAGGCTTCTGGAGCAAGGACGAAATCCTGGTTGGCGCGCTGGACTCGGGCAACTGGCTGGTCTTCGCCGTGCTTTTGACGGGTTCGTTTCTCACCGCCTTCTACATGTTCCGCCTAATCTTCATTGCGTTCTTCGGGTCCGAGCGCTGGCGCGTCGTCGCGGCCACCACCACGGGCACACATGAAGTGCAAGAGGCCACCGTCTTTCACGAGGGGCAGGGCGACCACGTTTTGGGCGCGATGAGCGACCCGCAGGCCACCGTCCACGGCGTCCACGACGAGCACACCGCTGGAAACGACGGACACGGTGCAACTGCGGGACACGGCGTGCCACACGAAAGCCCATGGGTCATGGCGCTGCCGCTAGCGCTGATCGCCATCCCAGCCGTCGCGGCGGGATGGCTAAATATCCCTGGCGGTTATGCGCCGTTCGGCGAAGCGATCTACTATGGTGAGCCGCATCACGCCACCGGCATCCACTGGGGAGCCGCCATTTCTGGAACTGTAGCCGCGCTGCTAGGCATTGGACTAGCGTCGGTCATGTACTGGCGCCCGGTGATCGCGCCATCCGCCGTTTCGAGCCAGGCGCCGGGGCTGTATCGCGCGCTAGTCAACAAGTACTACTTCGACGAGGCGTATCAATGGGTGATCGACCGGATCATCCTGGGCGTATCGGGACTAGCTGCGACGTTTGACCGCAAGGTGATCAACGACCGCGTGATTGACGCTCCCGGGCATCTCACAGTCGCCGCCGGAGATAAGCTACGCTACCTGGAAACGGGGCGCGTCTATCACTACGCCTTCGCCTTCGTCGTCGGGATCATCATCATCGGGCTTGTGATGGCGTGGTTCCCAAACATCCCGTTCAACTTCTGGTAGGGCCGGTTACATGCTGACAGACATCCTCGGCCCAAGCTTTCCTTACCTCTCCACCATCACGCTCTCGCCGTTTGTAGGCGCGATCCTGATCATGTTCACGCCGCGCCGCTCGCCGTGGGTCATCCGCTGGATCGCGGCGCTCTCCAGTACGGTGAGCCTGCTGCTCTCGGTCGTGCTCATGGCCGGGTACGATTGGCAGCGCGCTGGCTTCCAGTTCCGCGAGCGCTACGCCTGGATCCCCGAGCTTGGCATCAACGTTGGGCTTGGGGTAGACGGCATCTCGGTGCCTATGGTGCTGCTTACGGGTTTGGTGATCTTCACCGGCTCCATTGTCTCGTGGAAGATATCTGACCGGCCAAAGGAGTACTTTGCCCTCTTGCTGGTACTTGTGGCCGGCGTCTTCGGCGTCTTTGTCACGCTCGACCTATTCGCCATGTTCTTCGCCTACGAGATCGCGGTGCTCCCTATGTACCTCCTGATCGCCATCTGGGGTAGCACCCGTAAGGACTACGCGGCGATGAAGCTCACTATGATGCTTGTCGCCGGCAGCATCTTCATCTGGATCGTCATGCTGGGTTTATACGTCCAGACCGGCGCGCGCACCTTTGACATTGAAGAATTCGCGCGACTGCAGGCCGATCTCCCCGCGATGTTTCAGATCATCATGTTCCCAATGGCCTTTATCGGCTTTGGCGTGCTGGCAGGCATGTGGCCGTTTCACACCTGGTCACCGGACGGTCACGTGGCCGCTCCCACGGCGGTCTCCATGCTCCACGCGGGCGTGCTGATGAAGTTAGGCGCGTACGGCTGCATCCGCATCGCGCTCTGGGTGCTTCCGGTGGGAGCGCAGTTCTGGGCGCCGATGTTCCTGGTGTTCGGGACCATCGCCGCAGTCTACGGCGCATTCTCGGCCATGGCGCAGCGCGACTTGAAGTTCGTGATCGGCTACTCCTCCGTCAGCCACATGGGCTATGTGATCGTGGGCATCTCAACGCTTTCATTGCTTGGACTCTCAGGCGCGGTGTTGCAGATGTTCTCGCACGGCATTATGACTGCGCTATTCTTCGCGCTTGTTGGGTCTATCTATGACCAGGCGCACACGCGCGAGATCGGCATTTTCGGCGGTCTCGCGCGCACCATGCCATGGTTCGTCGGTTTCTTTTCTCTTGCCGGCCTAGCTTCATTGGGATTGCCTGGCATGTCAGGCTTCGTCGCCGAGTTGATGATCTTCCTGGGCGCGTTCCAAACTTACCCGGTAGTTGGAGTCTTGTGCGTGGCCGCCGTGGCCGTTACGGCAACCTACATCCTGCGTCTTGTAGCCCGCGCGTTCTTTGGACCGCCCAACACGCGTTGGAGTGGCTTGCATGACATGCTGCCCAATGAGTGGGTGGCGTCCGTGATGCTCGTCATCACGCTGATTGTGGTCGGCATCTATCCCTCACCGTTCACCAACATGATCCAGGCGTCGGCACTTCCAATTATCGAAAAAGTGGGAGGCGTCCGCTAGATGGCCTTCGACATCAGCCAGCTCGATTACTCGCTCATCGTCCCGGACTTGATGCTGCTGGGCTTGATCTTCGTTGCGCTCGGACTGGATCTCATACTGCCCCACAGTCAAAAGAAGCTCATCGGCTGGGTCAGCGTCGCGGGACTGATTGGCACGGTCGCGGCGGCGGCGGCCTCATGGGGAGTGCGCGAGAACTTCGCTGGCGTGCTGCGCATAGACGAATACTCGGTCTTCTTCAAGATCACATTCTTGCTTGCCGCCATTGGGATCGTGCTGATCTCGATGGACTACGTGCACCGTTTTCTGCCCAATCCCGGTGAGTACTACGGGCTGATCCTCAGCGGCACGCTCGGCATGGTGCTGATGGCGGAAGCAAACGAGCTGCTCACGGCCTACATCGCGCTCGAGTTGCTCAGCTTCTCCAGCTATGTGTTGGTTTCGTACGCCAAGACCAATCTCAAGAGCAATGAAGCCGGATTGAAGTACATCATCCTCGGCGGATTCTCATCGGCGCTCCTGCTGTACGGTATTAGCCTGCTTTACGGCACGGTCGGCTCCACCTATCTGCCTGACGTAAACACGGCGGTGGCTCGCTTCGGCGAGCTGCCGCCCGCATTCAGCATCGCGCTTGCGCTGATCACAGCGGGCCTTGGCTTCAAGATTGCGGCCGTGCCCTTCCATATGTGGACGCCGGATGTCTACGAAGGCGCGCCCACGCCGGTGACAGCATACCTTTCGGTGTCGTCGAAGGCGGCGGGGTTTGCCCTGGTGCTGCGCTTCCTGGTGGGAGGGTTGCTACCTATTCAGGATCAGTACCAGACGTTTTTTGGGCTGCTGGCCGTACTGACAATGACGCTGGGCAACTTGGTGGCCATTCAGCAGCGCAATCTCAAGCGCCTGCTGGCTTACTCCAGCATCTCGCAGGCAGGCTATGTCCTGGTCGGCATCGCGTCACTGACCAGCAATCAGGAGATCGCCGAAATGGCGACGCGAGGCATGATGCTCCATCTGCTCGGCTACGTCTTCACCAATTTGGCGTCGTTCGGCGCGCTCATCGCCTTCCAAAATGCCAGCGGCGGACGCGAGCTCATCACCGACATGGGCGGGTTCGCCCGACGCGCACCCTTTGCAGCGTTGGCGATGATGGCGGGTCTCTTTTCCCTGGCCGGCATGCCGCTATTTGCTGGCTTCGTCACCAAGTTTTATCTCTTCTCCGCCGCAACGCGCGCAGGTTTGCTATGGCTGGTCGCCATCGCCGTCATCAATAGCACCATCTCGCTCTACTACTACTTGCTGGTGGTGTACGAGATGTACGTTCGCACGCCACCTGGATTCGAGGCGGCAGATACACGTGCCCATGCGCGCACGATGACCACGGCCGCCGCCTCACCTGTAGCCGTGATGGAAGGAGCGTACGGGACCACCGCCGGTACGGTTATGGAAGCCAGCTACGGTGGCTCCGCCGCCGCCATGGCGCTCGCACTTGCGCCCGCCGCCACTTTGTCAGCGGGAAACGGCCATGCCGGAAATGGCCACACCACCGGCCACAACGCCGCTCACGTTGACACTCACGGCTCAGCGCACGGCGACGGCCATGGTGGCGACCCTGAAAGGCCCTCAATCCCCTGGTGGAAACGCGACATCACGGCCGATATGCCCAAAGAGCAGTCTTTCCCGCCCCACCGCATCGACAGGTCGCTGACCCTCGGCCTAATTCTTTTCATGGCCGGTGTCTTCTTCATCGGCACATATCCGGCGCCGGTAATAGACATCCTCCAGGCCGCCAGCGATGCCTTGTTCGCGCGATCGTAGCGTCACCGGACCGCAGAAGGCACACATGAAAGAGCCGCCCAAAAGTAGGCGGCTTGTAATGGTCCTGGATGCGTGCTTGGTCGCTAGACGCCGGTGTACTTCTGCACGAGATAGAGGGTGCCCAGTGTGAATGCGAGCACCAGGAGCACGCACGCCAGCTGCAGCTCTTCGCGGATGATGATGCCGTCGATCATGTGCGCCGCATTGTAGCGCGTTGCAGGCCGAGGCTGGCGGCTTCGGGCAAGCTCACGGTAAGCCATGCACGGCGGCGTACTCCTTTGCCAGGCGCGTTGCCGTCTCGCGGTCGTCCTGAGTGAGATCGCCTTCAAGGACGAGGTTGAACAGGTAATCCTTGATCGGGCGAATCCAGGGTCCGGGCTTCTGGCCAAAGAGCGCCATCAGGTCATTGCCGTCGAGCGGACTCTGTAGCTGGGCGATGTCTTCTTGCGCCTGCAGCTCAGCGACGCGCTGTTCAAAGGCATCGGCGCGTTGCGCGGCCGCCTGGCGGCGCTCGGTTCGATAGCTTGTGACATCGGCACGAGAGAGCGCAACGAGCGGCTCCAGCTCCTCGGCGGCCTCACGTACGAGACGGCGTACCGCAGAGTCGGTCCAGTCAGGGTCATAGGAGTTGACGCGGAGGTGCATCTGTACCAGCCGCGCGACGCGCTCGATGAACCGGTTGTCAAAATGCAGGCTGCGCAGGATGCGCCTTGCCATGCGCGCGCCTAGATCCTCATGCCCGAAGAAATGGACGGCGCCGTTCTGCACTGATTTTGTCTGCGGCTTGGCTATGTCGTGCAGCAGCGCCGACCAGCGCAAGAGTTGATCGGGCTGCTGGATGTTCCGCAGCACCCCCAACGTGTGCTCGAAAACGTCCTTGTGGTGGAGCGGACGCTGACTTACGCCGCGCATCGGAAGCACCTCCGGGATGCAGTGCTCCATCAACCCCAAATCGGTTGCCAATCTGATGCCCACGTCCGGCCGCGGCGAGACGAGAATGGAGGTGAGCTCCTGGGCGATCCGCTCGCGGCTGATGCGCTGAAGCTCGGGCGCGCTAACCTGGATCGCCGCCAGGGTTCCAGCCTCAATCTCGAACCCCAGCTGGGCGGAAAAGCGCACCGCGCGAAGCAGGCGCAGGGGGTCGTCCCGAAAGCGCTCGATTGGATTGCCGACGGCGCGGATCAGGTGCGCGACAATGTCCGTCTGCCCACCAAATGGGTCGTGCAGCTCACCGCTCAGGGCGTCTACCGCGATGGCGTTCATTGTGAAGTCGCGCCGCGCCAGGTCCTCCTGGAGCGAAGAGCCGAACGCCACAACTGGCTTGCGCGTACCGTCCAGATACTGTTCGGTCCGGTAGGTGGTGATCTCCAGCGTCCAGCTTTGCTCCAGCTCAGGGAGCCGGCAAATGACACCGATGGTGCCGAACTTGGCGCCGACGTCATAGAGACCGTCGGGCCTAGCGCTGGTGGCGAGACGCTTGATTTCGTCGGGCGGCGCGTCGGTCGTAAGGTCCAGATCGTGGATTGGCCGGTCGATCAACTGATCGCGCACGCAGCCGCCAACCAGCTGGAGGTCTCGCTCGGCCGCACGGAACGCCTCGGCGAGCACGCGCAGTCGCTCGCGCAACCCACCGGGCACGGCGAGGGTTAGGTGGCCAGAAGAGGTCACAGGATGCCATCCAACTCGCGCCTGGGATCTCGCTGCATCAGCTGCATGCCCGCCTGGAGGATGGGCAGATCGTTGAACAGGACGCCATGCAGCAGCTCGGTGATGGGCATCTCGACGCCGTGGGTGCGTGCCAAATCAAGTGCGGCCCGCGTCGTCGGCACGCCTTCGGCTACCTGGCGCATCTCCCCCTGAATCTGCACAAGTGTCTGGCCTCGCGCGAGCCGTTCACCGAGTGTACGGTTGCGACTCAACGGGCTCATGCACGTTGCTATCAGATCACCCAGCCCCGCCAACCCGGAAAACGTGAGCGGCTCCGCTCCCGCCGCCTTTCCTAGACGGGCCATCTCGGCCAGACCGCGGGTGATAAGCGCCGCCTTGGCGTTGTCCCCGGACGCAAGACCATCGCACATACCAGCGCCAATGGCGACGACGTTCTTGAGCGCGCCCGCCAGCTCCACGCCGATCAGGTCAGTGTGGCTGTAAACGCGGAAAGTAGAGGTCGAGAGGAGCGCCTGCACCTCTTCGGCAGCAGACATCGACGCGCTGGCGACCACACTCACCGACGGCTTCCGCGCCGCGACCTCCTTCGCAAGGTTTGGCCCAGACAGTGAACAAATCTGGGCCGCAGACACCCGTGGGGCCTCTTCACCAATGACCTCGCTCATGCGCATTGCGGTACCGATTTCAAGCCCTTTGCTCGCACTGACGACGATCTGGCCGGCGCCGAGATGCGGCTGTAGGCGTCGTACGTTCTCACGCATGGTCTGGGCAGGCACGACGAGCAGGATGACGCGGCAGAGCGTGAGTGACGCTGGATCGGCGGTCAGGCGCAGCGATGATGGAAATCGGAGGCCAGGCACGCGGGGCGACTCTCCAGCGGTCGTGTGCGCGCGCGCCTCTTCTTCGGAGCGCGCGAGCAGCGTCACCGGCACGCCCCGGCTGGCGGCATGCGCAGCCAGCACCGTGCCCCAAGAGCCTGTTCCCACGACTGCGAGCGAACCCGCGCCTGCCACCACCTGATATCGCCTCGTTCTCTCTGCCGACTGGTGCTACGATTTTGCCAGGGACCACCGTAACGGACCTTCGAAGGGCGCACATGCACCAAGATGCCAACTGATACGCCATCCGTCCTGCTGCTCGTGGATGGCCATGCGCTCGTTCACCGCGCGTTCCATGCCGTTCCGGCGGGCTTCATGACCTCCAAGGGTGAGACGACCAACGCCGTCTTCGGCTTTACGTCCATGCTGCTTAGGGCGCTGGAGGACGTGCGCCCTGAGTATGCCGCCGTGACATTTGACCGCTCGGCGCCGACGTTCCGGCACCGGGAGTACGCGGACTATAAGGCAACGCGCCCGCGCATGGACGACGGCTTGCGCCCGCAGTTTGACCGCGTGCGGGAGGTGGTTCACGCGTTCAGCATCCCCATCTTCGAGATCGACGGCTATGAGGCGGACGATCTGCTTGGCTGCCTCGCCAACCAGGCCGAATCGGCAAGCGTGGACACAATGATCATGACGGGCGATCTGGACTTACTCCAGCTCGTGACGACACGCGTGCGGGTAATGGCGCCGCGCGGGCGCATCTCCGACACAGTGGTCTACGACGTAGCTGGCGTGTTCGAGCGCTACGGGTTGGCCCCCTATCAAGTGCCGGATCTGAAAGCGCTCTCCGGGGATACGTCAGACAACATCAAGGGCGTGCCCGGAATCGGGCCCAAGACGGCCTCCAAGCTCCTGACACAGTTCGACACCGTGGAGGACCTGTACCGGCGGCTGGACCAGCTACCTGCCAAGCAACGAGACCTCCTGGCGGAGCACGAGCGGCTGGTGCGCGCAAACAAGCGACTAACCACGATTGATCGCACCGCTCCATGCATTCTGGACCTCGACGCGTGCCGGATAGAGGACTACGACCGGGAAAAGGCGCTGGCGCTCTTTCAGACTCTGGAGTTTCGCAGCTTGCTTAACAAGCTGCCTCGGCAACTCGGTTCAGCCGGCGCGAACTCGGGCGCTGGCGGCGCGGATGGCGCTCCACGCCAGATGGGTTTGTTTGAAGGCCCGGCCGCTGCCGCGGCCACGCGCGCGGCGGATGCAGCACACGCGGCGGCGAGTAAGGCGGCGCCCGTCACGGAACTGGCCGCGCTACCTGTCGTGATCGAGGAGCTGCGCGCCGCGGGTGGATTCGTCCTCCGACCCATCGCAACACAGAGGAACGCGATCGATTTTGACTTGGCGGGCTTCGCGCTGGCAGTCTCCACAGAGCGGGGCTGGTTTGTCCCAGCCAGCGGCGATCAAGCGCTAAACGCACTCAGGCCACTCCTCGAGGATGAAAGGGTTACCAAGACGGCGCACAATGCCAAGGCTGTTTACACGCTGCTGGCCGAGCGCGGCGTCCGGCTGCGTGGCCTTACTTGGGACACGATGATTGCAGCGTACCTCGTCAACCAATCGGTGCGCTCGACGGACGTGCAGGAGTTGGTCTTTCACCAATTTGGACGCGAAATCGAAGGAACCGGAACGCTGGCAACAAAGGGCGGCACGCTGCTCGATGTAGCGCCCGAGCGACTGGCGTCCGAGGCGATTCTAGAAGCGCAACTGCTCTACCAGATCCAGGCCGAGCAGCTCGATGACCTTCAGGAACGCGCTCAGCTTGATCTCTTCAAGAAGGTTGAGTTGCCGTTGATCTGGGTGCTCTCGTCGATGGAGCGCGCGGGCGTCAAGGTTGACGTTGCCGTGCTAGGCGAGATGAGTCGCGAGATGTCGGAGCAAATCCGGTATGCGGAGCTGGAAATCTACAACTCGGTGGGCCACCAGTTCACCATCAATTCGCCTCACCAGCTTGGCAAGGTGCTGGTTGACGAGCTGCACCTACCGCTCACCAAGCGCACCAAGACGGGTTTCTCCACCGACGCGACAGTGCTTGAGGAGCTGTCGGGCGCGCACCCGGTGATCGAGCAGATCCTGACGTACCGTCAGCTGACCAAGCTGAGGTCCACCTACATCGAGGCGCTGCCACTGCTCATCAATCCGGGCACAGGGCGCATTCACACCACGTTCAATCAGGCAGTCGCCGCCACGGGGCGTCTCTCCAGCGAGGCTCCCAATCTCCAAAACATCCCTATCCGAACTGAGATTGGACGCAGAATACGGCGCGCATTTGTCGCCGAAAGCAAGGACCACGTCTTGTTGGCCGCGGACTACGCGCAGATTGAGCTGCGTATTGCAGCGCACATCACCGGTGACCCGCTGCTCAAGCAAGCGTTTGCGAACGACGAAGACGTACACACCTCCACCGCATCAATTGTCTTCAACGTGCCGCGCGAGGAGGTCACGAGTGACCAGCGCCGCTTGGCAAAGACGACTAACTTTGCCGTCCTCTACGGCATTAGCGACTTCGGTCTCTCGCAGCGAGTGGGAATATCGCGCGATGAAGCGGCGCCTTTCATCCAGGCGTACCTGGCTAAATACACCGGCATCCGCAAATACATTGATGAAACGATCCGCAGCGCGAAGCAGAAGGGATACGTTGAGACGCCGCTGGGACGGCGCCGCTCCCTGCCCGAGTTGCGCGCTCCCAACGCGGCGGTGCGCGCCGCGGGCGAGCGCGCCGCGATCAACATGCCGATCCAGGGTGCCCAAGCCGATCTAATCAAGCTAGCGACAATTGCTGTCCAAGACGAGCTTGAGCATCGAGAGCTCAAGACGCGCATGCTCCTCCAGGTTCATGACGAGTTGGTGTTTGAGGTCCCGCGCGGCGAGTTGGACGAGGTGGCCGAACTTGTGCGCTCCAAGATGGAAGGCGCCATGACATTCGACGTACCCGTCAAGGTGGAGATCAAGACCGGCGACAACTGGTACGACATGGCGACGCGGGCGCATGCCTGAACTGCCCGAAGTTGAGACGGTTCGGGCTGATCTTCAGGGGCGTATCACTGGTCGGGTGATAACCGGTGGCCAGTTTCTATGGGATCGCACGGCGGGACGGCCAGCGGCAGACCCGGTCGCACTCATTCGTGGCGTAACAGGGCGGCGCATCGAAGCGGTAGAGCGACGCGCCAAGTTCCTAGTATTGCGTTTGAGCGGCGAGGCTGCGCTGGTCGTACACCTGCGCATGACCGGTCGACTTAGATTTCGTGAGGCCGCAGCGCTACCAGGGAAGGCGCTTCGAGCCGCTTTTATGCTGGACGATGGCAGCGAGCTGCACTTCGAGGATCAGCGTAAATTTGGCCGCCTCTACTTCACCGACGGCGCCGTGGCCCTAGACGAGGTGCTTGCCCGCCTTGGGCCGGAACCACTTGATGAGGCGTTCACGCGAGACACGCTACGTGACCTGCTTCGTGCGCGGCGAGCACAGCTTAAGCCGCTCCTGTTGAACCAGTCGTTTGTAGCCGGACTGGGCAACATATACGTAGATGAAGCGCTTTTTCGCGCGCGTCTGCACCCATTGAGGCGTTCAGACTCGCTCGAACAGGACGAGATTGACCGGCTCCACGAAGGGATTGTGGCGGCATTACTCCAGGGCATCAGCAACCGCGGTACGACGCTGTCCGACTACCGCGATGCCTGGGGTATGACAGGGAAAAACAAGGAGAGGCTGCTGGTCTTCAGACGGGAGGGAAAGCCCTGTACCGTCTGCGGCAAACCCATCACAAAGATTCGAGTCGCACAGCGCGGCACGCACTTTTGCCCCACGTGCCAGCCGCTTCCCAAGTAGACTCTTAGACTTATGCCTCTGGCCACAGCCAGCAACCTCTCAAAGACCTACGCCGGTCAGCGAATCTTTCAGGGAGTCTCGTTCGAGATTCAGGAGCGCGACCGGATTGCACTCGTCGGCGCCAACGGCGCGGGCAAGACGACACTGCTCCGCATCCTGGGCGGGCTGGAACGCTCGGACAGTGGCGGCATGGCCTTTGCCACCGGCACGCGGCTGGGCTTTCTCTCTCAGGAAGTCACGTTCCCGCCGGGTGTCACCCTGCGCCAGCACATTCTCAGCGCCTTCAAGAACTTGCTGGACATTGAGACCCAGATGGAGCGGCTGCAAGATCAACTTGCAGCGTCCGGCGGTCAGTATGGATCAGAGATTGATGTCCTACTGCTGCGGCACGATCGCCTACAGCACGATTACGAGGTAGGCGGTGGCTACACCTACCAAAATCGCATGCGTGAGGTGCTAGCGGGCCTTGGCATTGAAGAGGAGCGGCTCGACCAGCCTTTAGAGACGTTCAGCGGCGGGCAGCGCACGCGTGTAGCGCTGGCCGAGCTGCTGCTTTCTAGCCGTGACCTCCTTCTACTTGACGAGCCGACTAACCACCTGGATCTGGAGGCGACCGAGTGGCTGGAAGAGTTCCTCGCCCAGGCGCCTCAGGCGGCGGTCATCATCTCGCACGATCGCTGGTTCCTTGACAAAGTGGCCAAGCGCACCTGGGAGATGGCTTTCGGCAAGCTGGAGCGCTTCACGGGCAACTACTCGCAGTTCGCTGAGCAGCGCGCCGAAAGGCAGGAGCGCCAGCGTAAGGAGTTCGAGGCTCAGAAGCGTCACGTTGAGAAAACCGAGGCATTCATTGATCGCTACCGAGCGGGGCAGCGCTCACGTCAAGCGCGCGGCCGGCAGAAACTACTGGACCGGCTGGAGCGTGTGGAGCGCCCGCGGGAATCTGGCGCCATGGCGCTCACACTCCGGTCTACGCTGCGCTCCGGCGAGACGGTGGTCGCGACCGAGAAACTCACCGTGGCGGTTGGCACGCCCAAGCCAGAGACGGTACAAGCTCAGCCAGGAATGCCGGTAGTACGCGAGGCCAGTGGGCGGGCCACGGTTCCGGAAGAGGCGATCCTATTCCGCGCCGATGACATTGAGCTGCGGCGAGGGGATCGCGCGGCCATTATTGGACCAAACGGTACTGGCAAGACCACCTTCCTGCGCATCGTGAACGGCGAATTGGAGCCGGCCACGGGCCGGCTGTACATCGGGTATGGCGTGCAGCTCGCCTATTACGCGCAGGCGCACGAGCAATTGCGTCCTACCCGCACGGTGATCCAGGAGATCGTCGATGTGAAGCCCTTGGGCGAGGAGGCGGCCCGAACCTATTTAGGTCGCTTCCTATTCAGTGGCGACGACGTCTTCAAGCAAGTTGGCACCTTAAGCGGTGGTGAGCGCAGCCGGCTGGCGTTGGCGAAGCTGGCATTGGGCAACGCAAATTTCCTGGTTCTTGACGAGCCAACTAATCACCTAGACATTTACTCACGCGAAGCGCTGGAAGCGGTTCTGCGGGAGTTCAACGGCACTGTCCTCTTCGTTTCGCACGATCGGTATTTAATCGACGCTCTGGCGACGCAGATTTGGTCTGTGGACGACCATGCACTCAAGGCGCGTAAGATGACCTGGGCGGAGTACCAAGTGGAACGGGAACAAGCCCGGGTTGCGCGCGAGGGCGCCGAGCGGCGTGCCAAGGTGGCGTCCGCGGCGCCGGCGCTGGTTTCCCAGAGTGAAGCCAGGACGCAAACGCGCGAGGTGGCGCGCAAGCAGGCCCGGCTCCTGGAACTCGAACAGGAAATCGCCACGCTCACGGCCCAGCTTCATTTGCTGAGCAACCAGATTGAAACGGCCAGCGTAGACGCAGACGCCGCGTCAATTACTCAGTTAGGGCGGCAGCACGAGACCGCGACGGCGGCGCTACACGAACGAGAATACGGCTGGCTGAACCTCAAAGAAGAGCTAGAGCTCGTGGGAGCACCTGACAAAGGCATACTTGACGCGATGCCTTCCGCTGGCTACCGTAGCAGTCGTTAGACCGATTAATCCTATGCCCACGGGGAGAGAACGCACGCGATGCCCATTGTGACCATCCTCGCTATTGCTCTAGTGACCGCCGCCGCATCGGCCATGAACGGCATCATCGGCGCCATCTTCCTGTTGATTATCTGGATCTGGCTCTATGGCGGCGTGCTGCCAATGATTCCACTATTCCTGAAGGTGCCGGCGGCCTATCCATGGGCGCCGCATCTCATCTGGCCGTTGATACTCTTCCTCTTGATCTGGCAGTTCCGGCTGCGAGGCCGGATCGGCCCGGCATGGGGCGTTCGGGACCTGATTCGGCGCTGGAGCGAACGTCGCGGCGATAGCTACGCGTAGCTATCGCTTACGCAGGCCACGCTTTAGGAGGGACGTCAAATCTTCACGACGAGCAGCGGGTCTAAAGGCTGCCCGTCGAGGCGCACCTCAAAGTGCAGATGAGGCCCGGTGCTATAGCCGGTAAGCCCAACGTAGCCCAGGATCTGCCCTTTCTGCACTGTGTCACCTGCGATCACAGATATTCCATGCGCACGGTCGTCTAGATGAGCGTATACGCTAGTGACACGATCATCATGGCGCAGTAGCACCACCATTCCGTAGGAGGCCAGCCGGTTCTCTGCTGCTGCGAGGCCCGCGAACTCCACCACACCGTCCGAGGCAGCGCGAACCGGCTCATACAAGCGGGTTCCTACGTCAACCGCCCAATGTGCCGACTGGTAGGGCGTAGCGTCACCAAACGGCGTGGTGATGATTCCCTTCACCGGTGGCACCCACTCCCGCTGTAAGGGGATAGCCTGGGGGGCAATCGCGCCGGCCTGACTCGGAGCAATAATCTTCAGCGGATCTCCGGCCCGAAGTGTGGTAGCGGATGGCGCGCCGGGAAGGACGTAACCTCGCGGCGGCGTCACTGGCCAGGTAAGTGGCTCAAGGATGGGAAGAAGGCCCGCTGCCGCGACCGTAAATCCGACCGGATGACCTTCACTACGTAGAGTCTGAAACTGTGTCTGCACTACAGCTGCCTTCTCGATCCCCGCACGCTGTACGGTGCCAAGGCGCGCGCTTGCGCCTAGCGCCTGAATGCGTACGGTGCCAACTTGGCGTGACAATGCGTCCCCCTGCCGCTCAAAGAAGGCAACTTCAGTGTTGACGCGACCTAAATCCTTCACCGCGTAGATTTCTTGTGAGCGGACGGCCAAGATTCCTGCCAATGCCGCCTCTCGCTCACCGGCTATCTGCTCGCGCGTATGAACTGCCACCTTATAGCCGCGCATGCTCAGGGCACGCGGCTGTGACTCTCCGAAGAGCCATTCTTCTTGTGCTTCAATGCGCCGCTGCACCCGCACGGCATGCTCGTCCAGTGCCGGAATCGTGGCCTCGGCCGCGGCTAACCGGCGCTCGTGCTCCCCTTGGGCGGCGGCGTGTATTGTTCGCTCCACCAGGAGCGCCGCCAGCTTAGACTCAGACGCCGCAAGGCGCTCTAACGCAACACGCTCCGCGGTTGCAGCGCCGGCGATGCGCTGCTCAAGCTCGACGCGCTCGTTCAAGAGCTTCTCGAGCCCGTCGTTGGCTTGGTAGTAGTCATCCAACGCGTCGGCGTTCACACCTTCCGACGCGGAGACGGCCAGAGAAATGGCGAGGATTAACGCGCAGACGGCTCTCATGATGGGCGCCCTAACGACAAGAAGTTGGCGAGGCGGATGAAGTCTGTCAGATCGGAGGCGTCCAGGCAACTAGGAAGTACCCTTTTCACGGCAGGTGCCAGAATCGGGCCTCCCCGCTCATCAATGAACCGTCTATGGTCTCGCGCAGGACTCTTTCTGGTAGTGGCAGCATCGCTGGCACTGCTCGTTGCTCGCAGCCGCCCTCTAGCGCGCATGAGCGGGACGGTGGAGCCGCTGTTATTTGCTACCGGTTTATCGGGGCCACGTGCCGTGGCGTCCCAACCTGATGGCACGCTGGTGGTGATGCAAACCGGCGGAAATCTTGCCCGAATCGACGAGACCGGCGCCGTCATGGCCGTGAGCAGCAATCACAGTTCGCTGCTCACGGCCGCGCTCGCATGGCCCGATCCTGGGCCGGCAGACTCGCGGCTTCCCACAGACGGCTCCGCATGGGCAGCGGCCGTGGATGCACGGGGCGCGGTGTACGCCACACTGCCACTTGCCAACCAGCTAGTTCGACTGTCGAGCGCTCGCGGGACTGGTGATTCCGACGGAGTCATTACGGCGGAGACCGTGACCGGATTCCTGGGGACCGATGGGCGCAACCCGCTGCCAGCAGGCCTGACGGTGGGACCGGATGGTGCGCTGTATGTCACATTGTTCGCTGCCGAAGGTGCTCGGACGACCGGCGGAAAAGTGGTGCGGGTGGAGGCAGACGGACGGTGGCAGCCGGTCTTTGAGGGGCTGACGTATCCGACCGGATTGGCGTTCGGCGCCGGCGGCCAGTTGTACGTGTTGGAGCTAGCGCGGGCATTTGATGAGCGGGCGCAGCGCTACACCCCTGGCAGCGGGCGCCTCATGGCGATCGGCCCCGCGCCAAACCGAAGACGCGCAGTAGTTCGGGAAATCAGCTATCCCACCGGTATCACCGTGGCGCCTCTCGGTGATGTGTACTTCACCGAGAATGGCCTAACCGGACTTGGTGGCTCGGGGCATGTCCTCCGCGTGCCAGCCGCGGGGCTTACAGTGGGAGGGTGAGTGACACGAACCTGCAAGATGCCGCATACGGCGCCAAACCGGCATCATGAATGACATGTCTTCTCTGGATCAGCTTAAGCAGCACCTGCGCGGAGTCATCTCCTTCCCTGTAACTCCACTCGAGAGCAACTACGACCTTAATCTGGATGGCCTACGCCACAATGTGGACTGGCTAATTGGGCGAGGCATCAAGACCCTTGTCGCCGCCGGAGGCACCGGCGAGTTGTACTCGCTTACGGTTGAAGAAGCCACCGCCGTGCATCGCACGGTAATTGAAGCGGCCAAGGGTCGCGCAGCCGTGATTTGCGGTGTTGGTGGCAAGCTGCGTGAGTCTACGGCGCTGGCGGGTGAAGCCGAGCGCGCTGGCGCAGCCGGGA
>Ga0136611_10000540_pt1 | contig 25144 bp, 25 predicted proteins | sample AntDrymUQ2232306_2_FD_106645 | JGI IMG/M metagenome (GOLD analysis project Ga0136611, IMG submission 106645) | Polar desert sand microbial communities from Dry Valleys, Antarctica - metaG UQ223 (23.06) | ecosystem: Environmental > Terrestrial > Soil > Desert | place: Antarctica: Dry Valley...
ACCATCGAGATCGGCAGCCCAAATACTGATTCATGCGTCATGTCCGCGGCCTGACGGTTTAGACCAGCCACGCTGCAGGACGTTGCATTTATATCGCCCAACCCTGGCAGCTCTCTATAATCTGTCGATTGACTTTCGCCTTTTGTTTGTTTACGCTGCATTTTCAGGGCGAAGAAACGGAGCAACCCGTCTTCAACCGGAGCATTCATGCAGCCATTGACGAAGCGACAGCGCGAAATTCTCGATTACCTCAACGAATTCATCCAGCAGCACGGCTACGCGCCGAGCCTGGAGGAGATCGGTGAACGGTTCAGCTTGTCGTCGCTCGCGACGGTGCATAAGCACCTGACCAATCTCCAGGAAAAGGGTTTCATCCGCCGGGCGTGGAATCGCAGCCGATCGGTGGAACTGCTGCCGAGCCGCTCGGGAGGACGTGCCATCGAACTGCCGATGCTCGGCTACGTCGCGGCCGGCATGCCGATTGAGGCGGTGGCGGGCAACGAGATGATCAGCGTTCCGGACTCGCTGGTCACCGGCAAGCGCGACACCTACGTCCTGCGCGTACGCGGCGAATCGATGATCGACGAGCAGATCCGCGACGGTGACTGGGTCGTAGTCGAAGATCGCAAGACTGCCGACAACGGCGAGATGGTGATCGCGCTCGTCGACGGCCAGGACGTCACGCTCAAGAAGTTCTACAAGGAAAGCAATCGCATCCGGTTGCAACCGGCCAATCCGGCGATGCAGCCAATTTATGTCGATCCCGATCTGCTCCAGATCCAGGGCGTGGTGGTGGGAGTAATGCGGAAGTACTAGTTCGACAAACCTGAAGGTTTGTCGCCACACGGACTACAATTTGGTCGGACCCATCATCATGACCGACCGCAAACAGATCAATTTCACTATCGTCCCCGAGGACGGTGGCACCGAGCCGCGCACTTACGCCAACTTCTGCGCGGTGAACCATACGCCCTTCGACTTCACGCTCACGTTTTGTGAAGTGATGCCGCTCTCCGAAAAAGAGATTCGCGAAGCGGAGTCAGACCATGTCGTGCGCGCGCCGATTCGCGCGCGCCTCGTCCTGCCGGTGCAGTTCGTGCCGACACTGATCGCGGCGTTGCAGGAAAACATGCGGATCTACGCGGAGTCGCATCAGCCGCCGCAGGCGCCGCCCAGTCCAGGCAGCCCAGTCCACTGAATTCGCACGTCCGTGAAGCCTGCCGAGGTCGTCACACGAATCTTCGACGCGCTCGATCGGCATCATCCGAATGCCGATACCGAACTCGTTTACCGCAATGCCTTCGAATTGTTGGTGGCGACGATCCTGTCCGCGCAATCCACCGATGCGCGCGTCAACATCGTCACGCCGCCGCTGTTCGCGCGCTTTCCCGATGCCCGCGCGCTCGCCGGCGCAGACACGCCCGAGCTCGAAAAGCTGATCCTCTCGACGGGGTTTTTTCGTCAGAAGTCCAAGTCGCTGATCAAGACGGCGTCGATGCTGCTCGACGAACACGGCGGCCAGGTGCCGGCCGACATGGAGGCGCTGGTCAAACTGCCGGGCGTCGGCCGCAAGACCGCCAATGTCGTGCTCGGCCATGCGCTCGGCGTGCCCGGACTACCCGTCGACCGTCACGTACTGCGCGTCGCCAATAGGATTGGGCTCGTGAAGAACGACGCTCCGGTGAAGGTAGAAGCGCAGTTGTGCGGGATGCTGCCGCCCGAACGATGGACGCGCGGCTCGGACGTGTTGATTCTGCACGGACGACGAATCTGCAAGCCGAAGCCGCTGTGCCCGCGCTGCAATGTTCGTAACGACTGCGATTTCTACCGCACGGGCATGGTCACCAGGCCGGTCAAGCGCAACCCGCTCGTGAAGGCAGTAAAGAAGGTCGCCAGGAAGGTCGCTCGCAAGGTGGCGAAACATTGACGGTCGAGCATTTTCGCGAACTCGTCGAGGAAGCGATCGACACCATCCCGCTGAAATTCGCGCGGCAGGTGCGCAATCTCGCGATCGTGATCGAGGACGACCCGTCCGACGATCTGCTCGATGACATGGAAATCGAAGAGGGCGATTCCCTGCTCGGCCTCTATCAGGGCACGCCGCTCAATGAACGCGGCTGGGGCTACGGCAACCAGCTTCCCGATCGAATCACGCTGTTCCAGCATTCGATTGAAGACGACTGCAACGATGACGAGGAAGAGATCATCATTGCGATCGGCGAGACGCTGATCCACGAGCTTGGCCACTATTTCGGGATGAGCGAAGAAGAGATCATGGAGATCGAGGAGCGCTACTGGCGCGGCGAAGCCGATCCAGCGGATCTCGACGAGGTCGGCGCCGACGCTCCCCTGCCTCAGAAACTGCGGGGTTCAGACGAGTGAGGCCTCGCAAGCGGTTCGCGCAGCACTTTCTCGAAGGCGCGTGGGTCAACAAGCTGGTCGCGGCGCTCGGCGTCACGGCCGACGATTCGATTCTCGAGATCGGCCCCGGCCGTGGCGCAATCACGCGCCCACTGTCCGCGCAGGCCGGCCGGCTCCTCGCCATCGAAATCGATCGTGATCTTGCCGCGGATCTCGAAGCCGCGGCCTTGCCGAAGGTGACCGTCGTGACCAACGACGTCCTGTCGGTGGATCTGGTTCCGATTCTTACGCAATGGCTCGGCGCGGCGCCGAGCTCCGCGAACCAGATCCGCGTCGTTGGCAACCTTCCCTACAACATTTCCTCGCCCATCCTGTTTGCCCTGATCGAGCTCGCCTCGAAGACCCACGGGGTGCGCGATGCGACGCTGATGCTCCAGAAGGAAGTCGCCGACCGCCTGGTCGCGAAGGTCGGCACCGGCGAGTACGGCGTGTTGGCGGTCCTGACCCGCCTGAATGCGGATGTGACGCGCGTGTTGTCCCTGCCCCCTGGCGCGTTCCGGCCGCAGCCGAAGGTGCATTCCGCCGTGGTCAGGCTCACTTTTCGGCCGCCGAACGTCGACATCCTTGACCAACAGCTGTTCGTGCGCATGGTACGCACCATGTTCAGCCAGCGAAGGAAGACGCTCTCGAATGCCTTGAAACCATTTGCGGTCGAGCGCGGGGTGGACGCAGCCGGGGCCCTGACAACGGCCGGAATCGATCCGAGGCGGCGCCCCGAAACGATGCAGCTGGCCGAAATGGCTGCGCTGGCGCGCGCGTTCTTCCACCTTAGTCAAAGGACTTCGCGTGGACAAGCCCTGCCCGTAAGCTGAAGCTGTGCTATAGTTTCCGACGAATCCCGCCCGTTTTCCAGGCGCTCCCAGCGGCCTGAAACGGTGACCGATTGGGCCCGCCCGGGCCGCCGGTTGCCTTGTTTTCGTTACCCTGAACGCGATGCGTCTCGAAACGCCGCGTTCCGCTGGGATAAGCATGAGTGTGTCCGTGGTGCAACCGGTCTCGGCCGGCGCGCCTCCAGTCGATGTCGTGCCGCTCGGCGGCCTTGGCGAGTTCGGCCTCAACATGATGGCGATCTCGTGTCAAGGGACGACTATCGTCATTGACGCCGGCGCGATGTTTCCGGAGGCGGATCTGCCCGGGGTCGATCTGATCGTACCGGACCTCGCCTATCTGGAAAGCCGCAAGGGCCAACTCAAGGCGCTGGTGCTCACGCACGGCCACGAAGATCACATTGGCGGCGTGCCCTACGTGCTGCCGCACCTCGACGGCGCCGTCTACGGGACCGCGCTGACGCTGGCGTTTGCCGCCAAGAAGCTCGAAGAACACGGCCTCGAGCCGGCGACCGTTGAAGTGAAGCCGGGCTCGGTGATTACGATCGGCCCCTTCACGCTCGAGTTCGTGCGTGTGACGCACAGCATTCCGGACTGTGTCGCAATCGTGGTGCGGACGCCGCAAGGCGTGCTGCTGCACACCGGCGACTTCAAGGTCGATCAGACGCCGCTCGACGGCCAAGCGTTCGACCTGCACCGCTTCGCGCAGCTCGGCTCCGAGGGCGTGCTGGCGTTGTTCTGCGACAGCACCAACATCGATCGGCGCGGCTACACCGGCTCGGAAGCCGACGTCGAGGATGCGTTCGAAGAGATCTTCACCAGCACCGAAGGCAAGATCATCGTCGCGACGTTTTCGTCAAGCCTGTACCGGCTGCAGATCGTCGTCGACCTGGCGGCGCAGTTCGATCGCAAGGTGGCGTTTGTCGGCCGCGGGATGAACGAGAACTCGCAGATCGCGCAGCGCCTGGGATTCCTGCACCTGCCAACCGGCGTGGTGATCAAGGACTCCGACGTGCAGTTCTTCCCGGTGCAGGACGTCGTCTGCCTCGCCACCGGCTCACAGGGCGAGCCGAATGCCGCGCTGTCGCGGATCGCCATTGACGACCATCGTCACGTCCAGATCAAGGAGGGCGACCGGGTCGTGATTTCGGCGCGCTCGATTCCGGGCAACGAAAAAGCGATCGGCCGCGTGATGAATCACCTGGCGCGGCGCGGCTGCGACATCGTCACCGAGTCCACCAAGCACGTGCATGTCTCCGGTCATGGGTCGGAAGAAGAGTTGAAGCTCGTGCTCTCGCTGGTCCGCCCAAAGTATTTCGTGCCGGTGCACGGCGAGTATCGGCAGCTGGCTCAACATGCGCGGGTCGCGAAATTCGTGACGCGGGGGCTGCCGTCGGCGGTGGACGTGATTACCGCCGAGGACGGAGACGTGCTGCGCTTCGATTCGACCGGCGGGCGGATTGTCGAGAAGACGACCGTGGGCAAGGTGCTGATCGACAGCACGCGCACCGGCGAAGTCAACGACGAGGTGCTGCGCGATCGCCGGAACATCTCGACCGACGGCATCATCATGCCGGTGGTCGCGATCAATGCGCGCAGCGGGGTGATTGCGGGCGTGCCCGAGCTGATCGCGCGCGGATTCGTGAGCGACGAAGGCACCGCCGATGTGCTGGCCGAAGGCGCGGCCGTGGTGGCCGGCGTCATCGAAGCGTGCAGTGTCGAAGAGCGCGGCGATCCGGGCTTGATGAAAGAGCGCATCCGCGTCGAGCTGCGCAAGTTCTTGAAGAAACGCACCGGCCGGCGCCCCCTGGTGCTGCCCGTGGTGATGGAAATCTAGGCCGCAGAAGGCACAGATGACGCAGAGAGGTTTATAGAGTGGCTGCATCCGGTTCTGCCCTGTCGAGGCGCGTCAGTGAAGTGGTCGGCGTGGCGCTGTTTGCGTCGGCGCTGATCTGGCTGATCGCGCTAGCGACCTACGACCCGAACGATCCGGTCTGGTTCTTCAGCACCGGAACGCACGATGTACCGGCGAACTTTGCCGGGCGTGTCGGCGCGTTCTTGGGCGAGCTGTCGTACCAGGTGCTCGGCTACGCGTCGTACCTGATCCCCGCGGTGATTGCGGTCGCGGGCTGGCATTACTTTTGGTGCAGCGCGATCGACGCCGTCTACACCAAGGTGGTGGGCGCGCTGATGCTGTTCGCGTGCGGCAGCGCGTTTCTCGGCCTGACGCTGGGCCGCGTCGACTTTGGGCCGCGCGCGTTCCGCGCCGGCGGCTATCTCGGCGAGTGGCTTGGCGGGTTCATGTCCGAGTACCTGAGCCGAACCGGCTCGGTGATCGTCATTCTCGCGCTGATGGTCGCCGCCGTGATCCTGGCGACACAGTTCTCGTTCGGCCGGCTGTTCAGCGTGATCTTTTCGGGTCTCAGCGGGGTTGCCGCTCAGGGCACCGAAGCGTTCGCCCTCTGGCGTGAAGAGCGCCGCAAGGCGAAGCAGCGTCGCGAGGTGATGGTCAAGTACGGCAAGCAGGATGCGGCGGTTGCCGCCAAGGCTGACAAGAAAGCGCCGAAGATCGAGCAGCCAGCGGAGGTTGCGACCGCCAAGCCCGGAGGTATTTTCAGCCGTGAGAAGGCAGCGCCGGCGCGCATCGATGAACCGGCGCCCGCATTAACGGCCGCTGTCCCGCCAGTCGTACAGAAACGCCCCGCCAATCGGACGCCGGTGTCCGCGCCGCTGCCGCTGCCAGAGCCGGAGCGCGTTGAACGGCGCCTCGGCTCGTACTCGCTGCCGCCGACGTCGCTGCTCGATCCGGCGAAGCCCGAGAGCAAGATCGATGAGCGCGAGTTGATGGACTCCGCGCGGCTGCTCGAAGAGAAATGCCGCGAGTTCTCGGTCGACGGCTCGGTCGTGCAGATTCACCCCGGTCCGGTGGTAACCACGTTCGAGCTCAAGCCCGACGCCGGCGTCAAGTACTCGAAGGTGACCGGCCTGTCGGACGACCTCTGCCTCGCGATGCAGGCGGAGTCGGTGCTGATCGACCGCATCCCCGGCAAGGCGACCGTCGGCATCCAGATTCCCAATCCGAACCGCGAGGCGATCTCGCTGCGCGAGCTGCTCGAATCCGACATCTACACGCGCTCGACTTCGAAGCTGACCCTGGCGCTCGGCAAGACCATTCACGGCGAACCGTACATGGCCGACCTCGCGACGATGCCGCACTTGTTGATCGCCGGGTCTACAGGCTCGGGCAAGTCAGTCGGCCTCAACGCCATGCTGACCAGTATCCTCTACCGCGCGACGCCGGACGATGTGCGGATGATCATGGTGGATCCGAAGCGCCTCGAGCTCGGCATGTATGAAGACATTCCACACTTGATGACACCGGTCGTGGTCGAACCGAAGAAGGCCGCCAACGCGCTGCGCTGGGCGGTGCGGGAAATGGAAGAGCGCTACAAGACGCTCGCGGCCTACGGCGTCCGCAACATCGAGCAGTTCAATCGCAACGTCCGCGCCGCCCTCGATTCCGGCGAGAAGATCGAAGAGGGCAAGCCGAACCGGCCGCTGCCGTTCATCGTCGTGGTGGTCGACGAGCTCGCCGACTTGATGATGGTCGCCGGCAACGAAGTCGAAGAATCGATTTGCCGCCTCGCGCAGATGGCGCGTGCCGTCGGCATTCACTTGATCCTCGCGACGCAGCGGCCGTCGGTCGATGTCATTACCGGCCTGATCAAAGCCAACATGCCGGCGCGCATCTCGTTCCGCGTGACGTCGAAGATCGACTCGCGCACCATCCTCGACAGCAACGGCGCCGAACAACTGCTCGGCAAGGGCGACATGCTGTTCCTGCCGCCGGCCTCGTCGCGGCACATGCGCCTGCACTGTCCGTATATCTCGGAGCAGGAATCGGCGCGCCTCGCCAGCTTCCTGCGCAAGCAGGGCAAGCCGGTCTACGACGAGACGATCACCGAGGAAGAAGACAAGAAGGCCGGGCCGAACGGCGTCGAATACGACAAGGACGAGTTGTACGACGAAGCCGCACGGATCGTGGTGCAGACCGGCCAGGCGTCGATCTCGTACCTGCAGCGCAAGATGCGGATTGGTTTCAGCCGCGCGGCGCGCCTGGTGGACATGATGGAAGCCGAAGGGCTGGTGTCCGGTGCGACCGGCGGCAAGCCGCGCGAAGTGCTCGTCGGACGCGAGTACTTCGAGGAAGTGGATGCGCAACTCCGGTAGCCGCCGCTCGCGGGTAGCTGCGTTGGCTGTTGCCGCGTGGCTATCGGTGTGCGCGGTCGCCGGTGCGCAGACCGCAAAGGCGCGCTACGACGAGGCGATCGAGCGTGGCGTGGAAGTCCGTGTCCTGTTAACCAACGTCACTGACAAGAGCGTTGCCGTTGACCTGATCAAGCAGATCAGCCGGGTGATGACGTCGTTCGAATCGATCGTGCGGCGTTTCCCCGCCAGCGGCTACGCCGATAACGCGCTGTGGCAGGCGGCGACTCTAGGGGAGGCGGCGCATCAACGCCTCCATCGCGACGACGACCGCGAGCGCGCGCTGAAGTTCTATCGCTGGCTGGTGCAGGAGTACCCGACCAGTACGTATGTGAAACAGGCGAACGTGAAGATCGCCGGCCTTACGAGAGGCGTGACCCCAGCCGTTCCGACAGTTGCGGGCGTGGCCACGACTGTCGCGGCGACCGTCGCACCGGCTGCACCCGAACCTGCCGCCGAGCGCGCCACTCTGACCACCATTCAGCGCGTCGTGCTGCCGAATGCGGTGCGCATCACCCTGGAACTCGATCGCGAAGTCGCCTACCGCGAAGAGCGGCTCGCCGGTCCTTCGCGGCTGTTCTTTGACTTGAAGAACGTCCAGCTCACCCCCGCCTTGATGGACAAGGTGCTGTCGTATGGCAGCGACATCGTGAATAAGATTCGCGTCGGCCGTCATCCCGACAACACCGTCCGCGTGGTCCTCGATTTCCAGGACGTGTCGCGCTACAGCGTTTTTACGCTCTACAGCCCGTTCCGCCTGGTGATCGACGCCGAACGTTCGGTGGCGCGCAATGTCGCCATCCCGACGGTGGTCGCGCCGGTCTCGACCGAGAACGCGCCGCTCGTGAGCGCCGCCGCGCCCGACGTGCCGCGGCTGGTTGCGCCCACCCGCTCAGAACCCTCAGCGCCGCCCGCGCCGCCCAGGGAAACCGGCGCCGTGTTGGTGATTCCTGCCCCGCCGCCGCCGGCGCTGTCGCCGGTGATTCCGGAAGCGAACGTCGCCGGTGGATTTTCGATCGCCAGGCAACTCGGCTTGAGCGTGTCTCGCATCGTGATCGATCCCGGTCATGGCGGACACGATCCAGGCACCGTCGCCAAGGGCCTGACCGAAGCGAGCCTGACGCTGGACGTGGCGCTGCGACTCGAGAAACTGTTACAGAAGGAGCTCGGCATCGAAGTGGTGCTGACGCGGCGCAGCGACGTGTATATTCCGCTCGAGGAGCGCACCGCGATCGCCAACCGCCACAACGCCGATCTGTTCCTGTCGATTCACGCGAACTCCAGCCGTAACGACACCGCCAAGGGCATCGAGACCTATTTCCTCAGCTTCGCTTCGTCGCCTGAAGCCGAGGCCATCGCGGCCCGGGAAAACTCCGCATCGGAGCGCGAGATGCACCAGTTGAGCGACATCATCAAGGCGATCTCGCTCAACAACAAGCTGGACGAGTCCCGCGACCTGGCCAAGATGGTTCAGGAATCGCTGGTCGGCACGCTGCGCAAGACCAATAAAGAGGTGCGCAGCCGCGGCGTCAAGAAGGCGCCGTTCGTGGTGTTGATTGGCGCGGCGATGCCGAGCGTGCTCGCGGAGATCTCGTTCATCACCAACAAGCAGGAATTGCAGCTGTTACAGACCGCCGCCTACAAGGACAAGATCGCGCAGGCACTGAACATCGCGGTGCTGCGCTACCGCCGCTCGCTCAAGGGCGCGACTGCCACGACCCTCGACCGTTAGTGATTACCTCTGAAAAGGTTGTGGCCGCCGCGGGCCTCGATCGTCGTGACCGCGCGGCGTGAGCGGAACCAGATATACGTGACGCCGGCGACCAGGCCGGCGAGGACCGCCGCGGCCATGATCGCGCCGATCAGGTTGAACGCCGCGAGCGACACGTCGATCATGCTCAGTTCGCGCGCCGGTTCTTCCGGCGCGATCTGCACGATCGTGACCTGCTGCGCGTCCTGCTGCCGCGGTGCGTCTGGCTGCACTCTTCGATTAGACACCGAAACCCGGGCGGCTGCTAGCCGGCGAAGCCACCGCGTGCCACTTCAATCAGCGTGCGGATCATCGCCCCGGTGGCGCCTTTCGGCTGCCACGGCTTGCTGTCGTCCGCCCACGCGGTGCCGGCGATGTCGAGATGCGCCCATGGACCGGCGCCCGCGAACTCCCGCAGGAACATCGCCGCGGTGATCGAACCGGCGGGACGGCCGGGACTGTTGACCATGTCCGCGATCTCGCTCTTCAGCTGGTCCTTGTATTCATCGAACATCGGCAGCGCCCAGACTTTTTCTCCGGCGCGTCCGGCGGCCAGCTCGATGTGCTCGACCCACGGCTGCGGCGTGCCGAACAGCCCGGTCGTGATCTTGCCGAGCCCGACAACAATCGCGCCCGTCAACGTGGCAATGTCGATCAGGTGCGTGGCGCCGAGCTGGCGGGCATACCAGAGGCCGTCGCCGAGAACCAGCCGGCCTTCTGCATCGGTGTTATTCACTTCGACCGTGATCCCGGCCGCGCCGGTCAGGATGTCCCCCGGCTTGATGGCCTTGCCGCCCGGCATGTTCTCGGTCATCGGCACGATCGCGATGGCATTGATCGGCAGCTGCTGTTGCGCGATCGATCGGAGCGCGGCCACCACGGAAGCGCCGCCGGCCATGTCGTCCTTCATCCGCTCCATGCCGTCGGCCGGCTTTAACGACAGGCCGCCGGTATCGAACGTGATGCCCTTGCCAACCAGCCCCAGCGTCTGGCCCGCAGGGGCGCCGGGGGGCGAGTACTTGAGCACCAGGAGGCGCGGCGGTTCGACGCTACCGCGCGCCACGCCAAGCAGCAGGCCCATGTTCAGGGATGCGATCGCCTTTTCGTCGAGAATCTCGACATCGATTCCGGGAACTGACGCGAGCGCCGCGGCCTTGTCGGCGAGGATGCGCGGCGTCAGGTAGTTGCCAGGCTCGTTGATCAAGACGCGCGCGGCGTTGATCGACTCGCCCATCGCGCGGCCGTTGTCAACCGCCGCCGTCGCCGACTCGGACGTGAAGATCGCCGCCTCGCGAATGAAGAACGGCTGATCGCCGCGGCTCTTGTGCACGCCATTGTCGAAATTGGCGAGGACCAGCCCTTCAGCGATTGTCTCAAGACGCGCAGCATCGGTCAGTCCGCCGGGTTCGAGGTCCGCCCAGCTGATGCGGGCCCGCTTCTGCTGTCGCGCCGTCTGCGCCGCCGTCGCGGCCATGCGCCTGAACCGTTCGACGCTGAGGTCGGCGCGCATACCGCCGCCCACGAACACCACGCGCGTGGCGCGCCAGCCGGCCGGCGGCGCCGCTGCGACGTAAACTTCGTTGGGCTTGCCACGGAACTCACCGCGCTCGATCGCCGACCGCAGGTCATCGCCTAACGGCGAGTCGTAGCGCTGCGCCGCTGCGGCAGCGTAGTCCTGCGCAACCGGAATAATGATGAGATCGACGTCGGCGCCGGCCAGCGAGGTGTCGCTGACCCAGATTCGGGGCACTTCGTACGGTGCAGGCATGTTAAGTTAAATCGTCTTGGTGTATCAAAGACTGAGCGTCGCGCGGCCGGTCATCGTGGGGGTAGCTGCGCTGCTCGTCATCGCGGGTACCGCCCTGCAGGCCGAACAGGGCAACAAGAAGCCTAGCTTATCACTCAAGGCTTCCCCCGCCGTCTCGTTCGCCCCATCCCGCGTCGTGCTGGTGGCGGAGCTGAAAGGCGGGCCGAATGACAACGAGGAGTTCTACTGCCCCTCCGTGGAATGGGAGTGGGGTGATCTCACGACCTCGGTTGCCGAAGCTGACTGCCAGCCGTACCAACCTGGCAAGAGCGAGGTGAAGCGCCGCTACACCGTCGAACACCGGTTCAAGAACCCTGGCGCATTCAAGGTCTACATTCGCTTGAAGAAAGGCACCAAGGTGATCGCGCAGGCGACCGCGCAGCTCCAGGTGCGACCCGGCCTCGGATACCCGGGTGAGTAGCTACCAGTCTCCGCTACATCGCGGCTAGGCAGGCTGAGGAACGTTAGGGTGCGCCGGCGCTTTGGTGATCGGCGGCGGCACCGTATACCAGCGGCCCAGGCCGGTCAGGATCGCTGCGCCGAATCCGATCGTCCACGCGACGAATTCCACCGTCAGGCTGATCGCGATCAGCAGGAACGTCAGCGGCGCCATGCGGTCGGACGCGACGTTCGCAAACCGCGCTATCAGCGTCGGCGCCAGCAGCACGATAAACCCGATCGCGGTCGCGATAAACCCGTTCCCCGGTTGCCAGCCGAGGTGATCTTCAATCCACTCGCCGACGCGGCACGCGAGCGCCGTGAAGCCCAGCACGAACGCCAAGATCGCCAGCACGATCGCGAGTGGTATCAACACCGCGACGAACGGAATACCAATGATGGTGATCGCTAATCCGATCGATGCCGCGATCAACACCGGGATGAAGAAGATCTCGGCAGCGAAGCCGATCACGAACGCCTTCAGTGGCTCGGCGAGCGCCGCGCGCCCCACGCGCGCCACCGGCGCGCGCGCGACGAGCAGCATCATTGCCATCAGGACCCCGAGCACCGAGACGCGCGCGAGCGTCCCCGCAAGACTGAGCCAGCGTCCGACCTCCCCAAAGCGCACCGACGGAAGGAATCCGAGGTTGCGGCGCGACCAATCGCCGAACGACACGTAGTTCACGCCGCCGAGCAGCTGCGCGCCGGGGTCGCGAACGATCTGCCCGCCGACCAGCACCACGTCGCCGCGGACGTCGGCGGTCGAAGACAGGTGCAGATCGCCGCCGACGACCACGATGCCGTCGCGCACGCGGCCATCGATCGTGGCGTTGCCGCCGACCACGACCACGGCGTCGGTCACCTCTTCGTCACGCTCAACGCGGATGTCCTGGGCGAAGGCAATGCGCGCGCCGGTCAGCCGATAGGTCGTGGAATCCGGAATTTGCGCGAACGCGCGGGCGTTAACGAGCAGGCCGATAGCGACGATCGTCAGCAGCGCTTTGCGCATTAGCACCTCACCTTCCTCTACGGGACGAAGGAAGGGACCGGCAAGTTCCGTCAGAAGCGCCCGAGCGGCTCGGCGACGGTGAGTGTGGCGCCGGTAGCGGCCAGGACCGCCTCGAGAGTGGTGTCCGCGGCGATTTCCTGAAGCACCAGCCCCTGGTCGGTGACGTCGATTACCGCCAGCTCGGTGACGATCTGGCTGACGACCTTCATGCCCGTCAGCGGCAGGGTGCACTTCGGCAGGATCTTGTGCCCGCCGTCCCTGGTGGTGTGCTCCATCGCAATCACGACGCGCTTCGCACCGGCGACCAGGTCCATCGCGCCGCCCATGCCCTTGACCATTTTTCCCGGGATCATCCAGTTGGCCAGGTTACCCTCGGCATCGACTTCGAGCGCGCCCAGCACGGTGACATCGATGTGCCCGCCCCGCACCATCGCGAACGAGTCGGCGCTGCTGAAATACGAGGTGCCGGGCAGCTCGGTCACGGTTTCCTTGCCGGCATTGATCAAGTCGCCATCAATTTCCGCTTCGGTCGGATACGGCCCGACACCGAGCATGCCGTTCTCCGAGTGCAGCGTGATCTCGATGCCGGGCGGAAGGCAGTTGGCGACCAGTGTCGGCATGCCGATGCCGAGGTTGACGTAGTCGCCGTCGCGCAAATCGCGCGCGATGCGCTGGACGATGCGATCGCGTTTATCCATTGCGCACGGTCCGTTTCTCGATGCGCTTCTCGTAGGACGGGCCCTGGAAGACCCTCTTCACATAGATCCCCGGCGTGTGCACGCCATCAGGCTCAATCGCGCCGGCGTCCACGAGCTGCTCGACTTCAGCAATGGTGTGACGCGCCGCAGTCGCCATCACCGGGTTGAAGTTGCGCGCGGTCTTTCGGTAGACCAGGTTGCCGGAGCGATCGCCTTGCCACGCCTTGACGAAAGCGAAGTCAGCATGCAGCGGCGACTCGAGGATGTGCGGGCGGCCGTTGATGATGCGACTCTCCTTCCCCTCGGCGATCAGGGTGCCCGCGCCAGTCGGTGTGAAGAAGCCGCCGATGCCAGCGCCCGCCGCGCGCATCCGCTCTGAGAAGGTGCCCTGCGGCACCAGCTCGACCTCGATCTCCTTCTGCAGGAACTGGCGCTCGAATTCCTTGTTCTCGCCGACGTAGGTCGAAATCATCTTGCGAACCCGGCGTGCCCGCAGCAGCGGCCCGACGCCATAGTCGTCGACGCCGGCGTTGTTGCTGACGATGGTCAGGTTCTTCGTGCCGCGGCGATGCAGTGCCGCCAGTAGATTTTCCGGAATGCCGCACAACCCGAAGCCGCCGACCATGATCGTGGCGCCATCGGGGATCACGGCCACTGCCTCGTCGGCAGTCGCCAGCACTTTATTCATCCCAACAGATTAATTGAACCTGCTTCACTTGCAGGAGGCTTTCGCGCGGTTGGCTTCGTCGAACAGCTGCTTCACCGCGTCCGGATCATCGAGCCGATCGGCAAACGCGGCCAGCTCCGATGCGAGCTGTTTGAGCAGCGGCCGCAGCTCCTGGCGGTTACTGGCGAGAATGCTTTGCCAGACGTCGGCGTGGCTGGCGGCCAGCCGCGTGGTGTCACGCAGGCCGCCACCGGCCCAGTGCAGGTTGTCCGGTCCGACCGCGCGCGCGACGATCGCCATCAGCATGGTGGCGGTCACCTGCGGCAGGTGGCTGACGGCGGCCATCAGTCGATCGTGCTCTTCTCCACGATCGGGAAGGACGACCGGCTTGGCGCCGAGCGCCTCGACGAACTTGGCCGCGCGCTGGACCGCGTCCGGCGAATCAGGGTTGGTCAAGAACCACGCGCGGCCATCGAACAAATCAGCGCGGGCGTCGGCGAGCGTGGTGCCACCGGCCATGGGATGACTGCCGACGAAGTGCTGAATCCCGGACAGCGCCGCCGCCGCCATGATCTCCCGCTTGGTGCTGCCGGTATCGATCACCAGGGCGTCGGGCAGAATCATCTGTGGCAGCTGCGGTATGGCAGCGAGGATGACGTTGACCGGTGCCGCCAGGACGACGACCAGGGAGTTGCCGATCGCGCTGAGCGGCTCACCCTTGTCGATGGTGCGGACGTGCAGATCAGGCCAGCGGCGCTTCGCCGCAAGGGCGATTGACGTCCCGATCAGTCCGGGCCCGACGATCGCAAGTCCTTGCGTGGTGTCGGGCATCGGGTGCTATCTCGCCCAGCCGCGGCGCGCCACGGGCTCGAGGCAAATGCTGCGGCCGATCGCCGGCGCGATGATTCGCAGCTCCGCCATCAATCGATCGAACTGCGCGGGGAACATCGACTGGGCGCCGTCGCTCATCGCGTGATCGGGATCGTTGTGCACCTCGATGATCAAGCCGTCGGCCCCCGCCGCCACTGCGGCGCGGGCCATTGGCGAGACCTTGTCGCGGCGCCCCATGCCGTGGCTCGGATCGACGAAGATCGGCAGGTGCGACAGCTCCTTGATGATCGGAATTGCCGACAGGTCGAGGGTGTTGCGCGTGAAGGTCTCGAACGTGCGGATGCCGCGCTCGCAGAGGATGACGTCCTTGTTGCCGCCGGCGAGGATGTACTCCGCCGACAACAGCCACTCTTCCATCGTCGCGGCGATGCCGCGCTTCAGCAGGATCGGTTTGCGGGTGCGGCCCAGCTCGCGGAGCAGGGTGAAGTTCTGCATGTTGCGCGCGCCGACCTGGTAGATGTCCGCGTACTTGCCGATCACCTCGATCTGGTTCGCGTCCATCACTTCGGTGACGAGCTTGAGGTCGTGGGCGTTCGAGCCTTCGCGCAGCAGCTGCAGCCCGGCCTCGCCCATGCCCTGGAAGCTATACGGTGACGAGCGCGGCTTGAAGGCGCCGCCGCGCAGCACCTTGGCGCCGGCGCGCTTGACCGCCGCGGCGGTGGCATGCACCTGCGCTTCGCTCTCCGCGGAGCAGGGTCCGGCGATCACGATCACCTCGTCGCCGCCGATGCGCAGATCGCCAATCGTGATGATGGTGTCTTCCTGCTGGAAGGTGCGGCTCGCCAGCTTGTAGGGCTGGGTGATGCGCACCACCTCGTGGACGCCGGCCATCAGTTCGACCAGCCGCGGGTCGACCTTGCCGCCGCCGACCACGCCGAGGACAATGCGCGACGCACCGGTCGAGCGATGCACGTCCATGCCGAATTCAACGAGTTGCGCGATCACCGCTTCCACTTCGGTGTCGCTGGCCCGCTCTTTCATCACTACAACCATGATTTAGCTCTCGTTGCTTTCGTTCTTCGTTATTCGTTCTTCGTTATTCGCGTCTCGCGCGTCACCTGCCGCTTCCAGTCGCTGGATGCGGCGCGCTTCGTCCATGATGCGTTCGTAGAGCCGCGCCACCGCGTCGCCGTCGAGTGGCCCGCCGAGCGCCTCGTTCACCTGCCGCACATGCGCGATCACCGCGGCTTCCCGCGCCGGCTCATAGATCGGCCGGCCGAGTTGATGTTTGAGACGGCCGACGGTGTACGCGCAGCGGGCGCGGCTGTCGAGGAGGCGGACAATCACCTCGTCGATCTTGTCGATCTCGTCACGGAGCGACTCGAGATTGGTTAGTTCCGCAGCCATCGCACGTACCGCTCAACTTCATCCAGTAACGCCGGCGTCTCGCCGTGTTCGGCGATCACCTTCACAAGGGCGCTGCCGACCACGGCGGCGTCCGCCCACTGCCCGATCGCGCGCACGTGCTCCGGCCGGGAGATGCCGAATCCCAGTGCCAGTGGCAGGCGCGTTTCCGGCTTGACGCGCATCGCGAGCTCGCGCGCCGAGTCGTCCATCGTGTCGCGCACACCGGTGACGCCGAGCCGAGAGATGCCATACAGGAACCCGCTGCCAAGCTCCGAAGCCCGGCGAATGCGTTCCACCGTTGTGGTCGGACTCAACAGGAAAATTGTATCAATGCCGGCCCCGTTAAATGCCGTGCGGAAGGTCTCGCCTTCCTCGGGGGGCATGTCGAGCGTCAGGACGCCGTCCACTCCGGCGGCGCGCGCTTCGGTCACAAATGCCTCCAGGCCCATCCGGAGTATCGGATTGGCGTAGCTAAAGATGACGATCGGCGCGGAAATACCCGGCCGGATGGTCTTGAGCATGCACAGGACGTTGCGGATGTTGGCCCCGGCAGCCAACGCCCGCTCGGCGGCGCGCTGGATGACGGGGCCATCGGCCAGCGGGTCGGAGAACGGAATGCCGACCTCGAGGACGTCGGTGCCGGCGTGATCGAGGCGCTTGATGATCTCCGCCGAGCGCGAGAGATCCGGATCGCCGGCGGTCACGTAAGTCACCAGGCCGGTCTTTCGGGCGCCGCGTAATTGTGTGAAGCGCTCGTCAATGCGCGACACTATCTGACTCCGCCGGGCGTAATCGCCCCGCTTTGTTCGCGGGTCATGGCCCCAGACTCTTCGAGGATCTGCTGCACGCTGTTGACGTCCTTGTCGCCGCGGCCCGAGAGGTTCACGACGATCACCGCGTCCTTCGGGAACTGCTGTGCGACCGCGAGCACGTGCGCGATCGCATGCGCGGACTCGAGGGCCGGCAGAATGCCTTCGAGCCGCGACAGTTCCCCGAATGCCCTGAGCGCCTCGCTGTCGGTCGCGTAGGCATATTCGGCGCGGCCAGTCTCCTGCAACCAGGCGTGCTCGGGACCGACCGCCGCGTAGTCGAGACCCGCCGAGACCGAGTGCGTCAGTTCAATGTTGCCGTCGGCATCCTGCAATACGAAGGTGCGCGTGCCTTGCAGCACGCCGGCCGCGCCGCCCGCGAATCGCGCCGCATGACGGCCCGGGCGGATCGCTTCCCCGCCGGCCTCAACCCCGATCAGCCTGACACTGGGGTCCTCAATGAACGCGTCGAAGATACCGATCGCATTGCTGCCGCCGCCGACGCACGCGATCACCGCATGCGGCAGTCCGCCGGTCTGCTCGACGATCTGCTGTCTGGCCTCTCGACCGATCACCGATTGAAACTCACGCACCATCAGCGGGTAGGGATGCGGACCGAGTGCCGAACCCAGCAGGTAATGCGTATCCGATGGCCGCGCGACCCAATCGCGCATCGCCTCGTTGATCGCGTCTTTGAGCGTGCGGGCGCCGGCATCGACGCCCTCGACCGTCGCGCCAAGCAGCCGCATGCGAAACACGTTGAGCGCCTGCCGCCGCATGTCCTCGGTGCCCATATAGACGACGCACTCGAGGCCGAGCAGCGCGCACACCGTTGCACTGGCGACGCCGTGCTGCCCGGCGCCGGTTTCGGCCACGACCCGTGTCTTGCCCATGCGCTTGGCGAGCAACGCCTGGCCGAGCGCGTTGTTGATCTTGTGAGCGCCGGTGTGCGTCAGGTCTTCGCGCTTGAGGAAGATGCGCGCGCCACCGGCGGCTGCGGACAGGCGCTCGGCTTCCCATAATGGCGTCGGGCGGCCGACGTAATGCGCGAGCAGCCGCGTCAGCTCCGCCTCGAATGCCGGATCCTCGCGGGCCCGCAGATACTCGCTCTCGAGCGCTTCGATCGGCGCCACCAGCGTTTCGGGGACGAAGCGTCCGCCAAACGCGCCGTAATAACCGCGCGCGTCGGGATCGCGCCTCCCAAACCAATTCGTCGATTCGCTCATCGGGCCTGCTGCTTTCTGCGGCGTCACGCCGTCTCCCTCGCTGCGGTGATAAATGCGCGCAGCAATCCGTGATCCTTGATACCGGGCGATGATTCCACCCCCGACGCGACGTCGACGGCAAAGGGCCGCACCTGCTCGATCGCCGACCGCACGTTGAAAGGCGTCAGTCCCCCGGCAAGAATGACGCGCCGACCCCGTGCCACCACGTTCGCACGCTTCCAGTCGACCGTCTTTCCTGTGCCACCGTGCTTCACCGGGTCGTGCGCGTCGAGCAGGATCAGCTCATCGGGAATATCCGGATCGATGGCGCCGTTCTGGGCTGACAGATGAACGGCGCGAAGGACTGGAATCGCGACCGTGCTCAGGTCGGCCGGCGAATCGCCATGAACCTGCGCCAATCGGATGCCGGCCGCGGCGGCGTCGTTGATCTGTTGCGCGGTCGGATCGACGAACACCCCAACGGGTGTCACACTCTCAGGCAAGGACGCGACGATGGTCGTGACGATGTCGAGCGATGCGGCGCGCGGACTGTTCGGCCACAGCACGAAGCCAATGTAGGACGCGCCGAATCGCGCCGCGGCTTCTGCATCCTCCTGCCGCGTGATGCCGCAGATCTTGACGGCGGTCATCGCACGGCTCCCTGAAGCGATTCGATCAACCCGCTGAGGGCGGCGCCGGGGTCCGGCTCGATCATGAACCGCTCGCCCATCAGGAACGCCTGGTAACCCAGGGCCTTCATCGACTGCAGGTCTGCGGGTGTCCTGAGCCCGCTCTCGCTGATGCCGATCACGCTGGCCGGCAACATCTCTGCGACCTGGCGCGAGGCGTCGAGATCGACGGTGAGGGTGCGGAGATTGCGGTTGTTCACCCCGATGATGGTGGCGCCGGCAGCGAGTGCCCGGCTGCATTCCGCGCGATCGTGGACCTCGACGAGGGCCGCCAGCTGCAGGGCCTTCGCACTTGCCGACAGCGCGGCGAGGGCGCGATCGTCGAGCGCCGCGACAATCAACAGGATCGCATCGGCTCCGGCAGCTCTCGCTTCGAGCAGCTGATAGTCATCCACGATGAAGTCTTTGCGAAGCAGTGGCACGCCAACCGCCTCTCGCACCGCGACAAGATGCTCCAGCGAGCCGTCGAAGAATCCAGGCTCGGTCAGGACCGAGATCGCCGCGGCACCAGCGCGTTCATAGCCCCGGGCGATGTCAACCGGGTCGTAGGCGGTCCGCAACACGCCTCGAGAGGGCGATCGACGCTTGCACTCGGCGATCACGTTGATCGACCCGCGTCGGGACAGGCGCTCCACGAAGGCCGCACTCTTGGGTGCGCGCGCCATGGCACGGCGCTCGATCGCGGAGCGCGGCTCGCGCGCGACCGCCGCAGCCACCCGGCGGCGCGTCGCGCCGATGATCGCCTCGAGCAGATCGGGTGTCGCGCTCACGCCGCTGCTCCGGCGCGGTTGGACACCGCAATCAATTGCGCCAGCACTTCCGCCGCCGCGCCACTATCGATTGCTGCGGCCGCCTTGGTGATACCTGTCTTGACCGTGTCAGCCTCGCCGGCGACGAACAACGCCGCTCCGGCGTTGAGCAACACCACGTCGCGCGGAGCGCCCGCCTGCCCACTGAGCACCGTCCTGACGATCGAGGCGTTTGTCGCAGCATCGCCGCCCTTGAGCGATTCCGATGATGCCTTGGCCAGACCAAAATCGGCCGGGTGCACGTAAAACGTCTGGACCGCGGCGCCCTTGGACTCCGATACCTTCGTATAGCCGGTGGTTGACAGCTCGTCGAGACCGTCGGCGCCGTGCACTACCCAGGCGCGCTCGGAGCCGAGCAGGGACAGCGATCGCGCGAGCAGCTCGGTCAACTCCGGCCGCGGCACCCCGACGACCTGCCGCGTCGGCCGTGCCGGATTTGTCAGCGGGCCCAGCAGGTTGAATGCCGTGCGGACACCAAGCTCCTTGCGGGCTTGCCCGGCGTACTTCATCGCGGGGTGAAAGGTGGGCGCGAACAGGAATGCGACACCGACTTCGACCAGGCACTGCTCGACCACCGCGGGCGACGCCTGGATATTGACGCCGAGCGCCTCGAGCACATCGGCGCTGCCGCATTGGCTCGATACCGATCGATTGCCATGCTTGGCGATCCGCATACCGGAAGCGGCAAGCACGATCGCCGACGCGGTGGAAATGTTGAACGTTCCCGATCGGTCGCCCCCGGTGCCGCACGTATCGAACACCGGCCCGGGGGGCGGTGTAATCGCGATCGCGTTGGCCCGCATCGTCTGCGCAAACCCGACCAGCTCGCTCGGCCGCTCGCCTTTCATGCTGAGGCCGACGAGCAGGCCCGCTGTCTGCGCGGGTGTGGCCTCGCCGCGCATGATGGCGGCCATCGCCCCGGCCGCTTCCGCGGTCGTGAGATCTTCCTGGTGACGAAGTTTTTCGATCAGGTGGGCGAACATCATCACATCTCGAGGAAGTTGCGAAGGATCCGCCGGCCTTCGTTGGTGAGTACCGATTCGGGATGGAACTGCACGCCGTGAATCGGCATCGTGCGATGCCGCACGCCCATCACCAACGCGTCGTCTTTGGTGCGGGCCATGACCTCCAAGTCCGCAGGTAGCGTCGATTCGCCGACGATCAACGAGTGATAGCGGCCGGCCTGGAACGAGCCCGCGAGGCCGCGGAAGACGCCCTGGCCGTTGTGCTCGACCGTCGATGTCTTGCCGTGGATCGGCTGCGGCGCGCGAATCACCTGTCCACCGAAGGCGAGTCCGATTGCCTGGTGACCGAGGCACACGCCGAGCAGCGGCATGCGCGGACCGAACTCCTTGATCACGTCGAGCGATACGCCCGCCTGTTCGGGCCGTCCGGGTCCGGGCGAGATCACCACGCGATCATGACCGAGTCCGCGCAGCTGCGCGATGGTCGCTTCGTCGTTGCGGCGCACGACGACCGTGGCGCCCAGCTCGCCGAGATACTGCACGAGGTTGTAGGTAAACGAATCGTAGTTATCGATGACGAGGACCATGCGTTACAGCCCACCCTGCGCGAGCTCGAGCGCGCGGATCATCGCGCGCGCCTTGTCTCGCGTTTCTTCGTACTCAGCCGTGGGATTGGAATCCGCGACGATGCCGGCGCCGGCCTGGATGTAGGCCTTGCCGCCTTCGAGCAGGATCGAGCGAATCGCGATACAGAAATCCAGGTTGCCGGCGAAATCCAGATAGCCGACCGCGCCGGCGTATAAACCGCGCCTGGTCGGCTCCAGCTCGTTGATGATCTGCATGGCGCGCACCTTGGGCGCGCCCGAGACAGTGCCCGCCGGGAAACAGGACACCAGGGCATCCAGGCGATCGTTGCCCTCGGCGAGTTGTCCTTCGACGACCGAGACCAGGTGCATCACGTGTGAATAGCGCTCGAGCGCCATGTAGGTCGGAACGCGCACGGTGCCGTAATCGCAGACCCGGCCGATGTCGTTGCGGCCCAGGTCGACGAGCATGACGTGCTCGGCCTTTTCTTTCTCGTTGCGCTTCAGCTCCTCGCCGAGCCGCACGTCCTCTTCCTCTGATTGGCCGCGCGGACGGGTGCCCGCGATCGGATGCGTAATCGCGTGGCGTCCCTCCACCCGGACGAGCATCTCCGGAGACGAGCCGACGATCGATCGATCGCCCATGCGGATGAAGAACATGTACGGCGACGGATTGACGTGACGCAGGGCGCGGTAGACCGTGAAGGCATCGACGCCAACCTCGGCCTCGAATCGCTGCGACAGCACGACCTGGTAGACGTCGCCGGCGGCGATGTATTCCTTCGCCTTCTTGACGATCGATTCGTAGGTCTCCTGCGACATGTTTGAGACGAGGTTGACCGCGTCGCCGCCCGCCGAGCGTTTCAACGATAACGCGCGATCGAGCTCGCGCTCGAGGAAGTCGATCTTGGCGCACGCGAACTGATAGAGCGACTTGAGATCCTCGTCGCCGGAGATGCGCGCGTTGGCGATCAGCAGGATGCGATGCTGCACGTGATCGAACGCCAGGACGGTGTCGAAGATCATGAAACCGGCGTCATCGCGCTCGACCGGTGGATCGCCCTCGCGCCTGGTCGTCGGCTCGAACCACGCCGCCGTGTCGTAGCCAAGGTAGCCCACTGCTCCGCCGGTGAAACGCGGCAGGCCCGGCACGAACGGCGATTGGAAACTGTTCATCAGGTCACGCAAGGTCTCGACGAACGGCTTGTCGGCATCGGTGGTGACACCCGCCTTCTCAATCACGGTCTGGCCGTCGCGTCCGCGGAGGATCAGAAACGGATCCTTGCCGAGGAACGAGTACCGGCCGACGTGCTCGCCGCCCTCGACGCTCTCGAGCAGGAACGCGTAATCGGAATGTTCGGCGATCTTGAGGAACGCCGAGACCGGCGTCAGGAGATCAGCGACCAGCTCTTTTACGACCGGTACGAATGTCGCGCGCTTCGCCAAATCCACGAACTCGTCGAACGTCGTCTGCTTCACTTTCGATCCTCTGTGCTTTCTGCAATGTCGGGCGTCATTGTGGCGAGGCGCGCCACGGCCGCCTCGCGCATCACGCGATGCCCTGGCCGCCGGCCGGTCCACCATTCGAATTGCGCCTGCGCCTGCGCGATCAGCATGTCGAGGCCGCCGATGAGCCGGCAGCGGGCGCGGTCGGCGTCTTCGAGCAGCCTCGTATACGGCGGGTTGTAGACCAGGTCGTAGACCGTCGTGCCGCTGTGAAACGGGTAATCAACCGGCAACGGCGACACATCCACGTTCGGCTTCGTGCCGACGGGAGTCGCGTTGACGAGCAGATCCCACGACCCCGGGTGCGGCGGCCATGCCGAAACATCGGCGCCGGTCAATGCCGCCACCGACGTCGCTTGCTCGAGACGACGTGCGGCGATCGTGACGCGCACGCCAGCGGAGGCGAGCGCCACTGACACCGATCGCGCCGCCCCGCCTGCGCCGAGGACCGTGGCCCTCGCGCCCGGCAACCGCATCGCGGATTGGAGCGGCGACAGGAAACCGGTGACATCGGTATTGCAGCCGAGCCATCTCCTGCCTTCGTTCCGCAGTGTGTTCACCGACTGGATACGCCGGCTCACCGGATCGCATTCATCGGCGGTCTCGAACGCATCGACCTTGAACGGCGCCGTCACGCTGGCGCCCGACAGTTGCACGGCGTCGGCGAATCGCTTGAAGTCGGCGAAGTCGGCGGCGGCAAGCGGCAGGTAAACGGCGTCGAGGTTGAGGGCGCGAAACGCTGCGTTGTGCATCGCCGGAGAGACGGAATGCGAAATCGGTTTCCCGAGCAGGCCATAGATCGCGGTGCGCGCGCCGATACGGCGGAACCCGAACTCGTCTTGCAGCCGCTGCTGGGAGACCTGTCCCGGCGCCACGCCATCACCTGCGTAGGTCCAGGCCGATCCCATCCAGCTGGCGAGCACGCGCGATGCGATTCCCGCCTCGCCCATGGCGATCAGCAACACCGGTACGCGCGCGTTCCTGCCGATCGCACGCAGCCTGAGCGTGTCGCACAGGCTGTGCGCCGTCACCGCAAGTTTGACCATCTCCGGCCCACTCGACAGCATCTCGCGCGACAATGCCTCGAGGTCGGCGGGCACGCCGTTGAAGTCGTGATGCGACAGGATCACGCGCCGGCCGCCGGTCTGCGCCATCAAGCTGGCGCACGACTCGCGCCACTCCAGATCGACATATTCCGCCCCGAGCGCCAGAGCGTCGCTGAGGATCGCGCGGCGCTCTTCCTCGCTGCCCTTGAAGAGCCCGCCCTGCGAGTGGTGGCGGCAGGTGACAATCACCGGCCTCTTCCTGCCGGCCAGTGCCGCGGCCGCGCTGGGATCGTTGACGGTGTCGAGCCGCAGCTCGATGATATCGGCGTCCTCGACCTGATCGCGTCGCGTACGCAGTTCCGCCATGGTGGCGGCCGTTACGACTGCGCAGAGCTTTGCGGGTGTCATTGCTATTAGTCCGAATTCCGAAATCCGAAATCCCAAATAAAAAAGCGCCTCTCCTGGTGAAGAGGCGCTTCGGTCGAGCGTCAAAGTGTGTGGTGGAACTACACGGACCGGTTAGCCTCTCCAATTGGGCACCAATACCACCACCACGAACCCACACCGGTCCCCTGGCGGTCAAAAGACCGAAGAGTTGGCGCGGAAAAGACGGCTCGCGAGCGCATTTGAACGTCGAAAGGCTAACAGACCCGTTGCCGTATCGTCAAACGCCAACCGTAGGTCCATGCCCGTATAATGAAGTCTAAGTCGGTTACTGACTGATACTTAAATGAATTTACGAACGTTTATCGCCGCCGTCCTGGCTATCGGCGTCCTGGCCGTGTCGCCGCTCGCCCAAGTGACCCACATGCCGCTCGAAGACCTGCGACCAGGCATGATCGGCGTCGGCCGGACCGTGTTTACCGGCACCAAGCTGGAAGAATTCAAGGTCGAGATTCTCGGCGTGATGCGCAACGTCATCGGGCCGAAGCGCAATCTCATCCTTGCCCGGCTCGAGGGCGGTCCCCTCGCCAAGACCGGTGTGATCGCCGGCATGAGCGGCAGTCCGGTGTACATCGACGGCAAGCTGCTCGGGGCGGTGGCCTACTCGCTCGGCCAGTTCTCGACGGAGCCGATTGCCGGCATCACCCCAATCGCCGAGATGATCGACGCCACGATCATGAGCGGTACGGCGCGCGTTTCTCGCCCGGTCGCGATGTCCCTGAACCCCACGCCGAGGGAGTTGATGGACATCTGGTCGCGCGATCTCAACCGCGTGCGCGGATTCGTCGACGAACCCTCGCAGGCGCTCGTGATGTCGGGGGTCTCGTCCGACCTTGGACGCTTCGGCGCCATGCTTCGCCCGATTGCCGTGCCGATGATCGCCTCAGGATTCGACGCCTCAGTGCTCGAACCGATGTCGTCGGCGTTTAGCGCCGCCGGGTTCGTGCCGATGTCGAACTCGCAGTC
>Ga0136611_10000541_pt1 | contig 25082 bp, 26 predicted proteins | sample AntDrymUQ2232306_2_FD_106645 | JGI IMG/M metagenome (GOLD analysis project Ga0136611, IMG submission 106645) | Polar desert sand microbial communities from Dry Valleys, Antarctica - metaG UQ223 (23.06) | ecosystem: Environmental > Terrestrial > Soil > Desert | place: Antarctica: Dry Valley...
ACCACCCACCGTCGCGCCGACGCCACCGCCCCCCGCGCCACTTCCGGCACCGGCGGTGTGCGGGCGGCCCGCTGACAGCGCCACACCCACGTCGGACACTCCGACAGTCAGCATCAGCGCAACCGCGCGGCAGATCCCCGCCGGCGGGCAGACCACTGTCTACGGGTACGTCGCCGGTGCCGACGGTTGCGCCGTAGCAGGCGCTACGGTCACGTTGAGGTACCAGCCCTACTTGAAGCCTGCTGTTGTCCTGCAAGAACTGACCACGGACTCCAGCGGCCGGTACAGCCGCGCGGTGGCCCCGCCGCGCGAGGCCCGCTTCTCCGCATCTGTCCAGAACGTGACGTCAGGTACCTACGTCCTCACGGTCAGCAGGCGGATCGCCAGCCACTCACCGGCAGGGGGTTCGCGGCCGCAGAACCCGGTCCTGTTCGAGGGCAAGATCAGTCCGGCGCAGCCCGAACTCCAGGTCGACTTCTCCCGCTGGGACACAGACCGCTGGGTCTACATCGGACGGGCGCACAGCGATGACGAAGGCAACTATGCCGTGCGGCTTCGGCTCCCCTCCGGTGGCCTGACGGTGCGCACCGACACGTCCGCGTCTGGCGGCAATGCCTACGGCGAGCAGCTCGCGCGCATCTTCGTCCCCGCTTAGTCACATGTCAGTGGTCGGCTACGAGCTGCTCAGCAGCTCTATGCAGCGGCGGTCCTGGCAGGTCGCTGCCGTTCCGCTTGCACGCGCGCGTCACCAAACGGGCCAAGATGACGACATGGATCTGCCTGTGATGCCGCCCGTCAAGCCGATGCTCGCCAAGTCCGTCCCTGCCGTCCCCGAGGGGGACTTCCTGTACGAGCCGAAGTGGGACGGCTTCCGTTGCGTGGTGTTCCGCGACGGCGACGAGGTGGAGCTGGGCAGTCGCAACGAGAAGCCCCTGACCCGCTACTTCCCGGAGGTCGTCGCGGCCGTGCGGGCGCAGCTGCCGCCGCGCTGCGTGGTCGACGGCGAGATCGTCATCGCCGGTGAGGTGGGGCTGGACTTCGAGGCGCTGCTGCAGCGGATCCACCCGGCCGACAGCCGGGTCCGGATGCTCGCCGAGACGACGCCGGCAGCGTTCGTCGCCTTCGACCTGCTCGCCCTGGAGGGCGAGTCGCTGCTGGACCGACCGCAGTCGGAGCGCCGCGAGCTGCTTGCGACGGCGCTGGCCGGTGCGCAGCCGCCGGTGCACCTGACCCCGGCGACGCAGGACCCGGCTTTCGCCCGCGAGTGGTTCACCGTCTTCGAGGGCGCCGGGCTCGACGGCGTGATGGCCAAGCCGCTGTCCGGGTCGTACGCCCCCGACAAGCGCACGATGCTGAAGGTCAAGCACGCCCGTACGGCGGACTGCGTGGTCGGCGCGTTCCGCTGGCACAAGAGCGGGCCCGTCGTCGGCTCCCTGGTGCTCGGGCTGCACGACGACGCCGGCCGGCTCCAGCACGTCGGGGTGAGCGCGTCCTTCCCGATGGCCCGCCGCGCGGCCCTGGTCGAGGAGCTGACGCCGTACCTGCTGGGCGAGGACGCGGAGCACCCCTGGCTCGGTGAGCTGGGCTCGGAGCGTCGGCCGGGCGGCGAGCCCTCCCGCTGGAACCGCGACAAGGACACCAGCTTCGTGCCGCTGAGACCCGAGCTCGTGGTCGAGGTCGCCTACGACCACATGGAGGGCGCACGCTTCCGGCACACCGCCCAGTTCCGGCACTTCCGGCCGGACCGCGACGCGGCCTCGTGCACCTACGCGCAGCTGCAGCGGCCGGTGCTCTTCGACCTCGCCGAGGTGCTCGGCGCCTGACGCTTCGCGCGAGGCCGAGGCTCCTGACCCCCGCTAGCGTGCTGGCCCGTGTCCGCCACCCTGCACGCCAGCGCCGTCACCGTCGTGCGCGGTCCGGTGCTGGTCCTGTCCGAGGTGTCGCTGACGGTCTCGCCCGGCTCCCGGACCGGCGTCGTCGGTCCGAACGGCGCCGGCAAGTCCACCCTGCTGGCGACGCTGGCCGGTCAGCTCGAGCCGGACTCCGGGTCGGTGTCGCTGTCGCCCCGCACGGCCACGGTGGGCCTGCTCCCGCAGGAGCCGGACCGGCGGCCGGGCGAGGTCCTCACCGACTTCCTGGCCCGCCGTACCGGCGTGACCGCCGCCCAGGCCGCGCTCGACGCCGCGCTGCTGGCGATGACCGAGGGGACGGACGGCCCGGACTACGACGAGGCGCTGACGCGGTGGCTGGACCTGGGCGGGGCCGACCTGGAGCTGCGGACCGAGCAGGTCTGCGCTGACCTCGGCCTGCCGCTGGACCTGCTGGGCGCCGAGACCACCTCCCTGTCGGGCGGGCAGGCGGCCCGGGCGTCGCTCGCGTCGGTGCTGCTGTCCCGCTTCGACGTCTTCCTGCTCGACGAGCCGACCAACGACCTCGACTTCGCGGGCCTGGAGCGGCTCGAGCAGTTCGTCCTGGGGCTGCAGTCCGGGCTGGTCGTCGTCTCGCACGACCGGGAGTTCCTGGCCCGGACCATCACGGCCGTGCTCGACCTCGACGAGCCGAGCCGGACGGCGGCGCTCTACCGCGGTGGCTACGACACCTACCTGGAGAACCGGGCGCTGGCCCGGCAGCAGGCCCGGGACGCCTATGAGGAGTTCGACGACAAGCGGGCCGGCCTGGTCGAGCAGGCGCAGCGCCAGCGCGAGCAGTCGGTGCGGGGCGCCGTCCGGGCCAAGCGCAGGATGCCGGACAACGACCGCGCGGCCAAGGGCGCCCGCATCGAGGCCGCGACCCACGCCGCCGGGCGGGTCAAGACCATCGAGTCGCAGCTGCGTCAGCTCGACGAGGTGGAGGAGCCCCGCAAGCAGTGGTCGCTGCAGCTGAGCATCGCTGCCGCTCCGCGGTCCGGCGACGTCGTGGCTGTGCTGTCAGAGGCCGTCGTGCGCCGGGGCGCCTTCGTGCTCGGGCCGGTCGACCTGCAGGTCTCGGCCGGCGAGCGCCTCGCCGTGGTCGGCGCCAACGGCGCCGGCAAGACGACGCTGCTGCAGGCGCTGCTGGGCCGGCTGCCGCTCGAGTCCGGACGCCACTGCCTCGGGGCCGGCGTGCTGCTCGGTGAGGTCGACCAGGCCCGGTCGGAGTTCCGGTCGGGCGCGACCGTCGTGGAGGTGCTGGAGGCCGTGACGCAGTGGCCGGCGTCGCAGGTGCGGACCCTGCTGGCCAAGTTCGGCCTGCGCCGCGACCACGTCGACCGGGCGGCCAGCACCCTGTCGCCGGGCGAGAAGACCCGCGCCTCGCTGGCCCTGCTGCAGGCGGTCGGCGTCAACCTGCTGGTGCTCGACGAGCCGACCAACCACCTGGACCTGCCGGCGATCGAGCAGCTCGAGCAGGCGCTCGCGTCCTACGAGGGGACGCTCCTGCTGGTGACGCACGACCGGCGGCTGCTCGACGCGGTCGAGGTCACCCGGACCCTCACCGTCTCCGGGGGGACGGTCAGCGGGTCGTGAGGCGGGCCGGTCCTGCTCGGACCGACCCGCCCCCCGGGCCTACCTGTCTTGGGCCTACCGGTGCAGCGGGCTCGGGAAGTTCAGGTCCTGCAGCACCCTGGGGTCGACGACCGGCACCTCCCAGACGGGCCCGGGGCCGTCGGGGTCCACGGTCTGCCCGGTCGTCAGGAAGGCGACCATCTGCGTCTGACCGGGCCGGAACGCGGCGGCGAACGCCGGGTTGAGCAGGAAGCTGTGCGGGTTGGCCGTGCTCTGGGCGGTCCTGTCGTTCCGGTACAGGCTCGCCCGGTCGAACAGGGACCCCGCCGCCAGCAGGGTCCGGCTGGTCGGGTTCGGCACCGTCTGGTCACCGAACGCCGCCTGGAAGAGCACCTGCTTGGTCTGTGCCCCAGGCGGTGGGGTGGCGCGCAGCAGAGGGGCGTACGTCTCGGGGTTGCCCGACCGGGTCAGCCAGGTCGCCTGCGCCAGGTAGTGCTGGATCGCCATCGCGCCGGCCGCCGGCTGGAGGACAGGCGGGTCGCCGGCGAGCGGCATGGACTCGGTGAAGCCGAAGTACCCCCCGTTGAGCAGACTGGGTCGGGCGCGGCCCAGGGCCTGAGTCGTCAGCGGCCGGAACGCCGGGGACAGCCGGGCGATCTCGGTGATGGGGCCACCCGGCACGTTCAGCACGAGCCGTCGGACGCTGGGGTCGGCGCCGCCCAGCATGGTGCCGTAGATGCCGCCGAAGCTCTGCCCGTAGTACGTGGCGCCGCGTCGTGCGATGGGGGCGCCTTGCACCCCGCGGCTGACCGCCCGCACGAGGGCGGCGTTGTCGGCAACGGTCTGGCGCAGGCCGTCCCGGCTGTTGACCGCCCCCAGCGGCGCCGGGTTGGGCAGCGTCGAGACGCCTTCGGTGGAGCCGATCAGGCCATCGCCGTCGAGGTCGATGCCTCGGCCGTACGCCGACGTCGTGGTGGTGACGCCGGCATGGGTGATCTGCCACTCGCTGCGGGGGCCGGAGCCGTGACCGACGACGTGGGTCGCGATCGTCGCCAGCCCGCGGGTCGCGTTCGTCGCGGCCGCCAGGAACAGGTCGGTGCTGCTGCGGGTGAAGCCGTGGCCGAAGACCGCCACCGGCCAGCCGGCCTCGGGCGCCTTGCCCGCGGGGACGATCATTACGAACGGCAGGCGCTCCTGGCCCTGCACCACCGGTCCGCCCTGCCTCGTCGGCGTCTGCGGGATCACCCGGTCCCGGGTCAGCCAGGTCGGGGCGAGGTAGGAGCCGAAGACGTACGAGCCCGCCTGCACGGCCGAGACGTTCGGGACGGGCGTCGTGGTCGTCGACCTGGCCGGCCCGAGGTCGTTCGTGTACGCCAGCGTCGTGCCCGCTGCGGGGACCACGCGGTCCACGACCAGACCCCGGCGGCTGTCCGGGATGCTGGCGTCGCGGTAGGCCGCACCGCTGTCGAGCTGGCTGACCATGTGCCGCAGGTCGGTCGTGGCGCTCATCGTGGTGAAGGTGATGTTGACGTTCGGCACGCCCCGGGACGGACGGACGCGCAGCCGGTAGGTCGTCGACGCGGCCAGCTGGACAGCCGGGTGCGCGTGGACCGTCCTGGTCTCGGGGTCGTAGACCACGCGGTCCACGCCGGTCGCGAGCGCAGGTCCCGGACCGCGCACCCGCTCGACGGTCGTAGCGGCGGCCACGGCCGTCGGGTCGACCGCCCGGTCGAAGGAGAGGGACAGCCTGGGGTCCAGGTCGAACCCGTCGAGCTCGTTGAGCAGTCGGGCGACGTCGCATGCGGTCACCTGGACCTCGCAGGCAACCAGGGGCAGGGCGACCCGGCGGCCGGTGAGCTGCGACCGGTCCGGCACGGTGAGGCGGTCGTCGGGGAAGGTCGACACGACGCGGACGGCGGGGGCAGCCGTGGCGACCGGAGCCACCGCGACGACCCCGACCCCCGCCACGAGGGCGGAGGCGGCGGCGCTGATCGAGAGGGAGCGCGAGAGCAAAGGGGGTCCCTTCGGGACGTAGGTGACAGGGCACGCTAACTGCACCGTGACCTGGGTCACCCGGCCGGGGGCCGCGGCGGGCCGTGGCCGCGGCGCTGCGAGACTGACCCCGTGACCACGTCGAGCATCTCCACCGGCGAGACCCCCCTCGACCGGCTGGTCGACCTGCTGGACCTGGAGCGCATCGAGGTCGACATCTTCCGCGGCAAGCAGCCGAGCGAGTCGGTGCAGCGGGTCTTCGGCGGTCAGGTCGCCGGGCAGGCGCTGGTCGCCGCCGGCCGCACCGTCCCCGACGACCGCCCCGTGCACAGCCTGCACGCGTACTTCCTGCGGCCGGGTGACCCGAGCCTGCCGATCGTCTACGAGGTGGACAGGATCCGCGACGGCCGCAGCTTCACCACCCGGCGCGTCGTCGGCATCCAGCACGGCAAGCCGATCTTCAACCTCCAGGCCTCCTTCCACCTGGTGGAGGAGGGCATCGAGCACCAGGCCCCGATGCCCCACGTCCCCGAGCCGGAGGGGCTGGCCCGCCTGGAAGACCGGATGAGGCCGTACGCCGACGAGCTCGGCGGCTGGTACACGCGACCGCGCCCGATCGACGTGCGGTACGTCGGCGACCCGCCGCGGGTGGCCCAGGACAGCGGTTTCCGCCAGCCCAGCTCGCAGGTGTGGATGCGGGCCGACGGCACCCTGCCCGACGACCCGCTGCTGCACGTGTGCGCGGTCACCTTCGCCAGTGACATGACGCTGCTGGACTCGACCCTGCTCAACCACGGACTCGCATGGGGCACCGGCGAGGTGCTCGGCGCGAGCCTGGACCACGCGATGTGGTTCCACCGGCCGTTCCGGGCCGACCAGTGGTGGCTGTACGACCAGCAGTCCCCGTGGACCGGCTCCGCCCGCGGGTTGGCCCAAGGGTCCATCTACACCCGCGCCGGACAGCTCGCCGTCAGCGTCGTGCAGGAGGGACTGCTGCGGAGGCCCGCCTGAGCACCGCCGGCTCGCGCGCCGCCGCCGTCGGCCTGGACCCCCTGCGCGCGGTGCTCCCGGTGTTCCTGCGGATCCTCGCCCCGTGGGCTGTGGTCCTGCTCGGTCGTCGCGTGTGCCTGCTGGCCCAGCGCGTCCCCCCGGTCGTCCTTGTCGTGCGGCTGCTGGTCCGCCGTCACGACCGGCGACGCCCGTCCGAGTGAGCTCTCACTCGTCGCGGGGGCGGTCCTTGTCCCGGGAGGGCTGCACCCGCTTGGGCTCGCCCTCCATCTTGGGGAACTGCGGGGGGTAGGGCGCCTCGCCCTCGCCCTGCCGCTCGTACAGCTCCAGCAGCGGGGTCAGGTCATGGGCGACGTCGTCGATCTCGGCGTGGACATCGCCGAGCTCGGCGAAGCGCTCGCGCATGGTCCAGATGTCGAAGTCGGCGACCTCCACGACGGGCACCTCGGCCCAGGTGATCGGCGCACTGACGGTGGCCTGCGGTCTCGCCCGGACGCTGTACGCCGACGCGATCGTCTGGTCGCGCGCCATCCGGTTGTAGTCCAGGAACACCCGCTCCCCGCGCTCCTCCTTCCACCACCTGACCGTCGCGAGCTCCGGGCGGCGCCGCTCGACCTCGCGTCCGACAGCCAGCGCGGCGTGCCGCACCTGCGTGAAGGTCCAGTCGGGGCGGATCCGCACGTAGACGTGGATTCCCTTGCTGCCGCTGGTCTTCGGGAAGGCGCGGAAGCCGAGCTCGGTGAACAGCGCCTGCACCTCGAGCGCGGTCTCGACCACCTCCGCCCACCCCGTACCGGGCATGGGGTCCAGGTCGATCCGCAGCTCGTCCGGGCTCTCGACGTCGGCCCGTCGCGAGGGCCAGGGGTGGAAGTCCAGGCAGCCGGAGTTGGCGGCCCAGGCCACGTGCGCCACGTCGACCGGGCACAGCTCGGTGGCCGACCTCCCGCTCGGGAAGGAGACGGTGACGACCTCCATCCAGGGCGGCCGGTTGTCCGGCACCCGCTTCTGGTAGATCGCCCGCGTCTCCGCGCCGCCGGGGTGGCGCTTGAGCACGGTCGGCCGCTCGCGCAGCGCCCGCACGATCCCGTCCGCCACGGCGAGGTAGTACTCGACGAGGTCCAGCTTGCGGCCCCGCCCCTCCGGAAGGCCGGAGAAGTAGGTCTTCTCGGGGTTGGTCACCTTCACGACACGCTCCCCCGACGGGGTGTCGACCTCGAGCTCGACGAACGGTGAGGCCACCTCAGACCACCCTCACGTCGACGCCGAGCATGCCGACCATGCCGGTGTCCTCGGTGAGCAGCGGCAGGCCGTGCACCCGGGCGGTGGCCCCGATGAGGCTGTCGAACGGTGCGTAGCGAACCCCCCGGTGCCGTCCCTCAGCCCGGATCTGCGCGCTCGCCCTGGCGACGGCCTCGTCGACGGCAAGCACCTCGAAGGCCGCCACGGTCCGCTCGAACGTGCCGCGACGCTCGACCCCGGCGGCAGGGGAAACCGACAGGACCCCCAGGTAGAGCTCTTCGAGGGTGATGACCGAGATCAAGGCCTCCTCGGCGAGCGTCTCCGGTCGCAGGCGCCCCTGCTCCAGACCGATCACGATGCTGGTGTCGAGCAGGGCGTTCACGTCCAGCGCTCCCAGGGGTCACGGTCGTCGCCGCCCTGCCGCAGCTGCAAGACCTCGGCGTCCACCCGCTCCAGCTCGGCCCGCACCTCCGGTGTCATGGGCGGGCGGTCGGCCAGCGCGGCGGCGAAGGCCGCGACCGACCCCCTGCGGCTCCCCCCGAGGGGACGCAGCTCGGCGACTGGCCGCCCGGAGACCGTGATGATGAACTCCTCGCCGGCCTCGACCCGCCGAAGTACCGTACCCACGTCGTTGCGCAGCTCCCGCTGCGGGATTGTCGTCGCCATGACTGAGCGTAGCAGCGGACTGCTACGGACAGGGGCGGTCCACGAATATGACGGTCCGCGAACGCGCGGAACACCCGCACCGCGTCACGCGCTCATACCGGCATGACCTACGACGTGACCAAGACCGACGAGCAGTGGCGGACCGAGCTCACCGGTGAGGAGTACGCGGTGCTGCGCCAGGCCGCAACCGAGCGCCCCTTCACCGGCGAGTACGACGCCACGACGACCACCGGTGTCTACTCGTGCCGGGCCTGCGGCAACGAGCTGTTCCGCAGCGAGACCAAGTTCGACTCGCACTGCGGCTGGCCCAGCTTCTACGCACCCTCCAGCGCCGACGCGGTGGAGCTCAAGGAGGACACCAGCCTGGGCATGAAGCGGGTCGAGGCCCTGTGTGCCCGGTGCGGCTCGCACCTGGGCCACCTGTTCGACGACGCGCCGCAGACCCCGACTGGCGACCGGTACTGCATGAACAGCGTGAGCCTGCGTCTCGAGCCGTCCGCCGACTAGGCCACTCGGCCCAGAGTGAGCCTGCGTGATGTGCGCCAACCTGGGCAGATCGGACACGAGGGCGGCTCGTCGGGCCCACGACGAGAGGCAGCCGGTGGTCGTGGAGGAGCATGTGCGGGCCGAGCTCCCCGGTCAGCCCGTCAGCGTGCGCCGCGCCCGCTCGCTCGTTCGACAGGCGCTGCAGGAGTGGGACCTCGAGCCGCTGCAGGAGACCGTCCTGCTGCTCGTCAGCGAGCTGGCGACCAACGCGGTCCTGCACGCGCGCAGCGACTTCGCCATCGAGGCCACCCGTACGGCCGCGGGCGTGCGGGTGTCGGTGTCGGACCGCTCGGCCAGGATCCCGGTGCAGCGCCACCACGGGCCGAGCGCAGGCACCGGCCGGGGCCTGGCGATGGTGGCCACGATGGCGTCCGCGTGGGGCACGGACGCCGGCGTCCGCCCGTACGAGAAGTCCGTCTGGTTCGAGGTCCCGGGGGGCCTGTGAGGTTCGGCGCTACGGCAGGCCGGCGACGACGTCCGCGACGGTCTTGCGGACCCCGCTGTAGAACGGCGTCTCGAGCTTGGTGTGCAGCCGCGCGCGGGAGGTCCGCAGGGCCCGCAGGCAGTCGGTGATGCGGTGGAGGGTGTCGCACTCGAAGGCCAGCAGCCACTCGTAGTCGCCGAGCCCGAACGCCGCGACGGTGTTGGCCCGGACGTCCTCGAAGTCGCGGCCCATGATCCCGTGCTCGCTGAGCATGCCCTTGCGCTCGTAGTCCGGCAGCAGGTACCACTCCAGCGAGCGGTTGAACGGGTAGACGCAAACGTACTTCCTGGGGTCCTCGCGCCGGACGTACGCGGGGATGTGGTTGCGGTTGAACTCCGCCGGCCGGTGCAGCCCGATGCTCGACCAGACGGGCGCCAGGTGACGGCCCAGGCCGGTCTGGCGGAAGCGGTTGTAGGTGTCCTGCAGCACGTCGACGTCGGGGCAGGTCCACCACACCAACAGCTCGGCGTCGCCCTTGAAGCCCGACACGTCGTAGGTGCCGCGGGTGTAGACGTCCTTCTGCAGGGCGGTGTCGAGGAACTGCTGCGCCTCCTCGGTCAGGGCCTGGCGGTCGTCGGGCAGCCGCGTCGTGGCCGTGAACACGGCGTACATCGTGTAGAGCAGCTGGTCGTTGAGCTCGCGCGCCTTGGTCGCCTCGGGGCGGTCGTCAGTCATACAGGCCATTGTGCGCCAGCGCCTGACGCGCTGCCGCGCGACCGGAGCGCGCACAGGCCGGCACCCCCACCCCGTCGTACGCCGCTCCGGCGACGGCCAGACCCGGGTGCCGCGCCACGCCGTCACGGGTGAGGCGGACCCGGTCGAGGTGACCCACGGCGTACTGCGGTAGCGAGCCGCCCCACCGGGTGACCCGGCTGGCAGCGGTCCGCGGCAGCGGTCCGACGACCTGGGCGAGCTCCGCGGCCACGACAGCCACGAGCTCGGCGTCGTCGCGCTGCAGGTCGTGGGTGTCGCCGTAGCGCCCGACGCTGGCCCGGAGCACCGACCGCTCGCCCGCGAGGTGGCGCCACTTGCGCGAGGAGAAGGTGACCGCCTTGGTGGCGCGGCCCTCGACCGCCGGCACCAGGTAGCCGCTGCCTCGGCCCGGGGTCGGCCCGTCCAGCGCCAGCGTGATGATGGCGACGGAGGCGTAGTCGAGGTCCAGGGCGGGGGCCAGCCCGTCCAGCAGCCGGTTCGCGGGGGCGGCGGGTACGGCGAGCACGACGGCGTCGGCGGTGAGCAGCTGTGGGTCCGCCACCGAGCCGAGGGTCAGGCGCCAGCCGGTGGGGGTGCGGTCCAGCGCCCGTGCGGTCGTGCGCAGCCGGACGTCGGCGCGGGCGGCCCGGGCGAGCCGCTGCGGCAGGCGGCCCAGCCCGCCGGGCAGGGACGCGAACAGCGGGCCGTCGGTGGGGGGCGTCGCGGCCCGCGCCTCGCGGGCGGCGAGCAGCAGGCTGCGGTGCTGGGCGGCCGGACCGACCAGCTGAGGGAGCGTCGCGCGCAGCGACAGCCGGTCGGCACGCCCGGCGTAGACCCCGCCCAGCAGCGGGTCGACCAGCCGGTCCACGACCTGCCCGCCGAACCGGCGGCGGACGAGGTCCCCGACGCTGACATCCTCCTCGACGGGCCCGCCGGGAGCGGCCAGGTCGGCCAGCACCCGGTACAGCCCTGCTGTGCTGAGCAGTCCGGAGCGGGCCAGCGCCGCGAGGTCGGTCGGCAGCCCGAGCAGGGTCCCGGTCGGCAGGTCGCGCAGCCGGCCGCGGCTCCAGACGCCGGCCTGACCGGCCGCGGGGGGAACCAGCTCGCCCTCCAGCCCGGCGGCGCGGGCCAGGGCCAGTCCGTCCGGGACCCGGGTGAGCATGCTGTCGGCGCCCTCGTCGACCGCCAGGCCACCGACCTCGCTCACGGCGACCTTGCCGCCGAGGCGGCCGGAGGCCTCGAGCACGACCAGGTCGGCATCGGGCCGCAGGGCGCGGACCTCCAGAGCGGCCGACAGCCCGGCGACGCCCCCACCGACCACGACGACCCGCACCTGCCCAGCCTAGGAGCGGGTCGTGACCGGAGCGAGACGTGCGGCCCGCAACCAGCCGGCGCGGCGGCGCGTCACACCGGCAGCCGACCTGGAGGTCCCCCGTGAAGCGCTCCCTCGCCCTGCTGGCCATGACTGCCCTGCTGCTCACCGGCTGCTCATCGGGCGGGGACGACGCCGCTACCTCGGACAGCGCGACGGGGGAGGCCTCGCGCAGCGGGGGGTCGCAGGCGACACCGGGCAAGGGCGCACCGGGCCCGGCAGCGCGGGACCTGGCCGCACCGGGTGCTGCGACCGGTGGCGCCGCGGAACCCCTGGCCCCCGGGAGCGCCGGCACGGCACTCGGACGCACCACGCCCTCGACGGCAGCCCTGATCCGGTCCGGCGAGCTCGAGGTGGTCGTCCGCGACGTCGCGGCGGCGGCCGACGAGGCGGCCCGCGTGGTCGCCGCCGCCAGTGGCCAGGTCGAGGGGGACGACCGCGCGCGCGACGGCGGCCCCCAGCGGGCCGTTCTGCGGCTGCGGGTGCCGCCGTCCGCCTTCGACGCGACCGTCGCCCGCCTGGCCGGTCTGGGCGAGGAGCGCAGCCGGCGGCTCGGCAGCCAGGACGTGACCGAGCAGGTCGTCGACCTCGACAGCCGGCTGGCGACGCAACGCGCCAGCGTTGCCCGGGTCCGCGCCCTGCTGTCCAAGGCGACCGACCTCGGCGAGGTCGTGCAGGTCGAGGCCGAGCTGACCAGGCGGACCGCGGACCTCGAGTCGCTCGAGGCGCGGCTCGCGGCACTGACCGCGCAGGTCGACCTGGCCAGCATCTCGCTGCAGCTGATCGCGCAGGACCCGACGGGGGCCGTGGCCGGTGGGCCACTGGGCTTCCGCGACGGGCTGCGCGAGGGGCTGGACGCGCTGCGGGCTGTCGGCCGGGCGGTCGGCGTCACCGCCGGCGCGCTGCTACCCTGGTCCCCCGTCCTGCTGCTCGCCGGCGCCCTGCTGTGGCGGATGCGCCGGCGTGCCACCACTGCGTAGCCCGATCGGCCGCGCGACGTCCAGCGGGCGGGGTGCGCCCGACCGCCGTAGCGTCGGCGGTCCCGACCCTGGAGCCCAGCCGTGGCACTGCTCACCCAGACCGAGCGCGAACGCCGACGGGTGCGCGCCGAGCAGCTCGCCGCCGCGAAGGCCTCCCGCCTGCCGCCCCCCGCGCCCCTGAACCCTGATGCCCCTGCCAGCAAGGCTGTCTGGCGCGGCCGCGATCTGCCGCAGCCGCGCACCGGGATGGTCGGGGTGCCACTCGTCGAAGGCGTGACCAGCGTCTTCCTCGGCTCCCTGCTCTACGTCCCGATCGCGCTGTTCACCGGTTACGCGCCGTGGAACTACCTCGTGGCCGCGCTGGCTGTGGTCGTGCTGTCGTACGCGCTGTGGTCGCGTCGGGTGGTCGTGGGCCCGGAGTTCGTCGCGGTGCGCAAGTTCGGCCCCTACCGGCTCGCCGTGTCCGAGAGCATCGTGGCCGGAGGCATGCGTCCGAGCTCGCGCGGCGGCGTGCTGGTGCTGCGCACCGGGGACGGCCGCAGCATGCGCCTGCGTCGCGTCGAGTACCTCTCCCCCGCGGTCAACGCCGAGCTGCGCCGCATCCTGCTGGCCGGCGACACCCCGTACGACGATCGGGTCATGGCCATGCTCGACCTGCCGTGGCGCGAGGACTTCGGCCACCACCGATACCTGCTGGACGCCGTCCAGTAGGTAGCGTCCGCGCATGGCCTGGCCCGTCGAGACCCTGACCGACCCGGCCCAGTTCGCCGAGGTCTACGAGCCCTCCAGCGACCTGGTCAAGGGCAAGACCATCGACCACGTGGACGCGCTGTGCCGGCAGTACCTGCGCGCCTGCCGCTTCGTCGTCCTGTCGTCCGCCGATGCGCAGGGGCACTGCGACGCGACCCCCCGGGGCGGGCCTGCGGGGTTCGTCGAGGTGCTCACCGACCGGCTCCTGGCGATCCCGGACGCCACCGGCAACCGGCGCGTCGACACGCTGCGCAACGTCGTGCAGACCGGGCGGCTCGGGCTGCTCGCGGTGCTGCCGGGGCGCGGCCAGACGCTGCGGATCAACGGGCGGGCGGCGGTCACCCGCGACCCCGACCTGCTGGCCGGGCTGACCGCGGTCGGCAAGCCGCCGCGGGTCGCCCTGCTGCTGGCGGTCGAGGAGGTCTACACGCACTGCCCGAAGGCGTTCGTGCGCAGCGGGCTGTGGGACCCCTCCACCTGGCCCGGACCCGACGAGCAGCCCGCTCCTGCCGCGATGCTGAGCGCCCACGTCGACGGGCTGTCGCTGGCCGCCGCCGAGCAGGCGATGGTCGACGCGGTGACGACCCGCCTTGCCTGAGCTGCGCCGCCCGCTCGTCCTGGTCGCGACCTCGCTCGCCGCATTCACCGCCACCCTCGACAACACCGTCGTATCCGTGGCGCTGCGCGACGTGCAGGCCGACCTCGGCGCGGGGGTCGCCGAGCTGCAGGGCGTCGTCACGGCCTACACCGTCGCGCTGGCCGCGCTGCTGCTCACCGGCGGCACCCTGGCCGACCTCGCCGGCCGCCGACGGGTGCTGCTGGCCGGGCTGGCCGTCTTCGCGGCCGCCTCTGCGGCCTGCGCGCTGGCAGGGTCGGCGCAGGCGCTGATCGCGGCCCGGGCGGTGCAGGGCGTCGGTGCGGCGCTGGTGCTGCCGGGCGGGCTCGCCGTCCTGGCCGCCGCCTACCCGGACCCGGGACCGCGGGCGCGCGCGGTCGGGATCTGGGCCGCCACCGGCGCCGCGGCGCTGGTCGCAGGTCCGGTCGTCGGGGGCCTGCTCGTCGCCGCGTCGGGGTGGCCGGCCGTGTTCTGGGTCAACCTTCCGCTGTGCGCGCTGGTCGCGCTCGTCGTCACCGTCGCCCCCGCCGGGCCGCCCGCCTCCAGCGAGCGGCGGCTGGACCTGCCGGGACAGGCGCTGGCCGCAGTGGGGCTGGCGGCCGGGACGTACGCCGTGGTGCTGGCCGGACGCGACGGCCTCGGCACGCCCGTCGTGCTTACCGCGGTCGTGGCGGTCGTGGCGCTCACCGGCTTCGTCGCGGTCGAGCGGCGCTCCCCCGACCCCGTGCTGCCGCTGGGCCTGCTGCGCCAGCGGCCGTTCGTCGGGGCCACCGTGGGGGCCTTCGCGGCGTCGCTCGCGGTGTTCGTGCTGCTGGTGTTCCTGTCGCTGTTCCTGCAGCTGGTCGAGCAGCGCGACGCGCTCCCGTCGGCGGTGCGGCTGCTGCCGCTGACCGTCGCGCTCGTGGTGGTGGCTCCGCTCGCCGGTCGGTGGGCAGCCCGTCGCGGCCCCCGCCCGCCGGTCGTGCTCGGGCTCGCGCTGTCCGCGATCGGCATCGTGCTGACCGGGGTGCGCCTTCGCCAGCAGCTGCCCGACCTCGAGCTGGCGCTGCTGCTGGCGCTGTGCGGCGTCGGCATCGGGCTGACCACCGCGCCGGTCGTGACCGCCTCGCTCGACGCGGTGGCCCGTACCCGCTCCGGGCTGGCCGCGGCCTCGGTCAACGTCGCGCGCGAGCTGGGTGGCGTCGTCGCGGTCGCCGGGCTGGGAGCCCTGGTCGTCGCCCGGCTGGGCAGCGACCTGACCGCGCGACTGCTGGGCCTGGGCGTGCCGGACGGCCGCTCAGCCGTGCTCGTCGACGCGCTGCTGCGCGGGGCGTCCACCAGCGACGTCGTACGGCTGGCGGACGGGCAGGTGCCGCTGCCGGCTCTGCTGCAGCTGCGCGGGGCGGCCGAGGCGTCGTACGTGACGTCGGTGCGGGTCGCGCTGGTCGGCGCCGGCGTCGTGCTGGCGGTGTCGGCGGTGGCGTGCGGGCGGCTGCTCGGGCCGCCCGGCTCACAGCCCGGCGTGCACCAGCTCCACGACGCGTAGCAGCTTGTCGGGGTCGGTCTCGGGCAGCACGCCGTGGCCCAGGTTGAACACGTGGCCCTCGGCCTTTGCGCCCTCCTCGAGCGTGTCGCGCACCTTGGCCGCGATGACCTCGTCCGGGGCGAACACGAGGGTCGGGTCCAGGTTGCCCTGCACCGCCTTGCCGGGGCCGATGCGCGGCACGGCCTGCGACAACGGCAGGCGCCAGTCGACCCCCACCACGTCCGCGCCGGCCTGGCCCATGTCGTGCAGCAGCTCGCCCGTGCCGACCCCGAAGTGGATGCGGGGGACGTCGGCCACGGCGGACAGGACGCGGGCGCTGTGCGGCATGACCTGCGCCCGGTAGTCCTGGGCCGGCAGGGCGCCGACCCAGGAGTCGAACAACTGGACCGCGCTGGCCCCGGCGTCGATCTGGACCCGTAGGAAGGCCAGGGTGATCGTGGCGAGGCGGTCGAGCAGCTCGGCCCACAGCTCGGGCTGGCCGTACATCAGCGCCTTGGTCGCCGCGTGGTTCTTGCTGGGCCCGCCCTCGACGAGGTAGCTGGCCAAGGTGAACGGGGCGCCGGCGAAGCCGATCAGCGGCGTGTCGCCGAGCTCGGTGACCAGGTTCTGGACCGCCTCGGTGATGTACGGGACGTCGTCTGGCGTGAGGGGGCGCAACCGCTCGAGGTCCGCGGCGGTCCGGACCGGCTGGGCCACGACCGGACCGACGCCCGGGACGATGTCCAGGTCGATGCCGATGGCCTTGAGCGGCACGACGATGTCGGAGAAGAAGATGGCCGCGTCGACCCCGTAGCGCCGGACCGGCTGCAGCGTGATCTCGGTGACGAGGTCGGGGGTCGCGCACGCGTCGAGCATCTGGTTGCCCTCGCGCAGCGCGCGGTACTCGGGCAGCGCCCGGCCGGCCTGGCGCATGAACCAGACGGGGGTGTGCGGAACGGGCTCGCGGCGGCAGGCCTTGAGGAAGGCCGAGTCCTGGGTGCTCATCGTGACCATCCTCCCAGACGCCCGCGGGCGCGCCTCCCCGGTTCTGTCACACGCCCGTGGCACCGTCGCCCGCAGTCGAGCCCGAGGAGTTCCTGCCATGTCGATGGTCACCGCCGAGATCCGCTTCTGCGTCGGGTGCCAGGACGAGCGCGGGTTCGAGATGCCCCCGTGCGAGGACGAGCACGGCCTGGACTGCCTGGACCTGGCGTGCGTCGAGTGCGGTCACGCGATCGTCGTCGGCGTCATGGCGTCCGGGGACCTGCTCGTCGTGGAGTACGCCGCGGCCTGAGCTGTGGACGCCTGAGCTGTGGACGCCTACCTCGACGAGGTGCTGCTCGGCGGCCGGGAGCACCGGCCCATCGTCATCGACGCGTACGACCCGGGCTGGGCCGACCGCTTCTCCGAGGTCGCCGGCCGCGTCGCCAGGGCGCTCGGTTCGGACACGTTGTCCCTGGAGCACGTCGGCTCGACCTCCGTGCCGGGGCTGGCGGCCAAGCCTGTCGTCGACGCGCTGCTGACCGTCGTCGACGTCGAGGACGAGGACGCCTACGTCCCGCCGCTGGAGACAGCCGGCTTCGTGCTGCGGGTGCGCGAGCCGGGCCACCGCATGCTGCGCACCCCCGAACGGGACGTCCACCTGCACGTGCACCAACCCGATCACCCCGAGGTCAGCGCGATGCGGGACCTGCGCGACTGGCTGCGGGTGTCGCCGCCGGACCGCGAGCTGTACGCCGCGACCAAGCGGTCGCTGGCGCAGCGCGACTGGCCGGACATGAACCACTACGCGGCGGCGAAGTCCGAGGTCGTCCAGGCGATGCTCGGTCGGGCGCGCCAGTGGCGTTCTGCCGGCTCACCGCTGCCGTAGCCGCTCTCGGCGTGGCGGTCCGCCCGGCGTCGTGTCGGCCGGCCCTGTCGGACGGGGTGACCAGCGGACAGGGTGCCCAGGGCAATCACCGGTGCGCGATGTCGACGACGACCCGTGTCGGTCCGCTCAGGCGCTGCACCGTGAAGGGCCGCTCGGCGGACATGCCGATGAAGGCCTCGTAGGACCCCTCGAAGGTCGAGCCGACCACCACGTCGGTGACGACCGCGAGGTCGCTGGGCAGCGCCGGGTCCCGGTCGAGCTCGTCCACCCCTGTGTCGAACGGGTAGCCGATGCCCGTGATGACCACGGCGAGCGTGGTCCTGCCCTGGACCTCGACGGCGTTGCCGGAGCCGTCGCGGCTCGGTGTGTCGTCGTAGGCCACCCGCCAGCCGGGCATGCCGGCGCCGCCGTCGAGCTCGAACACGACCCGGTCGAAGCCGTCCTGCCGGGCGGCGCGGGCCGAGGTGACCGTGAGCGGCTCACCGGACGGCTCCTCGGTGTCGGTCACCGTGTCGCCCCGGAAGGGCGACGCCGACGCCCCAGCAGCCGGGGCCCCAGCAGCCGGGGACCCAGCAGCCGGGGACCCAGTCGAAGGGGACCCAGTCGCAGGGGAGCCGGCGGGGGGCTGCGAGGCGGATGCCGAGTCACCCGGAGCCGTCGCTCCGCGCACCGGGTCGTCACCGCAGCCGACCGTGCCGGTGAGCACGAGCAGCAGGGCTGCCACGGGGCGGAGGTCCATGTCACCCAGCGTCCTCCCGCGAGCGGTCCGGGTCACGTACCGAACCGGTCTCAACCGCCGGCCAGCAGGGCGACGCCGACCAGCGCCCCCGCGACGCCGGCGAGCTGGATCCTGGCAAGGCGCTCGACGTGGAACCGCCTGGCCAGCAGCACGGTCACGACCGGGTAGAGCGAGGCGAGCACGGCGGTCACGCTGATCAGGTCGGACTGCGAGGCCAGCGCGTACGCGCCGTTGGCGCCGACGTCGAACAGGCCGATCGCCGCCAGCACCGGCAGGTCGCCCCGACGCACACCGGTCTCGAGCCCGCGGCGGCGGGCGAGGGCAAGCAGCAGGACGGTGAGCACCACGACGCTCGTCAGCCGCATGGTCAGCAGCACCATCACGACGGACTGCACCGAGCCCTGCGAGGACCCCTCCGCGACCAGCACGAGCACCGCGCCGAAGCCGACCGCCGCCAGCCCGGCGAGCACCAGCGGCGCCAGGCCGCCGCGGCCGCGACCGGACAGCTCCGGCCCGCTCGCCAGCACCACGCCGATGACGGCCAGCACGATCCCGCCGACCTGCACGGGCGTGGGCTGCTCACCCGACAGCAGTCCCGCGGCCACCGGGACCACCACCCCGAGCGCGGCGATCGGCGCGACGACGCCCATCGTGCCCGTGGCCAGCGCCCGGTAGAAGGCCGCGAGCGAGGTCATCCCGATCAGTCCCGCCAGCACGGCCGGCAGCACGTACGCCCGGTCCTCGTCGAGGGCACCCAGCACCACGGCCAGCGGGACGAGGCCGACCAGCGCGACGAGCTGGTTGACGCCGAGCACGCTGGCCACCGGCAGCCGACGGGAGGCCGACCCGCCGAGGAAGTCGGCGGTGCCCCACAGCACGCTGGACAGCAGGGCGAGCAGGACGGCCACACCGGTCACGCTAGGTCGGCGCGTCCCAGGACGGCGGCGTCCCCACCGCCGTACCGTCCGCTGCGTGAGCCTCCCCGCAGGACCTGCGAGCGTGCCGGAGCCCTTCCGCGCCGCCCTGGTCGGTCTGCGCGCTGCGGTGGACGCCCCCGGACGTCCCGGGTTGTCGCTGGAGGAGGTCCCTGCGCCCAAGCGCCTCGCGCCGTACGCCGTGGCCGTCGCGGCCGAGATCGTGGGCGCCGACGACGAGCAGGTCGCCAGCGGGCGGTTCGTCGTGCTGCACGACCCGGACGGCCAGGACGGCTGGCGCGGCGACACCAGGGTCGTCGCCTTCGTGTCGGCCGACGTCGAGGCCGAGATGGCTGCCGACCCGGCGCTGGCGCAGGTTGGCTGGAGCTGGCTGACCGACTCCCTGGCCGACCGCGGGGCCGGGCACACCGCCGCCGGCGGCACCGTCACCCGGACCGTGTCGTGCCGGTTCGGGCAGATCGAGGACGCCGACGAGGCCAGCGAGGTCGAGGTGCGCGCCTCCTGGACGCCGCTGGCCGACGCGAGCGGGGCGATGGACCTCGGCGTCCACCTGCTCGCCTGGTGCGACCTGCTGTGCGCGACAGCGGGGCTGCCGCCACCCGGGGTCCTGCAGCTGCGCCGCTAGCTCCGTACCCGCTGGGACGGCAGCGCCCGCTCGACGACGACGTCTCCGGGGGCCACCTGAGAGGACCGTGGCAGGCGCAACCGCAGCGTGGTCCCCGCGCCGGGGCTGCTGAGCACCTCCAGGGCGCCACCGGACAGCCGGGCCCGCTCGCGGAGCAGCCCCAGCCCGACGTGACGGCCGCGGTCCGGCCGCACCGACGACGGCTCGAAGCCGGGGCCCTCGTCGCGTACGGCAGCCAGCACCGCGTCGTGCGTGACCTCCAGGGACAGGGTCGCGTCGTCGACGTCGGCGTGCTTGACGACGTTGAGCAGGGCTTCCTGGAAGAAGCGGTAGACGGTGATGGCCCCGGCCAGTGGCAGGGGGTAGGCAGAGGACGGCCACGCGACCTGCACGTGCAGGCCGTACCGGGCCTCCATGTCGGCGCGCAGACCGCCGACCGCGGACGCGAGGTCGCCCTCGCGCAGTGCTGGGGGACGGGTGCGGGCCATGACCGCACGCACCTGCTCCTCGGCGTCCTCGACGTAGTCGGACAGCTTGGCGATGTCCTCCGGCGACGACGGCTTGGAGGCCAGCAGCCCCCGGGCGATCATCAGCGACTGAGCGACCGTGTCGTGCAGCTCGGCGGCGAGCTGCCCACGGGCGCCCTCCTCGGCGGCGACGAGTCCGCTCAGCAGCTCGAACACCCCCGCGGCCGCGGTCTGGGCCTCCCGCCGGTGCCGTTCGCCGAGCTCGTCGGCGACCCGGACCCGCAGGTGCAGCGCGTCGAGCACCCGGGCCAGCTCGGCCAGCTCGGCGCTGACGTGGACGGCCCCGCCTCTGCCCGCCACTGGCAGGGAGGGCTCGCGCAGCCGCAGCACCGCCTCGCGCTGCAGCGCCCGCAGGGCGAGGGCCAGCCGCGCGGCGGCCGCGATCGCGACCGCTGAGACGACCAGCCCGGCCAGGACGCCGACGGCGACGGCCTGCCGCAGCCCGACCGAGGACTCCAGCCCGTAGGCCACTGCCCCGGCGATGAGGACGGCGCCGCTGCTGAGCAGGCCAGCCCACACCGCCAGCGGAAGGGCCGGTCGGGTCACCGCAGGACGCCGGTCGTCGTCCAGTCGGCGCCTGGCCGTGGCGCCGCCTTGTCCCCGGGTCGCTGGAGCAGGTCCGGCTCGGCCGCCAGGGCGATGGCTCCGAGCAGGGAGGCGACCGCCCGCTCGACCAGGTGCAGCTCCTCGACGATGTCGTCGACCCCACCGGCTGTCTCGGCCAGCCGGGCGAGCCGGTCGGCGCTCTCCCGCAACACCAGCAGCGCGGGTGCGGTCGCCGACCCCAGGTCCGACAGCGCCCTGGCGGCCTCGCCGGCGACGTCGGCGCGCTCGGCTGCAGCCAGCGAACGGGCAGCGAGGTCCGCGACCGACAGCCACGCCTCGGCCTGGCCGACGAGCACCCTGGCCAGGCGCAGCTCGTTGCGGTCGAAGCCCGCCCCGTCGACGGCACGTCGGGCGCGCAGGACCGCCAGGGGCGCGTCGGGGTCGCCGAGCGCGGCGGTCAGGTACGGGCGGCCCGCGTCGCGGCCGGCCACCGCCTCGCGCTCGCCCAGAGCCCGCAGGACCCACGGCTCGTCGAACACGTCACTGCCCTCGCGACGGCGGAGCGGGACCCCGGCCTCGTCCCCGACGTAGCGCACCGGGCCGTCGGCGGCGAGCAGCAGCAGCTCCACGTCGGCACCGCCGAGCAGGCGCGCCGCCGCCGTCACGACCACCTGCGCCGACACGTCGCTGCTGCGGCCCGTCTCACGCTCCTGGCCCCGGGCGAGCTCGGCGAACAGGCGCGCCTCGGCCGCGCGCCGGGTCTGCTGGTCGTAGGAGGACCACAGCAGGGCCAGCGGGACCACCAGGCCCAGCAGGCCGACCGGTGCCGCCCCGGCGAGGAAGGCCGCCAGCAGGCCGATCGAGGAGTTGCCCGCCGCGTGCAGCGCCGACAGCGGCGCGCTCGACAGGACCAGGACGCGGAACGAGCGCTGCGAGGTGACCGACACGGCCAGCGCCATGAGGATGTGGTTGACGGCGAAGAAGGCCGCCAGCCCGGCACAGGCCCCGGCAGTACCCCCACCGGTGGCGCCGGCGATCAGCTGCGCCAGGGCGGTCGCCGCCGCGAACATCGCGACGTTGAACTCCTGCTTGAGGCGCGGCTGGTGCCGCAGCAGCTGGGCGATGGCGACCCCGGCGCCGACGGCCAGGACCGACCACGCGCCGGTCGCGAGCACCAGTGCCGCGCCGAGGACCCCTTCGGTGAGAGAGAACGTCCAGCGCTGGCGGCCGAACTGCAGGTGCACCACGGCCGTCTCGGAGACCGCGACGCCCAGGGCGAGGGCGGGCACGGCCCACAGCGGCACCTCGCCCCACCCCGTGATCACGCTGACCCCGACGGCGAGCAGCGCGCAGAGCACGGCCACCAGCCGTACGGTGCCGGTCCCGGTGGAGTCCGGTCGGGAGACGCGGTCCGGCTGGGTCATGGAGCCCGCCGGGACCACGAGCTGGCCGACCACGAGGACGCCGACCAGGAGCTGGCCGACCATGAGCTGGCCGACCACGACGACGCCGACCACGAGCTGGCCGACCACGAGCTGGCCGACCACGAGGACGCCGACCAGGAGCTGGCGTCGAAGGAGCCCTCCCCGGTCAGGTCGTTGCCGCCGTCGCCCAGGTCGGTGTCGTCGGCGCCCTCGGCCCTGCCGCGTGGGAGGCGCAGCAGGCCCGCTCCGTCCCGACCGCCGGCCAGCGGGCGGGCGGAGGAGCGCAGCAGGGCCTTGACCTCGGCGGGGGTCGCATCCGGCTGCCGCTGCAGCAGCAGGGCGACCACGCCGCTGGTGACCGCCGTCGCCTGGCTCGTCCCGGTACCGCGCCACAGGGCGCCGGTGACGCGGGACTGCGGGTGGGACCGGGCGATCCACGAACCCGGCGGCAGCACGCCGAGGACGCTCACGCCGTTGGCGACCACGTCGGGCTTGGCGACGCCCGCCACGAGCCCGCTGCCGCTCCAGCTGGCGACCTGCGGCTCGCCCCGCAGCGACGCCGCACCGACCGTGAGGGCGCGCGGGGTGAACCCCGGGTCACCGACCACGCCGGGCTGGTTGCCCGCCGAGACCACGACCGCGACGCCCGCGTCGCGCACGCGCTCGACGGCGTCGGTGAGCGGGTCGGCGCCGTACGCCGTTCCAGGGCGCGTGTGGCTGAACGACAGGTTGGCGACGTCCACCTCGTCGGCGTTGCGGACCACCCACTCCAACCCGGCCAGCACCCGGGACATCGACGTCGTGCCGTCGGGGAGCGCGACCCGGACCACCAGCACCGTGGCCCCTGGCGCGACACCGACCGCCTTGCCCGCCGAACCCTCGGCCGGACCGCCGGCGAGCACGGTCGCCATGAACGTGCCGTGCCCGAACCCGTCCTCGTACGGAGCGGCGCCGCCGTAGGCGTCGAAGGCGTCGAGCAGCCTTTTCGAGCTTCGGTTCAGTGCGGCGCTGTCGGTGACCCCGGTGTCCAGCACCGCGACGCGCACCCCACGGCCGGCTCCCTGCTTGCCGGCCTGACCGCCGAGCCCCTGCGACGCCGGCACCGGTGTCTGCGTGGAGGACCCGCCGGTCAGCTGCACCGCGTCGTCAGGGGCGACGCCGCGCACCCCCCGCGTGCGCGACAGCCGCACCAGCGCCGCCGGAGTGCCCTCCACAGCGGCCATGCCCAGTCCGGGCAGCCGTCGCAGAACGCGGATCCCGCCCACCTCGACGACCCCGGCGTCGTAGGACACGATCGCGGCGACGGCCGGTACGGACGGCGTCGACCCGCCTGCAGAGGACAGCGCGCCGGAGGACAGCGCCGTGCACCCGGCTGCGGCGAGGGTCGCGCCCAGCAGCAGGGCGATCGGACGGCGGGCAGGTGCGGGACAGCTCACGGCGCAGCTCCAGGGGCAGTGTGTGCGTGCTGCTTCGGCGGAGAAGACCCCTGACGTGAGCCTGAGCGCGTCCTGTCGCCCGTTCGGCCTACTGCACGTGCCGCGGCCACGCTGCGCCGGTCGGCGCAGAGCGGCTCGTCCTCAGTGCTACAGACCGGGTGCAGGTGCGCCGAAGCAGACGGGACGGCGGGCCCCCGCCCCCAGCACCACGACAGGTGGAGGACACGGTGACAGCCGGTCTGGACAGCGCGATCGACAGCATCCCGGCCCAGACAGGGCCCTCTGAGAGCGTGGGCTTCACCGCCATGGTGGTCGACGACCACCCGCTGGTGCGCGAGTCGATGGTCGCGAGGCTGCGCCTCATGGGCGCCCGCGAGGTGGTCGAGGCGGCCACGATCGGAGAGGCCCGGGCCCGCGCCCACGCCTCCGGCCCCCGTGAACTGTGCGTGCTCGACCTCGGCCTGCCCGACGGGTCAGGCCTGGACCTGCTGGCCGACCTGCGCGCCGCCGGCTGGCCGCGCCTGGTCGTGCTGTCCGCGGCGGACGACCCGTACTCGGTGCGGGCCGCCTTCGTGGCCGGCGCCCAGGGATACCTGCTCAAGAGCGCGTCCCCGCTGGTCGTCGCCGACGGGGTGCGCCGCGTCCTGGACGGCGGGGTGTACGCCGACCCCTCGGTCGCCTCCCTGCTGGCCGCGGGACTGCGCGGCGGTCCGGTCGACTCCGGTGTCAGCGAGCTGTCCGGACGCGAGGTCGAGGTGCTGCGCCTGGTCTCCGACGGCCAGTCCAACAAGCAGATTGGCGAGCGGCTCGGCCTGTCCGCCCTGACCGTCAAGAGCCACCTGGCCCGCATCGCGCGCAAGCTCGGCACCGGGGACCGCGCCGAGATGGTGGCCATGGCCATGCGCGCGGGGGTCATCCGCTAGCAGCAAGCCGCCGGCTCGCGGCTCGGCCCGGGGTCCAGGACTCACGGCTGGGGCCTCGCCGTAGATCTGTCTTGCGGCGTCCAGTCGTTGAGCACCCGGCACGCCTGACGTGTCGCGAACGCGGGCGACCACGGCTCCTGCCCGCCCGGACCCAGCGTGCCCTGTCGTCCCGTCGCCCGCCGCGGCGCCCCGCCGCCCGGCACCCCGTCGTCCCGGCGCCCGGTGGCCCGGGTCAGACCGACCGGCAGCCCCAGCAGCCCCTGGGGCACCCATGTACAAGATCTTCGGAGCATCCACAGCGCCCGGGTGCTGGGGAAACGCCGAAGATCTTGCGACGACCGGGGGCCGGGTCAGCGGCGAGCAGGTGACGACCATGCTCACCGAGCTCGGCCAGGCTGCTGACGGTGCGGCTCACCGCGGCGGCCACAGCACCGGCATGGCCGGCCACGGCGGGATCATGAACGACGCCGACATGGATGCGCTCAGGGACGCGACCGGCTCGGACGCCGCCCGCCTCTACCTGGAGGGCATGGTGAAGCACCACCAGGGCGCCATCGAGGCACGTGAGGCGGAGATCGCCGACGGCCAGTACGGCCCCGCCGTCGAGCTCGCGAAGAAGATGAAGACGGCGCAGGCCGCTGAGATCACCGAGATGCAGGCTCTGCTCCAGAGCCTCTAGCCCGAGCGGGCAGGCGACCGCCACGGGATCTCCGGGCCGGGCGGCG
>Ga0136611_10000542_pt1 | contig 25031 bp, 20 predicted proteins | sample AntDrymUQ2232306_2_FD_106645 | JGI IMG/M metagenome (GOLD analysis project Ga0136611, IMG submission 106645) | Polar desert sand microbial communities from Dry Valleys, Antarctica - metaG UQ223 (23.06) | ecosystem: Environmental > Terrestrial > Soil > Desert | place: Antarctica: Dry Valley...
CTTGGAACATCATCGGCAGCAATCAAACAAGGATAACAATCCGTTCATCCTTGAAGATGATTAGCTTTGGACTTTCAGTCCTTTTTCAAACCTCTGCACTTCCAGTGCAGAGTCGTTTAGTTTCGCGTCTTTATTCAACAGAAGTTTTCCTATTAAACGGTTTATCACAACGGATTTTTATAAATCCTTTACCAATTATCGTAAAAACCCGTGTGCGGCTGACTTTGCGGGATTTCATTTTTAAGCTTAATAATCCGCAAAGAATTTTTAGGGTTTCGTATTTCTTTCGGGAGATTGGAAGGACATTTGCGCGACGGTGAAAGAATCGGTTATAAAAATATAGCAACGCATAAATTAGTCGAGAAACTTTAGAACATTATGAGCCGAGAAAAACAAAGTCGCCGCGAGTTTTTAAAGGTGGGCGCGGCGAGCATCGCCGCGCTGGGTTTTATGAAAAACGTTGAGGCGGATACAACCGCTTTTGCCGAACCGCATCCTGAACTAATCGAAATCACCGTCGTCGAGCTACAAGCCAAAATGAAATCGGGCGATCTTTCCGCCCGGCGGCTTGCCGAAATGTATCTCGCAAGAATCGCGGAAATTGATCCTAAGCTGCGGTCGGTTATCGAGATAAATCCCGATGCCTTGAAAATCGCCGAAAACCTGGACAAAGAGCGCAAGCGGGGCAAAGTTCGCGGTATGCTTCACGGCATTCCGGTTTTAATAAAAGACAACATTGACACCGCCGACCGGATGAAAACCACAGCCGGAAGTTTCGCGCTGGTTGACGCGCCGGTGCCGAAACACGACGCTTTTATCGTCAAAAAATTACGCAAGGCGGGCGCGGTGATCGTCGGTAAAACGAATTTGAGCGAGTGGGCGAATTTTCGCTCGACAAAATCCATCAGCGGTTGGTCGGGGCGCGGCGGGCAGACGAACAATCCATACGTTTTAGACAAAAATCCGTGCGGCTCGTCTGCTGGTTCAGGCGTGGCGATTTCGGCAAATCTCGCGGCGGTCGCGGTCGGCACGGAAACTAACGGCTCGATTATTTGCCCCGCGACGAGAAACGGCGTGGTCGGCATCAAGCCGACGCTCGGATTAATTTCCCGAAGCGGCATCATTCCCATCGCGCACACGCAGGATACCGCCGGACCGATGGCGCGAACCGTCGCTGACGCGGCGATTCTTCTCGGCATTATGGTCGGAACGGACAAATCGGACGCGATTACTTCGCAGAGCGTGAAAGGCGAAAAGGATTACACGAAGTTTTTGGATAAGGACGGTTTGCGCGGCGCGAAAATCGGCGTGGCGCGTCAGTTTGCGGGAAATAACGCGAAGTCGAAAGAAATCTTCGAATCGCACCTAGAGGTTTTAAAGGCTGGCGGCGCGACTTTGATTGACGTAACTTTTCCCGAGGAGTTTGGTAAATTAGCCGACGACCGGCTGCAAGTTTTGCTCTACGAATTTAAAACCGATTTGAATAAATATCTTGCCGAAAGACGTTCGCCGTATAAAACCCTTGCCGATTTAATCAAATTCAACGAAGAAAATAAGGAACGCGAGATGCCGCTTTTCGGGCAGGAACTTTTTCTGCAATCGGAAAGTAAAGGAAGTTTAACCGATAACGCATACCTGCAGGCACTGCAAAAAGTAAAAAAAGCCGCGCGGGAAAACGGCATTGATGCTGTTGTCGCGAAAGACAAACTGGACGCGATTGTCTCTCCCGCAGTCGGCGGAACGTGGTCGCTCGCGGCGGTCGCCGGTTATCCGTATATTACCGTTCCCGCAGGTTTCGCGGACGGTTTGCCGGTCGGCATCGCCTTTTTCGGACGCGCTTTCGCCGAACCGCAACTGATTAAAATCGCGTATGCTTTCGAGCAAAAGACGAAGATGCGCCAAACGCCGAAACTTCTGGTTTCTGCCTGAGTATCATCAATAAGCCGGTTAATAATAAGATTGCGGTTGAAACTGCAGAATTATAATTTGGGAATAGTAACGCCGTGCTGACCCTGGTATTTTCCTCCGCGATCTTTGTATGACACTTCGCAAATATCATTATCGTCGGCTTCAAAAAACAAAACCTGGGCAACGCCTTCATTGGCGTAAATTTTCGCCGGAAGCGGCGTTGTATTGCTGAATTCCAAAGTAACGTAACCTTCCCACTCCGGTTCAAACGGAGTTACATTAACGATAATTCCGCACCTGGCATAGGTGCTTTTGCCCAAACAAATCGTCAATACATTTCTGGGTATTCTGAAATACTCTATCGTGCGCGCCAGACAAAAAGAATTCGGCGGAATAATAATGTGGTCGGCTTTGATGTCAACGAATGAATTGGGATCGAAATTCTTCGGATCCACAATCGCGCTATGCACGTTTGTAAAAACCTTGAATTCATCCGAACAGCGCACATCGTATCCATAGCTCGAAGTGCCGTATGAAATTAACTTTCTGCCGTTTGCCTCTCTGACTTGTCCTGCTTCAAAAGGCTCGATCATACCGTGTTCGGCAGCCATTCTTTGAATCCATTTGTCTGATTTAATACTCATAAGTGTTGAATACGAGAAAATAGTTGATTAAATAAATCTCATTGAAAATAAAAATGGAAAGCGATAAGAAAATTTAACTTATCGCTTTCCAAATTCAAAACGGGAAATTTATTTTCGTCGTTTATTTCTCGGTTTCCGTGAGTTTTAGCGTTCCTTCGCCGACGATGAAACTAAGCGGTGCGCCGCCATTGCCCGCTTTCGCCGTCATAGATTTTTCGGTAAATTTTGTGCGGTCACGCGGCTTTAAAGTGGTCAGAGCATTCTCGATTTGTCCGACGCGCAAAACCTGCGCGTCAACATTCGCGCTCAAGTTAATCGGCAATTGAACGGTCATCGTGCCGCTGGCAAGCTGAATGTCCGCGCTTCGCCCGCGCCAACTGCGATTCGGAACGACGACCGCCACGTCGCCTTGACCGATGGTGGCGAAGACTGTTCCGCCGATTAAATTAAGCCGGGCGTTCGATTCCAGATAATTTATTCGTATCATTCCTTCGACGTTCGACAAATTCAAATCGCCGCGTCCGCCGTCAATATTGATGTCGGAATAGGTTGGAACTTTGATGACGTAATCAATTTTGAACGGCATCGCCAATAGATTTTTCGGAAATTTTTTCGCCACGCGCTTCATATAATCTTTGTCGTGCGTGCCGATGCTCGTGATGCGAAGATGACCGAAATCGTCGTCAATAACGAAGCCGTTGACTTTAGCGAGTTCGGCTAAATCGCTTTCCGTTTCGGCTTGCATTTCGACTTCCGCCGTAATTTCCACGGCATTTTTACCCCAACCTTCAATCGTAATTGAACCCGCCGGCGCGCCGATGATTGAAACCGTTCCGCCGACACCGAATTCGACGGTTTCGGTTTTGTAGTTCGTGCGCTTGATTAAAGATTTAGTCACTTCCTGGGCGAAACTCGCGGGGAGAAAAAGAAAAATCAATATCGCGGATAGACACAGATGAACGCAGATTTTTTTCATGGGTTTTGTTTTCAGATTGCTTTATACGAATTGAGGATTGGTTTCCAGGAGAGGCAAGAAGATTATAACAGAATCCACATTTATCTGTGTATTAAATTTTTTAACGGCGAATAAATGAGATGTTGCCGCGCTGGTTTGTGACTGAAATAGTTGCGCTGCCGTCGCCGGACTGACCGACGACGCGGCGACCGTCGCTGAGGAATTTCATTCCCGAAGTGCCGAAATCGCCGAGCGAAATGTTGCGCGTCGAGGGCGCGGTGGCAATCAGCTTAAAGGAAGAGTTAAAAGGAATGCGTAAATTGATATTGCCGCGTATCGAAGTAAAGCGAAAACTGCCGCCCGAATGCACCGCGCCATCGTAGAAAATATCGCCGATGCCGTTTTCCGCCGCGACATTTTCCGCGCTGATGTTAGTTAGAGTAATGTCGCCTTCGGTCGAAATATGAGCGCGAACCAAGCCGCCGCGTACGCCGCTGACGTTCAGATTTCCCATTCTCGTTTCGATGTCAACCGAAGCCGAATAGGGAACTTTGATGAGAAAATTCACGTTGCCGACTTCCGCTCTGCCCTGATTATCTTTAACCAGATTGATATAAATCGTGCCGCTCAAACTCTGCGGTTCGATGTTCGCCGCCGGAACTTCGAGGTAAGCCGAGATGTTGATTTCATCTCTGTCCCAACCTTCGACAATCACCGTGCCGGAGCGATTCGTCAATTGCAAACGGACGTTTTTGCTCGCCGGATAAATTCTGGAGAATTTTTTCGTTTGCGCGGAAACTTCCAACGCCTGGGAAGACGCAAAGAAAAAAACTACGCTTAAAAGGAGCATCGTAGTTTTGTTTTGAGTGAAGAGTTTTCTCGTAATCCAATTCATTTCCTGTAATTAACTTTACAACTCGGAGAATTCGCGCAGCAGCGCCATTTTTTCGTTGAGAGCCGAATCGAGCATTTCGCTCGATAAATCATCTTGCGGATTCTCCTGTAAAATTTTGTCGTATTCGTAAACTGTCTGGTCAATCTCGATCAAATTGCGGTCGAACGCTTCGCGTAAATTCGCCGCCCAGTTTATTCTTTTTTCTTGGACACGCTTGTTCCAGTAGGCAATTGCCTCCTGTTGTTCTTTGATGCGGTTTTCTCTGACTTTTTCCGGCGTTTCGACTAATCCCATTTTCCCCAGAGCGCGGTCGAAAACGCTCGGCGCCGTGGTGTTTGCCGACGCGTCGCCAGTCGAATAATTTTTTATTCCGACAATTGTTAACAGTGAACTGACGAGAGCGATTCCCAGAATTGATGCGAAAACTTGCGAGAAAGAAAATTGCCAGCTTCTTTTTGGTTCTTCTTTTTTAATTTCAGGCTGAAGTTCGGCGGCGATTTCGGTTTCGATTAAATTGTTGATTCGGCACCAGAGAGCTTTCGAGTTGGGCGGCAGAGAGTGTTCGGTTTCGTCGAGGTCGCAAAAATCAAGAATCATCGCAAAATCTTCGCACATCTTGGCGCATTCAAGACAAACGGCGAGGTGCGTCCGGATGCTCGTCGAAACTTCCGCTTCGAGTTCGTTATCCAGATAAACGCTGATTAATTCTTTACACTGTTCGCAGTTCATCACTTGTGGTTACGCAGAAAAATATTGATTTTTTATAGCTTACGACTGAATTGTTGACTTCAATTTTAATAGATTGCCCTTGATGGTTTTAAGTTGCCTCGTAAGATTTACAATCGCTTTACACTTCGTTTTGCTTGATGAGCAAGCCGCGCAGTTTGAGACGCGCTTTGTGCAGTTGCGATTTCGACGTGCCGACCGAGATGCCGAGAATTCGAGCGACTTCTTCATGTTCGTAACCTTCGACATCGTGCAGCACGAACGCGCTTTTGTAACCAGGCGGCAATTGTTCAATCGCGCGCTTTAAAGCGATGCGGTCGAGAACCGGCATCTTAGATTGATTCTCCGTTCCCGGCACAATCTGTTCGGGAATCTCGCCGTCTTCCGAAGTCTTCTCGTTTTTCACGCTGCGCCGCCGAAAGTGCATCAAAACTTGGTTGACCGTCAAGCGGTGAAGCCAGGTGGAGAAAGCCGACTCGCCGCGAAAGCTGCCGATTTTGCGAAAAAGTTGAATGAAAACTTCCTGCGTCAAATCTTCCGATTCGGTCTGGCTGCTCGTCATCCGCAGGCAGAGCGAATAAGTCCGGCGATGATAACGTTCGTAAAGCCGTTCAAACGCGTGGATGTTTCCGAGCGCGGCTAGTTTCGCCAATTCGTGATCGGTCGCCTTCGCTTCGATTGTTTCCGTGTTAACCGTCGTCGGAGGAGAAAGAAGAACAGGAATGCTCGCGCTTTCCTCAGCTTGAAAAACGCCCTCAGGCGTTGCAGCAATCGAGGTCAAGTTCATAGTTGCTCCTAAAAATGCGCTTTCGGAATTTAGTAAATCGTTGGTGTCTATGATGTGCCACCTCCAAAATTTGGTTGCTTCGTCTGGGCAGAGTTATTTTATGACAAGATGGGAAAAAGGTAAATGTTTATTTTGAAATTCCGTTACGGCGGCAAACGCAAAGAATTAATCACTCATGAACACGTATTAGGAAAAGGAAATTTACAGGAATAGGAGGATAGAGAGTGATTAAAAGTGGTTATCCTGTTCATCCTGTTATGCCTGTAAATTTCCTGACAAATCTGTTATAAATTCAAGCACTCAGATTTTTTAATCCTTTTTGTGAGATGAAAAATTATGCTCTTCCTCGTGCAGTCCGCCGCCGTCTATGGCATTGACGCGCTCATCGTAGACATCGAAGTCAATCTGCAGCCGGTTAAAGGCGAAGCCGATTCTTCGCCGCCCGTGCTGATCGTCGGTTTGCCCGATGCCGCCATCCGCGAATCGCGCGAACGCATCCGCGCGGCAATCACGAACAGTTCATTCTTTTTTCCGTTTCACAAAACCACCATCAACCTCGCGCCCGCCGATGTGCGAAAAGAAGGCGCAAGTTTTGATCTGCCGATTGCTTTGGGAATTTTGGGCGCGAACGGCGATTTGGGAAACGCGGACAATTTGGAAAAGACATTAAGCATCGGCGAACTATCGCTCGACGGTCGCGTTCGTCCCGTGCGCGGCGCGCTTTCGATTGCTTTGCGGGCAAGAGAAAACGGCATCAAAAATCTACTGCTGCCCGAAGAGAATGCAACGGAAGCGGCAGTCGTCTCCGGCGTTGATGTTTATCCGGTCAAAGACTTGCGCGAAGCCGTCGAACGCTGCCGCGATTTTCAAAGCAGAAACGCGCCGCGCGTTGCGCCATTAAAATTGGATATCGCCGAATTAAACAAAAGCGAAAATAAATACCGTGTAGATTTTGCGGAAGTGCGCGGGCAACAGAACACGAAACGCGCCCTGGAAATCGCCAGCGCGGGCGGACATAACATTCTATTAATCGGTCCGCCGGGTTCGGGCAAGACGATGTTGGCAAAGCGTCTGCCGACGATTTTGCCGCCGCTCGAATTTGAAGAATCGCTCGAAATTACAAAAATCCATTCGGTCGCCGGACTAACCGGAAAAACCGGTTTGATAACCGAGCGTCCATTCAAAAATCCGCATCACACCGTTTCGCAAGCCGGACTCATCGGCGGCGGCTCAATTCCGAAACCGGGCGAAGTGTCTCTTGCTCATTTGGGCGTTTTATTTCTCGACGAATTGCCGGAATTTGATAGAAATGTTCTGGAAGTTTTGCGTCAGCCGATGGAAGACAAGCAGGTAACGATTTCACGCGCCGCCACCAGCTTAACTTTTCCGGCGCAGTTTACGCTCGTCGCTTCGATGAATCCGTGTCCGTGCGGCTACTTTGGAAGTCAGCGCGAATGCAAATGCTCGCCGATGCAGATTCAACGTTATGTCGGAAAAATCTCAGGACCGCTGCTTGATCGAATAGATATTCATATAGACGTTCCCGCCGTCAATTTTAAGGGACTGCGCGGGCGGGGCGTTCCGGCGGGCGACAGTTCCGAGACGATTCGCGGGCGCGTGATAAAAGCGCGTGAGATTCAATTAGAAAGATTTTCCGGTGACGGCGTGTTTTCAAATTCGGCGATGTCGCCCGCACAGATTCGCAGGTTTTGCGCTCTCGACGCGGAGAGCGAAAATCTGCTCGAACGAGCGATGCTCAAACAAGGACTTTCCGCCCGCGCCCACGATAGAATTTTAAAGGTCGCCCGGACAATCGCGGATTTGGAGGCGAGCGAAAACGTCCGGTCAACGCACATCAGCGAAGCGATAAATTACCGCTCGCTCGACCGCACTTACTGGACGTAATTCTAAAATTGAAAAGCCTGACGATAAATCAAAGACAATCTCGCGTTCATCCCGACGCGCGTTCGATCTTGGATCATCGCTCGCCGTATTCAGTCTCAGAACGAGTCGCGCCGCACCCAAATTCAGATTAAAGGCAAAGTAAAGTTCACGCTTTACTTTGCCTTTTATTGCTTTGTGATTCCGCTTTACTTAACTTTAGCACGACGGTTTTTGAAAACAGAGGTCAAAACATTTCAAAAAATCCGTTTGCTTATCTATTACAGTGTGGTCGCATAAAATTCAGAAACACGAAATTAGCGATACTGCGCCCCGCCGATTGTCCGGCGATTTGGTCAAACTCGAAATGAATGCCGCCATAGACGCGGCTTCGCCCCTGCTCATTCGCCATCGCCGTAAAGCCCGCATACGAGCGCGTCGCGCCGCCCGTGCCTGCCCAGGTTGCTTGATAGCGAATGTCGTCGCGTCCGAAAAACAGGGAGAGAATCGTCGCTTGCGACATTCCCATTCCCGCCATATTGCCCGGATAAGTTGGATACGGCGGATTGCCGATCAGCGATGTCCAATTGACATCCGGCGCGGTGTTCGGATTGCCGTCTTCGTCGGCGCGTCGAATCGCCGTCACCGGTCGCCACACACCATACTGATATTTGCCGGCGAACGTCGTTTGCAACGTATCGTGCGACGAGATGTTCAGCAGCGCGAAGAGGCGCGCGTTTTCCGCCGTCGTCGTGTTGCGCTGGGTAGCGATGTTGCGGGCGACGGTGTTCCAGATGGCAAACAAATTCGTCGGCGTGTTGACACCCGCCCAAAGCTGCGCGATTTGCGTTTGGTCAGCGGTGCGCGTCGTGCTGGTCGCCGAGCCAAGCGCTTTGGCTTCGTTAAAATCGCGGGCGTATTCGTCGCTCGTCATCGCGGGCGGCGGATTCGACGCGAATCGGGCGACGGAACCGATGGCAAACGGCACAACTCCCGGATAATGCGTGAATGTCGCAATGGTATTGCCCGGAGCGAGTTGCCAGTTTCCCGGAGTCGTTGGTAAAACATACGGCGGCGGAACGACCGTCCAGCCATCATTGGCGCGAGCCGCCAACAGATTTTCAGCGGCAGTTTGCCCGACTCTGCTGCCTTGATGCGCCCGATTAGGATGAATGCCGCTCAGTGAGATGTTTAGTTCAGCGTCGAAAACGGCGACCCGCGTCGGAAATAAAGCGACTAAAACATCGCGGGCGGCTTTGGCGGCGGCGGCTTCCTGAGAAGCGAATCGGCTGGCGGGAATGTCCGCCAAATAAGGCGTGTAGCTGCCGTCAATCGAATTGACGGCATCGAACATCGCCGCGTGCATCATCGCGTAAGGGCGCGTTATGAAAATCGTCGCCGGCTGTTGTCCGGGCGTGCTGAGAGTTTCCTGCAAAACCCGATTCCACTGCAAGACGACATTTTCGCCGGGCGGATTTGCATCCGGCGCATCTTTGTTTTCCTGCGCCTGAACATTCGGCACAGCGCAAAGCAACATTGTGAATGTCAAAAGACAATATAGAAGTTGTTTGTAGTTCATTTAATTGTTCTCCTTATTTTAGAAATGTAGTGCAGACTTTAGTCTGTTTTTATGTTTCGGACGGGTTGAAGTCCGTCCTATGTGAATATCTCGTTTACTTGAAAAATTTCTTTCTACTTACTTAGCGCGACAGTTTTTAAAAATAGAGGTCAAAATTTATTAAAAAAGTTTGACTTTTCAGTTAAAAGGGCATACTTTCGTGATTAAAAATTAAGTTAGTTCCGACATCAGCGAGGTTTGGCAATGACGAACCAGGAGCGTCAGGTAAGCGAGATAACGGAAATGTTACGCGATTGGAGCGAGCATCGGCGCGACGATTCGGATGATGTTTTGCTCAAACTCGTCTATACGGAACTGCACCGGCAGGCTCATCGTTACTTGCAAAAAGAACGCAGCGGACACACGCTGCAAACCACCGCTCTGGTTCACGAGGCGTATCTCAAACTTATCAACCAAAAATCGTTCGCGTGGGAAAGCCGTTCGCAGTTTTTCGCCGTTGCCGCGACGATAATGCGGCGGATTTTGATTGACTACGCGAAAACCAAACATCGCGTTCGGCGTGGCGGCGTTCACAGCGATTTGCCGCTGGAAAACGCTTTGACGATTAGCGTCAGCAAAACCGATTTCGATTTGCTCGCCCTCGACGAAGCCTTAAACCGGCTCGCCGCAAAAGAAGATCATCTGGCAAAGATTGTCGAACTCAGATTTTTTAGCGGCTTGGATGTCGTCGAAACAGCAGAGGTTTTGGGCATTTCCGAATCAACTGTCAAACGCGATTGGCAAATGGCGAAGGCTTGGCTGCACCGTGAATTGACAAGATAAGGAGTCTCAAGTCCCAAGGCTCAAAAGTCTCAAGTCGAAAACGCGGACTCTGAAACTAACGAAATTCTTGGACTTGGGACTAAAAGATATGGATGACGACAATTGGCAAAAGGTGAGAGAGATTTTTGATTCGGCTCTGCGCCGCCAGCCCGTAGAACGCCGAAGATTTGTCAAGAAGGCGTGCGGCGTTGATAAAACTCTGCTCGCTGAAGTCGAATCGCTTCTCTCTTCACTCGACAGTGCCGACAGTTTTATGGAAACGCCCGCCGCCGCTAAAGTTGCAGGTGTTTTTGGAGCGAAAACCAAAAAACTCGAACCGGGCAAATGTTTCGGGCATTACGAAATAATCGAACAAATCGGCGCAGGCGGAATGGGCGAAGTTTATGTTGCCACAGACAAAAAACTCGACCGAAAAGTTGCGATAAAAATTCTCAACGAAAAATTCAGCCGCGACGAAACAAATCTGAACAGATTTGTTTCGGAAGCGAAAGCGGCATCGGCTTTGAATCATCCGAACATTTTGACGATTTACGAATTCGATGAAACGGAAGACGCGCATTTTATCGTTTCGGAATACATCGAAGGCTTGACTCTGCGTGAAGTCATCGGCGAATCAACACTCAAATTATCGGAGATTCTCGATATTTCAATTCAAATCGCGAGCGCACTTTCCGCCGCGCACAAAGCGCATCTGGTTCACCGCGACATTAAGCCGGAAAACATCATGGTTCGTCCCGATGGTTTTGTAAAAGTTTTGGATTTCGGCTTGGCAAAACTCGTCGAGCAAAAAAACAAATCCATTCTCGGCTTGGAAGAATCAACCGTCCAGCAGAATAAGACGGCAAAAGGCGTGATAATGGGAACCGTCAATTATATGTCGCCCGAACAAGCGAAAGGCGAACGGATTGACGAGCGCACAGACATCTTCAGTTTCGGCGCGACCTTTTTTGAAATGATTACCGGACGAACGCCGTTTGCGGTTGATTCCGCTTTGGAAACTCTCGCCAACCTGATAAATTCCGAGCCGTTGCCTTTAGCGCATTTCACCGCGAATGTGCCAGACAAACTGCAAAAAATCGTTTCCAGAACGCTTCGCAAAAACGTGGACGAGCGTTATCAAACGATGAAGGACTTGCTCGCCGATATTAAAGATTTGCGGGAAAACCTGACGTTTGAAGAAAAATTGGAACGCTCTTCTGCCGCCGCGCCGAAAAATTTAACCGGCGGTCATCAATTCAAACAAAACGAATCAGAAAACGACGGTAATCAAACTCAAATCTCCAAACCATTCAACGCTTATCAAGCCTATCAATTAGCGCGTTACCATTTTCAGCAAATGTCGCCGCCGGACGTAATCAAATCACGCGCCCTTTTGGAAGAAGCCGTGCGGTTCGATGCCGATTTCGCGCCCGCCCACGCCGCGCTCGCCGAGCAATCAATTTTTGAAGTAATTGTCGGTTTGCAAACGCCCGCGGAAAGTTTTCCGAAGGCAAAAAACGCGCTGCGGCGAGCCGCCGGCTTGAATCCGCATTCGGCGGAATTTTACGCGGCGGCGGGTTATGTTGATTTGGTTTGCGATTGGAATTTTACGGAAGCGGAACGGAATTTACGAAAAGCTCTCGAACTAAATTCACATTACGTCTTCGCTAACAATTACCTCGGACACGTTTTTATGTTCCAACGTCTGCCGGAAGAAGCCGAATTTTATTTACGCCGGACGGTGGAAATCGAGCCGATGGGTTTGTACAATCGTAACATTTTGATGATTGCCTATTTTTTGCGCGAAACTATCAAAAGGTTATCGAGGAAAGCGAAAAAATGCTCGCCGTTTATCCGCGCTTCTTCATTGCCGCGCAGGTGCGCTGCTGGGCTTTGGAACAAACGGGCAGAGCCGCAGAAGCCGTCGCCGAATATGAAAAAATCCTGCGCGAGCCGCAAGGCGAAATTGCCCGACGATGGATGGGCTATGCCTACGCGCTCGTCGGGAAGCGGGCAAACGCGCTTGATACAGCCTCTTGCCTCGTCGCCGAAAGCCGCGAGCATTTCGTTTCGCCGACTCATCTGGCGACACTTTACGCCGCGTTAAACGATACAGACAAAGCCATTTTTTATCTCGAAGACGCGCTTGAGCAACGCGACCCGTGGATGCTCTGGATTGCCGCCGACCCGCGCTATGACAATCTGCGCGGCGATTCGCGCTTTGATGAATTGGTCAAGCGCGTCGTGTCAAAGCCGCTCCCCGCGCTTGATGAGAAATCAGAGAAATCACGTTCGCACAGAAACACAACCGCAATTTCGCAAGCGACGACCGGCGCAGCGAACCAACAAACTGCCGAAATGCAGGACAGTTTTTCCCAAAAAATTAAAAATCGTAAACGGGTTGTGGCGTTAACGGTGTTCGCTGTTTTAATCGCGGGCGCAAGCGTGTTTTATCAAAATTGGAATTTGAACGGGTCGCCGTCGTCGCGGGATTTGTATTTGCAAGGGCGTTTTTACGCGGTGCGGGAAAACCGGGCGGATAACGACAAAGCGATTGGGCTGCTCGAACAGGCAGTCGCGCTCGACCCGAATAATGCGCTGGCTTACACGGAACTTGGGCGGGCTTACGGCACACGCTATTTCCAATTCGAGCCGCAGCAAAAACAATGGCAGGAAAAAAGCTACGTCGCGTTGGAGAAAGCCTTTGCCCTCGCGCCTGAGTTGGCGGAGGCGCACGAGATTCGCGGGTTTTTGTTGTGGATGCCCGCCAACCGATTTCCGCACGAGCAAGCGATTGCCGCTTATCGTCGCGCTCTGGCTTTAAATCCGAATCTGGACGAACCGCATCAACAGCTTGGGAAGATTTACCTGCACGTCGGTTTGCTTGACGAAGCGCTCGCGGAACTTCGTAAATCTCTGGAATTAAATCCCAGCAATACGATGGCGCGGTATCGCATCGGCATCGTGCTGGTTCATCAAGGGAAATATGAAGAAGCACTGCGTCATTTGAAAAGCACTCCGCCGGATATTAATCCCGCGATAGTCGGACGAGATACGGTTTGGCTGCTGATTTCCCTCGGTCGGCGCGAAGAAGCCGCCGGATTGCTGGCTGAATTAATCGAAAAAAATCCGATAGACGAAGGCGGACAATTTGCCAGTTTCAAAGCTTTGCTGTCAGCGTTGGCGGGAAACGCTGAACAAGCCGAACGGGAAATTCGGGACGCGCTCGAAAAAGGCAAAGGCTTCGGACATTTTCACCACGCGGCTTATATTATCGCCTGCGCCTACGCCGTCCTGAAAAAGCCCGAAGAAGCCGTGCGATTTTTGCAGACGGCAGCCGACGACGGCTATCCGTGCTATCCGCTCTTTGAGAGATCTCCCCATCTTGACTCGATTCGGCAAGACCCGAAATTTCAGTCGTTCCTTTCTGCACAAAAGCGACAATGGGAATACTACAAATCTTTGCCGCAGCTTTAGCAGGAAGACGGGCGAAGGCACCGGAGAGCCTAACGAAGTTGCCGAAAATAAATTATCGAAACCGAAAAAACGGCTCGAGCGAGAAAGTTTAATCGAATTTCTTACGTTCGTTACTCAAAATTTTTTTATCAAAACTTAAACAATTCGCCAACAACAATCGTTTAAACCAATAACTGTTTGTCATCAATCCAATTACTTGTCATAAATCGTTTACTAACGGTGTTTTATATTTAGCAGGTAAGGAAGGAAATATGTTGGTCGGAAAGCAATTCGGGCGTTACGAAGTTCGAGAGCGTGTCGGAGCAGGCGGAATGGGTGAGGTTTATCTGGCTCACGACCCGGAACTCGACCGCGCCGTCGCGCTGAAGATTTTGTCCGCCGAATTTCTGGTTGACGAAGGGCGGCAAAGCCGTTTTCGGCAGGAAGCCCGCGCCGCTTCCGCGCTGAATCATCCGAACATTATTACGATTTACGAAATCGGCAAGAGCGACGGCGGCAGCTTTTTGGCGACCGAATTTATTGACGGCGAAACCTTGCGCGGATTTATCAAACACAAATCGCTGTCCGTCATACAAATCTTGAAAATTATCGAACAGGTGGCGAACGCACTGGTCGCCGCCCACGCCGCGCATATCGTTCACCGCGACATCAAGCCGGAAAATATTATGGTGCGGCGCGATTCGATTGTGAAGGTGCTTGATTTCGGTTTAGCCAAGCCGATTTTCCCGGAATTTGCCGACGAAAAAAGTTGCGATAGTTTACTGAAAACTCTGCCGGGGATGGTGATGGGCAGCGTTTGTTATATGTCGCCAGAGCAGGCGCGCGGTCTGCCGGTTGACGAGCGCACGGACATCTGGAGTCTCGGCGTGGTGCTTTACGAAATGTTGACCGGGCAAGCCCCGTTCGGCGGCGCGACGCCCGGCGACACAATCGCCGCAGTGCTATGCAAAGAGCCGGTATCCATGCTTTATTTCATCCCCGACGCGCCCGCCGAATTGCAGCGCATCATTCGCAAAACTTTACAGAAAGACCGCGAAGAGCGTTATCAAAACGTGAAAGATTTTCGGCTCGATGTGAAAGATCTGATTCACGAGCTTGAGCATACAACAAGCGGCGAACGGGTTCGTCACATCTCGGGTGAACTTGATTTGAGCGAAAGTCCGACGATGATTCATCAAACCAACAGTGCCAATCATCGGACGCACGGCGTTCATAGGATAACCAGAGGAACCGGAAATTACGCCGCCTCAGGCAAACGGAAAGGTTGGCAAATCGGTTTGGTTTCATTAGCGGCTGTTGCGGTTTTTGCCGCTTTGGGTTTGGCTTTTTACGGGCGGCTCGCCTCGCCGCCGCAGGTTGCCGCTGTAAGCCTTTTCGATAAACTGCAAGTTTCAAGCATCGGCACGAATGGAAAAGCCGCTGCTCCGACAATCTCGCCTGACGGAAAATATGTTACCTATCTGAGCGGCGAAGTAGGCAACCGCAGTCTGGTCGTTCGGCAAATTTCCACTGGCAGCTTGGTCACAATTGTTCCGCCGACGGCTTTAACTCTTTCCGGCATTAGTTTTTCGCCCGACGGCGATTATGTTTATTTCCTGCAGATGAGCGAAGATTTCGTCATAAACACGCTTTACCGCGTGCCGACACTCGGCGGCACGCCAAAAAAACTCATTGAAGACGTAGACAGCGTTGTCACGTTTTCGCCCGATGGAAAGCAGCTTGCGTTTCAGAGAAACATCCCCAAAGAAGGCATCGTCATAATCTACACCGCGGCGATTGACGGTGCGAACGTGCAGCCTTTAATCAGGTCGGACGAAACCGATTTTAATATGATTGGCAATCCGAAATGGTCGCCGAGCGGCTCGACTATTCTGGTGCGGGCGTTTAATGATTTCGGCGGCGCGGTCGAGAAAATGGAATTCGCCGAAATTTCCGTCGCCGAGAAAAAGCTGAAAACTTTCGCCAGCCGGCAATGGCATCAAGTAGATAATTTTTGTTGGCTGAAAGATAACTCAGGATTTTTATTCACCGGGCAGGAAACGCCGAATTCGCCGAATCAAATCTGGCGGGCGACTTATCCAGACGGCGAATTTTATCACGTGACTAACGACACAAACAATTACAACTCTCTCGGTTTATCAGCCGACGGCAAAACGATTATCACGCTGAAAAGCAGCGCGAGTTCGTCAATCTGGAATTACAATCCGGCGACCAAACAAGCAACTCAAATAACGGCGGAAAGCCAGAACCAGGAAGGCAGTTTCGGTTTAGCGCAGATGCCGGACGGAAAAATCGTCCATACACGCAAAAACGGCAACGATATAAGTCTTTGGTTAATGAATGCCGATACAAGCAACGCCCGCCAATTGCTACCGGAAATCAAAGGCATTTATAATCCGAAAATTACGCCCGACAATCGTTATATTGTTTTCGGCGCGAAACAATCGGGAACGGCACGAATCTGGAGAATGGATGCCGACGGCAAGAACTTAATCCAATTAACCGCCGAGAAATCGAACTACGGCGATTTCAACCCGCAACTAACACCGGACGGGAAAACGATTATTTATCATGAATTTGCGACCGGAGCGACAGGCGAAACCGCTTTTATGAAAGTTTCGATTGACGGCGGCGAGTCTTCGGTTATGTATAAAGACCCGCAATTCAGCATCTTCAATCAAATGCTCTCGCCCGACGGAAAATATATCGCTTACAATTCAATTTATAAAGCCAACCACGACAAAAAAATACGAATCGCCGCGCTGGAAAATAATGCTTTCGGGAAACTTGTCAAAGAATTCGATGCCGATTCGATAAACTCCTACCTTTGGTCGCCGGACGGCAAATCGCTTACGTTTTTAAGTAATCAAAGCGGCGTGCCGAATTTGTGGCGGCTTTCAATCGGCGGCTCGGCTCCGCAGCCGCTAACCGATTTCAAATCCGGTCGGATTTTCAACTACGTCTGGTCAACCGACAACAAAAATCTCTTTATCGTGCGCGGAAATGTCCAGAGTGATTTAATACTAATCCGGGATAACTAATCTTTGCTTTCATCGAATGATTTGCGAGCTGTAACGACGTTTTTCAAATTCGGCGATTCCGCTCCCGCAGATTCATAACCGATGTGCGTTGCAGCGATAATCTGCCTTTAGGTGCGATGCTCAAACAAGGTCTCATCGCTTATCAAACCTAATAATCCGTTGCCAAACCCTTTCATCTTAAAACGACACGATTCAAAACGCCACCTATACTTATCCACTGAGGACATAATCTATCGAAAATGTTAAGATACAAAATTCGTTTTGAGATAAGGGCAGAAGGTAATCAAATAATGACTGCAGAAAATTTAATCGGATTTGAAAATATGCCGCAGACGATTCCGCATTTTTGTCTGGAGTCGTTTCGCCGTCATAACAAACCTGACGCGCTCAGTTATAAAATAAATGACGTTTGGGAAAATCTTTCCGGCGAAGCGGTTATCGAGAAAATCAAATTCATCGCGCTCGGTCTCGCCGATTTAGGCGTGAAAGCGGGCGACCGCATCGCGATTATCTCGGAAAACCGCCCCGAATGGTCACTCACGGATTTAGCGATCTTATCACTTCGTGCTGTCAATGTGCCGATCTACACGACGCAAGCCGTCGAGCAGATTCGCTACATTCTGGAAGATTCGGGCGCCAAGATGCTGTTCGTGTCGGGCAAAAAGATTTTGCACCACGCCGAAAATGCGATTCAATCAGTCGAGCGTTTGGAGAAATTGATTTTCTTTGACGCCGACGCCGTTCCTGAAAACGACAATCGCGCGATGACTTATCAAATGCTGGAAAATCGCGGCAGGGAATTGGAGAAAGTTGATTCGCAAATTTTTGAAACGAATTTAAAACAAATTCAAGCTGACGATCTGGCGACAATTATTTACACTTCGGGAACAACCGGCGAACCGAAAGGCGTGATGCTGACGCACGAAAACTTTACGACGTGCATTACGGGAGTCTCGAAAGCTCTGCCGATTAAAACAACCGACCGCTCGCTGGCGGTTTTGCCGCTCTCGCATATTTTTGAGCGCACAGTATTTTATGTGTTGTGCGCAAATGGTGTAGCAATTCATTTTTGCCAGTCGTTTGACCAGCTCGGCGCGTTTTTAAACGAGGTCAAACCGACTATTATGACCGCCGTGCCGCGCCTGTTCGAGCAGGTTTATCACAAAATCGTTAAAAAAGGGAAAGCGGCGGGAGGCTGGAGAACTTCGCTTTTTGACTGGGCGCTCGCGGTCGGGCAAGTGTATTGGAATGCGAAAGATATAGACGAATCTGTTTCGCCGATTTTGAGAATCAAACATTCGATTGCTAGTCGTCTTGTGTTTTCAAAATGGCGCGCTGGCGTTGGCGGAAGCATTCGATTTTTCGTCTCTGGCGGCGCGCCGCTGTCTAGAAAACTCTCTAACGCTTTTTGGGCAGCCGGCATTCCGGTTCTGCAAGGCTACGGCATGACGGAAGCCTGCGTCACCTGCGCCAATCGCCCGGACGACAGTAAAGTCGGCTCAATCGGAACGCCGTTTGAGGGTATTGAAATGAGGGTCGCCGAATCGGACGGCGAGATTCTAATTCGCGGCAAAAATGTGATGCGCGGCTATTACAACAACCCGGAAGAAACCGCCAAAGTTATTGACAAAGACGGTTTTTATCATACGGGCGATGTCGGCTACATTGACGAAGACGGACATTTTTTCATCACCGACCGCAAGAAAGATTTGTTCAAATTGTCAAACGGCAAATACGTCGCGCCGCAGCAGGTCGAAAGCCTTTTAAAACAATCGTCGCTAGTTTCGCAAGCCGTCGCCGTCGGTTCGGGCAGAAAACAAGTCGGCGCGTTGATTGTGCCTGATTGGGAAACGCTCAAACAAACTTTGAAGGAAGAAGGAATCAGCGCAGAAGGGGCGCGCGAAGAACTTTGCGAAAATCCGCAGGTCATTAAACGAGTTCAGCGCGATGCCGTCGAATTTACGCGCGAGATGAACGATTACGAACGAGTAAAAAGAGTTTATCTTCTTCCGCGAGAGTTTTCAATTGATAAGGGCGAAATGACTCCGACGCTGAAAATCAAACGCGGCGTAATCGACGAAAAATACGAAGAAGCGATTGACGAGATTTGCGGCAGCTAATTTTTGCGACGCGGAGAGTGTGAGACGCAGTGACGCGGAGATTCGATGAACTACGGAAAACTTATCTTTACGTCTTCCATTCTCCGCGTTACTGCGTCTCTAAATTTTTACGCCTTCGTTTTCGCAAAGCAGTTTGTCGAGAATGAAAAAGTCTTTATGCTTATTGCGTAAAAGCGCCTCGGCAAGTTCGTAAAGCGGAACCGGAATTTCAACCTTTGCCACCGCTTCCTCGGCTTGCGGGTAATGAGCGTAAAACTCCACTTCCCAGGCGCAGAATTCACATGTAGTGAGATGCGTTTCAATCGTCTCGCGCTCTTGAAACGAAGATTCTCCGTTTTGAAACATCAGTAAATCTTGCGACGAAGGACAGTTTGAGCTTTTACAAAAAGTAATCATTTTTAACGAAAACACATTATAAAATTTGACCGAAAGAATTTCTTAACCCGCGCCAAAATTTACAAATCAGAAATATACTTGTTACAAGAGAAAGTAAATCCGCAATACTCGCCTGCTTCCAAAACTTGGAAAGATAAAAATCGAAACAATGGTTGAAAGTCTATCAAGCGATAAACACAAATTCTCATAAATATAGAAATAATTGCGCTTATCTAATTTGTTTAACAGTTCAAAAAGATACAAAAAATTGTTGCTCAAATTAGAAATAATTGCTACCATTGAAATTGTTGTCGGGAGCTAGAAACCAATCCGACTAATCAACCTGCCAAATTAACTGCCTAAGTTCGGAGTTAATTTATTTATTCTGACCAATCTCTAAATTACGAAAATTAGAGGAACACAATTCGCCGGAAGCGGAAGAAGAAATCTCAATGGGAAGAGATTTTCGCTTCGGTAAGCGGAGCAGGCGTAACTTTCTAAAAAATTCAAATCGCAAAATCAAAAAGGACAATCGAAAGGTTTAATATGAGTGCAACCAAAGAGCAGGAACGTCTGCCGAAACCTATCCATACTCGACAAATAAGAGTCGGGAAATGGAACGAAAGCCTCAAGAAATCTGATGTCAATCAGATTTGGACGGAACTTCACCGGATAGTTTCATCGCATCCGCTCGTGCGCGCTTCAAAACGCGCCGGTTTTCTCGTTGAAGAAGGAAAACACAACGCCTATACGGATTTGACGCAGGAGCTATTCGTCGCGCTTCTCGGAAAGGAGCGTTTTCAGCATTACATTGACACAGGAATGACCGACGCGGAAGTCGAAGCGGAAATCAGCCAAATCGAGCTGACGAATATGCTGACCGCCGAGCTTCGCAAGCGTTACCCGGAATCTTATCGCCTCGCCCGCCGCGTTTCGACCTTGATTCAGACCGGCAAAACCTTCAAGCGTTTTGACAATATCAATAATCCGGATGTTCACCGCCGATTAGCAGACAGACTTTACGGATTGGCAGAATGGAAAAATGAAAAAACGCGGCGCAACGTTCAAGAAATGGAAGAGCGCGTGAAAACCGTTTCGTTTCAAAGCCGGGATACCAGAATGGTCGGCTGCACGGGCGACGCGCAAATCGTCATCAGTAATGTCGAACTCGAAAAACTGATTGTCAGAGTTTTCAAAGCGATTGATTCACCGGTTGACGTGCGCTCTCTAAGGTCGTTTGTCATGTCGCGCTTGCCGATTATGGATATTTATCTTGTCCCCGTCGGCGGCGCGACCGACAACGGTGAAGACGATAAAATGGAATTCGATTTCGCCGATACGCGCGAAAACCCGGAGGAAAATGTGCTGCGGCGCGAAGCGGAAATAACGGCTGCCGAGTTTGTCAATAACTTTTTGGGAAACTTAAATAAATCAGTGCGCGGCAAAGCAAAGCAATATAACCGGATGATCAGCGTTTTGTGGCATTGCTACTTGATTTCCGACAGCGGAACGCAGCTCGAAGTCGCGGAAATGCTCGGCGTCTCCGATTCGCTCGTCTCCGATTACCGCAAGCGCATCGAATCGAATCTGCAGCAGCTTTCTTTTAATGGTGTAAACGAAGCCAGACATTTTGAAAAAGCCCTGCGCCGGACGGTGCGCGAAATTATCGCGGTCGAAAAGGAACAAATTACTGCGTAAAAGCAAAAGTCAAAACTTGATTATAAATTCGAGGTTGCGGAACTTTAGCATTAAGTTTAACTTCTGCATTTTTACTTTGAAATTTATGAATCTAAATCACCTGACGAAACTTGCAAATAATCTGCCCTGGCTCGTTCGTTATCCGTCCGTCCGCGCGAACTCGCTTTTGGGTAAAAGTTCCGACAAACCGAAACACATCATCTTCACCGTCGCTAATCATTTCGAACCGAACTGGAGCGCAAACGGCTTGCTCAATTTGGACGCGCAGCGGCGGCGACTCGACGATTACCACAAATTAGCCAGAAAAACGGGCGAAGCCGTGATTGACGCGGACGGCACGAAGTTCAGGCACACGAATTTTTTTCCCCGCCGAACAATACGATTATGTAATTTTAGAAACGATAGCGGCGATGCAAGCCGAAGGTTTGGGCGAAGTGGAAATTCATCTGCATCACGGCGTTGAGCAGCCGGACACGGCGGAAAATCTGCGAAAAACTTTAACCGAATTTCGGGATTGTCTGGCGGAAGAACATCGCTGTTTATTGCGTTCCGGCGGAACGGGAAAACCGATGTATGCGTTCGTTCACGGCAATCTCGCCCTTGGTAATTCGGCGGGCGGAAAGTTTTGCGGCGTTGACAATGAAATGCAGATTTTGCAGGAAACCGGCTGTTATGTTGATATGACGCTGCCGTCCGCCCCTGATGAAACGTAGGTTCCCGTCATCAATAAAATCTACGAATGCGGTTTGCCCTTGACGGAAAAAATCCCGCATCGCATGGGCAAAGCGGTTTCGGCTTTTGGCAATCAGCCGCAATTGCCGCTTATTTTTACCGGAACACTCGTTTTCAATTGGACGCGGCGCATCAGAGGCATTCCTGTTCTGAGAATTGACGACGGCGCGTTGGTTGACAATCAACCGATGGATTTAGCCAGACTGAACCGTTGGCTTTCGGCAAACATCACGGTCGAAAACCGCCCGAAATGGGTTTTCGTCAAACTTTATTGTCACTGATTTTTCGACCTTGACCAGTCAGCTTGCATCGGCGAGAAAGCCGCGCGGTTTTTCTCGGAAGTGATCGAACACGGCGAGCGAACCGGCGATTACACCGTGCATTTCGCCTCGGCGCGTGAAGCGTTCAATTTGGTCGCGGCGGCGATTGACGGCAGGGAAGGAACGCCGAATGAATTTAGAAATTACCGGTTGCAGGCGATCATGAACGAAACTAAAATTGAAATAAAATCTCAAGATAAATTGCTGGTTGCCGGTTGAAACGGTAGAAACGATGGCAAATCCGCTCGACACAATTAAAAAAATAAAAGGACGCAGCTTGCAGGAAATCCGCACGCGCGGCGGTCAAGCCATTTCCGCACGCACCGAGCAAATCGGTTTCGGCAACAAACTGCCAACAGAGGCTGAACTGCCGCAACTTGTGGACGCGGCGGCGTTCGGCGCGGAAGAAATCACGGCGGAAAACTTATACGAAAAATTTTACGAAGACGCTCAGTTTAACTTTTTTTCGGCTTTCCGGCAAAAAGAACAAATTCTCGAAATATTTAAAGATCAATTCGGCGAAAGCGCAAACGCATTAATCGAACGAGCCGAAAAAATTACCGGCGGCAAATTCGATTTGCTCGGCTACGAGGATTTGAATTTCGGCGCGAAAGTTGATTGGCATTACGAACCACTAGCCGACAAACATATTCCGCTCAAACATTGGAAACAGTTCGACGAGCTTTCAACCGAAGAAACCGGCGACAGAAAAATCGTCTGGGAACTCAATCGCCACCAGCATTTTTTCACGCTCGGCGCGGCGTTCTGGCTGACCGGCGACGAACGCTACGCGGAAACTTTTACCAGCCATCTCGACTGCTGGATGCGGGAAAATCCGCCCGGAATCGGCATCAACTGGGCGAGCAGTCTGGAAGTCGCCTTCCGCGCGATGTCCTGGATTTGGGCGTTTAATTTTTTTGCAGACTCGAAACATTTCACGCCCGAACTTTTTCAAAAAGCCTTGAGATTCATCTATCAGCACGGGAGACATCTGATGAAATATCTCTCGACCTATTACAGTCCGAACACGCATCTGACGGGCGAAGCGCTCGGACTTTATTATCTTGGAACGCAGTTTCAATTTTTAAAATAGGCGAAAAACTGGCGCGAAACGGGCGCGAAACTTCTCTTTGAAGAACTCGACCGCCAAATCCTGCCGGACGGAGTTTACTTTGAACAATCAACCTGGTATCAGCGTTACACAGCGGATTTTTACACGCATTTTCGCATCTTGAAAACTTTGGGCGGCGAAGAAACAGATAAAGATTTGCAAGTAAAGCTCGACGCGAAACTTCAATCGCTCGTTGATTTTCTGATGTATGCGACGCGTCCCGACGGCGCGACTCCGATAATCGGCGACGATGACGGCGGAAGATGTCTGCCGCTCGGAACGCGAAAATCCGACGACTTCCGCCATGTGCTTTCGACGAACGCGGTTTTGTTCGAGCGCGGCGATTACAAATTTGCCGCCGGTGAATTTGCCGAAGAAACGCTCTGGCTTTTGGGCGGCGCGGGCGCGCAGAGTTTTGAATGTCTGCGGGCACGAACTCCGGTTGAAAATTCCGCCGCGTTTGAAAACGGCGGCTATTTCATAATGCGCGACGGCTGAACGGAGACCGACAATTTTCTGCTCGTTGACTGCGGCGCGCTCGGCGCGTTAAGCGGCGGACACGGACACGCCGATGCGTTGGCGATTGATGTCGCCGTCGGCGGACGCGCGATTTTGGTTGACGCTGGAACTTACACTTATCACGAATCCAAAGCGTTGCGCGATTCTTTTCGCTCAACCGAAGCGCACAATACTTTGACGATTGACGACGAATCGCAATCGGAAACGAGCGGCAAATTCAATTGGAAAACAAAAGCGAAAGCCGATTTGAAACAATGGATTTCGCAGCCGCGTTTCGATTTTTTTGAAGGCTCGCACGACGGTTACGAGCGACTTTCGATGCCCGCGATGCACACGCGCGGCATCTTGTTTTTGAAAAACGATTATTGGGTAATGCGCGATTTCGTCAAAACTGCCGGCAAACACGATTACCGATTGAATTTTCATTTTAGCAGCGACGTCAACCCGCAAATCGAAACGGCGGAAAACGGAAATTCATACGTCGGCGAAACGTCAGATACGGAAAGCGGTGTGCGGCTGTTAACCTTCGGCGACAACGGCGACTGGCGGAAAAAAGAAGGTTCGGTTTCTAATTGTTACGGCAGAAAAAACGACTCGCCGTTTCTGCAATTCGCCTCAAGCGGAATCGGCGCGCAAGAGTTCTTTACTTTTCTGCTGCCGACTGAAATAGGTGAAAACGCTCCGCAAGTCTGCGAAACTGAAATTAGCGGCGGTCGCGCCTTTGTCGTCAATTTTCGAGGTTGTCAGGATTTGCTTGTTTTCACCGACGGCGTACAAATCGCCCGCACGGAGATTTTCAACACGAACTTTCGCTTTCTGTGGGCGCGGCGCGGCGGAGGCGAAACTCTGCCGAAAGAACTTGTGATGATCGGCGGCACTCATTTTACTTTGGACGGCAGGGAAATTATTAATTTCTCGCACGAATTAGAGTTTGCGACGGCGTGGCTTTTCGGAAATAAATTAAACGTGCAAACATCGAAAAGCGTCTTCAGCGTTTTGCTTTCGCAATGAAATTCGACGATTTATATTGTAAAGAATCAGAACTCAATTCGTTTTTCATATTTCAATTCTCCGACATTTGCTATAATCGAAAACACCAATTTACTAAAAGGAGAATTTTAATTATGCAAGACGTGCAAAACATTCCGAACCCGGATGTGAATTCGCCCGACGCGGGCGATGATTTCGGCAGCCATCCGCGCAATCAGGACATCGAAAGACCGGACGAAGATATTCCCGTGCCGCCCAACGGAAATCGCAACGTCCCGATTGAAGAACCGCCGACCACGCAGGACAAGCCGCCGATTGAGGAAGACGATACCGAGCCGAAACGCATCGTTTGAAAAACGCGGAAAAGCAGAAAATTAGAATAGACGCAAAAAGGCGCAAAAAGAAATTATTGTTAAATTTTCTTTTTGCGCTTTTTGCGCCTATCGTTTTTTTTACATTTTAACTTTTCAGC
>Ga0136611_10000543_pt1 | contig 25027 bp, 30 predicted proteins | sample AntDrymUQ2232306_2_FD_106645 | JGI IMG/M metagenome (GOLD analysis project Ga0136611, IMG submission 106645) | Polar desert sand microbial communities from Dry Valleys, Antarctica - metaG UQ223 (23.06) | ecosystem: Environmental > Terrestrial > Soil > Desert | place: Antarctica: Dry Valley...
ATTCATTAAGGAGCAGCGAGCTGACCTCGCCAAGCAACATCTCTGGGTCTTGTGGACTGATTATTTTAAGCCGGAGCATTTGGAGAAGTATCCGAATCTTCATGATCTTTTCTGGAAAGCAACCAAACAGGCTGGTGTTTGTAAGAAATCAGTGAATACGGCTGAAGCCGAAAAGCTATTAGCCCAAATTGCCGAAATCGATGGCATATTTAAGGAAACGAAGCAGGCCTAATGTTCTTTCTTCGCCGGATTAGCGGGCAGAGTATGATGCCGGTACTTCGGCCTGGTATGATTGTCGTGGCTCGAGTGCAACGGCAAGGCTATGAATCCGGCGACATCGTGGTGTTTATGCACGATGGCATTGAAAAAATCAAACGGATTGACGGAGTACGTGGGTCTCCTGGAGCGGAAGAGATGTTCGTCAAAGGAGACAATCTGCCGTCCAGTACCGACAGCCATTCATTCGGCTGGCTCCCAGCGCAATTAATAAGAGGAAAAATTATATGGACGGTTCCAAGATCGACGATTTTACTCCGCGTATTGCATTAGGAGTGGCGGCGCATCCCGATGATCTCGATTTTGGTATGTCCGGAACGGTAGCCAAATGGGCTGCTTCTGGCTGTGATGTCTATTATCTGATTCTAACTAATGGCAATAAGGGTAGCTCTAACCCAAATGCCGTGCCGTCTGAACTTACCGAACTGCGCCGGGAGGAGCAGCGGGCTGCCGCTAAACTACTGGGTGTGAAAGAAGTGTTTTTTTGTGATTACGAGGATGGTTTATTAGAAGTGTCATCTGATGTCAAACGTGATATCATCCGAGCAATCCGACGACTGCAACCGGAAGTTGTCCTGACTATGGATCCGACTGTCCTGTACGCCGCTGACCGTGGTTTAATTAACCATCCGGATCACCGCGCAGCCGGCCAGGCAACTTTAGACGCAGTATTTCCATTGGCCCGCGACCACCTCAGCTATCCCGAAATAGCTATCGTTGAAGGGCTCGTGCCCCATAAGGTTAAAACAGTATTACTCTTCAATCTTATTCAGCGTAATTATTATGTAGATATTACCAGTTACTTGGATAAGAAGATCGCTGCATTAGCTGCCCATGCCAGCCAAATGCCAGATATGGACAAAGTGTCAGCAAAAGTCACTGACATTGCCTCAAGTGCTGGACGACTGGCAGGCGTCACATATGCCGAAGCTTATATCCGCATTGATATTGGCGATTAATCATCGCTACGACACTATTGGCATACTTATCCTACTTAAATTACTTAATTGAATGCGAAATAATTCGCTGTGCGAATATGTCGTGGCAGGTATTCTATAGGTATCCTCATGGGAGCAGAAGCAGCAAATAAACGCACTGACTCAATGCAGGATGATAGTAATCAAGGGAATCAGAGAGAAGGGAGTACAGTGTGATGGTCGATAAAAATCAGACAAAAACGCTAGTACGCCAACGGGAATACAGTTTGAAATCCAGGCTTGGCAAATATTGTGCCAGCAAAATGGAGGCGAAAATTGCCCGTACTTTTACTGATGACATGGATTATCATCATGGTGCCACATCGGCTTTCCGACGTACGATGAGACCTGGACTCCGCGATGACGAAGTCAATTGCGCTTTCAGTTTCATGCTGGTCGGATTATAAATTTAATAGTTATTTAACAAGGAGTCCATATGAATTTAATCGTATTTATTATTTTCGGCGCAATCGTCGGATGGATCGCATCAATGATCATGGGACGGAACGCTCAACAGGGCGCAATCGGTAACATCGTAGTTGGTATCCTTGGCGCTTTCCTCGGCGGATTCATCATGAATGCCCTTGGCGGTGCTGGAGTTACCGGATTTGATATCCGCAGCTTCTTAGTTGCCCTCGTCGGTGCAGTCGTACTGTTGTTCCTGTACAACATGGTGCGCCGTGGCTCTCACCACACAGCCTAGTAGATAAGTAGGCATAAAAAAAGCCCCGTAAAAGGGGCTTTTTTTTATGCGAGTGAAGAGGCGCCTTAACAGATGTCTCTAAAGATGTCTCTAAAGATGTTGGGCGATGTGGTTCACACGAGCTGCAAGTTCACGTGGAGACGTGTTGGCCTTCAGGATGTAGCGATGAGCGCCAAGCCTGCGGGCTTCTTCAACTTGTTCGTCTTCGTTCAAGTTGCTGAGGATGATAATGGTAGTTTTGGGGAATTTCTTGGCGCTAAAGTTTCGCAGGAACTCCAAACCGTCCATTTTAGGCATCAACATGTCGAGCAAAATCAGGTCTGGTGTGATTTCACTTAGTTTCTCGAGACCTTCGGCCCCGTTGAAAGCAGTTGTTACGTCATGGCCGTCTTTCTCAAGGATCAGCTTGTAAGCTTCATTCAGTGTTTCATTGTCTTCGACTATTAATACTTTTGACATACCTACCTCGGTTACTAACACCCATTGTATGCTAAACAAGCAAAATTACAAAACAAGCAATTCCTAAATTACTTAGCAGTAGTGGTCTTGCCGGTTGGACCTACGACTCCGTCTGCAGGAGATTCGCCACCGAGGACATCAGCAACAATTTTTACGAGACCCTGGGGAGCTGTCCACGCCTTGATGACACATTGGTCGGCACCGAGCCGGAAAGCTTCGTGTATTTCCGAGGCATGTTCCAAATTGGTGAAAATCAGAACTTTGACATCTTTGTGTTTCCGAACGACATCATATTCTTGAAGGAATTCTACGCCCGACTTTACGGGCATGAGTAGATCGAGAAGAATTAAGTCTGGTGCGAACTTCTCGACCTTTTGGAGGGCCTCGTCGCCATTGAATGCGGTTTCAACTTCATACTTTTCTTTTGTGAGAATCATGCGGTATGCCGCGTTCAGGTCGTGATCATCTTCAACAATAAATATTCTAGCCACTTTTGTCTCCATTTCTTATTCAACATTGTGACTGACATCCCCCCTCTGGGCTGTGGAATATGTCACAAGCTTTTTAGCGTAAGTAGTATACGCATGTAATATAACAATTTTGTGAAGTATGTTACAGCCGGATTGCAGTTAAAAAGAATATTATGTATACTATTAGTAAGGACTCCAAAAAGATGACACAAGATACATTACAAATAGACAAAACTATGTCAGTAGATTATGAGGACTAAAATTTTATGCCAGATTTCCTTAAGCGTATACATATCTCTAGACAGCTAATTGCTGTAATTACAGTTATCGGTATTGGTGTAATCGGAAGTTATGTCATGGGCTTTTCCAACGCACAAACTCCCCAGCAGCCACCATTGGTGCTCGAAGAAACTTCGGCTGTACTTAGACCCTACAGTTTAGGGACCGCTCCTTACCAATATATTGCTTTTAACGGATCAATAGACCAGACCCGCCAGCAAACAGGTATTAAGAATTATTTCGCAGCTTTCATTGTCAGCAGTGACCAATGCGTTCCTTCGTGGGGAGGAAAGGCAGCTGGAAATCTATCCGGCGCGCGCGCACTGGAGCTGAAGCAGGACTTCGACAAACTCAAGGCTGCCGGTGGCGAAGTGGTTATCTCGTTTGGAGGCTCTAATGGCAGCGATATTGCAAGCACCTGTTCCAGCCCTGAGGAGCTGGCCGCGGCTTACAAATCGGTGATAGACATGTATGGGGTCAGAAATCTGGATTTTGACATAGAAGGACCAACTTTGATGGATACTGCTGGAAATGCCCGGCGAGTAGAAGCAGTAGCGGCGCTCCAGAAGCAAATGCCTGATTTGAAGATCTGGTTGACGCTGCCTGTCCACGGCGATGGTCTCACCAAAGAAGGCATAGCGGTCGTCCAGGAGATGGAAAACCGGAACATCGCACTCAGCGGCATCAATATAATGGCAATGAACTATAATATCGACAGCAAAGACATGGGCCGTCAGGCTGTCAGGGCGACTGCAGCTACCTACGACCAGCTTAAGCAATTGTTTCCAAGCAACAAAGATGAAGAATTATGGAAGTCAATCGGAATCACGGTGATGATAGGACGTAATGACACGACTCCCGAAACGTTGAGTCTCGAAGATGCGCGGCTCGTACGGGCATTCGCGGTAGAAAAAGGCATAGGGCTCTTGAGCCAGTGGAATTCCGGCAGGGACGTTGCCTGCGCGCCTGGCAGCAATGCTCCTCAGCCAAGTATCGATTGTAGTGGCGTCGCCCAAACACCGTACGAATATTTGAAAATATTAACTATACCCCGCAAACCTTGAACGAATATTAAGTACTAGCATTATATATAAAAACATGCTATAATAATTTCAATTAGTTTGAGGTTAGGTTTGTGGAAGCTCTAAAATTTCAATTCAAAGATTCATATATCAAAATTTTATTATATATCGTTGGTATCGCAGCGTTATTCTATGTCGCTACAAGCCGTACGGTTGTAGATGCAATCCTCAATTTCTGTTTTGCTGGTATGGTTCCGGGCACTGATATCATTATTGATCCGCAGACGATGTTAATGGGCCAAACGGTTATAGTCGGTCTATCCATCGTAACAGTCCTCATAGTGTATTTGTATCGTAAAATCAGCTACCGCCGTATCGTGGCTGCTGGCATGGCTGTTATTCCGGTTGAGCCAAAAGGTCGTAAGACCAAAAAATCAGCTGTCAAACAAGATTATACTCTGGTGTATGAGCGTCCTGGTAATTCCATATCCAAAGCTAGGCCGCAACAAAAAGCGCCGGTTGTTCGAGCTCAAAAGAACTCCAAATCTCTGCCGTTGCTATCCCTGCGCAGCTTTCTTCAAAACATAGCAGGCTTCGGTACTTCGTTAGTTTACGGCCTTCGAACTACAGTTCGAAAAGCTGCATACCTGCTACAGGAAGCTGTAATCAAAGTAATCGTCATATCATGGAACATGATTGATTCGATTCGTGCCGGCAGTAGTGCTGGCTGGACCTGGATTCGTCCATATGCCGAGCGGTTCGACACATGGCTTGAAGTGCACTACCGAATGACGTCAAAAGTTGTCAGTGCGTTCCTGATGCGTTATGAAAGTGTCCAAGTGATAGTTATGATGATCCGCCAGGGACGTCAAGTCTTCCGCCAACTATTCAAATAATCGCTCGCAGGATGGTTGTAGTCATTTAGAGATTTGACAAGTATGAATCAACTGCCAAAGTTACGCAGAACGCCGTAATAACGAGCAGTGATATGCCAAACATTTTCTTTGCCCAAGTAGTAGGTTCGTCCGAAGTCAGGCCCTTCAGGCCGATTGCAAACCAGCCAATACCGACGACTATCATCGGAATTACATAAGTAATGCCTGCGTACCCAAAAATGACCAGACCAGTACAGGCGATTGTAAAAGCAGCTATGTAGGCCAGTATCCGGTACTGAGTTGTAGCGAATCCCTTGATGACAGGCAATACCGGGATACCGGCGGCCTTATAATCGGCTGACCTATAAATGGCGATTGCGTAAAAATGTGGCATTTGCCAGCAGACAAGAATAATGAAAAGTAAAGCTGCCGCCAGGTCGAGCTGGTTTGAGACTGCCGTGTAGCCTATGACTGGCGGCAGCGCGCCCGAGATACTCCCGACAAGCGTTCCGTAAGTCGACTTACGTTTGGCATAACCGTACAGAACCACATACGCTATAAATCCAAACAGTGCCAGGAGTGTCGTTAGAAGATTTGTCCATACAAAAAGTGCGAGTGTCCCTATTATCAACAGAATAGAGGCAAATATAAGGGCCTGTCTGGCCGATACCGTGCCATCGACCAAAGCGCGGTGCTTTGTGCGCTGCATTTTACTATCTATCTCGCGGTCAGTGTAGTTGTTAGTGATACACCCAGAAGCTACTACCAAGGACAATCCTATAAGCATGGCAAAACCAATAGTAAAATCAATTTTCCCATGGGACGCCAAAAAGAAGCCGGCCGCCGCGGTTAGCGCGTTACCGCGGACGATTCCAGGTTTTGTGAGGCTGTAGAAATCTGCTAGCTGGCTTATCGGGTAATTCTTTCTTCCTGCTGTATGTGTGTATCTGTTTCGGCAGGATTCATATGATAATCAAGGTTCTGCATGATCCACAGCGAACCGAAGGCCACTATACAGACTACAGTCACCATGAATATAAACGCCAATAAATTCCAGGACGTCCGAGTCGCTTTATCTAAATGTAAAAAGAAGAATAGCTGGACAAACAGCTGGACGATAGCCAACGCCAGAATGGTATACATCAGGCCGGCGCCGCTGATTGCATTTGTCGTGACAAGTAAGTATGCCTGAACGGTTAGAGCTATCGAGAGAGAAAAACCGATGATATATGATCTCAGGCTGCCATGATGCTGCGGGCCGGGCGTATCATTGATAGGCTTGCTCATTATGCTGCCCCCATCAGGTACACGATTGTAAAAATAAAGATCCAGACGATATCAAGTAAATGCCAGAAGAGGCTCAGCAGTACGAAACGTTTGAGTAATCCGTCACTCAACCCATCTTTGACGGTTTTGAATACCAGCACCCCGATCCATAACAAGCCTACAGATATGTGCAGCCCGTGAGTTCCGACCAGGGTAAAGAACGCCGACAGGAATCCGCTGCGCTGCCAGTTATTACCTTCTTGGACCAGCATACTAAATTCACTTATCTCCATACCAAGGAATGTCAGTCCCAGGAACGCAGTTACGACCATCCAGAATATGAGTTGTGCCTTGTCGCGCTTCTGGGCAGCTAACATGGCGAGTCCGCAGGTGAAGCTGCTCGTGAGGAGGATCAACGTCTCTGTCAGCACGAATGGCAGGCTGAAGAGTTCACGGCTGCCAGAGCCACCGTTCGTGTTGCCCTGTAGAACCGCATAAGTTGCGAATAAGGTTGCGAAAAGTACGAGGTCCGTCATCAGGTAAATCCAAAACCCAAGGACAGTTTTGTCGGACGTAACGTCTGGGAGGGGGGTGAGATTTAATGATTTCATATGGTCAGTCTCCCGGCTCGGTAAGCGGCTTCTGTTCGGGCAATCTCTGCGGCGGAGATCGTATATTCAGTGTTGTCATCGGATGCCCGAATGATGACAGTAACTACGATGCCGATAATGCCAAGAATCGCCAGCCACCAGATGTGCCATATCAATCCGAATCCAGCCAGAAACGCGAATATGGCAATGATGACGCCCAGGCCACTATTCCGGGGCAGTTCGATATCTTCGTATGATTCATCGACCACAGCCAATTTTGCCTGTTTCATCACCCAGAATGCATCACGGTCAGTGACTTGGGGGATTTTGGCGAAGTTATAAGCTGGGGCAGGCGACGCTGTCGCCCATTCCAGTGTTCGACCATTCCATGGGTCGCCAGACGTATCGAGGCGGCTGTTCTTTTGCCACAAGCTGACAACCAATTGTAGCAATTGCATGGCAATACCGAGACAAATAACTGCTACTCCGACGCCTGCAACGATGAATAGTCCTTGCCAGCCAAGTGATGCATCGTAGTGGTCAAGCCGCCTGGTAGCGCCCATGATACCAAGCGCGTAGAGAGGTAAGAAGGCCAACAGGAAACCGACGAGCCAAAGCCAGAAGGCATACTTGCCAAGCCGTTCATTGAGCCTGAAACCTGTTACTTTGGGGAACCAGTAGGTGAAGCCAGCGAAATAACCGAACAGGACGCCGCCAATAATCATGTTATGGAAATGAGCGACAAGAAACAAGCTGTTGTGCACCTGGAAGTCGATAGCCGGGACTGACATCATAACTCCGGTCATACCGCCTATAGTGAAAGTCGTTACAAAGCCCAAAAACCACATCATCGGGGTTGTAAACCTGACGCGGCCACGGTACATTGTGAACAGCCAGTTGAATACTTTGACTCCAGTCGGAATCGCAATTACCATCGTCATAATACCGAAGAAGGCATTGACGTTCGCGCCGGCGCCCATAGTAAAGAAGTGGTGCAGCCAGACAACGAACGATAGAAAGGTAATCGCGCCAATCGCCACCACCATGGACTTGTATCCAAAGAGCCGTTTGCCGGAGAATGTCGCGACAATTTCAGAGAATATGCCGAAGGCCGGCAATATTAGGATATAGACTTCGGGATGTCCCCAGGCCCAAATGAGGTTAACGTACATCATTGGATTGCCGCCAAAATCGGAGGTAAAGAAGTGCATGCCCATGAGGCGGTCGAGGCTCAGCATTCCAAGCGTAGCGGTGAGAATTGGGAACGCGAATGCGACCAGGATCATGCTGCCGAGCACGCTCCAGACGAAGATAGGCATTTTCATAAGTGTCATTCCAGGGGCTCGCATGCGCAGGATAGTCACAAGGAAGTTTATGCCCGACAATAGGCTGCCTATACCAGCTATCTGCAAACTCCATATCCAATAGTCAACTCCTACGCCAGGGCTGTATTTTAATCCTGATAACGGAGGGTATGCCAGCCAGCCAGTGGCAGCGAATTCACCGACGACGAGCGATAAATTGATAAGGCAGAATCCAGCCACGTACAACCAGAAACTCACAGAATTTAGAAATGGAAAGGCGACGTCGCGGGCTCCGATCTGAAGCGGTAGTATTAGGTTTATAAGTCCGAACATGAAGCCCATCGCCACGAAAAAGATCATGATTGTGCCATGCGCCGAAAAGACTTGCTGGAAGGTGTCCGTCGATACAATGCCAGTTGAATCGCCGACTGACAAGGCTTGTTGGAGGCGCATCATAGCCGCGTCCGCCACACCACGCAGTAGCATGCTGGTTGCAACCAGTATGTACATGATACCGATCCGTTTTGGATCAAGCGAGGTCAGCCATTCTTTCCATAACCAGGTCCACTTTTTGAAATAGGTCAGCAGAGCGATAACTACCAGTCCGACAAGTATGCCTCCTACGATACCGCCCATAGTCACGGGGTCGTGGACAAGAGCTTCGAAGTTCAATCGGCCTAACATACGTGTCTTTTCCGGCTTTTGGCCATACAATTATGAGCCATGGAATTATCGGTCATGACTAGCCCCAGTGCTATGAACGGTATTTTTTGTCCCGGGACTCTTTTGGTGCGACATGTATTTAGCTATAACTTTATGATACAGGTTACGCTCATAGGTGGCAAAAACAGGTTGTTCTGATGCTTTACTCGGTTCGGCAAGTTTGAGATACGTGCTCCAATCTAAGTCATTGCTTGACGTTTTGGTGGTACGCACCCACATGTCGAAGTTGGCGTTGGTGGATGCCTTGGTCATAAAATTCATGTCCGAAAAGCCTTCACCACTTAGATTGGCAGATGAACCATAGAATGAACCCGGCTTGTCGGCTATCAGGTGTAATTTCGTTGACATGCCGGCCATAGCATAGACTTGGCCACCGAGCCGCGGAATCCAGAAAGAATTCATCGGCGCGTCAGCAGTGATCTCAAAATTAATCGGCCGGCCGGCGGGGATTTCTAAGTGGTTTACGCTGGCAATTTGTTGCTCGGGATATATGAAGAGCCACTTCCACTGCAGGGCGACAACCTGGACCTTGAGAGGTTCAACCGAAGAGTCAAGCGGCTTGAACGGGTCGAGCTGATGGCTGCTGGTCCAGGCTATAACGGCAAGGACGGCGATAATAGCACACGGAAATCCCCACCAGATAGTTTCAAGCTTCCTATTGTGATCCCATTCGGGCTGATAGTCGGCTTTTTTATTAGTCGCCCGGTACTTCCAGGCTATGAAGAATGTTAGCCCAAAAACCGGAACAACTATCAGTAGCATCAGCAACGTCGTAACAACGAGCAGGTCGCGTTGCTGCCTGGCTATTATTCCGGCAGGATCTAGTACTGCAGCCGGATGTTCTTTGAAAAACCATACACCTACTAGAAGCAGTCCAATGCTTATAATTATGGCCAACAGAAACTTCAGTCGAGTACGCATATATATACTCAAATAATACCATAAGCAGGTCGGGTTGTGCGCCCTGGGACGTTATCGGTTTGTATTGACTAAAAAATAATATTTAGAATGCGACGTGTAAATTGACGCCAAGTAATAATAACGGCCACAACAGGATAGCCAGGATTGCCGAGAAAAGATTCGCGAGCGACCCAAGATCTATCAAGTAGCCTCTGTTGCTGGCAAGAATAATCCCAATGATGATGTAAATAATTGCAAATGTTGAATTCCGGCGCATGGCATACCTCTTTTTTATTGCTGATAACTTACATAATAGCATCTATGCCAAGGCCAACACCCTTAACGGTTACGCCAGCGGTCTTTGGTTCTATGTTCAGATTTCCGACCATGGTGCCTGTGCTGGTTTTCCGCCCTGACGCCAGAGGTATGCGAGCTTACTATTGATTCATATAATCCTTTGTCAATCCACGTTTGCAGTTTTGCCAGCGACTGCATTTCGTAACGCTCTTTCTTGGGCAATTCGGCTACTGACATCGCACCGTCGGCATGTTTCCGTGCTTTGTCTTCAATTTTGTCCTGCCTGATTGGGGGGATCTTCTGGAAATATTTGGCCTGTAATCCACGGCGTTCAGTTTCGAGTTGCTGGTAGGCCCAGGCTGCGAATAATTTGATGAAAAGATTCTGATGGTCGGCACTTCGTTCCAGTATCGGCGTCGCACCAGTTTCGATACGGCGGCCTCGAAACTTTAGCATGACGCGAGCAGCTAGTGTACCGAGATAATTGTCATAGTACGGTTTGCCATATTCTACCTTGAACAGACCTGGCGCCAATTCATCGAGCCAGGCCGGATCAATTGCGGTAATGTCATTTACCAGATGCAAAGTTTCGAGTCCAGAACCAGTCGATATTTCAAGGTCGAACGGGGTGCCGACAAAGAGTCCGGGTCGGCGGACGACAGTCGTACTGGATAATTCGCGGCGTTTGCCCGAGGCGATATGTACTGCTTCTCTGTTGTCGTCGAGTATCCATATCTGGTGTACGAGGCCGGCAATAATACACTTTAGCAATGGTTCTTCTTCCTCGGCAGATATGGGTTGGGGCTCGGTTTCAACCAGTCCGAGGTCACGGCAGAGCCGAACGCAAACTTCCTGGGCCTTATCGATATTCTTGGCGATAATGCCAAGTTCTTCATATTCTTCTTCCGGGATCGATGGCAGTGACCGCAAGACGTCATATTGGGCTAAAAGGTCTGAGTTAGTCTGCTGTGTAAATCGTTTCCAGCCGCTGTGGCGCGGTCCGCCTTTGACAATGCCGCCGACTTCCTGGATAGAAATGATCGCCGCTAGTTTGGACTGGACAGATTGCGAATATCTTTCGGATTCGACCAACATTCGACCATATGTCGATTCGACGGGGAAACGTTCCATTTTGTGCCCAAGTGTTGTAACTGAGCCGTTCTGCATAGCCCCGAGCAAAGCCAAGGTCCGCTTAGCTTGTTTGATCGTATTTTTGCTAGGCGCGTGGAAGAATTCCAGCTCCTCAATATCTATATCGACATTTGCCAGTCGCAGTACGAGCCGGTCGATATGCTTACGCATTATTTCCGGAACACCATAGGATGGCCGCTCATCGATCGGCGAGCAGGGAAGCCGGTTGAATCGTGCGAGTACGTATAGACCCTCCTTGGTGCGGCCAGCCCGCCCGGCCCGCTGCAGGCAGTCGGCCCGGGAAATTTCTGCCATAAATAACCCCTCGACTCCGCTGCGTACTTCGGCCCGTCGTTCCAGTCCAGAATCTATAACAACATCGATGTCGTCGATCGTGACGCTGGTCTGCGCGATATTAGTTGATAATACCAATTTGCCATTCGGGTAGTGCGCGAAAGCCTTTTGCTGGTCTTCGAGCTCAAGTTGGCTGTGCAGCGGAATGATCGGCCGCTTGCCACTGGTCCTGGAAAACGTTTCAGTAATTTGTTCAATCTCGGCTTTGCCCGGCAGAAAAACTAATATATTGGTACCCTGTTGTTCGACCTGCTGTGAAATTTCCGCAACTAAGTCTCCGGAATAGCGGTGCTCAACAGGAAAGCTGCGGCCGGTTACTGCGAGCGGTGTCGGCGCGTCAAAATATTGCGCGAGGCTCGTAGCTTCTATGGTCGCGCTCATGAGGACGATTTTGAACTGCGGCTCCTCTTGGCATCGTTTTTTGGCCCAAGCGATAAGAACTTCCATATTCTCATTCCACTCATGGATTTCATCGAGTATCAGGATCTGACGCTCATGAGTACCACTGCCGGTGAGCTCGCGGACGAGCTGCAGGCCGTCGGTACAGTAGAGGATAATATTTTCCGGGCCATCATCTTGTTCGTGGGCGGTGCGGTAGCCGACTTTGTCGCCGCAGTCCGCTTGGGTGCGCCACGAATATTCCTGTCGAACCCGGTTGCAGAGGTTGCGGGCTGCTAGTATCCGGGGCTGGGTCACGATTATCTTTTGGTAGCCGTGTTCTGCTAGGAACTGTGGCACCTGCGTACTCTTGCCAGCGCCTGTTTCGGCGGTAATGATAGTTACCTGGTTTTTATCGACTGACTCGAGAATTTCTGACTTGCGGGTGTTGATAGGAAGTGAATATATTGAGTTTAACGTGCTGTCTTGCATGTTAACCATTGTAATCCAGAACCGGGCGACATGCCTCATAGACATGTAAGTTGTCAGAACCCGCATACTAGTCTACAATCATGAACAATATGGGTTTTTTCAATTTTTCCCCGAAACTTGTCATTGTTGAGGATAATCCAGCCTTGTCTGAAATATACAAAATCCGCATGGAGATTTTGGGTTATAAATGTTTTGTGGCTCTGGACGGTAAAGTCGCCCTCGAAATCATCGAACGGGAAAAGCCAAACTTAGTCCTGCTCGACCTGATGGTTCCGATAATCGCTGGCGATCAGATTTTGGAAACAATGCGTAGTAGTGAATGGGGCAAAAATATCAAAGTCCTGATCATTTCAAATCTCAATGAAGCCGACGCCCCAGCCGGCTTACGCGATAAGGGCATTGAGGGATACGTCGTCAAAGCCAACTTGAAAGACGACGATCTTGACAAGCTTGTGAATGTCATCCTCAAGCCCTCCTGAAAACTAGGTCAACTGTTGTGCCGATATGGTCCGTTATATATAGCAATTATTGCTATAATGCCTAGAATAAATAGGAGCAACGGTATGCAGCAGATCACGCCATTTATCTGGTTCAATGGTAAGGCCGAAGAGGCGATGAACTATTACATTGCTACTTTTCCCAATTCAAAGATCCAGCATATCGAGAGGTATGCCGGCGACCAGGGGATTCCAGGCGAGAAGGAGCTGATCGGCCGCGTATTGACCGGAGTTTTCGAACTGAACGGCCAGACGTTTATGTGTCTGGACGGCGGCAATGAATTTAGCCTGACGGGAGCTATCTCATTTTTAATTGAATTTGATACGCAGGTAGAACTGGACTCAGTATGGAATAGGCTAGTGGATGGCGGTACGCCACAGCAATGTGGCTGGGTAACAGATAAGTTTGGGGTCACATGGCAAATCACACCTACTGCACTCGGGCAGATGATGAGTGACCCGAACGCCACGCCGGAACAGAAAACCGCATTAATGCAGGCGATGATGCCGATGGTCAAACTGGATATTGCCGCACTTAAAGCAGCCTTCATTAATTCTAAATAACAGGATCTACAATGGCTGGTTTGTGAGAAATACTACATTGTAAATCTGCTAGCCATCTATCAATTGATTGAAATTGGGGCTATAGTGCAAATTAGATGAAGTCGAGAAGCTCTAACTTCTATCCGCCAGAGGGTCATGATTGGATACCTACAGTCGACATTCGACGCGCCATAGAACATAACGACGCTCTAGCAGTAGAAAAGTACACACATGATGTGGGAGCCTTTCGAAAGAGGCTATTCGATATTCTTGTATCAAATAATGCAATCGGCGTTGAGGGCTTTGGGTGGGCGATGTACGTAACCACAGAGGCAGAAAGTGATGCGACTGCTACCGCTAAGGAAGTCGTCATTACCAGCAGACCCCGGGCAGACGAAGGAATTGGAGGACATATCGTCCCATTAATTCGCATTATTACCAATGAGCCTATTGTTAACGATGGTCATGACTTCTATCTGACAGAAGATATTACGGTCGAGCCAAATGGTAACGCTCAATATCTAACGAGCGGCATCCGTATGGCCGGTGATGAAAATAGAAAATTATTTGCAGAAAATATGGAAACTTCGTTAGCCCCCTTGTTCCTAATTGTTGATGGCAAACTGGCGTTGAGCGATAACCTCCGTCCAGTAACGCCCGTCATAAATGTAGCATCCTCCTTAAATAGTCGGAATTTCGTACGGCCTTTCGGTAGCCAAGATGTTATATCGGACAAGATATACGCCCTTGATAAAGCCAACGGTATTCTCAGCAGTGTCATTGATGTCACGCCTATCGGACAACTCAAAATCGAATAAGGTCATGCCGAAATCAGAATATCGCCGTCCACTCAAGCCCAGTAGCACTAGGGATAGTTGAGAGTTGATTTCTAGGAATTGTTCAGAGTAAAGTTCTAGTATAGACTTGAGCCATGAATAAGAAACAGCTTCTTTTATTTGCACTGGCCCTGTGTATAACGGGTATAGTAATTACGCAACAAAAATTCACAAATATCCAACACTCCGAAATTACGACCGTAGCCGAGAACCTCGATACGCCTTGGTCGATAGCCACGCTACCCGACGGGAGGATGATCTTTACTGAGCGTGCCGGTACCATAAGTATCTTGGGGGCAAATGGATCAAAAATACCAGTTGCGGACGTAGTAGAGAAGGGAGAAGGCGGGCTGCTCGGTTTGGCCATACACCCCGATTTTATAACTAACAAGTGGGTGTATATTTACAAGTCAAATGGACAAAATAATGTTGTCGAACGTTACAGGTTAGCCGATAATGCACTCCAAGATAAACAAGTGATTGTGGCAGATATTCCAGCGGCGAATGTCCATAATGGCGGGGAAGTAGAATTTGGACCCGACAGCAAACTGTACATTACGACCGGGGACGCTGCTACTGAAAGCCGAGCCCAAGATAAAAACAACTTGGCTGGTAAAATACTAAGAGTTAATGATGATGGTTCTGTGCCTTCCGACAATCCATTTGAGACAAGGATATGGAGTTACGGGCACCGAAATCCGCAGGGTTTAGCATGGGATGACCAGCAGAGACTATGGTCGACCGAACATGGTCCTTCTGGATTGCAGAGCGGATTTGATGAATTGAACTTGATTCAGAAAGGCGGGAATTATGGTTGGCCAGTTGTCCGTGGCGACGAGCGCAGGGCAGGGCTTATCTCACCTGCAGCTCAATCGGGTGCCGACGAGACATGGGCGCCGGCGGGCTTGACCTTTGCCGACGGCAACTTGTACTTCGCCGGCTTGCGTGGTAAATCGTTATACAAAGTTGCAATAAACGGCGATAAGGTAAGCCTAACGAGTTTTTTTTCCGGTGAATATGGCCGGCTCCGCGCTGTGACGGTAAGCAGCCAAAATTTGCTTGTTAGCACAAGCAACCGCGATGGGCGGGGTACGCCGAGCGAACAGGACGACCGGATTTTGCGTGTTCCTTTGAAAGTCATTGGAAATTAACCCAGAGTTGGGCATCTAGCCTGGTTAACCAGAAAATTGTAAAACATTATGTTTCATTATGACCATAAAGGATTGTGTGTGGCTCGGGTGACGACTTCAGGCATGATGTGCCGTGCTTTAGCGACAGCTTTTAGAACTGTGAGTTCCTTGACGCCTCTGTCGGTCATTATTTCTTCGATCTCTTCAATATACGGCGCAGTTACTTCTCTGCCTCGTCTTGCCATCTCGGGGCTGTGTTTGGCTGACACTAAAACAAAGTTTACAACGCCCATGTCCACGAGCGGGTAATCTGTTTCGCGCTCAACAATTTCGTCGATAATCATGGTTTGCTCATCTGCCAAACGGTTTTCCAGACGATGTGCTACTAATTCGTGTCCATCTACGGCTCTAAGGATTCTGCTCGGTACGTCAACGGTTGCGTGCAGTACATTGCGCATTACTGACCCGCCAACACGAGCCCCCAAATACATACTTTTGTGCAGCGGCCTGACGAATCCATCTTTCCCTAGCTCCATTGTGTACCTTCCTTGTTTGTTTGAGTAAAATAGTAAGTATGGCTTATATTAAGCAAGTCACAATAATATAATTCATTTACATTTTTACTGAGTTGGCTGTCAACCACGGTGATTACCTAAATAGACACGCCGGCAAGTGTATAATTCCATGTATGTTTACTAAGGCAGACAACGTGCTTGTGTGGGAGCATATCACGCAGGCACGTTCTGAAATACATACATATATCTCTTCACTGGAGGCCGCTCAGTGGAATCACGAAACGCTATGCTCGGGGTGGAGAGTTAGGGATGTTGTCAGTCATCTGATTTTGCTCTACCAGTATTCGGCCGGGGATTGGGCTAGCGGGCTGATCCGCTCTAAGCTGAGTATCAATAAGTTCATGAGTGATACTGCGGTACAGATGGGAAACAAAGATAGGGCCGATTTACTCGAGCGCTTTAGAAAAGTAATTGATATTCAGAAGGTACCAACAATCGTGCCACCGCTAAATGCTTTGGTCGACGCATTAATTCATGAGCAGGATATGCGTATAGCTCTCGGGCATCCGCGTAATATGCCGCTTGAATCGTTACAATTAATTTTTGAGCATTGGCGTCCCGGTCGATACAATTTGGGAGAACGCATAACAGCCATACATAAGCGTACGTCTGGCCTGCAATTTGTTGCGGACGATATAGGCATGCGGTATGGAGAGGGATTAGAAGTAGTCGGCAGGGCGCAAGACATACTACTTATTATTGCCGGACGAAAAGCAGTGCTCGGAAACTTAAGCGGCGAAGGAATGGACATTCTTACAAGAAGATTAGCTTGAGTATCAATGTCTAAGTCTCTTATATCACACTCGCTAAAATCCTTGAACTTCGTCGATAGAGCTAGTTTCAACCGACCAGTCATCGTTATATTTGATCATGCCCTTTACATTTTTTCCTTCTAAGATCTGTGGCAAGAACAGTCTGTCAGCCGACAAAAACCTATCATAATCAAGATCGGCAATTTTATACCACGCGATTTTCTTCATTTCATCAGTCTCCTCTGGTTCGCCATCCCATTCGGTCGCGGTGAAAATATGAACTATCATTCTTTTCAGCTCATCATCAATCGAAGGGTTACGGAAAGCAATTTCACCTACCTTTTTGGCAGTTTTAATTATAATACCGATTTCTTCTTCAGTTTCGCGGGTGTTGGTATCATCAATACTTTTATCGCCCGACTCAGCCTTACCTCCAAAACCATTTAATAACCCAGCTCCAAGCTTTTTTTGTTTTTCAGCAAGTAGTACTTCATCGCCTCGAATGGGGAAACAGAGCGTCGCCTCTGTATAGTCTATAAGTCTGGTTTTTGACATAATATAAGCTGTTAAAACTATTTTGAGTGATAAAGACCCGTTCAGGGATGCCAGTTGTTAAAATGAAAACCCTTGATGGCTTCCGTTGGTCTGTTGTTAGCACGTAGCATCATTGAGAGCCGGGTTGGAGTTCTCAGATTTTGCACGCTATGTTCTGGCCGGACTTCTGTATCACAATCAATCAGACCAGGTGCTCTCAAAAGACTTAAGTCTCCCGGTTCGATAAGAATTGGAATTTCTTCATCATTATGCGTAATCGCGAGATCACATGTGCCATCGATGGCAATAATCGCGATGAGACCAGTAAATCGCAGAGTATCTCGGTGCTTACTGAGTCCAACATCTTGGTCATCATATAGATGTAAGGAGAGTTCGTCGGGCTGCCAGTCTGCTAATGAGGGGAAAATGGGTGATAGACTATTGATAAACCGTTGGGTGCGACGGCACAGGGCGACTGTTGACGGGATTGCGTCAAAAGGTGTCTGGTCACCAGCACTTAATTTTAAGGCGTACGAATAATGGTTTTGAACAATTGTCAGTCCACGTTGGTTTTCGTAGGTATCATGGCTGTCGTGCCAATCGACTTTCTCGGGGTTTTTTGATTCTGCGAGCACAGCTGCAATTTCTTCAGGATTTGCAAAGTCCCTGATAATTGTAGCTCCGAGACCATCCGGTCGTATAAGTGCTTCGTAACTCACAACACCAGTATACACAAAGCATTTTGCTAGTGCTTGCAAAAGAATTGCCTGCTTGTCAATATGATATGGCTATGGTTGAACAGTTGTATTCATTGAAACCTTCCTTAATAGAAGGCGCGGGTGTAGGTTGTTTTGCGACGACACCGATTAGGCAAGGTTCCCGACTATTGAAACCGGTAGAAGCTGGAAAAAACAGAAAATTACCGCAAGAACAAATTCCTGATACTCACTTAAAATATTGCCCATTATTGGAGTCTGGCCTCTACTTAAGCCCTGCGAATTTTGCGGTCATGTCGGTGTTCTGGTATATCAATCATGCGCGTAAACCCAATGTAGCTACAGGACAATGGCGGCTGTTCGCGGCAAGTGATATTGAGCCGGAAGAAGAAATTACGATATACTATCCAGATCTTTTAACGCATCCCAAGAATCATGAGTGGGTCATCCCGGAACTACATGTGTAGCTAAATAAAGCACGAACGAGTATAAAATATACTGTTTATGCTTGGCTTGGCATCGCTGACGATACTCGAACCATTCTGCTGCATACTACAAGTCCTCATAGGGTTGGTATCTAAACTTGAGCGCTTTTTTTATTTTGGGTGTCACTATTACCTTTCCATACTTTTCTAAGAAAATTTCCCCGTAATCTGGACCAATATTTCTCTGCAGACTCCATATAGCATCAGCTAAGTCTGAATCAGGAGGTCCAAACGCCAATTGCCCGAGGTCAATATAACCTATTTGCTGTTGTTCTGAAATAATTATATTGGGAAGTGCCATATCGCCATGTAGAAGCACGTCGGTCGAGCTTGCTTCGGGAAAGACTTTGGTTGCATCCAAGCCATGGAGTTGCCTAGTGGCTTCGGCAAATATGTCTACGATTTCGAGCTCGGGACATTCTCCAATAAACTGCACAAGATTTTTACCTGGCAATTCACTGATTAACAGGTAGTCGCTGTCGTCTGACTCACGAAACTTAATTACTTTAGGAACATTTAGAATCGTTTCGAGCTTTTTTAGGTTTTCGTGTTCAGCTTTGAGAGTAGCCGATATTTTAAAATAGTAATGAGTGCTCGGTGTTTCTATTTTATATACTTCATCCTGGTGAGAGTGGACGTGTTTAGTGGCTTCATACGATTCGGCAATTACTTCTGATAGCCATTTCTTGGCTTTAGGATCAAGCGAGTCCATAGCCGGCATCTTTGAAGGCGTTCCTTAAGCACTCCTGCATAACTTCATTGGTTTGTAGGGCTGAGATACCATCTTTCGTAATCCAAAGATAGTCATCATGTTCTGTTGGCTCAAGGCGGATGTCGCCGGGCTTGACCGTCACTTTGAAATTTATTTGCCGAACTTTTGGCTTGCTTGGAGTGGTGTAATCAAATCCTTCGAATGTTCCAAGCACCTTTTCGACTGTTAACCCGGTTTCCTCGAACAATTCCCGGAGAGCACCTTGCACAACCTTTTCTTCAGGATCTACTCCACCTCCTGGTAGTTCCCACTCGCCACCCAAGAAGTCATCTTCTGTTACTCGTTTTACGACCAGGAGTTTATCGTTTTGAAAAACTGCTATTCCAGTTGCCATATGAGTTACGTTATCTACTTTCGCTTGTTCTCGAATTGATGCTTCTTTAACCATAGGTATATGATAGCTTAATTATGAAATAAAACAGATTAACAGAAGCAAGTCCTTCTATTCAACGCAAAATTCACTAATAGCCAAGGGCATTGTAGGAACGTACATTTCCGGCGTTTCTACGAGATCTCGAATCAAAATTTGACGGTCGATCCACTTTACTTGTGCAACTTCCGAAGGCTGAGGCTTAAAGTCCGTAGCATCCATATCCGATTTACCGAAGAACCATTGCACGAAATATCGTCGAGGAGTTTCGACACGCATTTTTGGACCCGGCGAGAAGGTGATTCCCTGAAGACCTATTTCTTCCTCGGCTTCTTTGTACATGTTCACCGCGTAAGTTTCACCTTTTTCTACTGTTCCTGCTGCCGCAGGACCCCATTTACCAGGATCATTGTCTTTGGTAAGTACTCTCTGTGCAATCAAAATTTGACCGATAGAATTAGTAAGCCACAACGCAGAAACTCGAAAGTAGTCCTGTGTGGAGTCAATGTCGTTACGTAATTTAAATCCCACGGGATTGTCTTGTGCGTCTACTATCTGATAAAGCTCTGGCATAGGATGAGTATAGCAGGTCTAAAACTTAAGTTGCGTGTCAGCCAGTTGTTTATAGGTATGCTACAGTAATGCTACTTTTTCGCTGTACGATTCTGCAGCCATAAAGACTAAGCAGGGAAATCGTTAGAGTTGATAAGAAAAAGCCTAGGAAAGGGACAAGGGCATTTATCCATGGGTCAATATGTACAACGAAATTGAGGTAGATTACCACAATAATGTAAGTAAGCAGCATGATGGCCAACCTTCGAACCCAACTTGTCTCCCATAATTTATCGTTCTCAACACGCTGATTTCTTGATTCTAATCTCTCTACTCGATTAAGTAATTCTTTGATTTCCATGCATTTACTATATCAAAGAAAATGAGAAGCAAATTATAAAGGTTCATAATGCCCAGGCCCGCTTAGCTGGGTGATCGTGAGTTCGAATTCTGGCCGAGATATATTTGCATTACCAAAACGTTTATAGCTGAGTTCGGAGAATATCAACTGGTTCAGGGTGTGCCGCCCTCTAGAAACAGGACAGCCAACAACCCGTATAACCGACAGGAATATTTACGACAGACGTTCACCAAGGGCTAGACTGGTTCGTGGCGGACTTGACATTGCTTGCATTTGCACGACACTTATGGTAATATACAAGCAACTAACTCAAGGACATATACCAGTGATAGACATCATCAACAGCTAAAAACGCCAACACAACCTGTGTAGCTTTGCTATTGATGAATTTTATATCAGTTAAACCAATGTATTAGACCGAGCAGTTGTGTGGCGTTAATCGTCAACAATTGCTCGGTCTTTTAGTTTGGAGTTTTTATGTTTGCCTTGCAACACATACACAAATCGTATGATGACAAAATCATACTTAATGATATCAACTTCGCGGTTAATGCCGGCGAGGTAACTGCTCTGATTGGCGAAAACGGTGCTGGTAAAACGACATTACTGAAGCTCATTCTCGGTGAAGTCCAGCCGGATAGTGGAAGTATTGCACTTCACCATGAAACCATTGGCTACGTGCCACAGGAGGCCGATGTTGGTCGAACTATCAAGGATGCTTTTGATGTTAACATTGAGCCGTGGCGGATTGATTACGCGCTTGGCATAGTTGGTCTTGGTGCGATGACAGGCAATGTATCAGTTAAAACGCTGAGTGGTGGGCAGAAGACGAGGCTGTCATTAGCTGGCGTACTAGCTCACGACCCAGAGCCGACAGTCTTACTGCTTGATGAGCCGACTAATAACCTCGACGCTGAGGGTTTGGTGTGGCTGGCCGACTTTATTCGGTCGTTTCGTGGCGGCATTATACTGGTGAGTCATGACCGATCGTTCATTAACCAAGTAGCCAATAATATTGCTGAGCTACGGAACGCTGAACTACGACACTATGGCGGAAATTACGATTTTTACAAAGAACAGCGAGTAATCGAACGTGAAACTGAAGTACAAAACTACGAGCAGCATATTACCGACAAAAAGCAGCTCGAACTAGCTATCGCAGCCCAACGCGAAAAAGGTCAACATACGCACAAGCATATCAAGCGTAATGACCACGATAAATATCAACGTGATTTTTTTCGAAATCGGGTTGCAGTTAAATTTGGCCAGCAGGCTAGAGCGCTCGAAACTCGTCTCAACCAACTTGGAGATGTTCAGAGACCTGAAAGCATTCGTAACTATGGGGTGTCATTAACTGGCGCTGCCAGTAGTGAAAAGTTACTTTTGCGCCTGAGCGGTATTGGTAAGTATTACGACTGTGACGTATTAAGCGACATTGGTCTTGAGATAAGAGGCAATGAGCGGGTGCACATATGTGGTCATAATGGCTCCGGCAAGACTACGTTGCTCAAGATTGCGGCAGGTCTGCTTGAACCAGATGGCGGCGAGCGGGTTGTAGGTAATAATATTCGGATTGGCTATTTTTCACAAGACGTGGATAGCCTTGACTGTAGCCGTAGCGCGCTTGAGAACTTACAATCTACTGATGCTAAACCTACCGACATTTTTCGCGCTGCCAGGAGTCTTGGACTGGACCCACAAACTTTGCAAAAACTGCCAGGGCAGTTGTCTCGTGGCCAACAAGCCAAGCTTGGCTTCGCAAAGTTGTTGTTAAGCTCCTATCATTTACTGATATTGGATGAGCCGACCAATCATTTAGATATTCCCACCCGCGAGCAGATTGAGACGGCACTACAAGCTTACAATGGTGCACTGCTGTTTGCTTCACACGACCTTTACTTCGCGGAGGCTATGCAGCCAACAAAAACAATGCAATTCTTAGGCGGGAGGCTACAATAATGATGAGTGCAAAAATGCATTTAACCATTGAACAAGTCACGCAGTTCCTAATCAGCCATTATAGGGGTGCTGTCAGCGACGTGTCTCCACTAAGTGGCGGCGAATGGTCCCAGGCATTTGGGTTTCAACGTGAAGGCCAGGATTATGTCGTTCGATTTGGACAGCATGAGGCCGATTACCTGAAAGACCAATTTGCTTCGGGCTTTCGGTCAGTACAGCTACCTATCCCTCGCGTTTTAGAAGTAGGTGAGGCCCTTGATGGGTACTTTGCTATTTCAGAGCGTGCCTTCGGAACAATGATTGACAACCAAGATACAGTTAATATGGTAGCCACTATATCATCGCTGCTAGCAACTATGGACGCTATGCGCGAGACTGATATCACCAAGACTCATGGTTTCGGCTCGTGGGACACGCATGCAAATGGCGAGTTCTCATCATGGCGGGAGTTCTTACTGGCCGCTGGCACAGAAGAGCATCGTGATAAAATTCGCGGCTGGAAGGCCAACCTAGAAAACTCTCCATTCGGTACCAGCCTATTCGATGAAGCCTATGCCAAACTCATAGAATTATCGGAAGGTCTTCCTGAAGTCAGAACACTAGTACATAATGACCTACTAAACTTCAACGTACTTGTTAACGACAATAAAATAACGGCAGTCATTGACTGGGGCAACGCACTGTACGGCGACTTTCTCTATGACCTCGCCATGTATGTCTTTTGGAGTGAGCAGCACCCGCCTGTCATGGGAATTGATTGGAAGGCCGAAGCGCTGAAACATTACAAGTCCATTGACCTCGATATACCACAGTTCGAGAACCGTTTACTTTGTTGCATGTTGCACTTAGGACTTGATGCGTTGGCTTATTATTCTTACAAGCAAGACTGGAAGCTGTTTGAGCCAACGTCAAAAAATATAGCGAGACTACTTGTGTTTTAGCGCAGCAGTTCTTTCCTGCTCAGATGTTTATCTTTGACGTGCTTCGCAACAACATGATCATTGAAATTCTGAGCACAGAGTCTTAGTCCATTAAATGAGCAATTACCCCAAAGATTTGTGCTCTAGGTTTATGCGGATGGCCGCCAGCTACAATGGCAAGCGGTGATTCTTTATTTATGGGATTTAATATACCTCCCTTTTTAAACCCGCCTAATCCACCCGTTGCAACTGTTTGGAGGAGGCCTGCATTTTCAACCTTCGGGAAGATTCTATACAATCCTTGGCCATTATCAAGTACGGTAAGTTCATGATTATGTGTATTTCTCGTCCATATTATAGGTGTAATATCATATACACCAGTTGGCATGGTTTCTATGTCATTTTCATGTTCAATCATCATTCTGATGACATCGGCTTGAATCTTTGCAGGGTCACTAGGCAGCTCAATGCCATCAGGAAATTCGACTTTCGCAATCATAAGCATATTATATCATATGAAACGTCAAAGTAAATGAAAAGGCCGGGCATCGCTTACGGAATTCGGACTTCTAATACAGGTACTAGCGGTTCTCGTACTCAACCATGGTGCCATGAGTAAAAGTAAAAATGTCATTGGGATGTAAATTATATGCAGCCAGATAATGTAGTAACAAATTCTGATCAAACCGGTCTATTATTTCTCGACTGGTATACCTATCTGATTGCTCAAAATCCTGTATCGGCCCCCCCTGCATCCCACGTCCATCTGTCATTTTCGCAGTGCGCGGCGATGGTTCTTATATAGCGAAGAGAAGGTACACTACTTGGTCCGCATAATTACCGCCCAAACAATTGATGATCTGCGTATGAAACATTCAAGCAAAAAAGTGAAAGCCAGAAATAATGGGACTTCTCAGTGAAGTGAACTCAGCGTAGCCTTATAAAACCGGTTTGCTCTAATCTCTGACTGTCTAGGGGAGCATCAGAACCTATTAATACCGAGCGGCTGATGGTGTCCCGAAGTGATCCTTTATGGGCAATAGTAGCCGAAATAATAGGCAGGATTTTTTTATCTAATATCAAATCGTATTCTTCTGGGCTTGGCGCAGGTTCAAATTGATCGCGCAACGAGCGTAGGGACTGTAAATAGATTTGTACGCTATCATCCGTGCTAACAACCATGTCACCTACCTGATTATAAATGAATAGATGTTTGAAATGCTTAGGAAATTCTAAAACGGCGTCTTTTGTCGTGAAGCCAGCATTCATCCATGTCGGTTCCGTATATTCCGAGCCAAGCTCATTGGCAATTTGTTTTTCTAATACCCGGTGTATACGTTTGTTGTATTTTCCGCTAGTAGATCCTACAAAAATACCGTCCGGCCGCAGTACCCGCTTGAACTCTTGCATAGCCATAGCTCTCTGCTCCTCTGTCAAGTGATAAAGAATCATCAGTGCTGCTAATAAATCGACTGAAGCGCTTAACATAGTATCGAGATTGTGGGCTGACGCTGCCGTATAATAAATAC
>Ga0136611_10000544_pt1 | contig 25012 bp, 22 predicted proteins | sample AntDrymUQ2232306_2_FD_106645 | JGI IMG/M metagenome (GOLD analysis project Ga0136611, IMG submission 106645) | Polar desert sand microbial communities from Dry Valleys, Antarctica - metaG UQ223 (23.06) | ecosystem: Environmental > Terrestrial > Soil > Desert | place: Antarctica: Dry Valley...
GACTGCATCCGGTGACGGCCACACGCTCACCGGCACGAAGATGTTCGTCCTCGACGGCCACACCGCGAACCTGATCCTCGTCGCGGCGAAGACCGGCAAGGGCGTCAGCCTGTTCGCCGTCGACGCGACTGCACAGGACCTCACCCGAACGGCGCTGAGCACGATGGACCAGACGCGCAAGCAGGCGAAGCTGGAGTTCTCGAACACGCCGGCCACGCTGATCGGCAGCGAGGGCGACGGCTGGAAGACGCTGTCGACAGTCCTCGATCTCGCCGCGGTGGCGCTCGCCGCCGAGCAGGTCGGTGGGGCTCAGAAGGTCCTCGAGATGGCGGTCGAGTACGCCAAGGTGCGCGTCCAGTTCGGGCGGCCGATCGGCTCGTTCCAGGCGATCAAGCACAAGTGCGCCGATATGCTACTCGAGGTCGAATCCGCGAAGTCGGCCGCCTACTACGGAATGTGGTGCGCCGCCGAGATGAACGACGAGCTGCCATCGGTGGCGTCGCTCGCCAAGGCCTACTGCTCAGAGGCGTACTTCCACGCCGCGGCCGAGAACATCCAAATCCATGGCGGCATCGGCTTCACGTGGGAGCACCCGGCGCACCTGTACTTCAAGCGGGCGAAGTCCTCCGAGCTGCTGTTCGGCGACCCGACGTACCACCGCGAGCTCCTCGCCCAGCGGATCGGGATCTGACAAAGTTTTTGGGCGCGATTCGTCCCACCATGAGTTCCGGGCGCCACGGTTCTCAGCATCGGGGACTGATCGCGCCCCGAACCGCTGACGACGCCCGCTGATGGACGCGGTGACGGTCGCGTTCGTCGTCGCCGGCGCGATCGCGACGTTTCTCATCGCCACGCTCGTCATCGGGCGCGAGGCGCACCGTCTCGACGCGGTCGCGCCCCGCTCGGTGTACCTCGTCGACGAAGCCGTGGAGTTCGTTGCGGAGTATCTGCCGGCGGAGACGCAGGCGCGGCTCACGCCCGAGGAGCTCGAGCAGCTGCTCACCTTCCACATGCGTTGGCTCCACTCGAAGGGCCTGCAACCGTCGAACGTGATCGATCGCCGTCAGGACATCGAGGAGCTGGTGGTGGCCGGCGAGGACACGTTGGTCGGGTACTTGATCGGAGAAGCCGAGCGAGCTGGTGTCGACGTCCTCGATGACGTCGACGTCGTCAACGTCGTCGACGCCCACCTCGCCTACTTCGACGCGATCGGCGCCGTCGGACCGAAGGCGCTCGACCCTGAGCTCTGACCCCGACAGCTGACCCCGACCGGCGAAGCCGGGATCCATCGTGTGCCAGGTCTTCAGCTCCGCACGGGTGGAGCGGGCGGGAGAGCAATTGGAATGACGGCGTCGACCCGCCGCGCCCGACTGGGACGCGAGCGTCAGCGGACCAGGGCGGCGGCGGTGCGCCAGAGCCACGCGAGGTCGCTGCGCACGGTGGCGATCGGGAAGTAGTCGAGCTCGATCGCGAGCTTCGCCGCGAGCACCTCGCGGTAAGCGTCGTCGAGCGGCCTGCCGGCGGCGAGGGCTGCGGCGAGCACCCGCTCCTCGTCGCGGTACGTGACGCTCGCCGGTGATGTCATCCCGGGGCGCCAGTCGAACAGATGTCGCTGCGCCGCGTCGTACCACTCGACGTAGCGGGGGTCCTCAGGGCGGGGGCCAACCAGCGACATGTCACCGCTGATCACGTTCCACAGTTGCGGCAGCTCGTCGAGCTTGGCGCGCCGGATCAGGCGTCCCACCGCCGTCACCCGCGCGTCGCCTCTCGCGGTGATGGCAGGCCCCTTTCCTTCGTCCACGCGCATCGACCGCAGCTTGAGGAGCGTGAACGGGACGCCGTGCCGCCCGACCCGCGTCGTGCGGTGCAGCACCGGCCCGTGTGAGGTCAGCTTGATGACGAGGGCGAGCGCGGCGAGCACCGGCGCGAGCAGGACGAGCAGCGTCCCGGCGACGACGACGTCGACGGCCCTCTTGGTCACCGCCGGTGTGCGGCGATGACGTCCGTGACCGCATCGACGACGTCGTCCACGTCCTGGTCCGTCATCCGTGGATACAGCGGGAGGCTGACCAGCCGCTGGTACTCGGCCCAGGCCACGGGGAACTGCTCGTTCTCGAAGCCGTACTTGTCGCGGTAGAAGGGGTGCACGTGGACCGGGATGAAGTGCACGCTGGACGCGATGTTGCGCTGCGCGAGCTCGTCGATGAACCGTGCCCGATCGATGACGAGCCGCTCGAGGTGGAGCCGGATCGGGTAGAGGTGCCAAGCGGACGTGACGCCTCGCCGTTCGACGAGGCATTGGATCTCCTCGACCTGCCCCAGCGCCTTGTCGTAACGATCGACGATCTCCCGCCGGCGCCTTTGCATCGCGTCGAGCTTGCGGAGCTGGTGGAGGCCGAGCGACGCCTGGATGTCGGTCATGTTGCACTTGAAGCCCGGGCGGACGACCTCGTAGAACCACGACCCACCCTTGCCGTAGCGGTTCCACGCGTCGCGGCTCATCCCGTGGAGGGCCCACAGGCGGGCCTCGTCGAGGAAGTCGCGCGGGCCGGTGAGCATCCCACCCTCACCCGTGGTGAGGTTCTTCGTTGCGTAGAAGCTGAACGCGGTGGCGCGCACGACCCCGGCGGGCGCGGAAGGGTCGCCGATGCAACGCCCGTCGACCGACGCAGGGAGCGCGTGCGCCGCGTCCTCGATGATCGCGAGCTGGTTCTCGGCGGCGATCTGGTCGATCTCGTCCATGTCACAGGGGTGCCCCGAGTAGTGGACGGGCATGATCGCCCGTGGGGTCAGTCGTCCTTCCGCGGCGTGGTCGGCGATCGCCTTGCGCAGCGCCAGTGGATCGAGGTTCAGCGTCTGCGGGTCGATGTCGACGAGCACCGGTGTCGCACCGAGGTGCTCGACGACGTGTGCCGTGGCGCAGAACGTGAAGGTGCTCGTGAACACAGCGTCGCCGGGGCCGACGCCGAGCGCAGCAAGCGCGACCTGGAGGGCGTCCGTGCAACTGAACACCGCCAGCGCGCCGGGACTGCCGACCTTCTCCGCGAAGTCATTTTCGAACTGCGTGGTCTTCGGGCCGGTGGTGATCCAGTCGGAGCGCAGGGTGTCGACGACCTCCGCGATCTCCTCCTCGCCGATCAGTGGAGGTGAGAAAGGAAGGAACTCGGCGCGCACGAATCCCAGTGTGGCGCAACAGGGTTGTGCAACCAACGCATAGGCGAGGCGCGTGCTGCTCGACGAGCCGCACGGTCCATTAGCATCGAGGGCCGTGCTCAAGGACCGCGACGAGCTACAGGAGCGCGTCCTGCGTCTCGTCAGGCGCCTCTACCCGCTGGCGACGGCGCTGCGCATCTTCATGGACATCGCGGCATGGGCCGCGGCCACCACGCTCGCCATCTACCTGCGCTTCGGTTTGACCCTCGAGGCGGACTCAAACACCGGCTTCTGGCGCGTCCTGCCGCTCGTCGCCGTTCTGCAGGTGCTCGCCGGCTACGCGGTCGGTCTGTACCGCCGGCGCTGGCGCTACGGCTCGTACGACGAGGTGGCTGCGCTCACCCTCACGGCCGTGCTCACCACCGGCGGGCTCTACGTCCTCAACGAGGTCTACTTCTCCGAGCGTCCGATCCCGCAGAGCGCCGTGGTCGTCGGCGGCCTGTTCGGCCTCGTGCTGATGGCGGGCATCCGCTACATGTGGCGGCTGATCCTCGAGTGGTTGCGCCGGCCGAGCGACAAGACCGCAGAGAAGACGCTCATCTTCGGAGCCGGCGAGGGCGGCGTGCAGGTGATCACCGCGATGCTGCGCAGCAGGTCGTCCGAGTACCTGCCCATCGGGCTGATCGACGACAGTCCGAGCAAGCACCGGCTGACCATCATGGGCGTCAGCGTGATGGGCGACCGCACCGCGATGGCGAAGGCAGCGGAGCGGACGGGGGCGACCACGCTGTTGATCGCCGTGCCGTCGGCGAGCGCGAAGACGATCGGTGAGATCGCCGACCTCGCGACGGCGGCGTCGCTCGACGTCAAGATCCTTCCGGCCGCCAATGAGCTGTACCAGAAGGGCGTCGGTATGGGTGACATCCGTGACCTGAACGAGGCCGACCTCCTCGGGCGCCACCAGGTGGAGACGAACGTCGAGGAGATCGCCGACTACCTCGCCGGCAAGCGCGTGCTCGTCACCGGGGCAGGCGGCAGCATCGGGAGCGAGCTGTGCCGTCAGCTCCAGCGCTTCCGACCGGCCGAGCTGATGATGCTCGACCGGGACGAGAGCGCATTGCACCAGGTGCAGTTGTCGATCCACGGTCGCGCGCTGCTCGACACGCCGGAGACGGTGCTCGCCGACATCCGTGACGCGGAGAACCTGGAGCAGCTCTTCCTCGACCGCCGTCCGCACGTGGTCTTCCACGCGGCCGCGCTCAAGCACCTGCCGCTTCTCGAGCAGTACCCGGCGGAGGCATACAAATCGAACGTGCTCGGCACGCTCAACGTGCTGCGGGCCGCGCAGGCAGCAGGAGTCGAGGTGTTCGTGAACATCTCCACGGACAAGGCGGCCAACCCCACCAGCGTGCTCGGCTACTCGAAGCGGGTTGCCGAGCGCGTCACCGCGCATGTCGGCACCGTCACTCCCACCGGCAGCTACCTCTCCGTCCGCTTCGGCAACGTGCTCGGCTCTCGCGGCAGCGTGCTCACGACATTTCGCGAGCAGATCAGCAACGGCGGGCCGGTCACCGTGACGGACATCGACGTGACGCGGTTCTTCATGACGATCCCCGAGGCGGTGCAGCTCGTCATCCAGGCCGGCGCGATCGGGCGCTCGGGCGAGGTGCTCGTGCTCGACATGGGCGACCCGGTGCGGATCTACGACGTCGCCCGGCGGCTGATCGCCCAGTCGAAGCAGAACGTCACGATCATCACCACTGGTCTGCGGCCCGGCGAGAAGCTGCACGAGGAGCTGTTCGGCTTCGACGAGGTCGACGACCGTCCGCGCCACAAGCTGATCGGCCACGCCGCCGTGCCTCCGCTCGAACCCCCGGCCTCACCGGCGCTGCCAGCGGATCCCCGGGCATGGATGGAGTCGAATTGTTGACTTGTAGGATCGTCCGCTGTGTCTGAACACGGTTACCGCGCTCACGCGACAGCCATCGTCGAGGACGGGGCGACCATCGGAGACGGGACCCAGGTCTGGCACCACGCGCACGTCCGCGCCGGGAGCACGGTCGGTGCGGGGTGCGTCCTCGGCAAGAACGTCTACGTCGACATCGCCGCAGTGGTGGGTGACCGCTGCAAGCTGCAGAACAACGTCAGCGTGTACCACGGTGTCACCATCGGCAACGACGTCTTCGTCGGTCCCTCCGCGACCTTCACCAACGACCTCGTCCCGCGGGCGTTCAACAGCGAGTGGAAGGTCACCGAGACCGTTGTCGGCGACGGAGCGTCGATCGGCGCGAACGCCACGATCGTCTGCGGGAACCGGCTCGGCGACTACTCGATGGTGGCGGCCGGCGCGACCGTGACCCACGACGTGGCACCGCACGAGCTGGTCGCCGGGACGCCTGCCCGCCGGCTGGGCTGGGTCTGCAGGTGCGGCGCCGTCGTGTCGCGCGCCGATGGGCCGCCTGCAGATCTGACGTGTGACGCGTGCAAGCAGGAGGAGTCCCGATGATCCCGATCACGACCGTTCGGTTCGGTGAGGAGGAGGAGGCGCTCGTGCTCGAGGTGCTCCGCTCTGGTCAGCTCGCGCAGGGCGCGTACGTCGAGCGCTTCGAGAAGGCCTTCGCCGAGATCCACGGCGTGAAGCACGCGGTCGCGGTGAACAACGGCACCACGGCGCTCGTCGTCGCGATGGAGGCGCTGCGCGTCGGCCCCGGCGACGAGGTGATCACCAGCCCGTTCACCTTCATCGCCACGCTCAACGCGATCCTCGAGGCGGGAGCGACGGCACGATTCGCCGACATCGGCCCCGACTTCAACATCGACCCAGGCTCCATCGACGCGGTGGTCGGCGAGAGGACCCGCGCGATCATGCCCGTCCACCTCTACGGCTACATGGCCGACATGGATCCGATCATGTCGCTGGCCGAGGCTCGCGACCTGCACGTGATCGAGGACGCCGCCCAGGCCGTGGCGGCGCGCTATCACGGCCGCGCCGTCGGCAGCTTCGGCGTCGGCAGCTTCTCGCTCTACGCCACGAAGAACCTCACCACCGGCGAGGGCGGTGTCGTGACGACGAACGACGACGAGATCGCCGACCGCGTTCGGCTCCTGCGCAACCAGGGGATGCGTGAGCGCTATCAGTATGAATTGACGGGCCACAACTACCGCCTGACCAACCTCGCCGCGGCGGTGGGACTGCCGCAGCTCGCCCGGCTCGACGACGTCACCGCGCGCCGCCAGGCCAACGCCAACGCCCTCCGCGAGGGGCTCGCCGACGTCAAGGGCTTGGAACTGCCGCCCGAGCCGGAGCGGGGCAGGACGCACGTGTACCACCAGTTCACGGTGGGGATCAGCGACGAGGCACCCTTGACGCGCGACGAGTTCGTGGAGCGGCTCACCGAGCGCGGCATCGGCTGCGGCATCTACTACCCGAGGTTGGTCTTCGACTACGACTGCTACCGCTCGCACCCGCGGGTGATCCAGGACCACGTGCCGGTCGCCGCCCGCACCGCCACCGAGGTCGTCTCCCTGCCTGTGCACCCGTACCTCACGCCGGCCGAGCTCGACGAGATCGTGGAGACCGTGAGCGAGGTGATGAAGGGGTGACGACGCCGATCAGGATGGCCGTGGTCGGCGCCGGCATCATGGGCACGAACCACGCACGGGTCGCGAAGCTGCTGCCGGGCGTCGAGCTCGTGGCCGTGGCCGACCCCGACCTCGCCAAGGCGAGGGCTGCGGCCGGCACTCTCGGTGCGCGGGCCGTCGCCTCCGTGGGCGAGCTGGCGGGTGAGCTCGATGCCGCCATCATCGCCGTGCCCACCGCGCTGCACGTCGACACTGCGCTCGCCCTCATCGACGATGGCGTCCACGTGCTCGTCGAGAAGCCGCTCGCTGCGAACGCGGCAGACGCCCGCAAGATCGTCGACGCAGCCGCCGCGCGCGGCCTCGTGCTCGCCGTTGGTCACATCGAGCGGTTCAACGCCGCCGTTGCCGAGCTGGGACGGCTGCTGGACCATCCGATCCACATCGAGGCGTCGCGGATCAGTCCCTACTCGTCCCGGATCGCAGACGGCGTGATCTTCGATCTCATGATCCACGACATCGACATCGTGTGCTCGCTCGCCGGCCCCGACGCCCGCGCGGTCAACGTGTCGGGAGTCGCGCGGGCCACCAAGGGGCAGACGGAGGACGTCGCCTCGGTCACCGTCCAGTTCTCCACCGGCCTCACCGCGGCGTTCAACACGAGCAGGCTGGGGCAGCAGAAGATCCGAACCATCGAGATCACGCAGGCGGAGAGCACCGTCATGGCCGACCTGGTCCGCCAGGACATCACGGTTCACCGCATGAGCCATCACGAGTACCTGACGGACCAGGGGGCGAGATACCGCCAGTCGAGCGTGATCGAGATCCCGTTCCTCGAGTCGCGGGGCGAACCGCTGGCGCTGGAGCTCGCCCACTTCGTCGAGTGCATCCGCACCGGTGCGTCGCCGCGGGTCGACGGGGCAGCGGGCATCCGTGCCATCGAGCTCGCCCAGTGGGCGACGGAGGCGGTGGCCAGGTGAACGTCTGCGTCGTCGCGCTCGGAAAGATCGGCCTGCCACTCGCGGTGCAGTGCTCGCGCCGTGGGCACCGCGTCGTCGGCGCCGACATCAGTGCAGCAGTCGTCGAACTCGTCAACGGAGGGCGGGCGCCGTTCCCGGGTGAGGCCTTTCTCGACGAGTGGCTCGCCGAGGAGACCTCGGCCGGCCGGCTGGTGGCCACCACGGACACCGTGGCGGCCGTCGCTTCCTCCGATGTCGTGATCGTCGTCGTGCCACTGATGGTCGATGCCGCAGGCGTGCCTGACTTCGGTGCGATCGACGCAGCGACTCAGTCGATCGGCGCCGGACTACGTCCGGGCACCCTCGTCAGCTACGAGACCACCTTGCCGGTGGGGACGACGCGGGACCGGTTCACCCCCGTGCTGGCCGCTGCGTCGGGACTGGTCCCGGAGAAGGACATGTTCGTCTGCCACAGCCCGGAGCGCGTCTTCTCCGGGCGGATCTTCGCCGATCTCCGCCGGTACCCGAAGCTCGTCGGCGGCATCGGCGAGGAGTCCACGAAGCGGGCCGTCACGTTCTACGAGTCGGCCCTCGAGTTCGACGTCCGCGACGACCTGCCCCGCCCGAACGGGGTCTGGGACCTCGGTTCTGCCGAGGCGGCCGAGCTCGCGAAGCTCGCCGAGACCACGTACCGTGACATCAACATCGCCTACGCGAACGAGCTCGCCCGCTTCTCCGATCGCGCGGGCATCGACGTCATCGCGGTCATCGAAGCGTCGAACAGTCAGCCATTCAGCCACATCCATCGCCCGGGCGTCGCGGTGGGCGGGCACTGCATCCCCGTGTATCCCCGCTTCTACCTCTCCGGGCATCCGGACGCCCTTCTTCCCGCTGCTGCTCGCGAGGTCAACGAGGCGATGCCCAGCTACGCGGTGGCGCGGCTCGCCGAGGCGATCGGCTCGTTGCAGGGCCGGCGGGTCGTCGTGCTCGGCGCGGCGTACCGCGGCGGCGTCAAGGAGACCGCGTTCTCGGGTGTGTTCGGCGTGGTCGACTCCCTTCGCGCGGAGGGGGCGGTCGCCCTCGTCCACGACCCGCTGTACTCCGACGACGAGCTCGTCGCGCTGGGGTTCGAGCCGTACCACCTGGGCGAGGCGTGCGACGCCGCTGTGCTCCAGGCGGAGCACACCGAGTACGTGCAGCTGCGGCGGGACGACCTCCCCGGCATCCGCGCCGTGCTCGACGGTCGCGACGTGCTGCTCGAGAGCGCGCTGGCCGCGGACGGCGTGCTCGTCGTCGGGATCGGTCGCGGGACGAGGGAGTGACCCGGGCGACCGTCACGATCGCGGTGGCGGCGCGCAACGAGGAGAAACACCTGCCCTCCCTGCTCGACTCCCTGAGCCTGCAGACGTACGACCGTGATGCGGTGGAGGTGGTCATCGCCGACGGCGGTTCGACCGACGCCACGCGCGCCGTGGTCGAAACGTGGACGCGCCATCACGACCTGCGGGTCCGCCTGATCGACAATCCCGGCCGGGTGACAGCCTCGGGGCTCAACGAAGCCATCGCGGCGTCGGCTGCCGACATCGTCCTCATCCTCGGCGCTCACGCGGCGGTGCCGATCGACTTCGTCGAGCGCAGCGTGGAGGCGCTGCTCGAGTCGGGGGCCGACTGTGCGGGTGGTGTGCTGGAGACGGCGGGCGCGACGCGGCGCGGGCGTGCGATCGCCGCTGCGACGACCTCCCCGTTCGGCGTGGGCAACGCCCGGTTCCGCACGGGTTCGGTGGGGGCGCGTGACGTCGACACCGTCGCCTTCGGTGCGTACCGGCGGGGCACGTTTGCCGAGGTCGGCGGCTTCGACGTGTCGCTCGTCGGCGCAGAGGACGACGAGCTCAACTTCCGGATCGTGCGCAAGGGCGGGAGGATCCGCTTCGACCCGGCGGTGCGCTCGACCTATTTCTGCCGGTCGACCATTCGCGCCCTCGCCCGCCAGTACTTCATGTACGGGCGCGGCAAGGCGTGGGTCCTCAAGAAGCACCGCCGTCCGCCGTCGGTGCGGATGCTGGTTCCAGCCGCTCTCATCGCCTCGATGGCGGGAGGGGTGATGACCGCAGCAGCGCTGCGTCGCTGGAGTCCGCTGGTCCTGCCTGTCGCAGCGTACGTCTCCGGCATCGGCTTCGGTACCGCGCAGACGATGCGGGGCACGGCTCGCGTGGGGCAAGAGTGCCCGTCGTGGTGGGAGATCTCGCTCGCGCTGATGACCCTCCACCTCAGTTACGGCAGTGGCTTCGTCGTCGGGGTCGTCCGCGCCCCCGCCGCCGCCCCCAGCCGATCCAACTGACAACGATCAGCGACAACCGCCGCCAGATCATCGTCGACGACCACGTGACGGCCGGCGTCGCCCGGCCCGGGCCGAACGTCACGCAGTGAGATCCACCTCGTAGACGACGGAGTGACCGTCGCGGTCGGTCTCGGCCCAACCGCGGCGCTCGTAGAAGGCCAGGGCGCGGGCGTTGTCGTCGTTCACCGACAGCTGCGACCGCGTGGCGCCCTTGCTCGCCTCGATCGCGAGGTATTTGGTGATGATCGCGTCGGCAACCCCGCTGCCCTGGGCGTGCGGTGCGACTGCGATGGAGAACAGGGACGCGAGGGTCGGGCCGGCCTCCGCGAGCTCGTCATCTCGTCGCCGCAGTCGCGAGAACAGCGCGCGGAGCGCGAGCCGGACGTGGTGAAGCCGCGCAACGACCTCGCGCCGGACGGTGCGGTCGGCGACGGTCCGTCGCACCACGATCCACGCGAACGGCAGGAGGTTCGGCGGGTACAGGTGGCGACGGAACGCGCCGAGGTCAGTCGTCCCGGCGACGAACCCCACCGGATCTCGGTCGATCGAGCCGACCACGACCGTGTGTGGCGCCTGCAGGAACGCCCTGTAGTAGCGACGCAGGAACGCCGGCCCGAGATGGGTGAGGAAGTACTCCGGGAGCGCCTCCGCGTGCAGCCGGGCGATCACCTCGGCATCCTCCGGCACCGCCGCTCGGATCTCGATGCCGGCCATCAGGGGCCCCCCGTGATCCGGCGGTAGACGTCGAGCAGTCGCGGCGCCTCCGCCTCCCACTGGAACCGCTCGCGCACCGCCCTCGCGCCGCGTTGACCCATCTCGTGCGCCCCGCACGGATGATCGAGGATCCACTCCATCGCCTGCTCGATCGCGGCTGGTGAGGTCTCGTCCACGACCAAGCCGCAGTTCGTCTCCTCGACGATCTCCACGATCGGCGTGTTCGACCGGGAGACGATGACCGGCAGCCCGGCAGCGGCGTACTCGTAGAACTTCGTCGGCAGTGAGGCGGCGAGGTGGGGCAGGTCCCGCAACAGCGTGACGCCGAACCGGCACTCACCCAACAGCCGCACGACGTCGGCGCGGGCGATCGTCCCGCGGTGGTCGACTCCGGGATGCGTCCCCGGGTCGTCGATCCCGAACGTGGGGCCGGCGGTGACGAGCGCGAAGCCCGGTCGCCGGGCGTGGAGGGCATCGGCCGCCGCGAACATCTCATTCGCCTGGCGAGGTGGCGTCAGAGCTCCCACATAGCCGCCGCGTAGCGCTCGGTCGCAGTACTCGCTGACGTCCGAACCGGCACTCGGCAGCTCCTCGCGCAACGGGTAGTTGTGGACGATCGTCGTTCGCGAGGCTGGCACACGGCGCACGACCCCATCGGTCGCCGCGACGACATGGGTCGCGACGCGGCCCATCAGCCACTCCAGGAACCACACCGGCGCAACGAGCAGCGAGCGGATGGCACGGGGGATGTAGGCCTTGCTGCGGATGTCGTCGACCACGTCCTCGTGCACGTCGTAGACGACGGCGCGCCCGAAGGCGCGGAGCAGCACCCCGAGCGGGAGCAGCTCTGGATCGTGGAAGTGGTACACGTCGCCGCGCATCGCGAGCAGCATCCGCAGGAGGCGGAGGTTGCCGGTGACGGCCCGTCGAACCCGGCCGCCGCTCGCCAGGGGAAGGCTGACGAAGCGGACACCGTCGATCGGGTCCTCGGGCGCAGCCGGAGCGATGAGCGTGACGTCATAGCCGGCAGCGGCGAGCGTCCTGCACTCCTTCACGAAGATCCGGATGTCCTGGGCTGGATGGACGGTCGTGAAGTGGATGATGCGCGGGCTCATGAGGTGCTCGGCGTGGAGCCTACCGACCGTCGCTGGTGAGCTGCAGTGAGCATGCGCGCGCCCTGCCTCGCCCCGACCGCCGGTACACTTGCCGGCCGCCCCGATTCACCCTGAGGTTCCTCTGTTGGCCACGTCGATCCTGCCGTCCGGGACGCGCACCTACCAGGTGTGCGCACGATGCGTGATGGACACGTCCGACCCGGAGATCGAGTTCGACGCCGACGGCGTCTGCAATCACTGTCACCGCTTCCGGGCGCTTGCCGCCCGCTCGTGGTTCCCCGACGAGCGTGGTGAGGCGAAGTTGCAGGCGATCATCGAACAGATGAAAGTCGCCGGCAAGAAGCGCGAGTACGACTGCATCCTGGGTCTCAGCGGAGGTGTCGATTCATCGTACCTCGCGCTGAAGATGGCGGAGCGCGACGTGCGGATGCTCGTCGTCCACGTCGATGCCGGCTGGAACAGCGAGACCGCCGTGCACAACATCGAGCGGGTCGTCCGCCACTGCAACCTCGATCTGTTCACGCATGTCGTCAACTGGGAGGACATGCGGGAGCTGCAGGTTGCGTACCTCAGGTCCGGCATCGCGAACCAGGACGTGCCCCAGGACCACATCTTCTTCTCGACCCTCTATCACCACGCGACCAAGCACAAGATCAGGCACGTCCTGAACGGCGCCAACGTCGCCACGGAGGGCGTGTCGCTGTCGTCGTGGCATGGCTCGGCGATGGACGCGCGCAACCTGAAGGCGATTCACAAGCGGTTCGGTACGAAGAAGCTCGTCGACTACCGCACCGTCAGCTTCTTCGAGTACTACGTCGAGTACCCGTACGTGCGCCGGATGGTGATCGTGCGTCCACTCGACCTCATGCCGTTCGTCAAGGCAGATGCGATCGCCGCGCTCGAGCGGGAGGTCGGGTACAAGCCCTACGCGCGCAAGCACGGCGAGTCGCTGTTCACCCGCTTCTTCCAGAACCACTACCTGCCCGCGCGGTTCGGCTACGACAAGCGCCGCCCGCACCTCGCCGGGCTCGTCCTCAGCGGGCAGATGACGCGTGAAGAGGCGCTCGCCGAGCTCGACATGCCGCTCTACGACGACGGCGAACTGGAACGCGACATCGACTTCGTGGCGAAGAAGCTCCGCCTCGGCCGCGATGAGTTCGTCTCGCTGCTCGACGCGCCCGTTCACCACTACGAAGACTTCCCCAACCAGCAGCGCGCCTATCGGATGCTGAAGGCCACCCAGGGGTTGGCGGAGAAGGTGTCGCGGCGCAAGCTCAGCCGTTACGGCTGACGCCCGTCGCGCTGAACACACGCTCGAGCTCCGCGTCGCGCGGGTACGTGATGAGGACCGCACGGTGGCGGCCATTGAACACGAACAGGCTTCCGGCCGCAGCCGCGCTGGCGCCGGCCGCCACGGCTGCGCCGAGATCGTCGATCGACCCGGCACCGCCACAGGCGACAACGGGAACATCGACTGCTGCAGAGACGGCACGGATGAGGTCGAGGTCGTAGCCCTTCTGCGTGCCGTCGCGATCGACCGCCGTCAGGAACAGCTCGCCCGCGCCGCGCGCGGCAGCCTGACGCGCGTACGAGACCGGGTCGCCCGGTACCTTGCGCGTCGCGCCGGTCGCGACGACCTCCGCCGAGCCCAAGCGCGGTCGTCGCACGTCGATCGAGACGACGATCGTCGACCGGCCGAACGCCTGCGTTGCGCTGTCGAGGAAGTCGCCGCCGAGCGCTGCAGACGTGTTGAGAACGACCTTCTCGTAGCCGAGCGAGAGGATCCGCCTGATGTCGTCGATGCTGCGCACGCCGCCGCCGTAGCCGAGCGGCATGAATGCCTCGGATGCGATCTCCTCGAGCAGGTCGAACTGTGGGGTGCTGTCGCGCACGGAGGCGTTGATGTCGAGCAGGACCAGTTCGTCGGCACCCTTTTCGTTGAAGATCCGAACGGTGTTGATCGGGTCACCGAGGTACGTCCGATCCTTGAACTTCGTGGTCTTGACGAGGCCGAGTCCGTCGATGAGCAGGCAGGGGATGACCCGCGGCCGGAACCCGGTCGTCACACGCGGACCCTCGCCGCATAGTCGCGGAGCAGCTCCATGCCGAACCGGTGGCTCTTCTCGGGATGGAACTGCGTGCCGCTGATGGGTCCTCGAGACACGGCAGCGGTGATCTCGGTGCCGTAGTCGACGGTGGCGGCGATGGCTGCCGGCTCGTCGCACTCGATGTGGAACGAGTGGACGTAGTAGTAGCGCTGCCGCTCGTCCGTCGTCGGCAGCAGGCCGTGACCGCCCGCCGGGTCGGTGTAGTGCCACCCCATCGCGGGGAGGCGCATCGAAGGGTCGACCCGAGCCCTGAGGTGGTGAACGCGGCCCGGCACCCACCCGAGCCCAGGGAGCTCGCCCTCGTCGCTGCCGTGGGCGAGCATCTGCATCCCGACGCAGATGCCGAGCAGCGAGCGGTGTTCTTCGAGCACGAGCTCCTGGAGCGGCGGCCGCAGACCGGACGCATCGAATCGGGAGACGACGTCGTCGAAGGCCCCGACACCCGGGAGGATGAACGCGTCGAACGATGCGAGGTCGGCTGGGTCCGTGACGCGGCGGGCGGGCGCGGTGAGGCGGTGGAGCATCGAGACGATCGATGCAACGTTGCCGACTCCGTAGTCGAGGATCCCGATCACGACGTCGCCGCCTCCGCGACCATGCTCGAGTCGATCTCGAGGTCGTGACAGTCCATCCATCGTCCGAGGTTGGCGGCGCGCCACAGCGCGCCGTCCATCGCCCGACTCCCGCCGGACGTGGTCCACGCGGTGCGCAGCGCGTCGACGTCCACGAGGGCGTCACCCCGCTTTCGCAGGATCTGGAGCGAGTCCAGGGTCCAGGGCTCGAGGGCCTGGAGCCAGCGGTGCTCCGGCGGAGCGAAGCCGACCTTCTCCTGGCGATCGAGAACGTCGTCGGGGACGATGCCGCGCATCGCCTTGCGGAGGACGGCCTTCGGGACCGCCTGCTCGTCGATGAGCAGCTCCTCGGGGAGCGATCGGGCGAACTGCACGAGCGGTGCGGTGAGGAATGGCACGCGGTTCTCGATGCTGTGCCACATCGCATCCCGGTCCTCGGAGCGGAGCTGCCCCTGGAACATGTGCTCACGGTCGTCGGCGAGCGCGGCCTGCAGCATCCAGCGGTCCGTGGGGCTGCGATGGGCGAGCTTCGACACTCGCTGTTCTTCGAACCACGTGGACTTCAGCCAGCTCGGGAGCGGGCCGTCTTTCATCAGCCGTCGACCGAGCGGCTCGACCCACGCCGGCAGCGCGGAGCGCGCCGCGTGGACCCCGACAGACCGGCTCAGCGCCCTGGCGTGCGGGCTGGCCGACGCAGTGCGCCAGAACCTCGCGGCGGATGGGAGCCGGCCACGCCGCAGCATGGTGGCAAGGCGCGGCCCGAGGTACGGGGAGTACCCGCCGAACATCTCGTCGGCGCCCTGCCCGTCGAGCATCACGGTGATGCCGGCCTCGCGAGCGAGGCGGTACACCCGGAACTCGGCGTAGAAGCTCAACCCGAGCATCGGTTCGCCGTGGGCCCGCACGAGCGTGTCGACGTCCTCGAGGAGCTCGTCCTCAGTCGGCGCGACCGCGTGCTGGAGAGGGGCTACTCGCTTGGCGACCGAGTCGACCCAACGCTGCTCGTTGAGTGCAGGATCATCGGCCAGGTAGCTGAACGTGTGCAGCTCGATCGAATCGCCGAAGACCTGTCGCATCAGGCAGACGAGCGTGGACGAGTCGAGCCCTCCGGAGAGGGCCGCGCCGACAGGGACGTCGGAGCGGAGGTGGAGCTCGACCGTGGACAAAAGGAGCTCCCGCAGCGTCGCGGCCGCCTCGGTCATCCCGATGTCCTCATCGACCTCCGGCCGGTCGTGCCAGTAGCGGATCGGCCGGCAGTCCGCCGGGCGGTCGAGGTCGATCACCGCGTAGTGGCCCGCGGGGAACCGCTCGATGCCGAGGAAGAACGTGCTGGTGCCATCGTCACTACGGCCGTAGCGGAGGTAATCGAACGCCCGCTGCGGATCGACGCGGCCCTCCAACCACGGGAGGTGGAGCAGCGCGGCGGGTTCGGACGCGAACGCGAGGCGCCCTGTGCCGCGGGCGAGGTACAGCGGCTTGATGCCGAAGGGATCGCGTGACAGCACGAGCTGGCGCGTCTCGGCGTCGTAGAGCGCGAACGACCACATGCCGATCATCCGGTCGAAGCAGGAGGGTCCCCAGTGACGCCATGCCTCGATGAGAACCTCCGTGTCGGTGGAGCTGTGGAACGTGCTGCCGCGTGCTTGCAGCTCGGCCCGGAGCTCGAGGTAGTTGTAGAGCTCACCGTTGTACGACAGCCAGAACCGGCGCGTGGCGTCGGTCATCGGCTCGTGTCCGGCGGGGCTGGTGTCGATGATCGACAGCCGGCGATGCCCGAGGGCGAGGCGCACCTCGTGTTCCGGGAGCACGACGTCGCGGCGCGTCTCCGGCGCACAGTCGACCGTGGCCCAGAGGCCGGGCTCGAACAGCGCAAACCCCTGGTCATCTGGGCCCCGATGAGCGAGGCTCTCCGTCATCGCTCGGATGATGGGACCGAGCGGCCGAGCGTGCTGCTCGACGATCCCGGTGATCCCGCACATGCGTGACAAACTACCGGCCCGCATGAGGGTGTGCTTCCTGTCCGTCGAGCCGGTCGCGGACCAGCCGCGGATCCGCCGCCAGGGCGATGCGCTCCACGCGGCGGGCTACGAGGTGGTCGCCGTCGGCGCAGCCGGCGCCCGCTCACCGGCCCCTGCGTGGCCGGTGATCGAGCTCGCGCTCGACCGCCTCACGGGACGCGAGCGCATCGTGGCGGCGGCGCGGCAGGCGTCGTCGGCGCTCGGTGCACGCGCGGCGCGGAGGGCGTACTGGGGTGATCGGCGCCGTCGCGCCGTGCTCGACGCGGCGGCCGACGCGGAGGCGGACGTGTACGTCGCGCGGGAGTGGCGAACGCTGCCGATCGCCGCGGCCCTCGCCGATCGCACGGGGTCCGGGATTGCGGTGGATTCACCCGAGCTGTCCTCGGAGGAGAACGGCAACTCCCGCGCGTGGAGGACGGTCTTCCGGCCGATGGTCGTGGCGATCGAGACCGCTCTGCTCCCACGGGCCCGCCTCGTCACCGCAGTCAGCGATGGCATCGCTGACATCCTGATGTCGCGCTACGACCTCGACGCTCGTCCGACGGTGGTCCGCAACGTGCCACCGTATGAGCGGCACGAGGTCCGGACCACGGGCGAGGACGTCGAGGTCCTCTACCTCGGCGGTCTCCTGCCCGAGCGCGGTCTCGAGCAGGTCATCGCGAGCGTGGCGCACTGGCCGGGGCGGTGGAGCCTCACCCTGCGCGGCCCCGGCTCGCCCGCCTACGTCGAGGAGCTACGCGCACTCGCGGCCGGCACCGGGGAGCGGGTGCGGTTCGCGCCCGTGGTCGCGTTGACAGAGATGGTCGGTGTCGCAGCGGCGTCCGACGTCGGAATCTTCGCTCACCAGCCGAACGGCCCGCAGGCGGACCTTGCGCTGCCCAACAAGCTGTTCGAGTTCATGATGGCGGGACTCGCCCTCTGCGTCAGCGGGATGCCCTCGATGCGTGATGTCGTCGAGGAGGCCGGCGCGGGAGTGCTGATCGAGGCGCCGTACGACGTGGCGCAGATCACGTCCGCGATCTCGGCGTTGGCCGCTTCCGACCTCGACGCCTACAAGGCAGCGTCGCTCGCAGCGGCCACCGAGCTCAACTGGGAGCGCGAGTCCGAGCGTTACATCGCCGCGTTCGCCGCGGCCTTCGGCCCACCGCGGTAGGAGACAGGTCGGCGCAGCGGGACCCACACGTACACGAACAGCACGATGATCGCCAGCAGGCCAAGGTTGCCGAACGGGAACTGCGCGATCGTGTCGAACAACGAACTGGATGTGAGGAACAGCAGCTGCACCGCAGTGACCGCTTGCAGCGCGACGCCGAGCGGGCGCGGCAGAGCACGCCGGTTGATCCAGTCCAACGCCCCGATGAGGAGTCCCGTCACGAGACTGCCGAGGAGGAGGCCGATCACGCCGAAGTCGACGTAGAAGTTCGAGATGTAGCTGCCGTTGGCGTTGCCCTCGACGACTGCGTCCGGGAAGATCCGCCTCTGAACCTCCTCCGTGATGGTGACATCGGGCCCCGGTGAGAACTTCCCGAGGTTCGGCAGCGTCCGGCCGACGAGGAACTGGTCGATGTCGCTGTCGACGTAGGCGATGTAGTGGTAGTGGACGTTCGCGGGAACGCGGAGCATCCGCTCACCGACGGTTGATGCGATCTGCGCGTTCGAGTTGAGCGGTGAGTTCGACAGCCGGCTGACCGCGAACGGGAACGCGACGAAGAGGATCACGACGGCACCCACGGTGCGCCAGCGCAGGACGCGGGAGCTCCCGATCCACGTCGTCAGGAACAGCACCACGATCAGTCGTCCGACCGGCGACTTCTCGATCGTGAGAGCGGCGGCGAGGAGGGCGACGATGCCGACGACGCAGAACCGGGCGAAGCGCCAGCCGGTGGGGCGGTGGAGCAGTTGGTACAGGCAGGTCGCGGCGGCCGCAGGCAGGATCACGTCGCGTGCTGCGCCGAAGAGGTACGACAGGAGCGGGAGGCGGAGCTGCGTCAGAGCCTGCTCACGCGCCTGCGCCAGCTCGGTGGCGCGACTTCCCTCGAAGGCCTCGAAGAGTGGGATCACCGGCGTCAAGGAGACGTACACGATGAACACGAGGACGCCGATCATCGACAGGACGTTCGCCGTGCGGTCGATCGCGCTCTCCGGCACCCGCGTCGCCGCGTGCACGAGCGCGTCCCGTCGGTCCCTTGGCGAGTCGCGTGCGCCCGCCGCCGCGATGGCGAAGGTGGTCGCCACGTACGCGGCGCACACGCTGAACAGGAACATCGACCCAGATGGATCATCACGGTGCTCGCCGAAGACGCTCGGCGTCCCGATCAACATCGTCACCTCGAACGCGACGACGTACACCCCGCCGAGCCTGAACACCCGGAGATCGAACGTGGCAGGTGCGGAGGCGACGATGGCGGCGACGATGATCCCGCTCGCTGAGATCGCGAGGTAGCCGAACAGCTCCGCCGGACCGACGCCGGTGACGACGGCGTCGCCGATCCCGACGAGCACCGGGAGCGCAGCGATGGCGGCGACGAGAACCGTTGGATGCAGCGGCCCCGGCAGTGCTCTGGCGATCGATCGTGGTGTGAGGCGACGGGTGCGGTCCGGGTCCACAGTGAGCGCAGACGGTAGCCGCGACGGGTCTCGGCGACACCTGCAGGTAGCATCTCGGTCGTCTGAACTCGCCGAGACGGGGCCGCTGGCCACCGAGAGAAGCGCCGGAACGGGGGACGTTGACAGCGGCGGTTGCGCCCCCCACTGCAGGTCGAGCGCTCGCCATCCTCGGCGGCTCGTCGATGGTCACGGTGATCGCCGGCATCGCCTCGGCGAAGATCGCCGCGCTGCTGATCGGGCCGAGCGGAGTCGGCCTCGTCGGCCTGATCCAAGGTGTCAGCGCGGTGGTCGCGGCAGTGATCGAGGTCGGGCTCGCGTCGGCCGTCGTCCGTGCCTACGGCTCTGTCAGCGGCCGTCACCGTTGGCCGCTCGCTGCGCTCGGCGCGGCCGCCCGCCGCGTCGTCCTCGTCGCCGGCGCGGTGATGGTGGCGATCGCCCTCGCGACGTCGCAGTTCCTCTCCGAGCCGATCCTCGGTGCAGACCGCCGCAGCATCGACCTCGCACTCGCGGCGGTCGCTGCGGTCCCGGTCGCGTTGACCGTCGTCGAGAACGGTCTGATGATCGCAGCCCACCGCGTGCGTGCGGTCGCACGAACCGCCGTCTGCATCGCGTTCGTCAGCCCTGTCGTGAGCCTCGGCGCGTACTCGGCGTTCGGCGAGGACGGCGTCGCACCGGGTGCCGTCGTGAGCGGGTTCCTGGTGTGGGCCATCACCGCGTGCTTCCGCCGGCGTGAGTCGAGGACGATCGAGGACGAGGACGCCGGTCCCGGACGCGGAGTGATGACGACCAGGCTCCTGCGCGACGGAGTGCCCGTGATGGGGAGCGCCCTCGTCGGGGCCGCCGCGGTCCTCGTGCTGCCGTTGGTCGTCGAGAGCAGGCTGGGCCGAGACGGGGTGGGGTACTACCGGGCGTCGAACGTCATCTCGCTCGGCTACACGGCCGCGGTGATCGCGGTGATCGGCGCCGACTTCCTCCCTCGGGTGAGTCGGATCCGCGACGATCCGGCCGCTGTCCGGCGGCTGATCAGCGAGCAGATCGATCTCCTGGTCTCGGCGTTCGTTCCACTGCTCTGCCTGGTCGGCGCGGTCCTCCCGCTCGCAGTCACCGTGCTCTACCGCAAAGACTTCTCGCCGACCGTCTCGATCCTCGAGTGGCAGCTCGTTGGCGATGTGTTCCGGATGGCGGGGTCGGTGCTCGCCACTGCCCTGTTCGCCAGGTTCGGCGGGCTCCACCGGCTTGCCCTCGAGGTGCTCGGCCTCGCGTTCCTGGTCACGTTCTCCGTGCTCGGCCTGGTCACCGATGCCGAGCGCGGACTCGGTTGGGGATTCATCGTGGCGTACGTCGTCTACGTCGCGATGCTGTGGCTGGTCCTCCGAATGCCGGCCGGGGGGCGCGTTGCGCACCGGACGGCGTTGCGCCTCCTCGGCGGTGCGGCGGTCGTCGCGCTCCCCCCACTCGCGGCCGAGGCCACGAGCGGTGATGACCGGATGCGCCTCGTCGGCGTGCCGCTCGCGTTGCTGTGGGGTGCGGCGTGGCTCAGGAAGCGGCGCCGCGCCACGACGTGAGCATCGGACGCCTGGCCCACATCAGGTCGCGCGGGGAGACGTCCCAGAGCAGCACCCCGACGACGGGGCTCTGTCGCACGTCGAGGTCTGCGACGATCGCGGCGAGCTCGGCGTCGGTCGTGCGACCCGAGCGGACCGCCACGACGGCATGCGCGGATCCGATGTCGCCGGGTCGATCCACCGCCTTGATCCCAGCGCCCTCGGCAAGGCTGGTGACGAGTTCGGCCGGCAGCAGCGCTCCATCCGCCGTGATCAGCGCGACGTCGTTGGACCCTGCGGCCGATCGGATCCGGGTGAGCACCTCGTCCAGTTCCGCCGTGTCGAGCTCGCCCCGTGGCAGCACGCCGAGCACGCGCGAGCCGCTCAGGATCTTCTCGACATCGGCGCGCGACCGGAGCCGGTGATCGAGCGAGTTCGCGAGCAGTGCGATCCCGATGCCGATCATCGCCCCGAGCATCCCGCCGAGGAGCCCGAACACGACCCAGCCGCTCGAGGCGGTGGCCATGGGCTCGTCGACGAGCGTGGGCTCGCTGAGGCCCGAGTCGAACGCGTTGGCGTTGATCTCCAACGCACTGACGCGCTCACTCGTGCGGAGCAGTCGATCGAACAGCTGGATCCGCTGGCCCTCGAGGAGGAACGACGGGGTGTCGAGCTCGGCGAGGGTCTTGTTGACCTCGTCGAGCTGCTGCGTGACCGCGTCGAGTTGGGTGCGCTGGAACGCGAGGTCGTTGGTGAACCGTGCCCGCGCCGCGGCGCGGCGCTCCGCGATCCAACCGTTGGCGACCTCCAGCGCGAGGTCGGTCGCCTCAGCGGGAGTGGAGCCCTGAGCGGTGATGATCACCGCTTGCGCGTTCGAGTCGGCCTCGACGTCGACGAGGTCCTTGTCAGCATCGGCCAGCACCGGGAGCGCGGTCTCGATCCGCACCGCCTCGACGGACGCGGACAGTTCGGGGGGAGGGCTCTGCGACTCGGCGAGGACCGCGTTCGTCGGGACGAAGTTGACGACCACGGCGGCGGCGTAGTCGCCCTGTGCGGTGGTCAGCCGGCCGTAGGCCGCCCCGAGCGCCGCGAACACGATGACGGCCAGGACGACGATCGACTTGCGCCGTCCGACAGCGCGGATGATGTCCTCGAAGTTGGAATCGTCGCCCATGTCAGCGCACCCGCTCGATCCACAGCGAGCAGGGGGGTACGACACCCGGCCGCCCGAGGCTCGGAACGGCCCGTCGCAGCACGTCGGGCTGCTCGCGGGCCATCCAGAACGACGCCAGGCTGACGGCGAACGTCTCGTTGAACATCAGGAAGGCACGGATCAACGCGACCTCGTTCCAGAACATGTGCTCGCGAAGGATGACGTCCGGGTTGACGAACTCGAACGGGAGCGGGATGTCGTGGATGTGGACAACGACCCCCGGGGCGAGCCGCGGGAGCACCTCGAGCACCAGGAAGCCGGTATCGCTCCCGGATTTCACGACGTGCGTGGAGTCGATGAACAGCAGGTCGCCGGGTTCGAGCTGCTCGAACACGGAGAGCTCGACATCCTGCACCAAGGAACGCACCACCTCGACGTGGACGTGCTCGGTCGCCAGGTCGCGGAGCCCGTGCCATCGGAAGGGCTCGATGCAGGTGAGCGTGGCGACCTCGCCGGTCGCTCCGTTGGCAGCGAGCGCCATCGCCGCGTAGTGGGTCGACACTCCGGAGCCGACCTCGATCATCCGCTTCGGCTTCGTCGCCCGCAGCCAGGTGTAGAGGATCTCGGCGTCGGCGACGCCGTATCCCTCTCCTGACGAGCGACCCTCGACGGCCTCGTAGGCGTCGAGCGCGGCGACCTCGTCGGCGAACTCGGCGAGACGGTCCACCATCTCCCGCTGTCGGTCGACGGCGAGATCGATGCCAGGCAGCGTCGACGGCTCGTTCAGCACCGCCGGGTCGCCGCGCAGCGCGCGCAGCGACGGGACTGGGCTGTAGTAGTGCGTCGGGAGCACCTGGAAGCCGGCCCACTCCATCGACGGTCCGACCCGGAACAGCAGCTGGGTGTACCCCTGCTTGGTGGCGGCGCGAACCCCCATTTGCCGCGCCTTTCGGGCCTTGCGGCGCGCGGAGCGTGTGATAGCCGCGAGCGACATCGGGCGAGGGTAACGGATCGGCCGGATTTGCGGCAATCACCCTCTGGTGACGCGGCTGGGAGGAGGCGATCCCGCCTTCACCCACTTGTTGGCCGATGTCGCAGCTGCCGCGCACCCGCGGGCTGCGTCGTTGCCTCGATGCTCCCGTTCCGTCCTCCCCGAGACGTTCCCCGGCATCGAGTTCGACGAGTCGGGCCGATGCTCGATCTGCGCCAACTTCGTCAGGCCGTTCTGGTCGCCGGCGCCGACGCGCTCGTCGCCGACCTTCGTGCGGCGAGCCCCGACGGGAAGACCGTGCTCGCGAGCGGGGTCATCCTCACCGCTGGCTACATCCCGTTCACATGGTTCCTCCATCAGACGGGACACCCGGCGGCGCAGTCACTGCTCCTCGGCATGATTGCCCTCACCTCGGTGACCCTCAACCTCGTGCTGGTCCCGCTGCTCGGGACGATCGGTGCGGCGATCGGCACCGCGGCGGCGCAGGCTTCGCTCATCCTCTACGTCCGGAACTCGACGCGCCGACGGCTGGGATTCGCTCTGTGATCAGATCCTCGTGGTCGTCGGACAAAGGTGTCACTGCCGATCGCTCGACCGCGAGGCTCTCCTCGGTCCCGAGGTCCCGCCGCCCGAACGGCACCATCGCCGCGGCGACGATGAGGACCCACACGTAGGAGTGCCACAGGACGAAGCTCTCGAGCAGGTTCTGCGTGACGAGAAAGACGAGGAGGATCGACCACCACCACGAGGCGATCGAGCGCTCGGACCATGCCCAGCGGAGCACGCCGGCCACCGCGGCGAACACGATGACGAGGAACGCGATGAAGCCGATCAAGCCGAGGCCGAGCAGAACCTCGAGCGCCGAGCTGTGCGCGCTCGCATATGCGCTGTTCAACCTGGAGTAGGTGGCCGCGGTGAGATCGGCTCGTTCCCAGAACGCCCAATACCCGTGCCCGCCGATCGGCCGGTCGGCGACGAACCGGCGCACGTCGGCCCAGATGAGCCGGCGGTTGGACAGGTTCGCCTCGCGTCCGACCGCATGCGTGAACCGGTCGAGCTTCGCGAAGAGCACGAACCACGCCGTGGCCACCCCCGCCACCGCCATCCCGGCTACCGCTGCTCCCGGCACGCGCCGGCTGCGGAGGAACCAGACCCCCGGGAGCGCGACGGCGGTGCAGGCGATCAGTACCAAGGTGATCTGCGACGTGATGCCGCCAGAGTTCCTCAGCAGGACGACGTGCACGACCCCGAGGGGGAGTGCGATCAGCACGCGGAGCACGCTCACGCGCGACAGCACGAATCCGACGACGCCCACGAGACCGAGGACGCACACCGGCGCGAGCGAGTTCCGGTTCGCGAAGATTCCCTGCCACGGGCGCACGAAGTAGAAGACCTCCGGCGGGAGGATCATCTTGCCGTACTCGGGGCGGCGCCAGACGACCAACGCGCTGGCGACGCTGATGACGCCGGTGGCGAGGACAACCGCCCAGATCTGCTCCTGCGCGCGCAGCCGCCAACCGAACCAGCATCCGAAGGCTGCGATCCCGACGCCGATCGTGGCGGCCGGCCAGGTCGTGTCGCGGTCCACCGACCAGATCGTCGACAGCAGCGCCCAGACGACGTACGCGCCGACTGCCACGAGGGTCCACGGCCACCGCCGCCACGGCATCGTCCGCAGCACGGCCACCATCGCCGCAGTGGCGACGATTGCGACAGCGGCGAACGGGTACGTGTACATCCACGACCGCCATGTCTCCGCGCCGTCGACGAGGTGGAGGGCGGCGTACGTCGAGAACCCGTTCGTGCAGACCACGATGCCGGCGCTCGCGCAGAGCACAGGGAGCGGTCGCGCGGGGGTGCTCACGCGGCCCCTCCCACGGGCCCGCGGGGCCCGAGCCGGCGGGCCTTCCACCAGGGCAGCTCGTCCTGATCCCAGTTCGACATCGTGCGGTCGGCGTGGTCCCGGTAGTAACGGTCCTCGTCGCCGAGGTTCGCGGAGTCGATGTACCAGGGGAGGTGGCGGGCGACGTACGGAAACCCCGTCCGCAGCGCACGCAGCAGCTCGTGACGGCGGTCGAGCGGCCGGTACAGGGCGAACGTGGTGTCGATCCCGGCGCGGAAGACGTTCGGCTCCACCTCGACGTCCGGCTGCCAGAAGCCC
>Ga0136611_10000545_pt1 | contig 25007 bp, 16 predicted proteins | sample AntDrymUQ2232306_2_FD_106645 | JGI IMG/M metagenome (GOLD analysis project Ga0136611, IMG submission 106645) | Polar desert sand microbial communities from Dry Valleys, Antarctica - metaG UQ223 (23.06) | ecosystem: Environmental > Terrestrial > Soil > Desert | place: Antarctica: Dry Valley...
CCCCCGCGCCGCCCGCCCCCGCCGAGCATGATCCCGCGACGATGCCCGTCAAGGTCGTCGGCGCCGAGCAGAGCAACACGTCGATCATCTTCGGCGACGCGCTCATCATGAAGGCGATCCGCCGCTTGCAAGGCGGCAAGAATCCAGAACTGGAGATCCTTCGCTTCCTCGCCCAGCGTACGGACTTCGACGGCGTGCCCCGCCTCGCCGGCTGGGGCGAGTACGTGCCGGACGGGGGCGAGCCCCGGCTCGTCGCGATCCTCCAGCCGTTCGTACCCAACAATGGCGACGGCTGGAGCTGGGCGCTGCGGGCGCTCGGCGAGTTGCTCGCGTCGGCGCCGGAACGTGCCGATGACGCCGCCGTCGCGAGCCATGCGGAGGAGTCGCTCGCGCGGATCGGGCAGCTCGGCCGCGCCACCGCCCGCCTCCATCTGGCACTCGCGACTGGCGCCGGCGTGTCCGACTTCGCGCCCGAACCGATCGACCAGTCCGATATCGAGCGCTGGCGCGCCGGCGGCCTCGCGAGCCTGGCGCGGGGGCTGGCGCGGCTGCGCGACCTGCTTGGCTCGCTGTCGTCCGATCGGAGCACGTCGCGGGTGGTGACGCTCGGCCAGGTCGTGCTCGCCAACGAGTCGGTCCTGCGCGACGCCATCGAGGGGCTCGAGATCCTGACGTCTGGCACCGTCGTCAAGACGCGCCACCACGGCGACTACCACCTCGGCCAAGTGCTGGAGACCGACGACGACTGGATCATCCTCGACTTCGAGGGCGAGCCGTTACGTCCGCTCGCCGAGCGCCGCGCGCTCCACACGCCACTGCGGGACGTCGCCGGCCTGCTCCGCTCGCTCGACTACGCGCGCCATGCGGCCCTCCGCGCCCGTCGCGCCTCGGACGCGGGGGACGACGCACACGCGGGGGCCACCGCCGCAACCTGGGCGCGGCTGGCGCGCGAGTCGTTCCTCGGCGCGTACCTCGCGGAGGCGCGCGCCGGTCAGGCCCGATTCCTTCCCGCGACCGACGCCGCGCTGGACAAGAGCCTCGCCGCCCTCGAAGGCGAGAAGGCGCTCTACGAGCTGGAGTACGAGCTGGGCAACCGCCCCGATTGGGTGGAGATCCCGCTCGCTGCCCTCGCAAACTACGCGCCGAGGTCGTCCCAATAGTCCTGGCCGATCGTGCCGGATCCGTGCGAACACAATTAGAATGCCATGAATACTCGCGTCATCGGGGGCGGCGTACGTCCGCTAGTACAGCGCGGCGGAAGTCTGTCCATGGTTGTCTTCCTGAGCGCAGCGAAGGATCTCCCGTGGCCGCCCGTCATCCTTGGGAGATCCTTCGCTGCGCTCAGGAAGACAAGACTGCCGAATGACTTCGGCCAGGCTGTACTAAACCAAAGCCGCGATGGAATCTACATGGTCATAGGCGGGGCGTGTGTGAGTTTCACTGTGGCTTTGGTTTAGGACTCCGTAGGGACGCTCCGCCCGGTCGCCTTCGGGGCATTCCGCGTGTCGCGCTGGCCGGCCTCGGGCGGCGGCGGCGGCGATGGCGGCTGCACGTCCTTGCGATCCCCGAGCGCCGGCCTCCCGGACTGTGCGCCGTTTCGTTCCGGCGAACCACCCCGGCTGCGAACGACTCGGTAGCTGAATGCCAGATTCGACGTGCCGCTCCGCTGCTCCTGCACGTCGAAGCCGTCGCGTCCCTTTCGGCTCACGAACAGGCCGTTCGAGTCTCCTTCGGCCGTCACGAAGACGCGATAGTCGCCATCCAGCGTCGAGGCCAGCTGCTTGTCGAGGACGATCGTCGCCTTGCCGTTCGCCAGCGTCCCCCCACCAACGTCCTCCGACAGGCTCGCGGCGCCTGCCGCGTCTGCTCCCCCCTGGGTGACGGTACCGGTCACGTAGACGTTGCCCTCGAAGTACCCGGCCAGCCCGCCCGCGCCAGCCGCGCCGTAGACGCCCACGCCGGCCCCGGTCGCCTGTCCAAAGACACGTTGCCGCTGCCGGTTCGACCCCAGACGCCGTGGACCGGCGACGTCCCGTACACACCCGCGTTCGCGGAAGCCTGGCCGTACACCCCGACATTGTTCACCGAGAGGCCGAAGCAGCCCGCCGCACTCGTCGAAAAGCCGTAGATGCCGGTGGCGGAGCCGGATATTCCCGTCACGCCGACGCCGCTGCCCGAGTCCCCGCGCACGCCGGTGCCGCTGGTTGACTGTCCATGCACGCCCGTGTTCGACACGGTGTTCCCCGAACCGTTGGTCGTCGCCACGCCCGCGACGGCGGCCCCGCTCACGCCCGATTGGACGAGCCCGAGCACGCCGGCCTGCGTGTTGTACGACGGGAATGGGTTAGCCGCGTTCGTGAGGTAACCTAGGACGCCGGCGCTCTGCGCGAAGGTCGAGACGGAGAAGCCGCGGACCCCGATCACGTTGGACTCGCCGAACATCCCGGACGTACCGTTCGTGTTCCCGATAGAACGGCCGTGGACTCCCGTGTACCCGCTCTCGCCCTCGACGCCGAACGACGTCCCGGTCGCCCCGAGCTGCTTGCCGCGGATGGCCGCCGTGCCACCATTGGCGACCACGGTGGTCGTGGCGGTGACGCTCGTCGCGGATTCGTTGTTGGCGGCGTTGCCCCCGTCGTTGATGACCCCGAGATGCACGACGTTCGTGTTGGTCGGCGCGGTCCCGGCATCGTGGCCGGCTTCGGCCCGTTCCACGCCGGTGAGTCTACTCAGGGCCGCGGCTGCCGCTACCGCCGCGCCCGCCAGCAGCCCCCGCCGCTTCAGCGGACCCGCCGCGCTCCGTAGCGCTCGCTGCGCATGTTTGGTGTGCTGTTCCATCCGAGCCTCCCCGCCGCCGCCTGCATTACGTCGCATTGTCCGAGAGTAGCGCCCGCCAGGGTGGCTGTCAAGGTCGTCGCGCGAACGCTACCGCTTCGTGCCGAAGATCGACCACGCGACCTCGCCGAACATCTGGGCTCGCTCGACCCCCGGCTTCGACGCGAAGCGCTCCAGCGGCAGCTTCAGCGCGTTGCCGTACCCCTCGCGGCTGCTGACGGGCGGATAGTCGCTGCCCCACATCATGCGGGTCGGCCCGAACGCGGCGTACGCCTGCTCCATCAGCGCCGGGATGGGCTCCTCGAACGCGAACGGCTCCCGCACCGGCATCGCCCGCGTCGCAAACTCCCCGAGCCCAGGGAGCTTGATGTACGCGTTCGGGTGCCTCGAGAGTCCAAACACCTTCTCGACGGGCCGTGTCTCCGGCGCCTCCTCGCGCGGGTTGTTGACCGACCCGAGGTGCTCGATGACGATGGGCAGCTCCGGCAGCTCCTCGTAGATCGCGGCGAAGGCGTCGTCGGCGTACTCCGGGCCGCTCCCCCCGCAGCTCACCGCGAGCCCTAGCTCGGCCGCCCTCCGCCAGATAAGGAGCGGATCGTCGCCCGGCGACCGCTCGCCGGGGCGCAGCCGCACGCCGGTCGCGCCCTCGGCGGCCAGCCGTTCCAGTTGGCGCGGCGCGTCCTCACGTGCGGTGTCGATCCCGACCACAGACGCCAATCGGTCCGGGTACCGACGCACGCACTCGGTTTGGTAGGCATTGTCGAATTGGCCGCGAATCTGGATCAGGATCGCGCGCTCGACCCCGTTGGCGTCCATCTGGCGCAGCAAGGCTTCGATCGGCTCGTACCAGCCGAGCGCGGCATGGCAGTGGCTATCGACGATCATCATGGCGACGCTCCCGCGCCGCGCAGTCGTGGCGCGTGGCGCGCCTCACGATAGCTGAATGGCGCCCGCGCTACAGCCGGCCGAGGGCGTCGCGGATGATGTAGTACGCCGGCAGCAGGTACACGCTGCACAGCACCACGGCGAGCACGGCGGCCCAGAACCCCGGCAGGCCAAGCGCCGGATAGTCCATGCGGCGGATGCGCCGTGGCAGGGGTCGCTCACGATGCGCGCTGGGCATCTCCGGCAGCTCGGCCAGAGTCAGCCCGCCGTGCCGTCGAGCCGTCCCCGCGACCGGATCCAGGTCGGCGGTCGGGCGGGCGAAGGTCGCTGACGGCATCAGCTCGGCGATCGACTTCGGCTGCCCGAAGCGCGCGTCCGGCGATGCGGCGCGCTCGAGCTCCGCGACGAACCGTGCGCCCGACCCGAACCGTCCGGACGGCGCCGCACCCGTCTGCGCGCGGAGCACGTCCGCGACCGCCGGCGGGAGCGTCGCGCCCGCCGCCGGTCGACCTCGCACGTCGTCGGGGGGGCTAACGGCTGACGCTTCGGCGGCATGTTGCGCCGCGCTGCTCGGCGCGTCACCGGCCAACATATCCCATGCGATCATGCCGAGCGCGAAGAGGTCATCGGCTGCTCTGGCATCTTCGCCGGCGAGGACTTGCGGAGAGCGGTAGCGCGCGTCGAGCGTGAGCGCCGGGACGGCATCGGCCACGCCCCCGGTCGGCCCGTGCGGCGGCAGCAGTCGCGCGGCGTCATCCGGCCCCACCGTCACGCGCCACGGCCGCACCGTTCCATGCACGACGCCGCGCGCGTGGAGGCGGTCGATGTCGCGGGCCACCCGTGCGAGCATACTCAGGGCGCGCGCGAGCGGAATCGGCCCCGCCTCCGCGATCAGCCGGTCGAGCAGCAGCGCCGCCGGGATAGCGGACGGCTGTTCCGTGCCAGACATGTCGCGCTCGGTCTGAATGTCCCGAACGATCGTCACCCTGTTCCTCACCCGTGATGTGGCGGGATCATCGCGCAGCGGGCGCACGGTCGTCCACCCTGGGCCCCCGGAACTCCGCTTTGGGATCGATGACGGGAGCGTTGGCAACAGACCTGTCATCCTTCGCTACGCTCAGGACGACGGGTGTTTCGTTCGGGACGCCAGGCGTGCTAACGGCGATCCTGGCCATTTCGGTGGTGCTGTACTACGAGGCGTCGCGCGCCAGGATGACCGCCGACCTAGCCGGGACGCTCACGTCGAGAAGCTCCGTCGCGTCCGACGACGCCTCGCCGTTCGGCGTGGTCCAAATGGCCCGCCAACCGCCGGCCCCCTCGACAGCGAGGTCTGATAGCGTCGAGTCTTCCAGCATGGCCGCCTCGTCTCCAAAATTCGCCACGAGCAGGCGCCCCGCGCCACTTTGCCAGCGGTGGACCGCCAGCACGTGGTCCCCGACGGCGCGGGCACGCGTCGCGAGCCGATCCTGGGCGCGGAGGACCGTGTCGTCGCGCCGAAGGTGAAGGAGCGCACGGTACAACTCGTAGACCTCATTGTGGTGCTCGCGCTCGGCGAACGAGAGCGTCGAGCGGCGGAACGTGTCCTCGTGCTGGGGATCGGGGATGCGATCCTGTATCGCCGGGTCGGCGAACGCGGCGAACGCCTTGAATTCGTCGCGGCGCCCGGCGGTCACGAGCTTCCCGAGCTCCTCGGTGTGCTCGGTGAAGAACTGGAACGGCGTCGTCGCGGCGAACTCCTGCCCCTGGAACAAGAGCGGCGTCTCGGGCGCGAAGAGCAGCACCGTTGACGCGAGCAGATAGCGCTCGCGGTCAACGAGGTGCGCGAGCCGCTCGCCCATCGCGCGGTTGCCGACCTGATCGTGGTTCTCGGTGCAGAAGACGAACGCGTGACTCGGCTCGTCGGTCACGGTGGTGCCGCGCGCCTCGCCGGTGCTCGGCCGTACCTGGCCCTGGTACAGGAACCCGCCCTCGATGGTCCGCGCCACGTCGGCGAGCGTCCCCGCGAAGTTGCTGAAGTACCCTTCCCGCTCGGGCGTCAGGTACGTCCGCAGCGCGTGGTGGAAGTCGTCCGACCAGACCCCGTCGAGCCCGTAGCCTGGGCGCTCGGTGGTCGCCGAGCGAATCAGCCCCACGTTGTTGTGGTGGTCCTCGGCGATGACGACCGCCCGGCGATGCGGGAGATTGTGGACGACCGCGCCGATCTCTTCGAGCATGTGGCAGGGGCCGGAATCGATGATCGCGTGCGTGGCATCGAGCCGCAACCCGTCGATGTGGAACTCTTCGAGCCAGTAGCGCACGTTCTGGAGCACGAAGTGACGGACCGGCCCGGAGTTGGGGCCGTCGTAATTCACCGCCTCGCCCCAGGGCGTCGAGTGGCGGTCGGTGAAGTAGTCGTCGGCGTACGCGCGGAGGTAGTTTCCGTCCGGGCCGAAGTGGTTGTAGACCACGTCGAGCAGCACGGCCAGCCCCAGCGCGTGGGCCGCGTCCACGAGCCGCCGCAGCGCCTCGGGGCCGCCGTATGCCGACGACGGCGCGTACAGATCGACGCCGTCGTAGCCCCAGTTGCGCCGGCCGGGGAACTCCGCGACCGGCATGAGCTCGATAGCAGTCACGCCCAGGTCGGCCAGCTCCGAAAGCTCCGGGATCACGGCGTCGAACGTCCCCTCGGGCGTGAACGTCCCGACGTGCAGCTCGTAGATCGCCAGGCCGTCAGGGCCGGTGCCGCGCCAGCCCGCGTCGGTCCAGGCGAATGTCGCCGGATCCACGACCTCGGAGGGCCCGTGCGGGCCGTCCGGCTGGGATCGCGAGGCCGGGTCGGGGAAGCCGTCACCGCCATCGAGCCTGTAGCGGTAGCGCGCGCCAGCGCCGATCCCATCGACCGTGCCGGTATGGTAGCCATCGCCACCGGCCGTGTGCGGATACCGAGCGGCACCATCCACGCTCACGATCTCGACCTCGACCGAGGCGGCATTGGGCGCCCACACCTTGAACGCCACCCCGCCCCCGACCACGTGCGCCCCGAGATCGAGCGCCCAGGGCACATCTCCACCGGCCGAGGAGGCGACGTGCGGCTCGGGGAGTGGGGGCCGCTCCGCGACACCCGGCGCGCCGGTCATCCCGTGCAGCGTCGGGACGTCAACGCCCGCGATCGAGTGCGCGCGCATGCCCGCCGCCTCGCGTCCGGTCAGGGCCGAGGGTGTTGTGTCTTGTTCTCCGTCAGCGGGCCGTCTCGTGTCCGTCATGCACTTGTCTTTTCAGCGGGCGGATCGGGCGTCGCGCCAACCGCCTTCTCAGTATCGGCGAGCGTCACGCCGGTCGCCGCGTCGTCCGCGGACGACATGTCCGCGGGCACGTCGTCCGCGGCGGTCGCCTCGGGCTCCTCCGGTCGGTTCTGCCAGCGCCCGTACGTCGCCGTCAGCTCCGCCAGTCGCTCCGCGTGCTCGGGCAGGAGCATGTCGTCGCGGTAACGCCACGCCCAGTTGTCGGCAGGCACGCCGGGCACGTTCATGCGCGCTTCCGAGCCGAGCGACAGCACATCTTGCAGCGGGACGATCACGTAGCGTGCCACCGACGCGAGCGCGAGGCGGATGAAGTCCCAGGCGACGTCGTCACCCGAGCGCCCGAGATAGCGCCGAATGGCGTGCTTCTCGTCCTCGCCTCGGCTCGCGTACCAGCCGACCGTCGTGTCGTTGTCGTGCGTGCCCGTGTACGCGACGTATGGCTCCTCGTAATTGTGCGGGAGATAGGGGTTCTCTCCGAACGGCACCTCGCGCGCGGCATCCTCGCCGAAGGCGAATTGCAACACCTTCATGCCCGGAAAGCCGAGCGTCTCGCGCAGCGCGATCACGGCGGGGGTGATGTCCCCGAGATCCTCCACGATGATCGGCAGCTCGCCCAGCGCGTCGTGGACCGCCTCGAACAGCAGGGTGCCCGGACCCGGCAGCCAGCGCCCTTTGAGCGCCGTCAACTCGGCGGCCGGCACCTCCCAGTACGCCTGGAAGCCCCGAAAATGGTCCAGGCGGATCAGGTCGACCAGCCGCAGCGTCGCTCGGAAGCGCTCGATCCACCAGGCGTAGCCGGTCTCGGCGAGGCGCGCCCAGTTGTAGAGCGGATTGCCCCAGCGCTGGCCGGTCGGGCTGAAGTAGTCTGGCGGCACGCCCGCGACGACCGTCGGCTGGCCGTGCTCGTCGAGATGGAAGATGTCGCGGTTGGCCCAGACGTCGACGCTGTCCTGGGCGACGAAGATCGGGATGTCGCCGACGATCTGGATGCCGCGCGCGTTCGCGTAGGCGCGGAGCTCGGCCCACTGGGACCAGAAGACCCACTGCGAGAATTGGTGATAGGCGACCCGATCCGCCAGATCGCGCCGCGCCGCGTCGAGCGCCGCCGGGTGGCGCAGGGCGACCTCGCGAGGCCACCCCCACCAGGCGCCGCCGTGCTCGTCTTTGAGCGCCGCGAACAGGGCGACGTCGTCGAGCCAGCCCCGCTCGCGCTCCTGGAACTCGCCCAGGGCGGCCCGATCCTCGCGCGACGCGCGCTCGGAGAAGTTGTCGTACGCGACGCGCAGTTTTGCGTGCTTGAACTCGTCGGCCGCCACGTACTCGACGCGGTCGGGCTCGAAGCTCGCGTCGCGTAGGTCGTCCGCGTCCAGCCAGCCGCTCGCGACGAGCGGCTCCAGCGCCACGAGCAGCGGCGATCCGGCGAATGCCGAGCTCGACGCATACGGCGAGTTGCCCAGCCCGACCGGCCCGAGCGGCATCAGCTGCCAGAGGGACTGGCGCCCGGCCTCAAGGAAGTCCACGAAACGATACGCGGCGGCCCCGAGATCCCCGACCCCGTGCGGGCCGGGCAGCGAGGTCGGGTGCAGGAGGATGCCGGCAGCGCGGTCGGAGGTGCGGGTGGCGGCGTCATTCTCGGTCATCAGGCCTCCCGGGAGAGTAGGCTCACGGGGAAATCCGCGAACAGTTGAGCGAGCCCGAGCATGGACGTCGAGCCATCGACTGCATTGGGCGCCGCGCTCGTTTCGAGGCGCTCGTCGGTGAACCAGTTGCGGTAGACGGTTCCTGGCGGGTCCGGCAGCAAGAGCCGGGTCTCCGACCACGCGCCGGACGGGAATGGGCCGCCCGCCTCCGAGTCGGCGTCGTCCGCGACTTGCGACGATTCGAGCAGGCGGGCTACCAGCCGCGGGGCGATGACGACGATGCGAGCATCGCCAGCTTCTCGCAGGAACGCCGCGACGTGATCGCGCTGCGCCCCGGCCGCGTCGAGCGGCGCGTAGTTGCCGGACTGGAACAGCTCGGGATGCTCGCGGCGGAGCTGCAACGTGCGCCAGGTGACGTAGAGCTTGATCCGACCGTCCTCCTTGTGCGCGACGAGCGAGCGGGCAACGTCTTGGAGCGGGCGTCGCTCGGACGCCGCGTGCGCCGATCGGCCTGGACCCTTCGCCGCCTTCTCTGCCCGCTCGACATCGCGCCGCAGCCCGCGCAGCAACTTGGCCCGCAGCCCATAGTCGACGGGGCGGCGGTTGTCCGGGTCCACGAGGCTGAAGTCCCACAGCTCGTTGCCCTGGTAGATGTCCGGCATGCCGGGCACCGTCAACTTCAGGAACGCCTGCGCCAGCCCGTTGATCGCCCCCGCCTCGGCGACCCACGATTGCAACGCGGCGAAGTCGGCCAGGAATGCGAGGCTCGTGCGCTCGTCCAGGATGGCGCGGATGAATTCGCGCAGCGCCTCGTCGTAGCCCTCGTTCGGGTTGATCCAGCTCGTGTGGACCTTGGCCTCCTTGGTGGCCTTGGTCATGTACTCCTGCATGCGGCCGACGAGCTCGGCGCTCGCCTTGCCGTCGAGCCGCCCGAACGGCCAGGCGCCGAGCAGCACTTGGTAGAGCAGGTACTCGTCGTTGCGGGACGGCGACTGCTCGCCATCGACGCGCCGCTTGTGGCGGCGGTTCAGGCGTGCCCAGCGGTTGACGGCCGCGCTCCACTCGCGTGGCAGCTCCGAGAGTACCGAGATGCGGGCGCGGACGTCCTCGCTCCGCTTCGTGTCGTGCGTCGAGGTCGCCAGCATGGTGTTGGGCCACAGCCGCAGGCGCTCGGCGTTGTGGCGATGGAACGCGGCCACCGACACCCCGAACGCCTCCGGCTCGCCACCCACCTCGTTCAGCGCCGCGAGCCGATTGTAGCGGTAGAACGCCGTATCCTCGACCGCCTTCGCGGTCACCGGGCCGGTCGTCTGCTGGAACTTCATCACGAAGCGCAGCCGCGCCGCCTGGACGCGCTCGCAGTTCGGCCCTTCGAGCGGATCGAGCAGCAGCGTGCTCCGCAGGAAATCGAAGACCGAGCGCTCCATGGCGGGATTACGGCGCCGCGCCCAGGCGATGGCCACGTCGATGTGGGCGCGGTCGCGGTCGGTCACGGTCTCGCCGGTGCTGTAGGTCCGGTAGACCGGAAAGCAGGCGATCACCTCGCGCACGGCGTTGCGGAGCGCCAGCAGGGTGAAGTCGCGCGAGCGGCGGTCGGCCTCGGCGAGGTGGCTGAGCTGCCAGGCCAGGACGTTGACCTCGCTCGCCAGGCTCGCCTGCATGATCATCAGCTTGCACTCGTAGACGAGGTCGTTGAAGTCGATACGGTCGTCGATGAAGCGCGCGTACAGCTCATCGAAGCGCCGGCGCGCCCCGCCATCGACGAAGATGCCGCCGAGGACGTTCAGGAAATCGTAGCCGGTTGTGCCGTCGATCGCCCACTCTTCGGGCAGCGGCTCGTCCTTGGCGAGGATCTTCTCGGCCACGACGTAGAACGGGTGATCCGGGCGCGGCATGCCGCCATCGGCTGCGCGCTCCGCCGGCGGCCGCGCCGGCCGCGGCCGCCAGCCGGGCACAAGGGGCTCGGGAGCGTCGCCGGCCCCGGTGAGCTGCCGGTCCCACGCGGCCACGTCTTCCGCCGTGAATGGCCGATCGTCGACCGGCGCGGCGCCGACCGTTCCGCCGTTCACGGCTGCCCCGCCCGCGCCGGCAGCGCCGCGTGCGGCTACCACGTGGCGGTATGCCGCCTGGAGGCGGCGGAAATACTGATCCGGATCCCACAGGCCATCGGGGTGGTCGATGCGCAGCCCGGTCAGCTTGCCATCGCGAACGAGCCGGAAGATCAGGCGGTGGGTCTCGGCGAAGACGCGCGGGTTCTCCATCTGGAGCGCCGCGAGCGTGTTGATGTCGAAGAAGCGGCGATAGTTGATCTCCTCGGAGGCTACGCGCCAGAACGTCAAGCGGTACGGCTGGATCTGGAGAAGTTGATCCAGCGCGTCGAAAGAGCGCGGATCGCCTGCCTTCCCGTTCAGTCGGCCGACCTCGGCCTCGATCTCCGTGCGGATGGGCGGCGCCGCCTCGGTGAGCTGCGCGAGCCGACGCTTGATGACTTCCTTCTCGCGGTTGCGCTCCTGGACGCGCACCGGGTCAACCTCGTCGCGCGTCGGAAGGTTGTTGATCGACGTCAGGATGCTCTGGTACTCGATGAGGTTGCCATCGTCCGACGGGAGCTGGGTGGAGAGCCGCTCGCATGGTCCCTCGAGGATCCGCGAGTACGAGCGCGGCGCGATGGGCAAGGTCGTCTCGTAGTAGCTGACGCCGAAGACGCCATCCGCCGCCCGATACTGGAGCGTGAGCTGGCCCTGTTCGAGCACCCGGCCGTACTGGTCTCCGAGGATCGGCAGGAGCACCTTACCGGTCAGCTCTTGCTTGAGCGGCGCCCAATCGACGTCGAAGAACGGCGCGAACACCGATACCGGGCCGTTCTCGAGCACGTCGTTCCACCAGGCATTGGTGCCCGTCCCGACGCCCATGTGATTCGGCACCACATCCAGGATCTGGCCCATGCCTCGCGCGCTCAGCGCCGCGACGAGCGCATCATACTCGGCATCCGAGCCGATCTCGGGATTCAGCGCGTTGTGATCGACGACGTCGTAACCGTGGGTGCTGCCGGAGCCCGCCTTCAGGTACGGCGAGGCGTACATCGCGCCAATCCCGAGCTCGTCGAGGTAGGGGACAAGCCGCTCGGCGTCGCGGAACGTGAAGTCCTTGTTGAATTGGAATCGGTAGGTCGCGCGGGGGATCGGTGGGCTGTCGATCACGAAGTCTCCACGAGGCGCAGCAGGACGAGCGATCGCCCTTCGAGCGGGTACTCGGCACCGGAATCGTAGCCCCGCGCAGCGCGGTCCTGTTCGGGGTGCGCCGTATCTAGCAGCGTCTCCCATCGCTCCGGCTCGTCGCCGGCGCTCGGGATCACGAACGGCACGCGCTCCTGCCAGGCGTTGAGCAGCAGCATCAGGCTGTCGCCCTGGACCCGGTCTCCGCGGTCGTCGAGCTCGTTGATCAAGTCGCCGGCCATCCGCACGCCGAACGCGCGCGTGCTCGGCGTACCCCACTGCTCGTCGGACATCTCGGCGCCGTTCGGGTCGAGCCAGGTCAGATCCTTGACGTCGCTGCCCCGAATCCTGCGCCCCTGGAAGAACTTGCGCCGGTGCAACACCGGATGCGCCATGCGCAGCGCGACGAGCTCGCGCGTGAAGTGCAACAGCGCCCGGCGGTCGTCGTCCAGATTCCAGTCGGTCCAGGAAATCTCATTGTCCTGGCAATAGGCGTTGTTGTTGCCGCCCTGCGTCCGCCCGAGCTCGTCGCCGCCGCAGATCATCGGCACGCCCTGGGAGAAAATCAGCGCCGCCAGGAAGTTGCGCTGCTGTTGCGCCCGCAGCGCGTCGATAGCGGCGTCGTCGGTGTCGCCCTCGGCGCCGCAATTCCAGGACAGGTTGTGTGACTCGCCGTCGCGGTTGCCCTCGCCGTTGGCGTCGTTGTGCTTGTCGTTGTACGACACGAGATCGCGGAGAGTGAACCCGTCGTGGGCGACGACGAAGTTGATGCTCGCGTACGGGTGCCGCCTGTCAGACGAGTACAGGTCCGACGACCCCATCAGCCGCGACGCCACCTCGCCGGCGCGGCGCTCGTCGCCCTTCCAGAACGAGCGCAGGGCGTCGCGGTACTTGCCGTTCCACTCGGTCCACAGCTCGGGGAAGTTCCCGACCTGATAGCCGCCCTCGCCGACGTCCCACGGCTCGGCGATCAGCTTCACGCGCGACAGGATCGGATCCTGGTGGATGATGTCGAAGAAGGCCGAGAGCCGATCGACCTCGTGCAGCTCGCGCGCGAGCGTGGACGCGAGGTCGAAGCGGAAGCCGTCGACGTGCATCTCGGTCACCCAGTAGCGCAGGCTGTCCATGATTAGCTTGAGCACCTGAGGATGCCGCACGTTCAGGCTGTTGCCGGTGCCGGTATAGTCCATGTAGTACCGCTCGGTGCCGGCGACGAGGCGGTAGTGGGCGGCGTTGTCGATGCCCTTGAAGCTGAGGGTCGGGCCGAGGTGGTTGCCCTCGGCGGTGTGGTTGTAGACCACGTCGAGGATGACCTCGATGCCCGCCGCGTGCAGCGACTTGACCATCTCCTTGAACTCGCGGACCTGGCACCCCGGCTCCGACGCGGCGGCGTAGCGCGACTCGGGCGCGAAGAAGTTGAGGGTGTTGTAGCCCCAGTAGTTCGACAGTCCCTTGTCGAGCAGGAAGCCGTCTTGCAGGAACGAATGGACGGGCAGCAGCTCGACGGCGGTGATGCCGAGCTGCTTGAAATGCTCGATCACGCTCGGGTTCGCCACGCCGGCGTAGGTGCCCCGCAGCTCTTTGGGGACGTCCGGGTGTCGCATCGTGAGCCCCTTGACGTGGGCTTCGTAGATGACCGTGCGGTGCCAGGGCGTATTGGGCGCGCGGTCATCGCCCCAGTCGAAGGCATGGTCGATGACGACGCCGAGCGGGACGCCCCATGCGCTGTCCAGCTCGTCGAATTGGAGATCGGCGTCGCCGCCATCGCCGAGCGGGTAGCCGAACACCCGCGCCTTCCAATCGACCTCGCCCAGCAGCGCGCGGGCGTACGGGTCGATCAGCAGCTTGTTGGGGTTGAAGCGGTGGCCGGCTTTCGGCTCGAACGGACCGCCGACGCGGTAGCCGTAGAGCTGGCCGGCTCCGAGATCGGGCAGGTAGCCGTGCCAGACGTGGGCGGTGGTCTCGGGCAAGCGGATGCGCGCGACCTCGGCCTCGGCGCGCGGGGCGTCGAACAGGCAGAGCTCCACCGAGGTCGCGTTCTCCGAGAAGAGGGCAAAATTAATGCCCTGCCCATCCCACGTCGCACCCAGCGGGTAGGGGCGGCCCGGCCAGATCTTCAACGCTCGCATCTCCGTCGCCAATTGCTATGCGCGCTCGGCGCGGCACCGCACGGTACCACATGTGATGCCAGGCCCGGATCGGCCCCACTCGAAGTGAGGACCATCTTGCGACAGGAGTCGCGAGCGCCAGACATTGGCGCGACGCCGCATGCTTCGCTGCCGAAACGCACCCAGCACACTACCGACCGGGGCGGCCATTGGGGCCGCGCCGCGCACGTAGCAGGATAGCAACACGGTACCGCCGGCGGTCAGATGGAGATATACAGGCGTGAAGGCCACATAATGCAGCTTCACGCGCGCCCCGAGCCGGGCGTCAACCGCGGCGATGCAGGGACGGCCCGGTGCAACTAGGATGCCTACACGTCGTCGGGGCCGGACCACGCCGCCACCGTTCGCCAGAGGGCGACGCCAAAGGCGAGCGACCAGCCCGCCAGCAGCAAGCATGGATGCGACCTCACGCACACCGGCGCGTGGCTCCCGACCAGCGCCGCGACACAAGCCGCCAGCGCAAATCGAAGACTGCGCGCGCCGACCGCCCACACGAGGAACGGCCCGAGCGGGACGCGCAGTGCGCCGGCCTCGCGGGCGAATACCTTGAACGGCACCCCGGATGCTGGCTGCCGCCACAGGGCGGATGGCCCCTCGGCGCGCAGCCAGGCGCGCACCGCCGACACCATCCTCGGCCGCACCAGCAGCGGCAACGGCCCTGGCGGCACCTCGAACGCCCCTCCGCCCCGGTCCGGTAGCGCTGCGCGTTGACCCTGCTCCGGCGCGCCGTCGCAATGCCGTGATGCCCCGAGCTCCTGCCGCGGCGCGCGATCCGTCGGCCCGACGCCGCGCCGCCCTGAAGATACGTCAGCGTCCCGCCGAGCGCCGTACCGCCCCCCGCGCCGAGCGCCAGCAGCCACCAGCGCCTCGGCGATGCGTACGCGAGTGGCACGATGACGGCGTCGGGCATGATCGGCCAGAACAGCGCCTCGCTCGTCGCCCACGCCGCGACGACCGCCACGTCCGCCAGTGCGGCCTGCCCTGCCCTCGGTCGCATGCCACTCCTCGCCGCGCCCCGACGTCGCGATCACTGGTTGCCCGGCGCGATCGAGGATACAGTACGTCGTACGTCACCTCGTCGCTGGTCGCGCGCATGCCGTCCGGTGGGAACGGGCTACGAGCCGATCTCGCCACGCGGGAACGATCCGCACGGCTTCGGCGTCGTGTACGGTGACGTCTTCTCGGGGGGGAAGCCCACGACCATGCCCGGCCTGTACGCGATCAAACCCGCCTTCCAGCGCTCGCTCGGCGGCATCGAACATTGGTTGGTCGAGCGCAGGGTTCACCCCGACTGGCTGACCTACGCGGCGCTCGTCCTCTCGATCGGCGGCGGCGCGTGCCTGTATCTCGCGCCCGACCGTCCCTGGCTGCTCGTCGCCGTGCCGTTCGTCGCCATCGTCCGCACGGCGCTCAACGCGCTCGATGGCCTCGTGGCCCGCGACACCGGCCTCGCCCGCCCCTGGGGCGAGGTGCTCAACGAGTTCAGCGACCGCGTCGCGGACCTCGCGCTCGTCGGTGCCGTCGCGTTCGCGCCGGTCTCGTCGTGGCCGCTCGGGCTCGCGGCCGTTGTCTTGATGCTGCTGTCGAGCTATCTGGCAATCCTCTCGAAAGCCGCTGGAGGTCGACGTCAGTACGTCGGGCCGATGGGCAAGGCCGACCGGATGATCGTGCTGGCAGTTGCCGCGCCGCTCGGCCTCTTCCTCCCGCTCGAGCTGGTCTACAACGGCTTCCTGGCCATCCTGCTGGTCGGCCTCAGCACGACGCTCGTGGCACGGGCGCAGGCGACGTACCGCGACCTGCACGGATCGTGATCTCGAATCCGGCCGCTGATCCGCTGTTCTGGCCGACGCTTGGGACGGTCGGCGCGCTGCTCGGGATCAGTTTTGTGCTCCTGCTGGCGGTCGAGCGGCGCCACCTGGGCCGCCTCCGCGAGCGCGTGCTGTTCCAGCGCTGGGCCGTCTGGGCGGTCATCGCCCCGATCTACGGGCTGGCCGTGCTGAGCGGCCCGCTGCCGCTGCTCGTACTGGTCGGGCTACTCACGTGGCAGGCGATACGCGAATACAGCCGACTGGTCGGCCTGCCGCCGCTCTACGCGCGGGTGCTCGTGCTGCTCGGGCTGGCGCTCCTGCCGCTCGCCCTGGTCTCCATCGATGCCTTCTTCTACGGCCTGCCGCTCATCCTGATCGGGGCCACGCTCCAGCCCCTGCTCACCCGCGACGTGCAGCGCGGCGTCCGCAACCTCTCGCTGGCCGTGTTCGGCTTCACGTATTTACCGCTGCTGCTCGGCCACGTCATCCTGCTCTACGCCCACGTCCCCGGCGGCGCGGGCTACCTGCTCGTCCTCGGCCTCGCCACGGCCCTCTCCGACATCGGGGCGTTCACGGTCGGCAAGCTGTTCGGCCGCCACAAACTCGCGCCGACCGTCAGCCCGAACAAGACCTGGGAGGGCGCCGTCGGCAACCTGCTCGGCGCCTATGCCGGCGCCGGCCTGCTGAGCTTCGCGATCCCCGAGGAGAAGCGGCTGGTGGTGCGGTTGCTGCTGCCGCCCGTCGTCGCGGTCGGCGCGGTCTGGGGCGATCTGGTCGAGTCGCTCATCAAGCGCGAGTTCGGCACCAAGGACGCCGGCACCTGGCTGCCCGGCTTCGGCGGACTGCTCGACCGCGTCGATAGCCTGATCGTCACCACGCCGCTCGCGTACTACCTCCTGCGAGCCCTGGCGTGACGGCGACGAGGAGCATGCAGCCCACGCGAGACGCCGTGACGGAGAAACGGTCAGGTCTGGCGGGAGCTCACCCCGTGAGCGGCACGCTGTTCGATCTGCTCCGCCGTTCGGCCGCGTGCTACGGTCCATCGCCGGCCCTCGCGATCCGTCGCGGCCTCCGCACCGACCGCTGGACCTACGCCGAGCTGCTGGCCAGCGTTGAAGACGCCACGAGCCGACTCCGGACCCGCGGCATCGGCCCCGGCGACCGAATACTCGTGATGGCCGCCAACAGCCCCGAGCTCGTCGCGAGCATGTTCGCAGCCTGGAAGCTTGAGGCGATCCTGGTCCCCATCGACCTGCGCACGTCGCCCGAGGTGATCGCGGCGATGATCCGCCAGGTCGAGCCGCGCTGCAGCATCGCCGACGACCCGGCCGCCACGCCGGGCGTCCCCGCGCTCGCCCCGAGCGCCCTCGTCGGCGCGGCCGACATCCCGGCTAACTGGGCGCCACTGCCTCCCTCGCCGATCTGGGACGGCGCGCCCGCCGACCTGGCCGAGATCGTCTTCACCTCGGGCACGACCGGCAACCCGAAGGGCGTCATGCTGACCCACGCGAACATCCTCATCAACGTCGAGGCCGCCGTCGATACGCTCGCGACGCCGCTAGGCACCCGCGTGCTCTCGCTCATGCCGCTCTCGCACATGATGGAGCAGACGGCCGGGCTGCTCGCGGCGCTCAGGGTCGGCGGCACCGTCTACTACGCCACCAGCCGCCGCTCCTCGGCAATCCTCGAAGCCATGCAGCGCCATCGCATCGAGCTGATGGTCTGCGTGCCGGAGGTCCTGCGGCTGATGCTGGCCGGCATCGAGCGCGAGGTCGAGCGGCGCGGACGGCAGCGCGCATGGGCGCGGGCTCACGCGCTGGCCCCTCGACTGCCGTTCGCCGCCCGCCGGCTCCTGTTCCGGGCCGTGCGCCGGCGCCTCGGCGGCCATTTGAAGGTGATCCTCTCCGGTGGCGCGCCGCTCGGCACCGATCTCTGGGGCACCTGGGAGCGGCTCGGCGTGCGCGTCGTCCAGGGCTACGGCGCCACCGAATGCTCGCCCATCGTCGCCTCGCATCGGCTGCACCGGCGCCTCCCGAACAGCGTGGGCTGGCCGGTGCGCGGCGTCGAGGTCCGGCTCGGCGACGGCGGTGAGGTACACGTGCGCGGGGCGAGCGTGACGCCCGGCTACTGGATGGACGAAGCGCGGACGGCCGAGGCGCTCGCGGACGGCTGGTACCGCACCGGCGACGTCGGCGTGTTTGGTCCGGCCGGCGACCTGCGGCTCCAGGGGCGTGCCCGCGACATGATCGTGCTCGCGGACGGACGCAACGTGTTCCCTGAAGACGTCGAGGCCGCGCTGCGCGAGGAGCCCGCCATTCGCGATTGCACGGTCGTCGGCCGGCCGCGCCCGGATGGTTCGACCGAGGTCCACGCGGTCGTCATCCCCGCTGCCGACACCCCGCCCGCCAGCGACGCCGGGTCAACGCATGGCGACGGGCCAACGGGCAGCGATAGCCTCGCTATCGAAGCCGCTCTGCGCCGCGCGAATGGGCGCCTCGGGCCGCACCAGCAGGTGCGCGGCTTCACCCGCTGGCCCGCCCCCGACTTCCCGCGCACGCCATCGCTCAAGGTGAAGCGCGCCGCCGTCCTGGCCGCCCTCGCCGGCACGCCCGTACCTGCCGACACCCCGGCCACCGTCGAATCGGGCGTCTCCACCGCCGAGCGCATCGTCGCCATGCTCGCGAGGCTCGGCGGCAAGCCCGCCGCCTCGCTCACACCAGACTCCGACCTGTCACTCGATGCCGGCCTCGATTCGCTCGGGCGCGTCGAGCTGGCCGTCCTGCTCGAAGAGGAGCTCGGCTGCTACCTCGCCGACGACACCATCGCCGGACTCCGCACGGTCGGCGACCTGACGGCGGCCGTCGCGCGCGGCAACTCCGGCCGGGCGTCGGAGTTGTTGCCCGCGTGGCCGCGCCAGCCGGCCGCGCGCGCCCTCCGCAACATCCTCCAACAGGGTCTACTCTTTCCGGCCGTGCGGGCATACTGCCGACCGCTCACCGTCGTCGGCGGCGAAACATTCGCCATCCTGCGCGGCCCCACCCTCCTCGTCGCGAATCACGCCAGCCACCTCGACAGTGCTCTGGTGCTGGCAACCCTCCCGAGTAGCCTGCGCCGGCGCACGTCGGTCGCCGCCGCCGCCGACTACTTCTTCAGCTCCCGCGCCCGCTCGCTCGCCGCGATCGGTCTGATCAACGCCTTCCCCTTCGAACGACATGGCGCGGTCGGCGCCAGCCTCGCCCACTGCGGCGACCTCGCCGACGACGGCGAGAGCGTCCTGATCTTCCCCGAGGGCACCCGCTCCGCGACGGGCGCCCTCGCCCCGCTCAAGACCGGCATCGGCCTGCTCGCGCGCGAGCTGCGCGTGCCGGTGGTGCCGCTCTACCTCGACGGCCCCTTCCGCATCCTGCCGAAGGGCCGCACCTGGCCCGCGCGCGCCTCCACGCGCGTCATCGTCGGCACGCCGATCCGCTTCGACGCCACGGTCTCCCCCCGCGCGGCCACCGACCAGATCGAGGCCGCCCTGCGCGGCCTGAGCACCCGGTCTACGCCTCCGACGTGAGGTCCGCGTGCGCGCACGGCCACGGATGCTCGCGCAGCACGTCCTCGCGGATCTGGGCGCCCCAGCCGGGGCCGGTCGGCACCGTCACGTGCCCGGCGACGATCTCCAGCGGCGCGTCGATCAGGTCGTCCTTCCACGCCACGTCGTCGATGTCGATCTCCGAGATCCAGACGTTCGGCAGCGTCGCGCACAGCTGCGCCGAGATCAGCGTCGAGAGGTGGCTGTAGTAGTTGTGCGGGGCGATGTTGATCTCGTACGCCTCGGCCATGTCCGCCACGCGCTTCGACTGGATCCAGCCGTTCCAGGGCACGTCGATCATTGCAACGTCCATCGCATGGAGCTCGAAGAATGGCCGGTACTGCTTGGTCGTGATGAGGCTCTCGCCCGAGCAGATCCGCGTGGTCGTCGAGCGCGTGATGAGCGCGAGCGCCTGGGGATCCCAGTTGTCGTACTCGACCCACTGCATGTTGTATGGCTCGAGCAGCTTGGCGATCTTCTGGACACTCTCGGTGCGGAAGTTGTAGTTCAGGTCGAGCGCCACCCCGACGTCCGGCCCGACGGCGTCGCGGAACGTCCCGACGATCTTCTCGACCCAGCCCAGGATCTGGGTCGTCGCGACGCCGTCGGTGCCGCCCGACGTCGCGTCGAACCCGCCCTGGTACACGCGGGCCGGGTCGCCGGGGATCACGATGTTCGTCTTGAGCGCCGTGAAGCCCTTCGCCACCACTTCCTTCCCGAGCGCGGTGACGTCGTCGTAGGAGCGGAGCTCCGGCACTCCGAGCTCCTTGGCATGGCGCGCGCGGCTGGTGCCGCAGTGCGACCAGTACACCCGCACCTTGTCGCGGAGCGGCCCGCCGAAAAGCCCCGTCACCGAGACGCCGAGCGACCGCGCCTTGATGTCCCACAGCGCCAGCTCGATCCCGGCGATCGCCTTGTGGGCCACGCCACCGAGGCTCTGGCGCGAGACGCGGTACATGTCCCAGTACAGCTTCTCGACGTTGCGCGGGTCCTGGCCGATCAGGACCGGCTCGTAGTCGCGGACGCACCCGACGACGCCGTATGGGGTGCGGCCGTCGCTGCACTCGCCCCACCCGACCAGGCCGTCATCGGTCTCGACCTTGACGAAGATCCAAGGTCGCCAACCCGCGTCACATAGGAACGTCTCGATGCGCGCGATCTTCATCCCCAGCTCCCCGTCGTGAAGTGACGGGGCAGGATGCCACATCCGGCGCGGCGCGGCTACGAGGCGCGCCCTCCCCATCTCGGGGAGGGCGGGGGAGGGGTCAGTCTAGCAGAGGGATCGCCCTACCAGAGGCGGCTGGCGCCCACGAAGCGCGGTCCCCAGTAGCTGTCGCTCAGGCTCGATACCTTCACGCCCGACGACTCGTCCGAGGCGTGGATGAAGCGCCCGCCGCCGATGTAGATCCCTACGTGGGAGAGGCCCGGCATGTACGTGTTCGCGAAGAACACCGTGTCGCCCGCCTGGAGCGCGCTCGTCGCGATGCGCGGCCCGCCGTTCATCTGCCCCCAGAGCCCCCGCGAGATCGGCCGGCCGGCCGCGTTGTGGACGTACCAGACGAACCCGCTGCAATCGAAGCCCGAGGGCGACGTGCCGCCGAACACGTAGCGCGACCCGAGGAACTTCATCGCGTTGCCGACGATCCCCGCGCTGCTCACGCCGCCGCCGGCCGATGCGCTCACGGAGGCCGCCTGCAAGCGCGTGGTGCCAGGCGCCGTCGCGCCGGATGGCTTCGCCTGCGCGGTCGCGCCCGAGAGCTTGGCCGCCGCCTGCGTCCCGGCCGACTGGGATGCCACCGGCCTGGCCCCCGCCTGGGTTGACCCGCCTTGCGGCTTCGCTTGCGCGACCGCTGACAACAAGGCCGGCCGCTGGGCAGCCGCGACGCCGGCGACCGGCGCCGGCGCGGGTGCGCGGGCCGGTCCGATCACCACCGTGCTGGATGGTCCGGAGGTCTGGGCGAGCGAGAAGCCCGGCTGCATGCGCTCCGCGCCCGGAATAGTGAGCGTGGACCCGACCGTCAGGCTGTCCGGGTCGCCGATCGCGTTGAAATCGACGAGTGGCCCGAGGTCCACCTTGTAGAACTGGGCGATGTCGGACAGGCTCTCGCCCGGCTGGATCTCGTGCTCCACGCCGTTGACCGGCAGCACCTTGAGCTGCATGCCCGGCTTGATCATGTCCCCGTCGCTCAGGTTGTTCGCCGTCAGGATCGTCCAGACGCTCACGCCGAACTGCGTCGCGAGCTGTCCGACCGTGTCGCCGTCCTGCACCTCGTAGCTCACGCCGGTCGGCTTCGTCGAGAACGCGAGCTCTCCGTCGTCGCGGAGCGCCAGCGTGTCGGCCCCGTCCTGGCGACGGGCCGATCCGGCCACGGCGCGCTCGGCCGTCTCCATGCCGGGGACGACGATGCGCTCGTAGGGAATCGCCGCCTCCGGATCGACCGCCAGCGCGTTGGCCTCGGCGATGTCCGCGATGTCCACGCCGTATCGCTCTGCGAGCTGCGCGAGCGTCTCGTTCGGCCGCACGTCCGCGATGACGCCCTCGATCGGCGGGATCAAGATGTCCTGGCCCAGCCGGAGCATGTTGGGGTCATCGAGCCGGTTCGAGGCCAGCACGGTGCTGATGCTGACCGAATACTCGTTCGCGATCGAGCGAAGCGTGTCGCCCTGGAGCACCGTGCGGACGTGCGGCTTGACCGCGTCGCCCGTCCGGGCCGCCCCCGCCCGCGCACCAACGTCGGCATGCGAGGCTTCGACGAACGCCAGCGGCGCCGTCGCGGCATCAACCGAATCGCCGGCGAGCGAGGCGACGTCTCGGTCGGCGTCGAGCGCCCCGCGCGGGGCGCTCCAGACGGTGACCGCCGCCGCGAGCCCGATGGCGGTCATCAAGCCGTGGAACCCGGCCCGCGACAGGCCGCGCCGCGCGAAGAAGCGCGGCGCCGGCTTGATGCGCCTGGCCCCGGAAAGACGCCGTCGTCGCGCCGTGGACGGACGCGAGCCGGTTGGTCCAATCATCGTATGCGTCGCTCCTCAATGCTTCCTGGGCACGACGCGCCACGCGCATCCCGCCCCGGCGATCGAGAGGTCGTCAACGCCGCCACAGCGCCCTGACCTCGTTCGCGGCGCTCCCGCCGCTCCCGTGCCGGCCGTCCGTCCACTCACGCGGGACCGAACGTCAGCTACCCATGCGTTCTCGAACGTCAGCCCATTCTACCCATAAACGGGCGGTCGGTCAAATCGGTGACGAGGCTGTAACGCCCACCCGGTTGACAGGGCACCCCATGTTTAGGTTAGATCGAAGGCTGGCCGGAGTACTGCTCCACGAGCATGAGGCGCGTTCCGGCAGGGATAGGCACCATTCCGCAAGCACCCGAGCAGAGAGAGACCGCGCCCACGGCGGCGCGCGCTTCGAGTGAGGCACGCGAGCCGAATGCCCCGATGCCCTCGCGCCCACTCCTCATTGCTGCCTGGTCGAGCGGAACGGCGGCGGCCTACGCGCTCCTCAGCTTGCTCCACGCGGCGGCCATAGAACGTAACCTGACCGTCGATATCGGGTTCGGCCGCTCGCTCGCGTTCTGGACGCTCGGCGCGATGCTCGCCCTGCTGTGCTGGGGCTTCCTGCCCCAGCACCCGGTCGGCCGCGTCGCACGGCGCCGCGTTGCCCTCGGCCTGCTCGGGCTCGGCGGCCTTGGCCTGCTTGTCTGCGGCGGCTTCACGGCCGCGTGGCTCTCGACGCGGTGGAACGGCGCCATTGGCTGGCCCGTCGTCGGCGCGTTGGTCGTCATGACGCTCGCCGCCGTCGCCACGCTTTGGGTCGCCGACCGCGCCGAGATGCACCGGGACGACGCCTCGTCTCCCCCGCTCCCGCATCAGGGAGAGGGGGCCGGGGGGTGAGGGCCTACCCCTAATGCGACATGACGTCGATCAGCTTCTCGACGTTGAAGTCCTTCGACTTGGCGAAGTCGAGCACCCGCTTCTCGCGCTGGCGGATCGTCTCGACCGCCTCGGGCAGCGCTTCGGCCGCGTCGTCCGGGATGACCAGCACGCCGTTCCTGTCCCCGTGGATCAGGTCGCCGGGGCGGATGGTCACACCGGAGATCTTCACGGGCAGGCCCACTTTCACGATCGCGAAGTTGCCGTGCGATGCTACCGCGCCGGCCGCGAAGTAGTGGAACCCTAACGCTTCCACCTCGTCGAGGTCGCGGACCCCGCCGTCGGTGACCAGGCCGATCGCGCCGAGCTTCTGCGCGCAGGTCGCCATAACCTCGCCCATGTAGCACGACGTCTTCGGGTCCGGGCTCACGTCCTGGAACACGCACACGACCGGCTTCGGCGCCTCCGCGATCGCCTCGAGCCAGTCGTAAAACGCCTGGCGACCCGCGACCTCGCCGGGGCGGTTGTCGCAGATGGCGGTGACGGCGTACCCGACCATCGTGCCGAGCTGGGGATATAGGCAGCGGACGTCGTAGCCGGTGAACCCTTCGGTGCGGTCGCGGACGTTGAACGTCTCGATGGCGTTCGAGATCGTCGGCGAGTCGATCGCGCGCAGCTTGTCCATCAACTCGGGCGAAAAGTTCCCGCGCGGCATGCAAACCTCCCAGATGCCCCCGACCATCAGTGGTCGGGTGGCGTCGGGATGATAGCCCGGCGGCCGAAGCGACCCGGTGCGCGACGCGCGACGCGCGCAACGCGACCGGACCGATGCGCGGCATCGCTATACCCACGCCCGGAAGCGCCGTTTACGGCGAGTGCAGCACGTCCCACCACATGCCGATGGCGATGACCGACACCAGCGCCCCGTACAGCCAGCGCAGCACGCGCGCGGGCGTCCGGGCGCTGACCAGGCTCCCGAGCTGCGCGCCGGGAATGGCGCCAACGACCACGGCGAGGGACGCCCAGAGCGCGACCTGCCCCGTGACCATCTTGCCGAACGCCGCGGCGGCCGACGTCGGGAACCCGACCGCGAGCACCGTGGCCAGGGCGACGCGAGTCGGCATTCGGAACACGAAGATGAGGACCGGCACCATCAGGAACGCCCCCGCCCCGTTCATCCCGATCACCAGCCCGATGAGGAAGCCGGCCAGCACCGCAAGCGCCGGCCGGAATGGCGGATACGAGGTGGGGTCGATCGTCTCCGGGGGGCGCGGGATGAACATCAACGCGGCGGCCGTGGTCGCCAGTGTCGCGGTCGCCACAAGGAGCGTATCGGCGGGGATGTAGGCCGAGACGACGCCCCCCAGCAGGGCGCCCGTGGCGCTCCCGACGCTCATCGTGACCGCGAGCCGCGCATAGACCCGCCCGCTCCGGCCATGGGCGATGGCCCCGGACAACGTGGCGGCCGTCACCTGGACGACCGCGATCGCCGAAGCGGCCCGAATGTCGACCACCTCGAAGCCGAGCGCGCCCGGCACGTACAGCAGCAGCGGAATGATGACGAGCCCGCCACCGATGCCAAGCAGCCCCGACAGCCCGCCACCGATCAGGCCCAACCCGACCAGCAGGGCGGCGAACGCGACCGTCACGACGAGAAGGAGCGCATACAGGCCATCGCGCCCGAGCATACCACGCGTGCGGAGCGCCCTCACCCCCGACCCCACTCCC
>Ga0136611_10000546_pt1 | contig 24973 bp, 22 predicted proteins | sample AntDrymUQ2232306_2_FD_106645 | JGI IMG/M metagenome (GOLD analysis project Ga0136611, IMG submission 106645) | Polar desert sand microbial communities from Dry Valleys, Antarctica - metaG UQ223 (23.06) | ecosystem: Environmental > Terrestrial > Soil > Desert | place: Antarctica: Dry Valley...
CCTACAAGGAGTTCTCGTACGGCGTCTCCCACCGCGGCGCATCGGTCCGCATTCCGTGGCAGGTGGCGATCGACAAGAAGGGCTACATTGAGGATCGTCGCCCCAACGCAAACATGGATCCATACGTCGTTTCCCGCCTGATCGTGGAAACGGTGTGCGGGGTTGCCGATGGCGATCTGCCAGCCGCGGCATCCCATAACGGCGCCACGCGGACCGCCGGCGCCCCTCACTAACCACGTAATCACAGACCAATCAGAATGGCGCGTCGTTTGACGCGCCATTCTTCGTTTCCCTCTAGAGCGCTGCTACAGCGCGCTCGGCACCAGCTGCATCTCGGGTATCCGCACACGGTTCGGAAGAGACGCCACAAAGACGCACGCGCGCGCAACGTCTTCAGGCTGTAGTGCCTTGGCGACAACCTCGGGAGGCGTGGGCACCGGCCGCTTAGCGAGCAGCGGGGTGTCGGTCAGGCCGGGAAAGATCACGGTCGTCCGTACCCCATGCTCACGCTCTTCCTGGAATGTCCCATGCGCCAGTCCAACCATCCCGTGCTTTGTCGCCTGATACGCCACACCGGAGACATCGGGCTTCTGCACTGCCGCTGACGAAAGGTAGATCAGCAGGCCTCCGCCTTGGACGCGCATGGCTGGCAGACTAGCCTGGGTGACATGGTAAGCACCCGTCAGGTTGACCCCTACTAATTCGTCCCACACCACCGGCTCCAGCACCGATAGCGCCCGCCTGGGCGTATTGGTTCCCGCCGCGTAGATCACCACATCTAGCCGGCCAAACGCGTGGACCACACTCTCGACCGCCCGGCGTGTCGCCGCTCCATCAGCGAGATCCGCCGCCACGACAATTGGCTCCACAGTTGTCCCGTCCGTCGACTCAGCCTCGGTAACAGCACGCTTACCGCGAATTTCTTCTGCGAGCGCGCGCAGCTCGGGCTCGCGCCGCGCAAGTAGAGCAATGCGCGCTCCTGCTCGCGCAAACGCGAGCGCGGTAGCCCTGCCTATGCCACTGCTTGCACCGACCACCAGAACAGCGCTTCCGTTCACGTCCGCCACGTGGCTCACCTCCAATTCATTGATGGGGAGCGTACCTGCTGTGCGCTATATGCCGCGGCGCTAGGATAGGACGCCATGACTCAGACCGTGTCGCGCCCCACGTCCCGCGCTGTATCCGCCACGTTGCGACCGTACAACCCGGACGAAGACGCGGCGCGGTTGGCGGAGTTGCTCACCGCCGAAGGGCCGGAACCGGTCACCGTAGCCCAGCTGCGCGAGTGGCAGGACGCGAGGTCACCCGACTCACAGGTCCGAGAAATGACAGCACTTGAGCCGGACGGAGCCATGGCTGGCTTTGGCGAAGTAAGCCGTTCCCCCTGGAATCCGCCCGGCCACTTCTCTATGGAAGTAGTGGTGGACCAGGCCCGCCGCAACCGCGGCACCGGAGGCCTGCTTGTGGATGACCTGACCGCCTTCGCCCGCGCGAACGGCGCCACTCAGCTGAAAGTCAGTGTGCGTGACCACGTGCCGGAAGACATGCGCTTCGCCGAGCGTCGCGGATACCAGGTGGACCGACACATCTTCGAGTCCACCCTTCACCTCACCTCCTTTGATGAAGCGCCGTATTCGGAAACCGTCACGCGCGCGGAGGAGAGCAGCATCGTCTTCCGTTCCCTGGCGGACTATGCGGACACTGAGCAAGCGCGACGGAAGCTCTACGCACTCAACACCGCCTGTGTGTTGGACATCCCCGGTCATGACGGCTCAAAACGGCCGTGGGACGCCTTCAAAAAGATCTTCGACATGTCCTGGTATCGCCCGGACGGACAGATACTCGCCGTTGATCCGCCACCAGGCGGATCGGGTCCCACCGCCGAAGACCGGTTCGTCGCACTCGCCGCGATTGGCTATTTCCCGGAAACCAACTCCGTCTATCACATGCACACCGGCGTGGACCGCGACTACCGCGGGCGCAAGCTGGCACTGGCCACCAAGCTGGTAGCCCTGCGCCGCGCCAGGATGTGGGGGGCCGTGTACGCTCGCACCAACAACGACTCAAAGAATGCGCCCATCCTGGCTGTGAACCGGCGCCTCGGCTACGTGCCCCAGCCGGGCTTCTTTAAATTGGTTTGCAAGCTGGACTGACCACTAGGCACAACGGCCTGGAGATACCAACCTGGCCCGCCAACGCTGGTCACCGACATATGCCGGAAACGGCTTTACTGGAGCGCCGAATTAGGCACTGGCTTGAGCAGCGTCGTCTTGATGACACGATGATAGATGCGCTCGCCGGTCACCGGGTCGGTCACCTCCTTGAAGAGCGTCTGCCATTCCGGGGAGGCGCGCACCTTCGTCCACTCATCATTCATCTGATGCTCGGACTCCCATTGAATCATCCAGTGCACGTTAGTAGGTGGCGCAGGCTCACCTGCCTTGTCCACAGCGTGCCAGAAGCCGATCACGTTCCAGCCAAAGTGCCCCGTCAGCAATGGGATCACCTTGTCGTTGGCCCACCGCAAGTAGTCCTGTAGCCCGTCGGGTTTGATGTCGTAACTGCGCAGCTCGTAATACATGGCTGTTTATAGTAGGCCGGAACAGGGAGTGACTGCATGACACAAGACAGCAAGGCCCGGATCGGCGTGGTGGGACTGGCCGTAATGGGCCAAAACCTGGCGCGCAATATCGCCCGCAAAGGATTCCCGGTTGCCGTGTACAACCGCACGTACGCGCGTACTGATGAGCTCATCTCACAGTTCGCGAGCGAAGGCGCCTTTACCGCCGCGCGCACACTGCCAGAGTTCGTGGCTGCCATTGCGCGCCCCCGCGCCGTCATCCTGATGGTTCAGGCAGGCGCCGCCGTTGACGCCGTAATCAAAGACCTCACGCCACTGCTTGAGCAGGGCGACATTATCATCGACGGCGGCAATTCGTACTTCCCGGATACAGAGCGCCGCTTCAAGGAGGTTGAAGCGGCCGGTCTGCGCTTCATCGGCACCGGCGTCTCGGGCGGTGAAGAGGGCGCGCTGCTTGGGCCAAGCATCATGCCCGGCGGCTCGCAGGAAGCCTATCGCGAGGTTGAGCCAATCCTCACCAAGATCGCCGCGCAAGTAGACGGCACGCCGTGCTGCACCTTCATCGGCGCGGGCGGCGCTGGGCACTTCGTCAAGATGGTCCACAACGGCATAGAGTACGCGGACATGCAGCTCATCGCGGAGAGCTACGATCTGCTCAAGCACACGCTCGGCCTCTCCGCGGACGAGCTCGCCGCAATCTTCGAAGACTGGAACAAAGGCGAGCTTGACTCCTACCTGATAGAGATCACCGGCGAAGTGTTGCGCAAGAAAGACGCGGCCACCGGCAAGCCGCTGGTAGACGTAATCCTGGACGAAGCCGCGCACAAAGGCACCGGCAAGTGGACGTCTCAGTCCGCGCTTGACCTTGGCATTCCCGTCACTGCCATCACCGAAGCCGTCTTCGCACGCTTCCTCTCCGCGCTCAAGAGCGAGCGCGTCGTGGCCGCTGACGTGTTACAGGGACCAACGCAGCCCCAGGAAGCGATTGATCGCATCACAGGCGGCAAGGGGGGCAAGGTCCAGGTGGACAGGAAGGCGCTGATAGAAGACGTGCGCCAGGCACTCTACGCCTCCAAGATCGTGGCCTACGCGCAAGGCTTTCAGCAGATGGAAGCCGCTTCTGAGGAGCTAAAGTGGGGACTCAAGCCGGGTGAGATCGCCACCATCTGGCGCGGCGGCTGCATCATCCGCGCCCGCTTCCTCAACCGCATCAAGGAAGCCTACGATGCCGATCCCGATCTCCAGAACCTCCTCCTGGCGCCCTATTTCCGGGACGCCGTCAGCAAGAGCCAGGACGCCTGGCGGCGCGTGGTGACACACGCCGTGGAGCTGGGCGTGCCAGTACCGGCCTTCGCCTCCTCACTGGCCTACTACGATGGCTACCGGCGCGCGCGCGGACCCGCCAACCTCCTGCAAGGGCTGCGCGACTACTTCGGCGCGCATACCTACCGGCGACTGGACCGGCAAGGCTCTTTCCACACGCGCTGGTCCCAAGACGGCACCGAAATAGAGGTTGCACACTGACATGACCGGCACCCAATCCGCGCAACATCCGCAGTCCACCCAGCGCACGCAGAACACGCAGAACACGCAGCAGAAGCCCAAGATCGTCGTCCTGCTTTCGGACCAGCTTTTCGAAGAGATCATGACCCCGCAGGCGCAAGAGCAGCTCGCGGCGCTGGGCGAGGTGGTCCGCTACCGCGGCGCGCCGGACCGCCGAACACGCGTGGACGCTGAAGCCGTAGCGGATCTTCTCAAAGACGCCGAAGCCGTAATCACGGGCTGGGGTGCCACGCCGAAGTTTGACAACTGGCTGCTGGAGCGCACCCCTATGCTGCGCTTCATCGGCCACACCGCCGGGACTATCAAGGGCTTCGTCGGCGAAGAAGCGCTTGCCCAGGACATCGTCGTGACCCACGCGGCCGGGACCATCGCCATCGCGGTGGGTGAATGGGCGCTCACGGTGATTCTGGCATCGCTGCGCAGGGTGTGCGACTTCAACGCGGATATGCACGCCAGAAACTGGAACAAAGCCGGCACCGGCCACGGGCAGACCCTGCATGGCAAGCGCGTCGGCATCATCGCCGCCAGCATGACGGCGCGCGCCCTGATCCCCTTGCTCAAACCGTGGGGCTGTGACATCCTCGTCTTCGATCCCTACCTTTCAGCGGACCGCGCCACCGAGCTAGGCGTACGCCGTGCCCCCGACCTAGACGAGCTGTTCCAGACCTGCGACATCGTTACCAACCACGCGCCGACCACGCCTGAGACTGACGGCATAATTGATGCGCGCCGCCTCGCGCTTCTCCGGGACGGAGCCCTCTTCGTCAACACTGCGCGCGCCCGCGCCATTGAGTACGACGCGCTGACGCGTGAGCTGCAATCCGGGCGTATCTACGGCGCGCTAGACGTCTTTCCCAAAGAGCCCTTAGAGCCGGAAAGCCCGCTCTGGACGCTGCCCAACGTCATCCTCAGCCCCCACGTCGCCGGCGCCACCGTCGAGTCACGCCTCCAGCTCGGCCAAACCATCGTAGACGAGCTCACCCGCTTCTACCGCGGCGAACCCCTCAAACACCAAGTCCGCAAAGAACAACTCGCCACCATGGCATAGGGCCTCCTACAGATACCCCCTCACCGCCTCCATATGCCGCGCGCTCGCCACACGCACGTCTTCGCCAGGCAGGAGCGTCTGGTGGACCGTGACGAAGCCCGCCCAGCCGATCTGGCGCAGTCCGTCAAAGACCTGCGCGTAGTCCACGCCTGAAGCATCATCCAGCGGAATCTGGTCCGCGTGGATGACGCCGGCGTTGGTCTTGATGGCGAGCGCGCCCCCAGGATGAGCGCGCCAATTCTGGAGGTAAACGTTCAGCATGTGCGGGGCCAGGCGGCGGATCACGGCCGGTCCGTAGCTCCCGCCGCAGACTAGCATGTTGGACGCTTCGTACGTAAGACCAAAATGTGGGCTGTTCACGCGCCTCACCACGTCCAGCGCGGCGTCCGCTGTTTCCAACAGCGTGCCAACGTGCGTCTGATGCGCCAGCTTGATGCCGCGGTCGCCCGCCTCCTGCGCGGCGCGGTGCGCCCAGGGGATGTCCTCCTCCCGCTGGAGCATCACCCGCACCAGCGAGCACCCGAGTTGCTCGGCCAGATCCAGGTGCGGACTAATGTTCCGCAGCGGCGCGGTGGCCTGATCGTCGTTCGCCGCCAGCGAGACGGTACCAGTAACCATTGACACGCCAATGCGAGCCTCATCAAGCCACCTCTTTGCGGCCGCCACTTCTCCAGCGGGCGTCGCGATGGAAAGCTGCGACGCGCGCATCGAGAGCGCCTGATAGCCAATCTCCTTGGCCATGACTGCCAGCTCCGGCAGCGAGAGAAGTGCCCGATCTTTGCGACCAGGCACCTCCGCGATACGAGTCGAGAGAGAAAGGATCACATTGCGAAGTCAACGCGCCACGGTGGCGAGTTGGGCGGTGAGCTTGTTTTGAATCTCCTCCACGGCGTCCTTGACCGACTTCTTACCGTCGTACGCCTCTTGTGAGAGCGCGTTCGTCGCCGCGTTGATGTCGGTATAGGGGAGCAGCGGGTGCGACGGCAGCGGCTGCGTCGCATCAATCGATGCCTTGAGCACCTTCCGGTTCTTGGGCGATGGCATTTTGGCCGCGTTCAGATACACCGAGTCAATCGAGTCCAGGCGCGCGGGCACTTCGCCCATCAGGCTGGGGACGCGATCCTGCACGTCACGCTTGAGCAGAAAGCTGATCCATGCCCAGGACAGCTCCTTGTTCTGGGTGGTGGGCGCCAGTGACAGGCCGCGGTAGTTGGCGATGCTGCCGGTCTTCTTCGTGCGCGGAGAGTACGGCAGCGGCGCCACGTCCCAGCGGAAACCCGCCGCGCGCTCGTACCAGACAAAGTGCCAGTCACCCGCGGTCTGCATTGCCACCATGCCGTTGGTGAGCAGGTTGGAGATGTGCGAGAGCCCCTGTTGCTGCTGCGTCTTCCACGCGCGGGGCGGCGTCACATTGAGCCGCGTCGCCATCGAGAAGTACTGCTCGCAGGCATCCGTGAACTGCGGTGAGTTGACCGTACATTTTTTGTAATCGTCGGACCAGTAGCTACCGCCGTTGGCCACCACCCAGTTGTAAAAGCCCTTTTCAATCGCCTGATCGGCCTCCACGCCGTACTTGCTACCGTCACCCGGCGTCAGCCGCTTGGCGTAGTCCATAAAGGTGTTCCAATCCCAGGCCGTGCCCAGTTCCGCCGGCGGCTTCAAGCCAACCCTTTCCAGCGCCTCCAGGCTGTAGGCGACCACAATGGTGGAGAAATCCCACGGGATACCCTGCAGCTTCCCGTTGTGGTGATAGAAGTCATAGAAACCCTTGTGCAACGCCTTGATATCTGTTGCCGCCGACTTATCGCGGCTGGCGTACTGCGCGATATCAATCGCCAGGCCATCCTGCGCCCACTGTTTGAAGTTGTTGCCGCGCATCAAGTAGATGTCGGGCGCGCCGCTTCCCGCGGCCACGGTCACTTTGATCTTGTCGTCATAGCCTTCCGGCTGAGAGTGGTTGACCTTGGCGCCACCGTTCATCTCGTTGAACTCGGCAGCGAGCTTTTGGAAGCCCTCCACGTAGCTCCGCCCCCACTGCCAGAACTCAATCGTGCCCGCCAGCTTGGTCGCCACCGGCTTCTCGGTCGTTCCACCCGCCTGCGCGCCGCACGCGGCAAGTGCCACCGCGGTCGCGCTGACGCCAATCGCACGTGCCGCCGCTCCCAACGAGCGGCGAGTCATCCCGTTCTGTGTCACTCCTGCTGCGTCCCTTCTCTAAGGCTCCCATCAAGGTATGCTCAACGTCGGAAAAATGCAAATGGCACAAATCGGAATCCGTACCGCATCACTCAAACAAGAGTTGCCCGAGGCACTTCAAACCGCCGGCCGGCTCGGCTATGATGGCCTGGAAGTCGTCACGCGCGATGAAGAACAGATCCGCGGTTGGTTGAAAGAGGCCGGCCCAACCGGCGCGGCCGCGCTCCGCGCCGCTGCCTCGCAGGCAGGCACGTCCATCTCATCGTTCAGTCTGGCGCTCTTCCGACGAGTTAGGTTCGCTCAAGAAGACGAAGCCTTGCGCGAAGAGGGTGTCCGGCTGGTCTCGGATACGCTGCGCGCTTGCCGCAACGCCGGCGGTGCTGCCGTGCTCCTCCCGCACTTCGACCGTGAGCGGCTAGACATCAGCCCTAACGAGGAGCGCCTCTTCGTCGAAGGATTACGCCGCGTCGCGCCCGTGGCCGAAGAAACTGGCGTTGCCATCGCTATCGAGACCAGTTTCTCAGCGGCGCAGCTCGAACGCATTGTGGACGCCGTTGGATCACCCAAAGTCGGCGTGTACCAGGATCTGGCCAACGCCGTCATCTACAAGCAGGACCCCGCCGCCACCATCCGCGCGCTCGGCCAAGCCATTGTCATGCTGCACGTCAAAGACACAGACGGCAGCGGACAAGCCCCACTCGGCGAGGGCGTCGTGGACTGGTCAGCCTGCCGCGCCGCCGTACAAGAGACCGGCTATGACGGCTGGTTCGTACTGGAGACTCCCGCCGGCGACGACCCGGAAGCAGACGCCGCCCGCTTCCTGGACTTCACACGCCACTGGCTAGCAACCTGAGCCACCGGCCGTTTCAACGGCCATGCTCGCACCTGAAATCGCACGCGATCTGGAATCGCGTCTGCTGACAGAGCTCGGTTTCAAGCTGGACAGCGTTGGACTCGTCGAGGTGGACCCCGGCGTGGTCCATAACAACCGGCTATTCCGTCTGCGCGCCTCTGATGGTCGTGAGGCAATGGCCAAGGTGTACCTGCGCGATGACCGGCAGCGGCTGGACCGTGAGTTCAAGGGGTTGACCCTCCTCCGCAGGCGCGGCTTCCGCTCCGTGCCGGAGCCGCACCTCCGCAATGACGAGCATAACTACGGCGTGTATTCCATGGAGCGGGGGCAGAACCGGCCCGCGTTCAGGTGGACTGAGGCGGACGCGGTCGCCGCTGCTGAGTTCAGCGTCGAGCTACACCGCATCCGTCCGGTAGACGTGGAAACGCCAATGCCGATGGCCATCTTCGCCGCCAGCTCCTACACGGAGACCGTGCGGCACATCCGAACCCGCCTCCAACACCTCATGGACTATCGCGCCCGTGGCGATCTGGCGCCTGAAGTCCGAGCGCTCTACGCCGAAACCGACCCCGTCGCGGAAGTCGAACGGCTCATCGTCCTGACGACGCGCAATATCGGCGGCGACGAGATGGACCGTCGCACACCCGAGCGCGAGTGGTGCCTCAATGTAGGCGACTTCTCACCGCACAACATGCTCATCCGGCCCAATGGCTGGCCCAATGGCCGGCTTTGCGTGCTCGATCTGGAGTATTGCGGGTGGGACGAGCCGGTCGTCATGCCAGCGCTCTTCGTCACCGCCGACCAATGCCTTGCCATCGCGTCTGAGCATAAGGAAACGTTCCTGCGCGTCTATCGGGACGCTGCGGGCCTGACCCCCGAACAGGTGAACCGCATGGAATGGCGGCTGACACTACTCCACGTTTCCTGGCGCGCCGTCCACCTCCAACTTCTGACGCCGGTCTTCATCGCCAAGAAGCAGTTCGCCACACCAGACATGGACGTCGCCGCCCACCGGCGGGAGCAGATCACCAAATTCAAACGCCGGCTGACCATCGCAGCGCAGAGCCGGACGTTACTTTGTGTGTAGGGAGCGTAAGAGACGCAACGCCGCTTCCCTCAAAACATCTCCCGCCTCCGGCGCCCAAGGCGCGGGATGGCCATACCAACGGGAGGCAGTATCGGCTTCGTACGAAGCCACACCGTAGGCAGCGTGATCCGGCACATAGCCAGCGTTTTCATTGGACCAACCGGCCATGATTGTGCACGGTGCCTCGAACGGCGATGCGTCCTTGATTGCGCGTCCAATACTCGAAAAGATCTCCCCCGGCAGACCAACGATAGCCAGGGGCCCGATCCGAAGCGCCTGCACCTCGGCGCGTACTTCAGGCAGCGTCTCGCTTCCATAGTGCAGTCGCAGCAGCCGCTGAGCATAGTCCATGTCCACCACGCGAGCCAGCCGGTAGTCGGGTGTGCCCACCGTAGTTCCTGCTAGCCGCTCGCGTCCCAAGCGTAAGAGCGTCGCCGCCTCGTCCGGGCCTCGAAGCGCGTGATAGGGCAGCGTCACCCACTCCTGAGCAGACCGCAACCGCACGTTGCTCGGTGCATCCTCTATGGGCGCGGCGTCACGCCACAACGGCAGAGCAACGCCGGCGAGCCCCGTTCCAAGTGCTTCGGCGGCCTCGCGGCCACGCCTGTCCATGCTCGCCGGATTCACGTCGCCACCGCAGCCGTTGACGTAAAGCACCGGACCCGCACCGGCTTCTTCCAGCGCCCGTCGCAGCGGGCCAACATAATCGGTCGCGGCGTGGCGCTCGGTGTGTCCTAACGCCGTCGCGTGGCAGGCAAACGCCACCAGCGTGGCCAGCGGGCCGCCGTTGTCTTGCTCCACGCGCAAAACCGAAATTTGCCGGTCGTATGCTTCCGGGCGTCCCTGGTGACGGTAGACCCGGTTGATCGCCAGTCCGTCCGGAACATCCCCCATGCCCATGCGGAATGTCGCCGGTGCAAGCGCTTGCGCTGCACGGATCACCACCTCTACTAACTGGTCTTGAAGCCTAGCTAGGTACGTCGGGTCCGGTACGCCTATGGTGCTCAGAACGCCCGTCTCCGGACCGGCGTGAGTGTGGCTACAGTTATAGAGCTGCGATGCCTCAGGAATACCGGCTGCCTTCATCACGCGCCGCCGAACCCACGCGACCAGATGCTTCCCTAGACCAATCAGGTCGCAGGTGACCAGCGCCGCTCTATTTCCGGCGCTGTCTTCAAAGACGAGCGCGCGCGCCTCCAGTGGGTCCAATGTTCCCTCGCATGGACCACTGCGGGCATTGAACCCAGTCAAATCCGTCCCCACCGGCGGCGTGATATCCACCGACGCGTACCCCGCGCGCAACGCCATCGCGCGCGTCATGTAGTGTGCGCTCCCCCTGGGTGAGGGAGCGCACCCGCTAGTCGGTCCCGACGCGGCACGGCTGCGCGTACTCCGCTTGACGCGCCGCCACGCCCGCCTGCTCGGCATCGCCATCATGCACGTAAACACGCTGGCGAAAGGTGAATGGGCCGGTGGGCGCGCTGGCGGGTGCGTAATGCGCATGCGTGAGCTGCACCATGCCACGGCCTCCCGCGTACTTGCCAACTACGTTCGGATAGCCCTCATTTTCCGGGTGGTCGAACAACGCTATCCCATTCCACGGTCCCTGCCCCGGTCCCTCCCTGGGTTTCTCGTAGCCCGGCTGGTCAACCAATACCTCGGGCGGCGCAATGGGCGGACCGGCCGGAGGGCCCCCTGTAGGGCCGGAGGCGTCCACCCAGGGGGCGCGGTACTGGCTCGGCTGACCCTTGGGCGCCGGCACGGGATGGCCGGCGCCATTCGTGACATGCCCCGTCTCGGGGATGTCAAAGAACGACGGTAGACGGATGGCCCACACAAACGGCTGTGTGCCCCGGTCGCGCGCACTCAACACCTCCGAGCGCAGATCAAGAAAGCGCTCCTGGGGTGATGCCCACCAGCAGCGGACAGTCCGTACCTCCTCGGCAAACGGCTCCCCATAGGTGTCAAGATAGATCAGGTCCTGCACTAGTTCGCCGTACACCGGACCGGAGACCACGCGACGAAACCCGCGATGCACCATCCGTCCGCCGGGACCGTATGGCGGCTCGTCCCAGTCCGACCAGATATTCACCGACCCACCCTCCGAGTGCCCGCCATAGGCAAGACCCATCCCGGTGTGGTGAGGATGGTCGCTCGTCCCTTGACCGCGTACCACACTTGCGCCACTTGGCCCAATCACCGGCCAAAAGTACGGTCGACGCGCACCAAGCACGGTATAGGTGGCGAACGGCTCCCCATTCACCACAAAGACGGCGCGGTCCAGCTTCTGAATGACCGATACAGGAAACTGCGCGTTTGCCCGGCCACGCTCCAACGTGAAGCGCAGCGTCATGCCATCCGAGGCCTTGCCGGCCAGCAAGAACGCCAGCTCTCCCGCCACCGGGTCATACTGGGCCGGGAGCGTCTGTCCACCAGGTTCCAGGCGCACGACACATTCGGTGGGCTCGAGCTGACCGGACACCGGACCGGTACCCATTAGCGCGGCAACCTGAGCCTCTGGAACCGGCACGGTGATGAGCGCCGTGTGCCGCGCCCCGTCGCCGGTGTGGACCGTGATCTCAACCACGGCTCGCCGCCCTTTGTACCTTGGCCACCGCTTCCACAATGTCCTGCATATCTCGCTCTTCTCCGAGCAGCACGGTCTGGCCGAGCCAGACGCCTTGCTCTCCACACGCCCGCTCGGTATTCGGCAGTGCTTCCTCCTCGGGAGAGGCTGGGCAGGTCACATCGCGTCCGGCGGAGCGAGCCAGATCGGCCCACTTGCGGCGCTCCTGAATCACCGCATTCATGCGGTACAGCGGCGTCGTGTAGCCCTGCGATGCCGGAATGCCTTCGGCGTGCATCGCCTTGACAAACCACGCCCGGCCTCGGCCGCCAAACTGAGAATTGTCATAACGGAAGATGTAGAGATGATGCGCGTGGCCGGTGACGCGCTCGTCGCGCGCCTGCGGCGCGATGCCCGGCACCTTCGCCAGTTCAGCATCCAAAAAGCGAGCGTTCCGCTCGCGCCGCTCATACTGCGCCGGCAGCTTCTCCATCTGAGACAGCAAAATCGCTCCCTGAAACTCGGTCAGGCGCAGATTGAACCCCATGACTTCATGCTGGTACCAGGCGCCTTCGCGAATACGGCCAACGTTGGCCGTGGACCAGCAGCGGTCGGCCATCTCGCGGTCATTCGTGACGACCATGCCGCCTTCGCCCGCGTTCAGGTTCTTCGATGACTGGAAGCTGAAGGTACCGGCGTCCCCAAGCCCGCCAACCTTCCGGCCGCGCCACGCGGCGCCTGGCGCCTGCGCCGCGTCCTCAATCACTTTCAAATCGTGGCGCTTCGCCACCTCCAGTACACCGTCCATGTCCGCAGGCTGGCCGGCAATGTGCACCGGCATGATCGCCCGCGTGCGGGGCGTCACCTTGCGCTCTGCATCTGCAGAGTCCATTAAGAACGTGTCCGGTAGGATGTCGCAGAATACCGGGATTGCGCCTGTCGCCAGTACCGCTGTCGCCGTCGCGACGAATGTATATGGCGGGATGATGACCTCATCAAGCGGCTGAATGCCTGCGCCGCGCAGCGCAACCTCCAGCGCCGCGGTACCGTTTGTGACCGCCACGCCGAACTGTGCGTCCTGGTAGGCGGCGAACTTCGCCGAGAAGGCCGCCACATTCCCTGTGTCGGCGTGTGATCCCCATTTGCCCGAACGCAGCGTCTTGAGCAGCGCCTGCTCATCGCGTTCGTCCCAGACCGGCCACGAAAGGAAGGGTGCCGTGCGCACAGGCGTCCCGCCATCAATCGCGAGCCGTGGCGGTTGCGATGCCGTGGACTCGGTTATGGACTGAGTCGCGGTCATTGGCATAACTCCTCAAGCGCCACGGGTTCCCCGTTTCGCTCCATTGAGAGGTTGGCGGCCTCCTGGAAAGCCACCACCTCTACCAACTCTTCATCGGACATTGGGCTTGTGCCTGAGCGGAACATCTGGACGATCCGCAGTAGTAGCTCTCGGTAGTAATACTTGCTGCTAGTCTGCGTGACCACGGCCTTCTCACAGAAGGCTGTGAAGCCGAGCCCATACGAGCCTTGACGCGTCCCGCGCACCGTCCCCAACCGACCATCGCTCCACTCGCCGACTGTCACGTCCACGCCTTCAGTGTGGATGCAGCGTACGTGCCGGCAGCCCGCGCCCATCAGACCGTAGACCAGCTCCACGCCATGCACGGCGTAGTGGAACAGCCCCGGGTTGCGGGGGTGCGTCGTGGCCGGCGTGTAGGCGTCCACACCCAGCACCGGACCAAGCTGGGCACGCCGTGCCAGCACGTCCTGCACAGACAGGTCAAAGCGCAGTGCCGAGGCGGAGAGCAGCGGTACGTTCTTGCGCCGCGCCGCTTCCACCAGTCTGCGTGCCTCCGTTGCGGAGCACGTCAGCGGCTTATCGATCCAGAGGGGCAGCCCCGCCTCGATGAAGGGCAGAGCGCGTTCCAGATGGACGCTGCCATCCACGGCCTCAATGAGCACGCCGTCAACGCGCCCAATCAACTCCTCGGGCCGGGAGAGAATCTCAATGCCGTAGCCACGCAGCTTCTCCGTGAACGGCTCAACGCGCTCCTGGCTGACCAATGACGGCAGCGGCACCGCCGCGACCACTTGCGCGCCGTCCACCCACTGATCCTCCGCGATCCCCAGGTGATTGAGGCGCTCCGTGAACGCCACCACATGGCTCGTGTCGCAGTCCACGATGCCCAGACGAATGGTCATTTCACACTGGTCCTCTCGCTGTTTCGGTATTTTGGTGTTTACGCCAGCAGCGCCGCCGAGCGTTCATCAATAAAAAGCGTGGCGTTAGCATGCCGTCGAAGGATGCTAGCCGGACACGTGGTTTCGATCGGTCCCGTGAGCGTATCGCGCACAGCTTGCGCCTTGGTCGGGCCAGGCACCATGCACAGCACGCGCGGTGCATTCACGATCGCCGGCATGGTCATGGTGAGCGCGGCGCGCGGCACCAGCTCCAATGCCGAGAAGCAACCATCGTGTACCTGCTGCTCCCTGGAGCGCTCATCCAGCTCCACCACCTTCACCACCGCGGGGTCGTCAAAGAGCGCCACATGCGGATCATTAAAGGCAATGTGCCCGTTCTCGCCGATACCCACAAATGAAACGTCAAGCGGTTTCTCGTGTAGGAGTGCCGTGTAGCGCGCGCACTCACCCGCCACGTCCGGCGCGTTGCCGTCAAGATAATGCACCTTGCCTGGGCGCACGCGACCAAACAACCGGTCGCGCAGGAACTGGCCAAACGCCTGCGTTGCATCGCCGGGCAGGCCGATGTACTCGTCCAGATGGAACGCCGTAACACGCGACCAATCAATGCCCGGCGCCTCAGCCAGCCCGCGAAGGAACTCCTCCTGGGACGGCGCCGAGGCGAAGACGGCGCTCACGCCACCCCGCTCCGCGATGACGCGCCGCAGGACGTCAGCGCCTGCCTCTGCAGCCGCCGCGCCCATCGACGTCCGGTCAGGATAGATCAGCACCTCCGGCCGCTCTGCCATGGACAACCGCCGCGGTTCCGCCTTTACGGGCTCGTTGGTACTCGTGCTGCTCATTCGTTACTCCTGAGCACCGCCTCCACCTTTTCAATGGCGGCCAATGTGTCTTGAATTTCGTCGTCACCCCAGCCCTCATGGATAGATAGGTTGAAATCACTCTCTATCACAGCCACGGCGTTGGGGCATGGGAAACGTCGGTCCGGATCACCACCCGCGTTGCAGTACTCGGTGGCGCTCCACGGGAGTTGGGAGGCGCCAAAGACACGCTTCTCCAGGAACCATGGCGCGTGCGATTGCAGCGCCGCCCCGTACGCCGGGTTGAGCGGGATGCCCTCGGCGGCGACCGACCGCGCAAAGCTCGTCGCGTCCACCGTAAGGAGCGTGGCGTCAACGTGCAGGCGCAGAAACCAGTAGGTCGCTTCGGTCCCGTCCGGGGTCCAGCCAACGCTCACCGTTTGTGAGCGTGCTCTCAGCCCGTCGCCAATCCGTCTGGCTACCTCGCGCCGGCGACGCACGATGGCGTCCAGCTTGCGGAGCTGGACACGGCCGACGGCGCCCGCCAGGTCATTCCCATTCAGATTGTGCGCGGCAATGACGTTAGCCGCGGCGCTCGCCAGGCTACTTGCCTTTGGCGCGGTGCCGGACAGACCAAAGGGTTTGCCTCTGTCAGAGGCTCGGCGAGCGGCCCAATACAGCTCCTCACGTCGTGTGAAGACCACGCCTCCCTGTCCGGCGGTTGCGTGGTGCTTGCCAGACATGGTCGAAAACGCGGCAATGTCCCCCATCGTCCCGACTGGCCGGCCTTTGTAGCGCGCTCCGTGCGCCTGCGCGCAATCCTCCACTACCGGGATATTCCGGGCACGCGCAACCGCAAGAATTGGGTCCATATCCGCCGGTTCTCCCGCGATGTGCGCCACGAGGATGGCCACAGTGCGCGGTGACAGGCAGGCTTCAATCTCGTCCGGCCCCACGTTATAGGAGCCGGGGCGCGTGTCCGCCGGAATGGGGATGCAGTTCAACAGCGGAATCGGCATGATCCCACCCGGGTCGGTGAGGGCCGGACAGATCACCTCTCCAAACGGCTCAAGGTCAAGCGCGCGCAGCGCAACGTACACCGCACTCGATCCAGAGTTCACCAGGTCCGCGTACCCCTCACCCAGCGCAGCGGCAAACTCCCGGCAGTACGCTTCCTCGTCCGGCCCACCGTACCCGAAGACGCCGCCGGTCCGAATTGCGTCGTCGAAGAGACTCATTGCGGCCGCCTTCTCGTCCTCACCAAAGAGACGGCGCGGCGGAAAGGCACGCGTGCGTAGCTTAGGCCCGCCGTTGACGGCGAGCTCAGACGGGGCAACAGTCATAGGCGGGAGGCTACTTCTTTGGCGCAAGCAGCCGGTCAAACGCCTCGTTCGCCAGCTTGACCCAGTCCCCAACGCTCAGCTTGTTCTGCTTGAACTCGTCGGTGTGACGCTTGCCGATCTCGTCATTGACGTTCTTCCACCCGGCGTACTTGAGCATCCCCTGGCCCGAAATGATCTGCGTCTCTGCGTTCTTGAGCAGTACGGACAGGTCCACGCCATATTGTTCTTTGCGCAGCTTCTGGATGGCGTCTGAACCACCCTTGATCGGCGAGACCGAGTGCCCGGCCACCTCTGGGTAGCGGCTGGCGTTCTCCGTCTTCGTCAGCCAGCGGAACAACTGCCAGATGGTGTCTTTGTTCTTTGACCCTGCGCTCATGTGCAGCGCGTGGGGATACATGCGCCCTGAGATGTTCTTGCCCGTGCCCGAAGAAGGCAGCGCCGCCATGCCCCACTTGAAAGGCATCTGGTCCTTTGGCGGGATAGAGCAAATGACGTTCATCGCCACCTTGCCGGTAATGTGCGCCGCCTGGTTGGGCTGCTGCCGGATCTGCTCCAGCTCCGACGCGGTTGGCCAGATGCCCTGCTGCTTCCACTGCAGGTCCAGCCAGAACTGAGCGCCCTTGCGAAAGTTCTCGGTGTCCATCTGAGCCTTGAGCTTGGCGTCGTCCCAGGCGCGCTGCCCAAAGTAGGTGCCGTCGGTGACGCCCAGCGTTCCAAAGCAGTTATACGACCCGCCAAAGCCGTATTGTTGGCCCGGCTTGCTCAGACGCCGGGCGGTGTCCATGAATTTGTCCAGTGTCCAGGTCTTGTCGTTCGGGTCCTGCGGAGGCAACGTCACACCCGATGCGCGAAAGAGGTCATCGTGGTACCAGAGGCCGTCCACGCTCATGCTGACCGGCATCGCGTAGCGCTTGTTCTGATAGGTGTAGCTCGTGAGCGCCTCGCCCAGGAACGCATTGGCGTCTACCTTGTCACGCGTGAACAAAGGGGAAAGGTCCTCGATCACCTTGCCGTCGGCAAGGTCAACCCACACGCCCCAGTCGTTTTCCACAAAGTCAACCGGGTCACCACCGGCATGGCGCACCACCAGCTGCTCCTGCGGTACCGTGCCGGGAACGACTTCCACGGTCACGTTGGGCGCCACCTTCTTATAGTCGTCCATCACCTTCTGCTGAAGCGTGAGCGCCTCGGTACCACCCGCGCGACGCGAGAGCTGAACCAGCTTCACAGGGCCAGCACTCTGCGCCTTGGGTGCGTCCGTGCTTCCCGGCTGCGCGCCGCCGCACGCCACCAGCATTACTCCCGGCAGCGCCGCCGCGCCGCCAATCATCATCCCACGCCGTGTACGACCGTTCATATGTTTTTCCTCTGGAGCCCTACATTCGCGATCCTACGCTGTGCCTCGGGAGATCAAGATACCCGATTTCGCCGTATCAGTGAAGTTGTGGCACGACGTGAGTCTCGTCCGGACAGGTTAGAGTGATAGCGGAACTTCGAGCCGAGGAGCCAACCAACATGGAACTGCGTGGCGGCCGTGGAGCACCGCTGGCGATTCCTCGTTCAAGCCGGTCCCGTCGGGAGCTGGTCGCGCACGCTGGCGCGCTCGCCTCCCTTCCCCTGATCAGCGCATGCGCTCTCGGGGCCAGTGGCGGAGCCGCTGCTCCCCCTGCCGGACTCAAGACCGGCGCCGTGCTCACCAATATGGTCTGGGGCGGCACCCCACCAGATCCCGACAGAGTGTTCGCCGGCCAGCGCTTCACCGAGCTAAACCCAGGTGTGAAGGTGGACGTGGTAAGCATGACGGGCAACGCCGAGTTCGACGCCAAAGTCGTTGCGATGATCGCCGGCGGGACGCCTCCCGACGTGATCCAGGTAGGTGGGCGGAATTTCGGGATGTACGCGGCTCGGGGCGTGGCGCTCGACCTGGCGCCCTACGTCCGCAGGGACCGCGATAATCTGGACGATTTTCTACCCGTGACGGTGGAGTTCTCCAAGTGGCAGGACAAATTGTTTTCATTGCCAAACGACTTCAACTGTCTGGGCATTTACTACAACCTGGAGCACTTTGAGGCAGCGGGCGTGCGCCCACCTCCTGCTGACTGGAAGGCGCCGGGCTGGACGTGGCAGGACTTCGTCGACGCCGGGCTGCGTCTGACGCGGCGCGACTCGATGCGATTTGGGTTGGCGGCAATCCCAAGCGCGCTGACGAATTCGGCGCCCTGGGTGTGGGCCGCCGGCGGCGAAATCCTCTCCAAGGATGGCACCAAGGTGCTGCTCGACCAGGCACCGGCCGTGGAGGCGTTTCAGTTCTTACAGGACCTGCGGCAGAAGCACCGCCTGATCCCTGAGATTGGCGAGACCGGTGGCGTGACTGGGAACAACATCTTCTTCAATGGGTTTGCAGCGATGAACATCGCGGGAGCGGCGTTCACTGCGATGGCGCGGCGCATGATTCAGGGATTCCGATGGAACGTATGCGCCTTTCCCGCCGGCCGCGCCGGGCGTTTTTCAGCAACCGGGGGCACCCAGGGTTCCTCCTGGCTGATACCGGCGGCGACGGCCAGCAAAAATGAGGCGTGGGCGTTTACGCGCTTCCTGTCTGGAGAGGAGATGCAGCAACGGATCACCAAGAGCGGGTTGATTGGCGCGCGCAAGTCCGCAGCGGCAACCGCGCGCCAGCTCAACGGGGGGCAGCCGCCGCCGGACTGGGGGATGTTCCTGGATGGCGTGCCTCTGACGCGCGCAGTGCCGCACGTTGCCAGGTGGTTGGACTTCGACACGGTGTACGGGACGGAGGTGGGGAAGGTAATCGCCGGGCAAGCGGCGCCGCGGGAGACAGGGGCGCGGCTCAAGGAGCAGTTGGAGCCTCTGCTCGTCGCGAGCTAGGCGCCGCCCGACCTGGTCCGCGGTCCAACGGACGGCGCCACCGCCGTCCACACAAGCACTGGAACGTGCGCCTAGAACCGGCCGTCGCGCGACTGGAATTTGGTGGGCTTGCCCAACGTACGTCCACCACGCTGCAACCAGTCCGCCGTCCAGCGCACCAACGTCTCCAGCGCAACCGACGGAGCGCCGAGAAGACCATCATGCTTGGTGCAGTTGCTCAGCAGTGCGGTTTCAGCTTCATTGCCAGTGATCGCAGGCGGCGCACGGTCCAGCAGCTCCGCGAGGCGCTGCGCCACCCAGCGGATGGAGACGGTTTCCCGTCCGGTAACGTTGAGTAAGAATGGCGGGCTCGCGCAATGCCCGAAGGCACGCAAGATTGCGCGGTTGGCATCTCCTTGCCAGATGACGTTCACGTGGCCCATCGTGACGTCTACCGGCTCGCCGTCAATTACCTTCTGCGCCACGTCTACCAGCACGCCGTAACGCAGGTCGTTGGCGTAGTTCAGGCGGATGAGTGCCGTGCGTGTGCCGTACTGATGAGCAGCATAGCCAAAGAGCCGCTCGCGCCCTAGGCAGGACTGGGCATACTCGCCTGCGGGGTCAAGCGCATCGGTCTCCACCGACCCGCCACCACCGGCCTGTACCAAACCGTAGACATTCCCCGTTGAGAGCGCGACTATCCGGGACTGCCGAAAGCGTCGCGCCGCCAGGCCCGGTAGCAGCGTATTGAGCGCCCACGTCGCCGAAGGATCGCCGCTGCTTCCGAACTTCATCCCCGCAAGGTAGAGCACGTTCGGCGCATCAGGAAGTCGCTCAAGTGCTCCATCGGCCAGCAGATCGGCACTGACCGTCGCCACCCGTGCCTTCTCGAAACCGTCTCCCGCGCCATCACCAAAGCGCGAAACGGCAGTCACGGTGTCTCCCCGGCGCCCGCCTTCATCCAATGCACGGCGCACCATACGTGTGAGCGAGAGGCCCATCTTGCCGCCCGCCCCCAACACCAGAAAGTCACCCCGTAATCCGGCCAGCGCCTCCACCGTCGCCACGTCGGGTTGGCTGAGCCGTTCCTCCAGCTCTTCCTCGCTCTGCGGCGCTCCCAAATCCTCTCCTAACACCGGCGCCACCAGGGAAGGCATCTTTGCCTGGAGTATAGAAAAAGTGGGTAGACTGCTCCAGTTGGGACGAGCAGTCAAAACATGAAGATCTACATCATTACCGATATGGAGGGGGTTGCTGGTGTCCTTTCCAGCGTGGATTTCTGCGCACCGGAATCGCGCTACTATGAGGTAGGGCGCACGCTCACGACGCGTGAGACCAACGCTGCGATCGAAGGTGCGATGGAAGCGGGCGGCACGGACTTCCTGGTAGTGGATGGCCATGGGCACGGCGCCATTGATCCGCTTCAGCTGCACCCAGTCGCGCGACTACTCGCCGGGCGACCGCTGGGCTACCCGTTTGGCTGCGACGCCACCTTCGACGCGGCGTTGATCATCGGCCAGCACGCCAAGGCCAATACCGATGGTGGTCAGCTTTCCCATACAGGGTCCTTTTCATGTGACAACCAGGTGCTCAACGGCCACAGCCTGGGCGAGCTGGGCATCAACATGCTCTTCGCCGCGTATTTCGGCGTCCCAACGGTCCTCGTCACCGGTGACCAGGCATGCTGCGATGAAGCGCGCACGCTGGCTCCTGGCATTGAGACGGTGGCGGTGAAGGATGGACTGAAACGTGGCGCCCCGGCCAGACTCACCGCGGAAGAGGCGCGCCGCTATAACGGTGGCGCGGTGCATCTCCACCCACAGGTGGCGCGGACCCGCATACGGGAAGGCGCCCGGCGCGCCGTTCAGCGCAGGACGGACATCCCGCGCTTCTGGATCGCGCCGCCGTACGAGCTGATCCGTTCGTTCCGGCCACACGAGGACGGCACCGTGCCGTCAGCCACGCGCCAGCACGGCGACGACCTGATCGGCGTCCTCACGCAGACGTCCAATACGCTCGCTCCAGCCCCATGATGGGATGCACGCCACGCGTACATTAACGGTAGAGAGACGGCAGAAAGTTCAGGGAGAACGGATTCTGGAACGCGGCTCGGTGGAGGACGTGCGCAGCGCCAACCGGGCGCTGCTGCTGTCGCTGGCGTCGGGTGACGGCGTGACCTCGTGTCCAACGCTGGCCGAGTGCTCCGGCCTCAGCCGCGCAACCGTATACGCCATTGCGGAAGAGCTGCAGCGCGCCGGCGTGCTCGTCTCGCACGGCATCGGGCGCAGCAGCGGCGGGCGCCGGCCCGCCCTCCTACGCTTTGAGCCCCGCGCCCGCGTCGCCATCGGCGTTGAGATCGATGAGCGCGCCGTACGTGGCGTTGCCACCGATTTACTGGGATCCACGCTGCTCCATGAGACAACCCCCCTTCCCGGCCTCTCCCCCGGCGACGCCGTCACCGCCATTGAGGCAGTAACCACAACGCTCCGACGCGCCTTTTCGCCGGAGCAGGTGCTCGGACTTGGCGTTGCCATCCCCGGCATCGTTGACGTGAACGCCGGCGTCGTGCGACTTTCCGTGATCCACGACTGGACAGACATCCGCCTGGCCGAGATGGTGACGCAACGCACCGGGCTGCGCGCCTACGTTGCCAGCCGCTCCATGTCCGCCGCTTTCGGCGAATACCGCAGCGGCGCCGGCCGCGGCGCACGCCACCTGATTTACATCTATGCCGGGCAAGGACTGGGCGCCGGGTCCGTCGTAAACGGCGAGCTCTTTTCCGGCGCTACCTCCAGTGCGGGTGAGCTGGGACACATCACGGTGGCTCCAGACGGCGACCTGTGTACCTGCGGCAACCGCGGATGCCTGCACACAGTCGCGTCCGGAGCAGCATTGTTGGCCCTTGCCAGGACAGCGCTGCGCGAACGCCCCGGCGAGGGTCACCTGCTGCGCCGCCTTGGCCATCCCGATCCCGTCCGCCTCCGAACAATCGACCTCGCGGAAGCCGCCCTGCGGGGAGACTCCATCGCCGCTCCGCTGGTACAGGAAGCGGGACGCTATGTTGGGCTCGCCGCCGCCAGCGTCGTGAATCTTTTCAATCCCGATCGCGTAATTGTGGGTGGACCCTTAGTGGCAGCAGGTCCTATCTTCATGGACGCACTGTGCGACGAGGCAGAGCGACGGTCGCTTGCCGTGCCGTTCAGTGCCGCTGAGTTCGCTGTGAGCGCGCTGGGCGAAGACGCCGCGCCGGTAGGCGCCGCCGCCCTCGTCCTGCGCCACGCCGCCGGCCTACTTTCCCACTCTGAATAAGTGCCGTAGTCTCTAAGGAGCGTTTCCATCGCCACGAATGTCCCCACAGCACCAACCACGGATGCGAACGAACTAGACCTGCGCGAATCGCTCAAGCTCTGGGAAGAAGCCGAGCGCCTGATCCCCGGTGGGTCCCAGACCAACAGCAAGCGACCCACCGCGTTCGCGTTCGGTAAGTACCCCATCTTTGCGTCGCGTGCCGAAGGCTGCGGCATATGGGACGTGGACGGCAACGCCTACGTGGACTTCGTCAACGGCCTTGGTCCCATCACGCTGGGGTATGGGTATCCGACGGTGGATGCCGCCGTAAGGGCCCAGCTGGCGCAGGGCATAGTCTCGGGTCTGCTTTGGCCGGTAGAGGTCGCGGCGGCGCGTGGCCTGGTGGAGGCTATCCCATCCGCCGAAAGCGTGCGCTTCTTCAAGGGAGGCGGCGAGGCCACCGCTGCGGCGGCGCGCATCGCACGCGCCGCCACCGGCCGGCACGTGATCCTCAATGCGGGCTACCGTGGTTGGCCGGACACATGGTCTGCCGGCAGGGACGCCGCCGTGCCACCCGACGTCGCACGGTACACGCTTACCTTTACGGCGGGCGACCTGAACCAGCTCGAGCGCTTGCTAGAAGAAAATCGCGGACAGGTTGCGGCGGTATTTACCGATGTTCCCTACGATGCTTCATTAGGTGCAGCCTACCTGGACGGCGCAAAGCAGCTGGCGCACGATCACGGTGCATTGTTGTGCTTCGATGAGATCGTGAACGGATTCCGTCTGGCGCGCGGTGGCATGCAGGAACACTTTGGAGTCATCCCAGACCTGGCCTGCTTTGCCAAGGGCATGGCCAACGGCATGCCTCTGGCGGCCGTGGTCGGCCGCCGGGACATCATGGCGCACGCCGCCACGTCACTTATCTCCATCACATACGGCGGTGAGGCGCTCTCGCTCGCCGCGTGCGTCGCCGTGCTGGACACCTACGCCCGGCACGACGTGATTGGCCACCTCTGGCGTGTTGGTCAGCGCCTGATGGACGGTCTGAACGCCGCCGCCGCCGAAACCAGAGTGCCGTTTCGCTGCCTGGGCTATCCTCCCATGAGCGCGATGCGACTCACTTTGCCAAGTGAACAGGTCACGCCCGCCTGGGAGTTGTTCCTTGGCGAGAGCGCCAGGCGCGGCGCGCTCTTCCGCCGTGGTGGCCTTAACATGATGACCTTCTCGCATCAGGATTCTGACGTGGATGAAGCGGTGCGCGCCGCCGGCGGCGCCTTCCAGGCCCTGCGCGACGCCGGCTTCAACGCCAATGGCGCCACGGACCCCGGAGACGAACGCGGCCAGCAGGTAGGTCCCTGGGCGGGCCCACGCTAGATGACGCCATTTGATCCAGGCATGCCCTTACTGGATGTGCACGGTCATCCACCCTCCACGCCCGGCAAGCAACGCACGCATGAGTGGGAGGATCGTCTCATCGCTGCGCTGGACCGCTTCAACTCGCGTCTGCTGCTGGCCGACCTTGGCTCGGACGACGGAACCTGGGTTCATGATCCGAGCGTCGCGCAGTGGCAACAAGGCAATGCGCTGTGTGCTGATGTGGTGCGGCGCCATCCAGAACGTTTTGCCGGTTACTGCTACGTGAATCCGGCGCACACGCGCGAGGCGCTAGCAGAGATGGAGCGCCGCCTGACCGGTGAACGTGACATCTTCGTCGCGCTTAAGCTATGGGTCGCAGTACGCTGCAAAGATGCCCGCCTGGATCCGCTGATGGAGTTCTGCGCCGCGTACAACGTGCCAGTCCTCCAGCACACCTGGATGAAGGTCGGCGCCACGGGGCCGGGCGCGGACAACCTCCCCGGCGAGTCAACACCAGACGACCTCCTGAAGCTGGCGCGCAGGCACCCTCGCGTGAAGTTCTTTGGCGGCCATACTGGCGGCGATTGGGAATGGGGCGTCGCAGCGCTCAAGCAGGCGGATAACGTCTGGCTGGACGTGGCCGGCGGCGAGGCGACAGGCGGCTATGCCGAGCTAGCACTGCGCGAGGTTGGCGCGGATCGCATCGTCTACGGCACCGATGTCATGGGTCGCTCCATCCCATCCCAACTTGCCAAGCTTCTTGCGCTCGACCTTCCTGCTCGCGATCTGGAAAAGGTGCTCTGGCGCAACGCCGCCACCATCCTGGGTGACCGGCTTCCCGCCGCGTGGCGCGCGGTCTTCGCATGAGACCGCGTGAGGCCGCGTGAGACCGCGATGACCGGGTACATCGACGTCAACAGCTTCCTCGGCGAATGGCCGTCACGCCGCCTCAACGGCTCTCCCCCACCACCGCGCCTGGAGTTGGTGAGCCAGCGCCTCACGCTGATGGATCGCCTGGGAATAGAACGCGCCGCCATCTCGCTGCTAGAGGGCGTCTGGCTCAAGGACTCTGGCACCGCCAACGACGAGCTACACCAGCTCATCCGCGGCCACACCGACCGTTGCTTCCCCGTCTACACACTCAATCCCACCTTCCCAACGTGGCGCGAGCACCTTGACCGCTGCGTAGCCAGCTACGGCCTGACCCGCGGCGCCGGCGCCG
>Ga0136611_10000547_pt1 | contig 24903 bp, 21 predicted proteins | sample AntDrymUQ2232306_2_FD_106645 | JGI IMG/M metagenome (GOLD analysis project Ga0136611, IMG submission 106645) | Polar desert sand microbial communities from Dry Valleys, Antarctica - metaG UQ223 (23.06) | ecosystem: Environmental > Terrestrial > Soil > Desert | place: Antarctica: Dry Valley...
GCGGCAGATCTGGAACGCCAACTGTTTCAACTGTCATGCGACCAATCTCGTACAGGGCTATAACGTCGAGGAGAAGAAGTACAAGACGACCTGGAGCGAGATGGGCATTGGCTGCGAAGCTTGCCATGGCCCCGGCCGCCAGCACGTCACGCTGACGGAGGCGTGGGAAAAAGATCCGGCATCGAAGCCGCAGTACGACAACAGCTCGAAGAACTTGCAACTGAGCGACACGCTCAAGATCCTGTCGGTGAAGAGTTCGGATCCGCGCAGGATCTACGACACCTGCGCCTACTGTCACGGCAACAAGCGCAACGTATTTCTCGGATTCAAGAGCGGCGATCGATTCGCCGACTATGCGATGCCGTTCCTGATTAGCGACCCGCTACCCGAAACCGATCTGCAAGGCGAGTTCTGGCCAGACGGACGGCCCAATCGCTTCAACCGTCCGCAGGCGCTGGCGTTGAGCGGCTGCTTCAAGGCCGGCGCCGTGGCCTGCACCAGTTGCCACGTCGCGCACGGCTCGCGCAACGAATTCTCGTTGAAGGTGAACATCAACCAGGGTCGCAATGGCGATGGGCTCTGCACGCAGTGCCATTCCCAGTTCAAGAGTTCAGGCTCTCCCACCGTCGTCCAGGCTACGGCCGACCAGCCAGGCATCAAGGCCTCGTTCACAGGTGCCGGCCTTGAAGGCCACACTTTTCACAAGCCTGAGTCAGCAGGCTCCCGTTGCATCAGCTGCCACATGAGTGACGTCAACTGGCGCCTGCTGATTCGCCGCCGCGATCACACCTTCCAACCGCCGGTGCCCGAGAACACCGTGCAATTCGGCATTCCCAACGCGTGCACGACGTGTCATGACGATCGTTCGCCGGAATGGGCCGCGAAGCAGATGGACGCGTGGTGGAACGACGGCGAGCGGCGCGCCAAGTCGGCGTCGCTTGCCGACACGATGTATCGCGCCGGCTCGGGTGACGGCTCGACGCTGCCGCAACTGGCCAGGCTCGCCGTCGATCGCTCGCAAGGATTCATCATTCGCGCGAGTGCGGCGGACTTTATCGGACGGTTGGTATCGGAGAGTCGCTCCGGCACCACTCGTCGCTCCACGAACCAGACACAAACGTCGTTCGACGATGGTTCTCCGAAGGGTTCTGCAGAAGTTCTACGGGGGGCGGACGATCGTAAAACTTCTGTAGAACCCTCGTCGAACCCGCATCGAACCGCCCCGGATGTCACCCCGGCTATCGTGAACGCCCTGATCGGCGCCGCGGCCGATCCGGAAGCGGTCGTGCGTGGCGCCGCTGTCGAGGCGTTGGGCAAGGTTGGCGATCGCCAACGGGCCCTGGCGCCCGTGCTCGCCCGGCTGATCGATCCCAGCCGAACAGTGCGGGCGAAGGCGGTAGAAATTCTGCTCGGTTTTGGCGTCGTGGAACTGCCGGGCGCGGCTGGCGAGGCGCTGCGTCGCGCGCAGGACGATTACGTCGCCCGCCTGGATACCTTTCCCGACGTTGCGTCAAATCACGCCGCGCGCGGCTGGTTCGAGATGCAACGGGGCAACGCCAAGGCCGCCGTCGAGGCGCTCGATAAGTCGTCGGCGCTCGAGCCGCGCTCCGGCTATCCGTGGGTCATCAAGGGGGTGTTGTTGGCGCGCGAAGGGAAGTTCGTTGAGGCGCTGGAGATGTGGAAGAAGGCCCGATCAATCGAGCCTTCTTACCCAAACATCGATCAGCTCATTGCTGAAGCTGAAAAGCGGAAGTAGGGTCTAGCCCTTCTTCAACTGCTCGATCAACGCCTTGGCCTGCGCGGCCTCGGCGGAGTTCGGATCGGCGGCAATCACCTTGTTCATCAGCTCGATCGCCCCGGCGGTGTCGGCCTTCTGCAGCTTCGCCAGGCCCAACTTGAAGAGCGGCTTGCCCCACGCGGTGTCCATCTGCGCCGCGCGCTCGTAGTACTTCACGGCTTCGTCGGTCTCGCCCTTCGCGAACTTCACTTCGCCGAGGTTGTAGAACACTTCGCGGTTGGCGTTGACCGAGGTCGTTAGTTCGAGCAGCGTTTTCTCGGCGTTGGCGAAGTCGCCCTTTTCGAGATACGTCATGCCGATCTCGATCTTGGCCTTGTCGTTGGCCGGGTCGGCGGCGATGACCTTCTGGTACGAGGCGATGGCGCCGTCGTAATCCTTCTTCATGCGCTTCACCTGGGCGATCTGCCCGTTGATCATGGTGAGCGCCGGCGTCTTGACGAGCAGCGCTTCATACGCCGTGATCGCCGCGTCGTGCTGGCCCGCATTGGCCATGTCGATGGCCTTCTGCAGTTCTGCCTGGAGCTCCTTGGTGTTCACACCGGCGAGCGCGCCGGCCGGACCGGAGGAGCCGGGTGCGAGGGCGAAATCAACCGGCGGCATGGGCGCGCCGAGGCTGCGCACCGGGACCTGTCCCGACGACGGCGCGAACCCGGGGGCCACGGCGGTCACCTTCCAGGTGCCGGTCTTGAGCCCGATGATCGAGTAGCGCCCCTTGTCGTCGGTGGTCGCCGTGAAAGACGAGGGGGACGCGCCGGGGTTTTCCGCGGTTACCGTGGCGCCCTTGAGGGGCTGGCCTTGGGTGTCCTTGATCTGGCCGCCGATACGCCCGGTCTGGGCCGCTGCCGGGACCGCCGACACGACCAGGGCGGCGCCGAGCGCCGCCGCCGAAAGGAACGTCTTCAAATCACGCATTGCCTGTATCTCCCCTGAAAAAGCTAACGACTCAGTATATTAGCCCGATGCGCCTCACGCCAAAGCTGGCCGCTCCTGTCGTAGCCGCTCTACTGCTGCTTTTCTACGGAACTGTCGGAGCCCAAAAGAGTTCTGCGCCTTCTGCGGCCCTGGGATCAGCGGCCCGAGTCGAGGGGTTGAACCGCATCGACGCCCTTGTCGCCGAAGCCATGGCCGCCAGGCTGACCCCAGGCGCCGTTATCGCCGTCGGGCGCGGCGACCAAACCCTGTATGAAAAGTCGTTTGGCTTTCGCGCCACCGTGCCGGCGGGTGAGCCCATGACTCTTGATACGGTCTTCGACCTCGCTTCGTTAACCAAGGTCGTTGGAACGACCACCGCGATCATGACGCTGATTGAGGACGGACGCCTCCGCCTCAACGGCACCATTGCGGGCTACATCCCGGGATTTGAGAGGTACGGAAAAGGTGGCATCACGATCCGTCACCTGTTGACCCATGTGTCCGGGCTGCGTCCGGACGTCGATCTTCATCCCTGGACTGGCCACGACGCGGCGATCGAGCTGGCGAAAGACGAAGTGCCAACATCAGCCCCCGGCGAATCATTCGTCTACAGCGACATCAATTTCTTTCTCCTCGGCGACATCGTGTCACGCGTCACGGGCCAGTCACTCGATGCGTATCTGCGCGCGCGTGTGTTCGTGCCGCTCGGGATGACCGAAACCGGGTTTCTTCCTCCCAGGATCTTGCTGCCGCGGATTGCGCCGACCGAGCGCTGCAGCACGATGGATGCGACGCCGTGCAAGCAGCCGGACGCGCCGCCACTCCGCGGCATCGTCCACGATCCCACCGCGCGGCGTATGGGCGGTATCGCCGGACACGCCGGACTATTCAGCACGGCGCGCGATCTGAAGTTGTTCGCACGGATGTTGCTTGGCAAGGGCCGGCTCGGCGCCACGCGCGTGCTCTCCGAGGCGAGCGTAGCGGCGATGACGTCGCCGCAGACGCCGGCTGGCATGCGGAGCGTCCGCGGATTCGGCTGGGACATAGATACGCCGTTCTCGAGCAATCGAGGCGATCTGTTTCCAGTAGGCACCTCGTACGGCCACACCGGCTTCACGGGCACAAGCTTGTGGATCGATCCGTCGTCGAACTCATACGTGATTTTCCTGTCGAGCCGATTGCACCCGGATGGAGTCGGGGACGTCGGGGTGCTGCGCAGCCGCATAGCGACCGTCGCCGCGGCGGCTCTGAGTTCCGAGACCGCCCCACCTACCACTGTGGCATCCGGTTCTAGCCGAGTCACCAATCCTCAGCCCGCCGTGGTGTCCGGCTTTAGCCGGACCAGTCGGGTGCTGACCGGCATCGATGTTTTAGTCCGCGATGGTTTCAAGCAACTTCGCGGCAAGCGGATCGGCTTGATCACCAATCACACTGGCAAGTCACGCGACGGTATCGCGACTATTGACCTGCTGCACAAGGCGCCTGGCGTAACGCTGGTTTCGCTCTTCAGTCCTGAGCACGGCATTCGCGGCGTGCTCGATGCAGACGTGCCGGCGGAAAAGGACGAGAAGACCGGCCTGTCGATTCACTCGTTGTTCTACAAGGGCGGCACCGGGCGCCCGCTCGAAGGATCGTTGAACGGCATCGACACACTGGTGATCGATCTGCAGGATATCGGCGCGCGGATCTACACCTATCAGCTGGCGATGGGATACGCGATGGAGGAAGCGGCGAAACGGAAGATCGCGGTGGTGATACTCGACCGTCCGAATCCGATTAACGGCTGGCAGATCGAAGGACCGCTGAATCGCACGCCAGGCGAAGGCGAGTCGCCGAACACGTTCATCTCATATCTGCCGATGCCGATTCGCCATGGCATGACGATGGGAGAGCTGGCGAGACTGTATAACGAGGAGCGGAAAATCAACGCGGACCTGACGGTGATCGGACTCGAGAACTGGAAGCGCGATCACTGGTTCGACGAGACCGGCCTGACGTGGATCAACCCGTCGCCGAACATGCGCAACATGAACCAGGCGACGCTGTATCCGGGTGTCGGCGCGATCGAATATTCGAACATCTCGGTCGGCCGCGGCACCGATCAGCCGTTCGAGCAGATTGGCGCACCGTGGATTGACGGGCAGCGGCTAGCCGAGGCGCTCAACGAACGGCGGCTGCCAGGGATTCGTTTTTATCCGATTACTTTCACGCCGTCATCGAGCAGGTACGCCAATGAAGAATGCCGCGGCGTGTTCATGATGGTCACCAACCGCGCCACGCTGCAGCCGGTCCGCGTCGGGTTCGAGATCGCGAGTGCGCTGTTCTCGTTGTACGGGGACAGATACGAGCCGAACAACATGTGGCGGCTGGTTGGCTCCGAGGAGATCGTCGGCCGCATCCGCCAGGGCGCGGATCCCGCGTCACTTGCCACGCGCTTCAACGCCGACGAAGCCCGCTGGCGCCAGAAACGGGCGAAGTATTTGCTTTATCGCTAAGTTGGGGTCAGGCCGCGAAAATTAGCGAATCGCTAAATCGGTGCCAGGCTAGAACCTAAAGCGCACGCCGACGGTAGGCAGCCTCGGAATCGACTGGTCGCGCTCTTCGACGATCTGCGGGCGATCAGACGCGGGGTCGTATTCCAATCGCGCTTCGAACGCACCGGCATTCTTGCGGTTGAGCAGATTGATCACCTCTGCGTAGAGCTCCCACCGGCCGGCGGCGCCGCGCGGACGCCAGGTGGCGCGCACGTCGACTCGAGAGAACACCGGCAGCCGCTCACGATACAGGTTGTCGACGCCTCCGAGATTCACTTCGTAGACCAGCAGGCCCGCGGCGTCGGTCGCGGGCACCAGCTCGTCGAGCACGCCGTCGCCATCGCGATCCGCCTGGTCCTCGATCGCCGCAACACGCACCCCGAGAGGAGCGGTCCTTGGAAAACCGCTGGCCACCCGGGTGGTCGTGGCGAGCTCCCACCTCGGGGACCATCGATAGGCGATCACGGCCGCCACCGCATGCCGGCGATCGTAATCAAAGGCGTAGCGCTGTCCGTAGGCATCGCGATCGCCCCGTCCCCAGGTGTAGCTCGCCCAGCCTGTGACGCGCGCATCGCTCGTTTGCAGGCGCGATGCGAATAAGTCGAAGCCATAGGCGCGGCCGGTCCCGCCATTGGTCGGCGTGGTCGTGATGATCGGCGCGATCGGGATCTCTCCGGCAAGAGCGGACGGAAAGTCGTAGTTCGCCAGGCGCGCCAGGCGTTCCGGCGTGGTTTCGAGCCGGCCGACCAGGAGATCAGCGAAACGCTTGTAGTAGCCCTCGGCGCGGAGCGTGACTCCGCCAGGCAAATCCTGTTCGACCCCGAGTGAGCCGTGCATTGCGGTCTCGCTGACGAGGCTCGCGGCCGCAGCGCTGCCGAGATCGAGGAGGTAATCGCTTTGCGCGAGCTTCTCGTAGCCGGGACTCTGCGTGTAGCGGCCGATCGCGCCCCTGATGCGTCTTGACGGTCCAAGGAACCACGATGCCGTCACACGTGGTGACAGCAGCGCTTCACCAGTGGTGCCAGGATGATCCAGGCGAACGCCTGCCTGCACCGCCGCGCGCGAGCCTATCTGCCACGCGTCCTGCAGCCACGCACCCGTACGCGTCGAGCGGCTGGTCACCGACAGCAGATCGGGCAGCCCGGCACCGCCTTGTACGCTCGATCCGTTGGCGGCGGTCGGGTTGCGATCGCCATCGATCTGGTACCGCAACGTCGTCTCGAGCCAATGCGCTTCCGCACCAATGTCGACGACGTGATTGCCGAGCGACCAGCTGATCTCCTGGCGCAGCGATGCGTCGCGCACCCCCAGCGCGCGCTCGAAGATCACGTTCGCGACGCCGAAACCGGCCTCACCTGGTGTGTTCGATCGCCGCGAGGTGTTCTCGAACGACGCATCGACGCCGAAGGTCGATTGGGTATCCGAGTAAGCGGCGATGGTGTGCGATTGCGCCCGGCTGCCAAGTGACCAGTCGAATCGCGCCCACGCCAGATCGTTCGCGGTGTCGTCCTGAAACTCGCCGCGGGCATCGTCTTCGTCGATGGTCACGGCGGCTCCCTGGCGGCTGCGCAACGCAAACGCCGACAACTTTTTCCCGGGACCGGCGTCCCATGTCACTTTGCCCTGCACGTCGGCAAAGCCCGGAAAGTCCTGATCGGTGATGCGTGCCGCGACCAGGTCGTAGTAAGTGCGGCGAGCCGATACCAGCCACGAGCCGCGCGCGCCAGGCAGCCCGCCTTCCGTGACCACGTTCGCATCAGTGATGCTGAGCGTGGCCGATCCGGCAAAGGGCTCCGTACGAATGCCGTCGCGATTCTCAATCGACAGCAAAGACGACAGGCGATCGCCGTACTTCGCGCTGAACCCCCCGGTAGCCAGCTCGAAGCTCTGGATCGTTTCGGGATTGAAGGCGCTCGTCAAACCAAACAGCCGATACGGATCGTGGATCTCGACGCCGTCCATCACGGTCAGGTTCTGATCCGGGGACCCGCCGCGCACCGCGAGACGGCTGCCGAACTCCTCCGTGGCGGTCACTCCCGGGAGCGTCTGCAGCGTGCGGAAGATGTTGTCGAGCGCGCCCGGCGTGCGCAGGACCTGGATCGGCGCCACTGCTTGCGTCGCCGGCGCCACCGCCGGCGCAGGCGCCACGACATCCACTGATGAGGCAAACCCATCGTCTTTGGCGAGCGCCAGTTCCGCGTCTTTTACTCCGGCCGCGCCGATCTCGAGCGTCGTGACCAGCGTGAAATAGCCGGGCGCCACCACCTCGATGGTGTGATCCTGCCGCGCGGGAGCGTCAGCATGAAAGCGCCATTGGCATCGGCCGCCACGTGCCGGCCATCCGCGGACACCACCGCAGCCTGAATCGGCGCGCGCGTGTCGGCGTCGACGACGACGCCAGTGACGGTTGTGGTGGGAGTTTGCCCGAACGCCGAAACCGCGAACAACAGGGGGAGACAGAGCGTTACGACGAACTGCATGCAGATGGATCGATCCTACCCGGTATAAAGACGCCGGCGTGCCAGTTGGCGATTCATCTGTCACATCGAACACGCCGTACCGGCTCAGGCGCTCACATCTGGTAGAGCATCAGATACACGATCACGCCCGTCACCGAGACATAGAGCCAGATCGGCAGCGTCCACCGCGCAATCCGCCGGTGTTTGTCGTACTTGGCCGACAGGCCACGCGACACGGTGATCAGGATCGGCGGCACGACCGCGGCGGCCAGGATGACGTGGGGGATCAGGACGCTGAAATACACCGTCCGGATCCAACCAGTACCCCTGAACGGTACCGACCCAACCTGCGCGTGGTAAATCACATACGAGGTCAGGAACAGAGCGGACGTGATCAGCGCGGCGATCATGCACGCCTTGTGTTTCTGGCGCTCGCCGCGGTGGATGAACACCCAGCCGGTGACCAGCAGGACGGTCGAAATCGTGTTGAGGGCGGCGTTGACGGCCGGGAGATCCGAGACCGACATCAGCGTGTTCGGTGATCGAACACCAGCAGCGCCCAGAGGATCGGCAGGTAGATGATCGATCCAAAAAACAGCCGCCGTGCCGTCGCGAGGTCGCGCTTCACTGAAAACTCGAGGCTCAACACCATCAGGATCGCGCCAAGCGCGATCGCCCCAACCAGGTACCACGCGGTCGCCAGACCGACGCCGGTCGGCATCATGCTCAGCGGAATCAGCGCCGCGGTGTAGAGCACGGCCTGGCGGCCGGTCGATCGCCCGTCCGGCTCGATCACCGGCAGCAGCGGCATACCGGCGCGCGCGTACTCATCGCGATACATCCATGCGATCGCCAGGAAGTGCGGCATTTGCCACATGAAGACGATGCCGAACAGCACCCAGCCTTCGATCGACAGCGTGTTGGTCGCCGCCGCCCAGCCGATCACCGCCGGCAGCGCGCCCGGCAGCGCGCCGGCAATCGTCGAGAGCGAGGTGCGCAGCTTCAGCGGCGTGTAAAAGAAAATGTAGCTCGCCGTGGTGAACAGCGCCACGCCCGCCGACAGCGGGTTGACGAAATAGGCCAGCTGTGTGGCGCCGACGATCGTCAGTGCGATGCCGAACGCGGTGCCCTGCGCGGCGGTCATGCGCATCGCCGCCATCGGGCGGCGTTGCGTGCGACGCATCAGCCGATCGGTGGCCCGCTCCCACACCTGGTTGAGCGCGGCCGCGCCGCCGGCGACGAGAAACGTGCCGGCAAGCGTGTGCGCCAGATCGACGATCGTGGCGTCGGGAGCGGCGCCGAGCGAGTACGCCGCCGCCGTGGTCAGGAGAACGAGAAAGTTGAGACGCGGCTTCGTCAGCGAGACGAAATCGCCGGCGCGGGTATGCGTCTTCGCTGCGGCCGCGACGGCCGGAGCCGCATCAGCGTGAGAAGGAGAAGCTGACATCCTTCGATTCTTTGGCGCCGATGGTGACCTGCTCCGTCCGCGTGCCCAGCGATTCGTGCCACGCTTCGATGGTGTAGGTGCCCGGCGGCAGGTTGCCGAGCACGACGCGGCCATCAGGCGCGGTCGTACCGAAGTAGGGATGATCGAGCACGCCGACCCATGCGCTCATCCAGCCGTGCACGTCGCACTTGAACGGCACCATCACTTCCCTGGTCGCGAACGTGTGGTTGAAGCTCATCCCCTCGATTGGCGTCGACTTGTTGAAGGCCTGGTTGATCACGCCGTTCGAGCGGACGTTGTGCAGCAGCGGATCGCTGTTGCGAATCTGCAGCGCCTGTCCGACGCGAACACCAACCACGCGCGGCGTGTAGCGGCACTTGTCCTGGTCGAGCACCACCGGCTCCGTCGGCAGCGGGAAGCCGAAGCCGCCCACGACCTCTTTGACATAGACGAACACGTTCTGCAGCGACTGGTTCTCGCCGACGACGATCTTTTCCTCGGCGCGTTGCGGGCCGCCGTTCTCGGAAACGCATTTCGGATCGCCGGTGATGGTGATCATCTCTGGCGCCGGCACCTCGCCCTCGAACTTCACCGTTGCCGTGACGGTTCCGGCGGTCGCCGCATCCACTGACGGACCAGCCGCGGTTGGCGGGGCCGCTGGACTGGAGCTTCCCCCACAGGCGAGGGCAAACGCGAGCAGTCCTACACAAGCGGCAAACCCGAAAGAGCGCATGAATCCATTATGTCTCTTCGAGCGGAGGTTGCGATTCGCGGGCGTGGTAGATAGAATTAGAGGTTCGTAGACCAGAGTGCCGCTATCGTCTAGGGGTCAGGACGCCAGATTCTCAGTCTGGACACCGGGGTTCGAATCCCCGTAGCGGTACCATTCGACTCGCCGTGCGGCCCGCTCATGGCAGGCCATCCGCCGAACTCACCATTACGCCTCGGTATCCCAAGGCTTCATCGAGACGGTTGGGCGGCCGAGCGATTTTCGGATCCCGTTGCTTTCTGCTTCGCGACGCTGCAACTCGATCAGAATGCGGATCTTCTCCCGCGGCGGCAGCTGGCGCTGTTGCGCGTGCCACTGGGCCTTTCCCTCAAACGGCGTGGCCGGCTTCATCGTCACGTCTTCGTCCTCGAGAATAACTCTGTCAGCAAGGTGTCGTCTACCAAGCCTGCCTCGCGCAGGCGTGCGGCGCGTTCTCGGCGTCGGGGTGTGTCGGCGCCCTGGTCTGTTTGCCACATTGCTACGAGGTACGTGGGCCGAATCAATCGGATAGTTGGCGATTGGGGATCGGATGGATCGTAAGCTGTTTCCGCAGCCGAGGCCACCGCCTCCACAACGAGCGGCGACCACGCCACCAGAAACTGGACCGGCACTCCGGCGATGAGGATGTGCTCTCCCACAAAGGCATGTTCGTGTTGATTGAACCAATCCAACAACGGCCGCAGTGGATCGAGCGGATCTGCGCCGCCGGCGACGGTCACGATCACGTCGAGATCCTGCGTGGCGACCGGCTCCGCCCACAGGCTCATGGCTACTGCGCCGCCGATGGCGTAGTCGTGAATCACGCCCTCCGCCTTCAGGCGGCTCAGCAGCAGCAGTACATCGCGAAACTGGCCCACGGCTGGATTCAGTCTACCCCTGCCCGGGTCCAATGACCGCTGTATGTCGGTCACGTCGACGACCTCGCCTCGCGACTACAACTTCACAACCGCGGACTTCACGAGTACGGCTTCGCCCAAATCAAAGAATACCGTCTGAGTAAGAGACGTTTGTCGACGCGCCCCTTGAGGGACCGCCTCAATAACCAGCGAGTGGTAGTGGATATTCGCATTCCAAAGTTGCGTATGCATCACCGCCCACTGACCTTGAGACGGCGAGATGCGACGGGAATGGCGATCGCCACGCGCGCGAGCCCGTCGCGCGCGCCAATCTCCGTCGTCCGGTAGATCTCGATTGCCGGCAGCCCGATGATGTCCAGCGTAGGCATACTTCCAAGCCGTTCCATGATCGACCCATAGGCGGGTCCCAGGTCCCATGACCCCACGTACTCGGTGATCGCGTGATCGCCTCCCGGCGTTCGCTGGTAGCCAATGTCGCCGTCAGCTTGGAACGCGACCGGAACCTGAACACAGCAGTCGAAGCGAATCTTGTCCGCGGGCGTGATGCCAGGCGCATCGCGCGCGATTCCGAGCATTAGCGGCGTCCCGCCGCCTCGCCGGAGCGTCCACGAGTTGACCTGCGCGAAATCGTCGGGAGAAACTTTTCCGTAGGGTCCGAGATGACGCTTGAAGGCAACCGTCAAGGGCGACAACCGGACGATGCGAGTGACCGAGAGCTCACCATACCTGGCCTGGTCCGGCGCCCGCTGCAATCGTGCGCGATGGGTGTCGTGTTCGAGCCGAAACCACTGCTTCCGATACTCGCTCGGCGACGTCAGGAACCGGCGGCGAAAGGCCCGGCTGAAGGTCTCGTGATTTCGATAACCACATTCCAGCGCCACGTCCACCACGGCGACGCGGCGAATGCGGAGATGAACCGCTGCCCATTCGAGCCGTATTCGCTCGACATATGCCTTCGGTGTCTCGCCCGTCGCGCTCTGGAACAACTCGTGGAAGTGGTCCTTCGACAGGCCGACGTGACTGGCGAGTGTGTCGAGCGAGAGGTCCTGATCCAGGTGCGCCTGAATGTGCACCAGCGCCGGAATGATCCTGGTCAGCGGCGGCATTGCTTCCTTCCCCAAGAATCGTCAAGAACACGTTGGCGCGGCTGACTATACTTCGCCACCATGACACTCGGTCGCGTTGCTGCGCTGATAGGCCTGGCTCTCGGTGTGATGGCGGTCAACGTCGCCATCAGCATCCTCTACATGGTGGTCTACAGCTACGTCATCGACCCCGGTCACGAGAAGGCATATTACGAGGCCCACGTCCAGGTCGCCGCGCCATACTGCAGCATTGTCGCGGGCATGCCACTCATGTTCCTGGTTGGATGGTGGGTGGGCATGTGGCCTGCCATTCTCGTCTGGGCGGTCTACGCCTTCGTTGACGTCGGCGTTTTTGCGATATCAGGACCGACGTTGAAAATGGGCGCTCTCGTGGCCGTTTCGTTGCTCACCAAGCTCGCGTCCGCCTATGTGGGTGCGCTCGCCGCTAGGTAACGTGTGGGTCCCACTGGTCGGCCGTCAAATGCTGCCGCAGGAAACTTAGTGTCTGGCGCACGATGTCGCGCGACGTTCGGCTGTCGTCGAAGAGATCAAAGGCATGCGGGCCTTCGGCATGGTTCACGAAAGTCATCGGGAGATTCTCTTTAAGTCCCTGGCGTATGAAGCTGTCAATCGAGGCGTTCATCTCCCGAAATTGGTCCTGCCCGGCCCTCGTGATCAGCAACGGCACGTCCCGTCGAAGATCCGCAAGGGTGCGGCCAGCACCTGGATTTGCGAAGCCAAACTGCCGCGCCGTATCCGCCACGTCCGTCGCGCCGTCGAGATCAAGCAGACAGCCGTAGCCGAACACGGCGCAGGCCGGCGTTCGAATGGCGTCCCGCATGATGGTTGTGAGCGCCGTCGGGACGTTCCCAGAGACCGCGAGAACCCCGACCCGTGTCGGATCGATTCTCAACGATTCACCGCATTCGTGAAGATGCTCGAAGACGGCTCGAAGATCTGGGACGGGCTCGCGGTTCTCGTAAGCGATCGCCACCATGCCCGACATGGCGATCAACTGGCACATCGACACGGTCCACCCGATCTCCTTATAGGTCAACAGGGTCGCGCGCGGTTCCATCGCCCCCGGGTAGCCTGCCACGATGATCACCGAGGGCCACCGAACATCGCCGGATTCGTCTGGCGGGTAGTAAACGTCCATGCAAAGGCCACGGTCCGGCGCGCCGTAGGCGACGTCGCGTCGCACCCTCACGGCGTCCATTCCATTCAACTGCAGGCACACTCGACGCGTAAAGATGTCACTTGGCGGCACTTGAGTCATAGACGGCACTGTTATTCCTCTTGTGGGCCTTGCGTCCAGTGGGGATAATTGAGATCTACTTGCCGGCAAGCCCTGCCGGCATCGCTCCCTAGTCACCCTCAAAACGCCCCCCGGCTTACCGCGATGGAGATGGTTTTTCGTGGCTGGGGAGCATTCGCGCCATTTCACGCGCCGGTTACCAAGCCCAGAACGGCGTGATAGGCCTCGAAGGCCGCGCGCTCAACCCAACACTCGGCAAGCCGGCCGTCTCGCACCTTCCAACATCAACCTGGCATAGACCAGTCGAACTATTTCGCCGCGAGACCAAGCGTCGCGCGCAGCGCTTCGCCGACGACGGGCATGACTCCCGGCACGTAGCGCTCACGGTTCGTCAGTAGAGCCACCGCCACCTTCTTTTCCGGCAGCAAGACCAGCACAGCGGTCGAACCCTCCATCGAGCCGTTGTAGTTGAAACCGGGCGTTCCGAGATTGCTTGGACCGACGGTCCAGCCTGCGGTAAACATCGGCGCTTTGTCCTCCAGCGTTGGACTGATCGCGAGCATCTCCGCGAACGACGCTGCCGAAATGATGCGGTGCGCGAACAATGCATCGGCAAAATGCATCAGATCGTTGACGGTGGAAATGATGCCACTGGCGGGAGTCTTGAACCGAGTGTCGACGACCACCGACTGGATGAAACGGCCTGCCATGCGGAACCCGGGACTGAACGTGTCACTCGCATAACCCGGCTCGTCAAAGCTCGTGTGCCGCATCTGCGCCGACGACAGCACGCGTTCGCGAATGAAGTCGGCATATGACATCCCTGACACCTCTTCGATCACGCAGCCGAGTGCGGCGTAGCCCCACGACGTGTAAAGGACCTTGCGGCCCGGCGTGAAGCGCAACGGTTCCTTCGTCACTCGCGCCAAGGACGGCGCGAGCCGCGGATACGCGCCGGTAATGGTTTCGTCCTCGCTGTCGTTGGTGTGGCGAAGGCCCGACTGGTGCAACAGCAGGTGGCGTACCGTTGGTGCGCCATTGAGGGGCAATAACGCCGGACAATAATCCCGCGCGGGCTTGTCGAGATTAATCTTCCCCTGATCGACCAGTGCAAATACGCCAACGGCGGTGATCGGCTTCGAGAGCGAGGCCAGCCGGAACTGCGTATCGCTGCTGACGGGCCTGACCGCACTCAGCGAACTCGTACCGATCGCCTTGACGTAGGTCACGCCGCCACCGCTCATTACCGCAAGTGTTAGGCCAGGGACTTGCGATCTGATGCTTTCGAGCGCCGCATCTATACGCTGTTCTACTGCCGGCTGGCCCAACAGTAAGGCCGAGGCCAGGGCCGTGGCGGTCGCTAGATCTGTCCAATTCATGTGTCGTTGGACGAAGCCAGGCGCAGAAGCGTTGCTGCGTTGCCGATGTGCCTTACACTGTAGCGACTCGAGCCCCGACCAACCGATGCAGAGAGCCATTCCGATTGCCGCCGCCGTGCTGGCGCTGGCCCTAGGGCTCCTCGATTTCTTCCACAACATCGAACTGCAGACCTACGACCTGCGCGTCGCGGCGACGGCCCGGCCCTCCGCGCCCGCGGACAGCGTCGTGCTGATCGCGATCGACGACGAGAGCATCCGCCGGATGGAGCCGTTGGTCGGGCGCTGGCCGTGGCCGCGGCTGATCCACGCCACCGTGATTGATTATCTTGCGGCGGCCGGCGCAAAGGTGATCGGCTACGACGTGCTCTTCGCCGAGCGTGATATCCGCAAGTTCATGGTCGCGGATACGGAATGGACAGGCGAGGAATCGGATGCAGAGCTGATCGAGTCCACCAAGGAGGCCGGGAACGTCGTCCACATTGCCGAGGCGTCGAGTCACGAGTTGATCGATGCCACTCGGGCGCTGGACGTCGCCGTCAATGCGCCTGCGCTCGACGTGGGGTTGCCCGACATCGGCTGCGTCGAGCCGAGGCCGGTGGTAACGCCGCCGTTTCAGGCGCTGTCGCTGGTCACGCGCGGTCTCGGCCACTCGTTGTTCCACCTCGATTCAGACGGCCCGGTCCGACGGGTGTCGCCGGTCGTCAGAGTGGGTGAGCGCTCGATCGCGTCATTCGCGCTGGCGACGACACTGGCGTCGGGCGCGAGACCATCGATTGCCGCACGCATCGATGAGACCGGCCGGTGCTCCGTGATGATTCCGTGGCGAGGACCCGCCGAAACCGGGGGACACCCGACCTTCTCGTCGTATTCGTTCTACGACGTCTTCTACTCCCAGCAACAGGTCATGGAAGGACTGAAGCCGGGAGTTGATCCGTCACTCTTCAAGGGCCGGATCGTGATCGTCGGCGCGACGGCCGAAGGCCTGAAAGACATCTTCACCACGCCTTTCCCGGAAGGCGACATCAGCGGCCCCGAGGTCCATGCGAATCTGGTGGATGCGTTTCTTTCGGGCCGCTCGATCTCGCGGGCGCCGGAGTGGGTCACCTTTGCGCTCGTGCTCTCGGCAGCGGTCATTGTCGGTATTGCCGGGGCGTTTCTAGACGCGTGGTGGACCAGCGCGGTGGTCGCGCTGGTCGCGGCGCTGTTCACGTGGCAGGCGGTGGCGCAGTTTGCGCGGGGCACCTGGATCCTCATGACCGTCCCGATGCTGACGTTGATCCTGGCCTTCGTCGGCGATCTGGCGTGGAAGTACTTCGTCGAAGGCCGCGAGAAGCGGCAGGTCAAGAAGCTGTTCTCACGCTATGTTTCGAAGGACGTCTACGACCAGCTCGTCGCCAATCCCTCTCTGGCGGCGCTCGGCGGCGCCCGCCGCCACATGACCGTGCTGTTCTCGGACATCCGCGGCTTCACGACGATGTCGGAGAAGGGATCGCCTGAAGACGTGGTCAGCCAGCTGAATGAGCTGTTCACGCGCATGGTCGGCGTCGTGTTCGCCCATCGCGGCACCGTCGACAAGTTTGCCGGCGACATGATCATGGCGTTGTACGGCGCACCGCTGGACGACGAGGATCACGCCGAGCACGCGCTGCAAACCGCCCTCGCGATGATCACCACGCTGCATCAGTTGAACCGCGAATGGGACAGCCAGGGCAAGCCGCAGCTCGATATTGGCATCGGCATCAACACCGGTGAGATGATCGCCGGCAACGTCGGATCCGACACGATCATGAGCTACACGGTGATCGGCGACGCGGTCAATCTCGGCGCCAGGCTGGAATCCCTCAACAAGGATTACGGCACGCGCATCATCATCAGCGACGCTACCCGGGAGCGGCTCAAAGGGCGTTATGATATCCATCCTCTTGGTGACGTCGTCGTGAAAGGCAAGAGCAAGCCGGTCGCGATTTTTGAGGTCAAATCAACATGATGCGAAGTCTGATTATTAGCTCGATGGTTACCGTTCTGGCCGTGGCTGGAGCGGAGGCGCGGCAACTGCCTGGTGGCCTCACCAAGGGACTGTCGATCGCCAAGAAGGCGCAGGACGTACGCGACCTGCAGATGACCGATCAGGAAGAGGCGAAACTTGGCGCCGAGGTCAGCGCGCGGATTCGCACGCGCTACGGCGTCGTGCAGGATGCCGGCGTGCATCGTTACATCAGCCTGCTCGGTCTGGCGTTGGCGCAGGGCAGCACCCGTCCGGGTCTGCCGTGGACCTTCGTGGTGCTCGACACCGACGGTGTCAATGCGTTCGCGGCCCCAGGCGGCTACGTCCACATTACGCGCGGCGCGCTGGCGCTGATCAAGAACGAAGCAGAGCTCGCGGGCGTGCTGGCGCACGAGATCATCCACGTGACCGGGAAGCACACCATCCGCGCGATTCAGAAGAGCAAGGCCGTCCAGATGGGCGCGTCCGAGACCTTATCCGGCAGCTCCGCACTGATGGAGAAGGCCGTTACCGCGACCTACGACAACATCGTCGAACGCGGCTTCGGCCGCGCCGAGGAGAACGAGTCGGACGAGCAGGGCGTGGCGCTGGCGAACAAGACCGGCTATGCGCCGAACGGGCTGGTCACGTTCCTGACCACGTTGAAGGATCGCAACAAGGAGTCGACGGAAAAGCGCGGGCTGTTCGCATCGCATCCGGAAATGCAGGAGCGGCTCGACAAGATCACGAAGCAGATCGCCTCACAGAAACTGACCGCGACGGCGACCGTGCAACCGCGTTTCGCGAAGAACATCACCTACAAGCCGGTGCCGCTCACCGCGATCGCGACCGTGACTCCGGGCGCGGCCGGCTTGACTGGCGGCGATGCGAAAGCGGGCGAGAAGAAGCCCGAAGAAACGAAGGCCGAAGAGCCGAAGAAGAGCCGATTCGGCCTGGGCAGGATGCTGCCGACCAGTGGCGGAGAGAAGAAGCAGGCACAAGTCACAGCCTCGGGCGGCGCGCGCGGAGTTGATCCCGAGAAGGATTCCAAGGGCGGATCGAATCCGGTGGTCGTGGCGGTGAAGATCGCTGCGGCTGACCTCGCAGCCTTCCGGAAAGAGGGAGGCCTCCCGTAAGTCGCTTCGTTCGCGGGCGGCTGCAATTCTCCGCCTGGCTGATTCTCGGCTTCGCGCTGCTCGAGGTCGCCGCGCGACAGGGCTTCGGCGATGTCGCGCTGTTGCATGCGCTCGCCCGGCTGACGCTGGTCCTGGCGATCGTCAACGCGGTGGTGACGTTGCTCGCCAATCCTTGGCGCCAGAATCGGCCGTCGGATCGCTTCCCGGCGATCGTCCAGGACGTCACCGTCATCGCGCTGTTCGGCGTGATCGGCACGGTGTTGCTGCGCGAGCAACTGTTGACGACCACAGCGGTCGGAGCGGTGGTCGTCGGCTTTGCCCTGCAGGACACGCTCGGTAATCTGTTCGCCGGCCTCGCGATTCAGATCGAGAAACCGTTTCGCGTCGGCCAGTGGGTACAGATCGATGACCGCGAAGGCCAGGTGCAGGAGATCACCTGGCGCGCCACCAAGCTGCGAACCAAGGCCGGCCAGTTCCTGATCGTCCCCAACAGCGTGATCTCGAAGGAGCCGGTGCTCAACCACTCCGAGCCGACGATCCCGACGCGTATCGACGTCGAGATCGGCGCCAGCTACAGCGCGCCGCCCAACGACGTCAAGCGCGCGATGCTGGAGGCGATGGCCAATTCACCGCTGGTAATGAAGGCGCCGCAGCCCCAGGTCGTGATCAATGGCTTCGGCGGCTCGGCGATCGACTACTTGGCGCAGTTCTGGATCGAGGACTACGCGATCGATCGCATCGCGCGCGACCAGGTCCGGACCAATCTTTGGTACACCTTCCGCCGCCACAACATCGAGATCCCATACCCAATCCAGGTTCAATACGAGCGCACCGAAGAGCCGATCCGGACGGAACGGCACATTGCCAGCGCCGCCGATCATCTTGCCGGGGTCAGCCTGTTCAAGCCGCTCAGCGAAGAGGCCAGGGCCGCGCTGGCGAAGCGCGCCAACGAGCAGCTGTTCGCCGCGGGCGAGGCGATCGTGCGACAGGACGCCGACGGCGACTCGATGTTCGTGCTGATGACCGGCCAGGCGCGCGTGGTGCTCGAACCGTCGGGCCAGGAAGTCGCGGTCATTCCGGCCGGCGGCTTCTTCGGCGAGATGTCGATGCTGACGGGCGATCGTCGCAGCGCGACGGTTAAAGCGATGGGCGACGTGGCGGTGCTGGAAATTTCAGCGCGCGACTTTCGTGACCTCGCGCTGGCGAATCCTGGCCTGGTCGATCATGTCTCGACAATCATGAGCGAACGGCGCACCGGCCTGGATGACGCGCGCGCCACGGCCGCGTCGATCGCCGTGCCCGAAGCGAAGCAGAGCTTCTTGGCGCGGATGCGTCGATTCCTGACGCTTCACTGAGCCCAAATCAACACCCGACCTTCGTTCGGTTCGGTGACGTCGACGATGATGCCCGGGCCGTGTTTCTCGATATCCTCGACCCGAAACGACACGCCACGATCGTCCCAACCCTGTTGGTAGGCGCTGATTCGAATCGGTCCCGACTTCATCCGCAGCAGCCAGAACGGCAGCGAGAACGTTACCGTGTTGCCTTCGTCGCGATCGTAGGCGATGACGTGGACCGAGGTCAGCGGCACCGCCGGTGCCGCCTCGCTTGCGCGGTCCGCCGCGTACTGCGGGCGTCCGTCGACCAGCTGGATCAACGGCTGCTGCCCGGGAAACCGGCGCCTCACGTCCTCGAATTGCTGCGTCGCCGCGTCCTCATTGCTGCGCGTCACGGACATGTTTTGACGGAACCACGACACCGTCAGCGCGATCGCGCCGAGTGCCACCACGCCGAAGAGCAGCAGCACCCCGACCAGGATGGGGATCCAGCGGCGTTTCTTCCTGGGTTGTTGGTCGTTCATAACGTCAGCTCCATGCCGGTCCCGGATTCCGAGGCCCGGCGAAACACCAGATCCGCAGCGACGACGTCTTCCACTGCCATGCCAAGCGACTTGAACACCGTGATGTCGCTGTAGGACGTGCGGCCGTCAACCCTGCCGAGCACGACCTCGCCAATCTCTCCGCGGATGTGCGATGCATCAAACACCCCGTCTGCGATGTTCCTCACGATGTCGCCGGCTTCAAGCACGGCGGCGTCGCGCGAGTCCACGTACAGCCGGCTGCGTTTGACCAGCATCGGCGGCATTTCCTGGTGGGTCGGGCGGCAGGCGCCGACGCACACCACGTGCGCGCCCTCGGACACCCACTCGTCGTCAATCACCGGCGTCGGCGACGACGTCACGAGCACGATCAGATCGGCGCCGCGGATGGCCGATTCGGCGGAATCGGCGGCGGTGATCTGAATCGGATACTCCGCGCTCATGTCCTCGACGAACCCCTGCCGGCTCTGCGGGCTGGGCGACCAGATCCGAACCTCTTTCAGCTGTCTCACGTGCTGATACGACTCGAGGTGGCTGCGCGCCTGGACCCCGCTGCCGATAATCGCCAGCGTCGAGGCATCGGCCCGGCCAAGGAACCGCGTCGACACCGCCGACACTGCGGCGGTCCGGGCTTCGGTGATGTAGCGCCCGTCCATCATCGCGACCAGCGCCCCGGTGTCGGGATCGAGCAGCACGATCGTGGCGAGATGCGACGGCAGCTGCTTCTTGTGGTTGTCGCCGAACACCGTCACGAGCTTGGCGCCGAGGCTGGCCGGCGCGGGAATGTAGGCCGGCATGAGCCCGAAGTACGCCTTGGTCGGCCCGACCGTCAGGACCGATCGCACCGGTTGCAGTACTTCGCCCGCCGAGAACTTGGCCAGTGCGGATTCCATGGCCGCGATCAGGTCGGTCATCGGCAACATCGAGCGGACCTGTTGCTCGTTTATGAGGCGAAAGTGTTGAGCCATTTCTCCCTGGATGCAGTCTGAATGGTGTTGGCGTGAATGGTGATGATGGCGCTGATGTCATTCGCGTAACCGCCGCTCATCGTGATGGCGACCGGCAGCCCGGCCCTAGCGCAGGCGCGCAGCACCACCTCGTCGCGCGCCCGCAGTCCGTCGATCGTCAGCTTGAGCCGCCCGAGCCGATCGCCCTCGAACGGATCCGCTCCAGCGAGATAAAAGACGAAATCCGGATGGTGCCGGTTCAGCACGTCAGCGAGATGCAGCCGCAGCGCCGACAGGTACTGATCGTCGCCGGTGCCATCAGGCAATGCGACGTCGAGGTCGCTGACTTCTTTCTTGAACGGGAAATTCTTCTCGCCGTGCATCGAAAACGTGAACACCGATGCATCGTCCTTGAAGATCGCGGCGGTGCCGTTGCCCTGATGCACGTCCAGGTCGACGACCGCGATGCGGGCCGCATGCTGATCGCGCTGCAGTACCCGGGCGCCGACGGCGACGTCGTTGAATACGCAGAAGCCCTCGCCGCGATCAGCAAACGCATGGTGCGTGCCTCCGGCGAGGTTCGCCGATACGCCGTCATCGAGCGCGGCGCGCGCGGCCGCGATCGTGGCGCCCACCGATCGGCGGGAGCGCTCGACCATTTCGGGCGACCAGGGGAATCCAATGCGCCGCTGGATATCGGGCGCCACCGTACCGTTCATGACGGCATCCACATATTGCGGATCGTGCACGAGGCGCAGTTCGTCGGGCGAGGCGGCCGGTGCTTCATGAAGATCGTCAGGCGCGATGATCCCTTCGGCGAGGAGCCGTTCGCGCAGGCCGGAGTACTTCGCCATCGGGAACTGGTGTCCCTCGGGAAGCGGCAGCACGAAATGATCCGAGTAAAACGCGCGCACGGCCCCCGATTAAACACCGACTAGGGGAGCGTATCAACGAAAAGGAACGTGCCGAGCTCCACTAGACACCGAATCACTTGTAATCTTTATCCAGTGATTCATCGGATTCGAACGATTGACGCGCACGCCGCCGGCGAGCCGCTACGCCTGGTGACCGACGGGCTTCCCGCGCCGGAAGGGCGCACCATGCTCGAGAAACGCGCGTGGGCCATGAAGCGGCTCGATCACCTGCGCAAGGCCATCATCCTCGAGCCCCGCGGCCATACCGACATGTATGGCGCGCTGTTGACAGAGCCGGTCACGCGCGATGCCAACGCCGGCATCCTGTTCATGCACAACGAGGGTTGGAGCACGATGTGCGGCCACGGCATCATCGCCGTGACGACGATTGCGATCGAGCGCTCGTTGATCTGGCTTGCCCCGCCGACCGCCAACGGCGGCAAACCGACCTCCGCCGAGATTCGCTATGACACTCCGGCCGGGCTGGTCCAGGCGCGCGCCCACCTTTCGCATCACGGTGATGCAGTGCGCGTCGAGTCGGTCGCGTTCAGGAACGTGGCGTCGTTTGTGTTCGAGCCGTCGCTGATGGTGCCGGTCGGCGGGCGCAAGATTCCGGTCGACGTCGCGTTCGGCGGCGCGTTCTACGCGATCGTCGATGCGGAAGCCGCCGGCGTGCCGATCGACGGCGCCCACCTGCCGGAGCTGCGCAAGCTCGGTATGACGATCGCCCGCGAAGTGGAACGGCTGCGGCGCGTGGTCCACCCCAACGATCCGGGCCTCGAAGGCATCTACGGCACGATCTTCACCGCGCCGGCGCACCTGCCGGATGCGCATCTTCGTAACGTGACGATTTTCGCGGATGCCGAAGTGGACCGATCGCCATGCGGCACGGGAACGGCCGCAGTGATGGCCGTCCTCCATGACATGGGATTGCTGCTGGACGACCTGCCCTTCGTTCACGAGAGCATCGTCGGGACGACCTTCACCGGGCGCGTTGTCGATCGCCTGGAAGTAGGTGCGCGGCCCGCGATCGTCCCGGAGATTGAAGGGTCCGCCTGGATCACCGGTGAACACACCTTCTTGATCGACGGGGATGATCCGCTGAAAGCCGGCTTCCGGCTCTGACCTATTTCATCGCCGCGACTTTGCCAAGATCGACCTTGCCGGCGAAGTCGTGCAACGTCTTGATGTCGCTGACGTTGGTCCCCTGGAGGTCGACTACGAAGCGGTCCGCGACGATGACCGTGAGCTCGCCGTCCTTGCCCTCAGGGTGCCATTTCTCGACGCCTGGATGGCCGTTGAAAGTCGTAGCCTTTTCGTAACCGTCCGTCGACTCGCGGCTGTAACCGGCCGCGGCCATCATCCGGTATGGTCCCAGCACCATTGCCGCCAACGCCGTGTCGATAATCGACACTTTCACGCGCTGCTCGCCGTTGTGATAGGTCGCTTCCGACTGCGAGAACGCCATCGGCATGGTCATGCGCTCGCCTGTCGGCTTCTGCCTCTCCCAGCCGGACACCTCCGGCAGCGCGGTTTGCAGTGTCTGGAACGCCACCGGTTCGACCGCCTTGCCGTCGGCGGTCTTGCCACCCATCGCCGCAGCCATGCTCTGCATCGCCTTGGCCATGTCGTTGGCACCTTCCGCCGCGACGGCCGTGCCCTGCTTTTCCGCAGCCTGCGTCAGCGCTTCCGCGGCCTGCTTGATGTTCTCGGCCGCTTCCTCTGCCTTCTTCTGCTCTTCCGACTTCCCGCACGCGGCGTTGCAGAGCGCGGCGATTGCCAGTGTCGAAATCAGTCTTCGCATTGTCAGCTCCTCACCAGCCGATGGCCAGTCCGTCCTTGCGTAAATCCGATCCGCCAAGCATGACGCCGGTCTTCGGATCGATGAAGATGGCCTGGTAACCGCCCATCTGGCCGCGGCCGCTCCTGAGCACGTGGCCCTTCGCTTCCAACGCCTTTCGAACATCCTCGCCGATGCCGCTTTCAAGCGCCAGTTCCTGGCCCATGTGGCGCATGCGCGCCGCGTCGCCGGCTTCCTGCACGTGCATGCCGAAGTCGACGAAGTTGGCCACGACCTGGGCGTGCGCCTGGGCCTGGTTGTCACCGCCCATCACGCCGAACGACACATACGGCTTGCCGTCTTTCACGATCATCGCGGGGACGAGCGTGTGCAGCGGCCGTTTGTGCGGCCCGATCTCGTTGGGATGGCCCGGCGTCAGGTTGAAGCCGGAGCCGCGATTGTGGAGCGTGATGCCGGTTTCGCCCGCGACGAATCCTGCGCCGAAGCTGCCGAACAGCGACTGGATGAACGACACGACGTTGCCCTGCCCGTCAGCCGCGGTCATGTAAATCGTGTCGCCGAGGTCGCGGCCGTAGAAATCTCCATCCGCCGCCGCGCTGCCCTGCGGCTTGGCGACGCCCGACGAAAAGCGCGGCGTGACCTTCGCCATGTTGATGTCCTTGCGGCGGGTCGCCGCATATTCCTTCGAGAGGAGGGTCTGCAGCACGCCCTTCGGCATGTGCTCGCGATCGGCGAGCACGGCGCCGCGATCCGCAAACGCAATGCGCTTCGCTTCGGTCACCACATGCAGGTAGTCCGCAGAGTTGTGGCCGAGCGCCTTGATATCGAAGCCCTCCATGATGTTGAGCATCTCGAGCGCGACGAAGCCCTGCGTGCTCGGGGGCATCTCGTGGACGTCGTAGCCGCGGTAGTTGGTCGAGATGGTGTCGACCCAGTCAGCCTTGTGATCGGCGAAGTCGCGCATCTCCAGCAGACCGTCGCGCGCCTTCATGTCGGCGACGATCGCGCGGGCGATCGATCCCTTGTAAAACACGTCGCGGCCTTCCTTGGCGATCAGGTCGAAGGTGCGGGCCAGGCGCGGGTTGGCGAAGATGTCGCCTTGCTTCATCGGTTGGCCCTGCGGCAGGAACGTTGCGGCGGTGTGCGGATCGGCAGAGAGCGTCTTGAGGTTGTCCTGCCACTCGTCGGCCATCAGCTCGGCGACGGGAAATCCATCACGGGCATATCCGATCGCCGGCGCCATCGCCCTGGCGAGCGTGATGGTGCCGAACCGCGTCAGCAGTTGATGCCAGCCTTCAACGACGCCCGGCACGTCGACGGACAGGGGACCTCTGCCCGGCATCTGCGTGAGGCCGCGCCGCTTGAACTCTTCCGGCGTCGCCGCGTACGCGGAGCGCCCGGTCGAATCGAGGCCGTAGACCTTCTTGGTTTTCGCGTCATAGACGATCGCCAGCAGATCGCCGCCGATCCCATTCATGCTCGGCTCGACGACCGCGAGTACCGCCGCGGCGGTGATGGCGGCGTCGATCGCATTGCCGCCGTCCTGCAACACCTTCAGGCCCGCCGCTGATGCGAGTGTCTGGCTCGTCGCGATCATGCCGTGGCGGCCGACCGCCGGCGAGCGCGTGCCGCGAAGGTTGCCGGCAGGACGATCGCCGGGCTGGATCTGTTGGGCGGACGAGGTGGACATGATTAGGGAGACTCCGGCGAGCATCAATAGCAGCTTGCGCATGCGCACTTATAC
>Ga0136611_10000548_pt1 | contig 24894 bp, 11 predicted proteins | sample AntDrymUQ2232306_2_FD_106645 | JGI IMG/M metagenome (GOLD analysis project Ga0136611, IMG submission 106645) | Polar desert sand microbial communities from Dry Valleys, Antarctica - metaG UQ223 (23.06) | ecosystem: Environmental > Terrestrial > Soil > Desert | place: Antarctica: Dry Valley...
TGGGAGGCCGAGAGCATGACTATCTCGGATCTGCTGATGAGCCAGCGGCGCTGGGGAACCACCCGCTGCCGCAAGCTGCTCCAGAGCATCCCGATGTCGGAGAACAAGACGGTTGGCTCGATGACCGAGCGTCAGCGTCGTGCGCTGGCCGCTCTGTTGGTACCGAGCTCCGCCCGCTCCTCGCCGGAGGTGGAGTCAGCGCTGCCCTTCGCCTTCAGCATGGCCTAGGAGCCACGGCTGCCGGCCACTGCGCCGGCAGCGCAGAGGGTGGTCGCTAGCGCTGCGCGATCTCGACGATGCGTCCGTCGGGATCGCGCAGGTAGATCGAGCGGAAGCGGCCGCGTTCGAGCACCTCGGTCGCCTCGACGCCACGCGACGCCAGGTACTCCCCCCAGGCCGTCAGCTCTTCCGCGGAGTCGACGGCCAGCGCGAAGTGATGCAGACCCCCGGCCCCGACGGGGCCGGCCGCCAGCTCGGGGTATTCCAGGAACGACACCAATGTCCCCGGCGCCCCCCCGGCTTCGCCGAACCAGAAGTGCCGGGCCTCGGGATCGTCAGGGTTGGTCTCCTGGTGGACCAGCGCCAGCCCGAGGGTGTCGCGATAGAAAACGGTGATCGCGTCGAGGTCCGCGGTTATCGCGGTGACGTGGTGCAGCCCGGTCAGGCGCATCTGGCGGCTCTCGCCCTGCGACTCATCGGGGGTCACGCCCGGAACCCCATGCCCCCGGCGCGCTCCTGAAAGGCCCGGCGCAGCGCCCAGAACCCGGCGGCGAACATGGCGACCGCTGCAGCGATCTGCACGATCCGCGGCACACCGATCACGACGAGCACGATCGCGGTGACCGCACCCAGGATCAGCCCCAGCAAGGCCGAGTGCGAGCGGAAGCCGGCGAAGTGCTCGCGGGCGGCCAGCTCGGTGGCCGCGAGCGCGACGAGCGAGAAGCCGACCGCCATCAGTCGGGCGGACTGCGAGATGAACCCGACGATGAGCACGACGATCCCGGCAAGTGTCGTCAGCTCGCCCAGCGGGAAGCTGCCCCACGGCGCGGTGGGCCGATCCTCCGAGCGGGCGCGGCGCTGCAGCGCCGCCGGCGCGGAACGCGGCGTCGTGGTCGGCCCACTGGCGGGCTCGGGGAGCCCGCCCGGCTCGGTGGAGCGGTTGCGGCTTCTACGGCCCATGAGGGACAGAGTATGAGGCGGGCTCACCCCGCGCGGCTAACGGACAGCCCGAGGAGAGCTTGACGTGCCACCAGCCCATGAACATCCCGACGAGGCCCAGCCGGGGGCGGACCTCGTAGCTGCCGCATCCGGGAACACCCAGATCCGCGCGCGCGACCTTCAGGAAGCGGTACCGGTGGGGCTCGGTCATCATCGACTCGAGAAGCGTGCGCGCTGCCTGCTGGCGTTCGGCGCGAGCCGCGAGCGTGCGGCGCGCGCTCTGCAGCTGGGCGGCGAGGTCGTCGCGCAGGATCTCGAGCTCGCCGAGGCCCAGCAGGCGCGGGCCACCACGGCCGGCCACCGCGACGTCGATGGCGTCGGCAGGGAAGCCGGTGACCAGGGCGTCGGCCAGCAGACGTTCGAGCCGGGCGATCTGCCCCCGAAGGGTGCGGCGGGCCGCGTCCTCTTCAACCGGCGGGGCGAGCGCCGGCGAGGCGTCCAGCGCGAACTGGTCGGAGACCATTACCACGCGGGGGATTCTACCCCTCTCGCCCCTCGATCACCAGCAAATCTCCCCTTCGACCCCTCGGGATGTCATCGAGTGGACAGTTGACCGCGATATACGCGGTCAACTGTCCACTCGATGGTCAGAGGGTGAGGCATTCGGCGCAGGTGAACAGGGCCTCGTCGAGGTGGATGCTCGGCACGTTGGGCGCGCGGACGGCGAACAGGCGAATGGCGCGTGTCTCCTTGGTCACCAGGTGGCTCGTGGCCAGCGGCCCGAAGAGCACTCCGACCGTCCGTACCTCGTCGGCTACGACCAGGCGGCCGCCGGGAACCTCGTTGGCGTATTCGTCGGTGCCGATCCTCTCCCCGGTCCGCGCGGGGCGCAGCCCGAGCACGCCCTCGAGCCGATCCTCGTCTAGCCCCCAGACCGGTACCCCGGTTTCGGCCACCGCGATGGTGATCGCGTCGTCGAGACGGTTGTCGGCGCGGTATTCACCCTTGATCAGGCGTTCGAGCACCACCGCCTCGCCCGGGGGACGCTGCTCGTCGGGATCCATGCCGAGATGCCGGAAGAGCACGCGATAGGCCTGCGGGATGGGGCGCGTACGGAAGGCCACGGCCTCGGCGCCCGACATCCGCTGGGACAGGTAGCGAAGGCGCTTACGGATCTCGGCCGCCGAGCGCCCCGTCCCCGCCTCGACCGTCATCTGGCGCAGCTCGAGGTCTCCGAACTCAGCCGCCACTTCGGGATCGATCCAGCCGCGCTCGTGCGTCACAAGCCGGGCCTCCAGCCCCGCTTCCTCGATCCCGCCACGAGCGCAGCGACGCGCTCCTCGAGCTGGCGCTCGGCGCGGTCGCGGCCGATCACCGTCTCGCGGACGGTGCCCCCCGGGTAGGCGAGGACGACCTGCGGACAGCCCGGAACGCCGTAGACGTTGGCGATCGCCCCGTCGCGGTCGTAGGCGATCGGGAACGTCCAGCCCTCCTTGCGGACCAGCTCGCGCGCGTCGTCGCGGTCGCCGCGGACGATCACCCCGGCGAAGCTGACACCGGGGTTCGCGGCCTCGAGCTGCTCGAGGCGGTCGAAAGAGCCCTCGCACTCCGCGCCCCGCGAGAAGTAGAACCCAAGCACGAGCGGGGCGTCCTCGGACAGCTCGCAGGAGTTGACGATGTCGGGCCCGCGCAGCTCGCAGGCGGGGACCTTCCCCGCTTCGTCGCTGATGTTCTCTGGGGTGGCGAGGTTCGCGTCTCCGTCGAGGTCGGAGAGCACCGCCGGCGCCGCGAACGCCGCCAGTTTCGCGCTCGCCTGCGGCACCTCGTTGTCCTCCGTGCGCAGCGAGTTGAGCATGATGTAGGCGAGCACGATCACCGCCAGGATGCCCACGTACCACGTGTAGCGGCTCCCGGGTGCGGGCTGCACCGGCGGGGGTACAGGCGGGGGGCCGAGGCTCACGAGCGGGCCCGTGCCGGGCGACGGGGCAGGACCGGACGGGGCAACCGGACGCCGCGCTCCTCGAGGAGCAGCGCCGCCGGGAGGACCGCAAGCACTCCCAGCAACGAGACCGTCAAGTCGATCACGGTCACGATCCCGAAGTCGCGCAGCATCGTGATGTCGGAGACGATCAGCACCGCGAAGCCGGCGATCGCCGTGACCCCCGAGGCGGTGACCGCGCGGCCGGTCGAGGCGTAGGTGCGCGCGAGCGCGTCGTCCGGTTCGTGTCCTGCCGCCCGCTCCTGGCGGTAGCGCTCGCTGAGCAGCACGCTGAACTCGGTCGAGATGGCGATGACCAGCGCACCGAGCGTCACCGACATCGGGTTGAGAGGGATGCGCGTCAGGAAGAGGATCAGCGCCGACCAGCCCGTGGCCATCGCGATCGGCACCAGCGGGACGAGCGCGCGCCGAGGATTGCGCAAGGCCACCAGCAGCACCAGCGCCACGGCGAGCAGGCCGGCGAGTAGCTGCAGCGCGCGCCGCCACGGCGAGGCCACCCGCGCGTTGGCCTCCGCGGCCAGCACGGGCAGCCCGACGAGCTGCGCGGTGACCCCCTCGGGCGGATCGAGCTCGCGCCGCATCGTCTCGATCACCTGCTCCTGCTTCTCCAACGGCATGAGCCGGATGCCGAAGGCCAGCGTCGCCGTCCTGCGATCGGCGGTGATCACGCCCTGGGAGAAGTAGGGAGGGACAGCGTCGAGCAGGCCCTCGATCGCGTTACGACTTCCCGCGCCGTCGCCCGAGAACAGGTCGGGCAGCGAGAAGGCCGGGCAGATGTCCGCGCGGCCGCAACCGCGCTGCGGGCTGTAGTCGTAGCGGTCCAGCAGCTTCTTCTGATATCCGCTCATCCACGCGACCGTGGCGGGATCGGTGAGCTTGTCGGAGGTGACCATCACGTCGATCTCTCCGCCCACCCCGGTGGCGTCCTGGAGGGTTCGCAGATCGCGCAAGGCAGGAAGGTCCTGCGGCACCAGCTTCTGCACATCGGACTCGACGCGGGTCTGGGTGTGCAGAACCCAGCCCGCGGCCGCGGCGACCAGCGCCACCACGATGACCCGCTGAGGCCGCTGGCTCGCCTGGACCAGCGCAGCGCGGCCGACCGCCGAACCGGCCCGCCTAACGGCCCGCCCCGGAGGGGTGTCGGTGATCAGCTCGCCGGCGCCGCGCCAGGCCGGCTCGAGACGGTCCTGGAGCACCGTCAGCGGCCGCGGCGCCCGGCGGCGGTCCAGCAGGCCAAGCAGCGCGACACCCGCGGTGAAGGTCGTGACGAACGCGAGCACGACGCCGATGACCAGCAGCAGGCCGAAGCCCTGCACCATGGGCACGGGCGACAGCGCAAGGACGAGGAACCCCGCTGCCGTGGCGGCCCCCGCGGTGAGGATCGTCGGTCCGCCGAGCACCGCCGCGCGACGCACATCGCCGGTCTCCTGCACGCGCGATTGAAACTGGATCGCGTAGTCGACCGCCAACCCGATCAACACGGGAAGCACGGCGATCGAGGCCATGGTCAGCGATGCCCCCGCCAGCGAGAGCCCGCCGAACGTCAGCGCAGCAGCGGCGAGGGCGATCAGCAGGGGCAGCATCCGCGCCCGGACCCGGAACACCACCGCCAGCGTCGCGGCCATGACCAGCAGGACCGCTATCAACAGCAGCTCGATCGAGCGGCTGATGCTCTCGGTCAGGTCGTTGACCACCACCGGGACACCGGTCACCACGTACCGGCCGCCGTTCTGAGGCTGCCAGTCGGGTTGGACCACCGCACTGCGGATCTGGATGATCGCCGCCTCGCGCTCATCCTCGGTGAGGTCGGGGCGCAGCCGCACCTGGATGAGCGCCGCCTCGCATGTCGGGAACAGGTAGGCGAAGCGCGCCTTCGGGCAGCCGGGCTTGTCGCCGAAGACGAGTTTGGAGACAAACGCCGTGTCGTCGAGCGTCGGCGGGCGCCGGAGCCCGTACTTGAGGCCCAGCTGGAGGATGTCGCGCACGAACTGGGCCTGGCGCAGCTCGGCGGCCTCCTTGGCGAGACGGTTGGCCTGCGCGCGGCTCTGGCCCCGCGCCAGCGCGAGCTTGCGCGCGGCGACCGCGACGCGGCGGGCCTCGCGCTGGGCCTGCTTGGTCTGCGCGGAGAACTCGTCGGCGATCTGCGCGACGGACTCGTTGATGAACGTCCCCGGGCCGTAGACGACCTTGACCGGCTTGCTCTCGGCCAGCGCAGCGCATGGACCGTCGGGGCCTCCGAGGGGCTCGACGCCCTCGGGCACGTTGCCGCCGATGCAGCCCTCCAGCGCCACGAGGCGGCCAAGGTCGGAGGTGAGGACGAGCTTGGACAGCGGTCCCTCGACGAGGACGTAGACCGCGTCGTCGCCGAACTTCTCGTGGAACTCCTCGGTGGCCTGGAACTCCGGCGTGCCGCTGCCCACCAGAGTGTCGGTTGCGGCCGAGGGCTCCAGGCGCAGCGCGAACAGCGCGCCGGCGAGGACCAGGACCAGGCTCGCCGCGAGCACGGCGACGGGTCGCCGCGAGACGGCGCCGACCAGCGATGCGAGCGTCCTCCCCACCATCGGCGTTGCAGGTTACGGACCCGCGCTCGCGGGTCCGTCGCTCTGCTATTTGCCCTTCGACCTCGTGGTCGTGCCGGAGAGCGCCTCGGACACGTGCGGGAACTGCGAGTCGTCGGCGCTCTTGGGCTTGGTGGTGGGCGTGAAGTTCGGCTGCTGCACGCACGGCGGCGCGGCGATCTCGCCGCTACTGAAGTTCGTGAAGGCGAACTCCTTGATGTTCTCCTGCAGCTGCTCGCCGATCAACGGAATGCCGCCGAGCGGGTCGAGCACGGCCTGATCGGCGATGGTCGGCACTCCGTTGGCGCAATGGCGCGTCTCGTAAGACAGCGGCCCGGTTCCGCCCTCCAGCAACTCCCTGAACGAGAGCGAGGCACGGCTCATCTGGTAGGGGTTGGTGCGGTTGCTGCCGATCCGGTTGGGATAGACCGAGAGGTTCTCGGGGTTGAACGGGTTGAGCGTGCGCAGGTAGTGCACGCGCTGGCCCTTGGCGTAGCGCGGGATGTTGCTCGCCTGGGTGGCGGCGACGGTGTTGGCGAAGAACGCCGTCAGCTCGGGCCGGGAGTTGCCGATGTACACCAGGATCGGATTGAGCTGGCGCAGCACCGGGTCGAACTCGCGCAACAGCGGAGACAGCTGGCGCAGGAACGACTCGGTTGCCGGCAGCCCCTCCTCGGAGGCTTCGGTGAGCTTGTCGAGGTCGCGGAACAGCGCCTTGGCGTCGGGCGCCAGCGCCGACAGGCTCACCAGCGTCGGGCTGAGCTCGCGTGCCGCGGGCCGCAGCTGTTCGATCAGCGGGTTGGTCTTGACGGCGTACTGCTCCAGCCGCTTGACCGTCGCCTCGGCCTCCGTCTCGAAAGTCGGGAGGATGTGGAAGATCTCGCTGAGCTCGGCATCGCGCCGTGCCGTCGTGGCGAACACCCGGTTGGAGTTGGTGATCAGCGACTGCAGCTGACCCTGCCGCTGGCTCAACGCGTCGAAGACGAAGCCGGTGTTGCGAACGAGCTGCTGCGTGGCGCCGGCCTGCGAGTTGAGGACCTCGAGGACCTTCGTGGCGTCCTCGGCGAACGGCGCGAGGTTGCCCAGCGCGTCGTTGACGTCGGTGCCGCGCCCCGCCAGGGACTGGGCCTGGTCCTGCATCCAGGACTGGAACGCCTCGCGAGTGGGCTTGTCGAGCGCCCGGAATATCTCGTCGAGCTCCACGGTCGGCGAGACCTGGCTGGCGGGCAGCGCCTCGCCCTCGTCGAGCATCCCCCCGGCCTTGTTGCCCGGTGAGAGCTCCACGTAGGTCTCGCCCAGCAACGTCTTCTGCCGCAGGATCGCCTCGGTGTCCTTGGGGATCGGCGCGTACCTCGGCTCGAGCTGGATGATCGCTTCGGATCGGCCGTCCGTCGAGGTCTTCAGCGCCTTGACCTTGCCCACCGAGACGCCGGAGATCCGGACGTCGGCCTCCTTGGCCAGCTGGGTTGCCTCGCCGAACGAGGTGGTGAAGCGGTACCCCTTGGGGGTCAGCGGCGTCGGGCCACCGAAGGCGAGCCAGAGGAACAGCAGCAGCCCGAAGCACGAGAGCGCGAAGCCCACCATGACGAGCAGCCTGCCGAGGGTCGGTGCTTGCTTCTGCATGGGTCAGCCACCACCCAGGCCGGGTGCCTGCGTGCTCTGCGGGCAGATCGCCTGGGTTTCGGGACGGTTGAGCAGGTCGCTCAACGTGCCCAGGACGGGGTTGGCGGTGCTCAACTGGTCGAGCACCGTCGCGGTCGAGCAGGAGATCAGGAACAGGCCGCGGCGGATCGGGCCGTGAGCGTCCTGGGTGCCGAAGAGCGAGTTGCCGGCGTGGTTGGCCCACGCGGCCCAGAAGAGGTAGCCCTCCTCCTCACCCGGCGGGTTGAACGTGAGCTCGTTGAGCAGGTAGTTGACGACCTTGAAGCTCGAGGTCAGCCTCGGCGTGGCGATCGCGAGGTCACGCGCGGCCGGACGCAGCTTGGCGACCGTGGGCCGCGCGTCGCGGACGAACGGCCGCAGCTGGTCGCGGATGATCGGCGTCGTCGTGCGCAGGAACGGCCGCGTCTCGCGCAGCGAGGGCGCCAGCGCGCGGGCGGCCGGCCGGAGGCCCTCGAGGGTGGGCCCGAGCTCCTGGGCCAGCGCGTCGGTTTTTGACAGCGCGGCGGTCGTGGTCCGCAACGTGGGAGGTAGCTGCTGCAGCGCGTCGCGCAGCTCGGCGTCCTGGCTGGCGAGCTGGCGGAAGACGACGTTGGACGAGCTGACGAGCTCGGCGAGCTTGTCGTCCTTGTCGCCCAGGGCGTCGAGGAAGATGCCGAAGTTGTGGATCGACCGGCTGATCTGCACGCGCCGATCGGCCAGGCGGCCGTTGAGCTTGGCGAGGTCGCGAGCCGTCGGGTCGAACCGCCGGAAGACCGAGGAGAGCCGCTTGCCCTGACCGCGCAGGCCCTCGCCGGCACCGGCGACCAGCAGCTTGAGGTAGTCCCGGGTGTCCGTGTCGAGTTGCGCGAGGACCTCGTCGAGCTTGACGTCGGGCAGCGTGTTCTGGATCGGAAGGGTGAACCCCGCTTCGGCACGCCCGGCCGCCTCGGAACCGGGCGTCAACTCGATGACCATGTCCTCGAGACCGGTCTTGGGCCGCAGCAGAGCGGTGGCGTCCTTGTAGATCGGCGTGTACTTCTCGCGGATCTTCATCGTGACCAGCGCCCGCCCGTTGTGGACCTCGACGTTGCCGATCTCGCCGACGCTGACGCCCGCGATGTTGACGGTCTGCCCCTGGCCCGGCGCAAGCGACTTGCCCGTGGAGAACTCGGCCTTGTAGTCGATGAAGTTCGACCCCAGGACCGGCACCCACTTGGGCAGGTAGAAGCGCTGGTTGGAAAGGATGTAGCCGCCGACGCCCAGGCCGATGATGAACAGCACGATGATCGCCGCGAAGTCGCGCGAGTACTTGCCGATCGCCCGCCTCATTTGCCCTCCTCCTGGAGCGGCGCCTGCGGCAGCCCCGCGCTGCGGGCGGTGCTGCCCGCGCCGTCGGGCTCGCCGGTGCGCGCGCTGTTGAGGTCGGGCAGCGTGTTGGTGTGGCAGTCCTTCTCCGGGTTGTAGGGCGGGCGCAGGCGCGGATATGCGGGCCGGGTGCCGATGGGCTGAGCCCCGGGATTGGCGAACAGCGTGTCGCCGACCGCGCTCTCGTCGCCGACGGCACCGCCGACGTCGCCGGTGGAGATCGTCTGGCTGCCGCCGCCGGTCTGGAAGCGGACGTAGGGACCGTTGCCGTCGAAGTTCTGGCCCTCACCGGCGAGCCCGACCATCGCGTACCAGAACTCCTTGTAGTTCTCCTCGTCGGTGGTCAGGGCGTCGGTGTCCTGGATCTTGACGTCGCCCGTCGGGAAGATGACCTTCGAGAAGCACTGGGAGACCCGGTTGGCCTGGGGCAGCAGGTCGATGGTCGCGTCGGTCACGCGCGCCAGGTCGTTGGTCGCCGGGCGCAGGTCGCTGACCAGCCCGCGCAGCTCGGCCTCGGAGAGCAGCGGGCGAGCCTGGTCGAGCCACGGGAAGAACGCGTCGATCGTGGCCGGCGTCTCGCGAACACCCGGGATGATCTCGCGGGCGAACGCGCGCGTCGACGGGAACGCCGCGTTGAGCGAGTCCAGCGCGTCGTTGGCGGTGTTGAGCACACCGGGCAGCAGCCGGATCGTCGTCCGCAGGTTGACCGCCTCGCCGGCGAAGATCGCCATGGTGAGGTTGAAGTTGGTGACCAGATCCTGCAGCGAACGCTCGTCGGAGTCGAGCGCCTTGGAGACGCGCCCGAGGCCGGCGACGACGTTGCTGAGGTCATGGCGCTCGGTGCCCAGGAACGCGTCCTGGACGATCGCCGAATCGCGGAAGGCCGGCGCCGCGTACTGCGAGGCCTTGTTGAGCGCCTCGGCGCCGGTCAGGCCGTGGACCTCGGGGTCGTGGCCGACGTCGTCGGCGGCGGTCGGCTCGTAGGTGAGCGCCTCGCCGTAGCCCTCCAGGAGGGCCTGGAGGTCCTCGCGAGTGTCGCTCTGCAGCGCGGTCAGGACCTGATCGAGCTGCACGGGCTCGGAGGTCTGCGTCATCGGCACGGTGTCGCCGCTGTCGAGCGTCGGGGCCGATGGCGTGCCCGGCTCGACCTCCACGTAGAAGTTGCCCTCGAGGAAGATCCGCGGCCGGATCTTCATGGTCGCGTCCTTGTGGATCGGCAGGCCCTTGTCCTGGATGTTCAGCGTGACGATCGCAGCGTCGGAGTCAGGATCGCGCTTGACGGACTCGACCTTGCCGATGTTGACGCCGGCGATGCGCACGGGCGACCCGTTGCGGATCGAGTTGGCCGACTTGAAGACCGCCTCGAGCTGATAGCCGGCGGTGAACGGGATGTCCTTGGTGAAGCCGAAGTAGGTCCCGATGCCCATCAGCAGCAGCACGACGAACCCGACCGTGAGCGGGTTGGCGCCGGTGCGCTCCTTGCGCAGGCGGGTGTCGGTGCGGCCGAAGCGGCTCACTGCGGCTCTCCCGACTCAAGCGGCTGGGTTCCGCCGCGCTCGATCGTCGTCTCGTCGTGCTGGGTTCCCTGGTTGCCCGGCACGTTGCCGATCACCGTCTGGGCGTCGAGGTAGTTCTCGTTGGCCGCCTCGCACTCCTGCTCCTGCCCGGGCGAAGCCGTGTTCGGGTAGGGGTTGGTGTGCAGGTAGTTGTCGGTCTCGGGACCGTTGGCGGGCTTGTTGGAAGGCCCGCCCTCGTTGTTCGGGCCGGCGGGGGCCGCCACGATGATGAAGCGCTGCGACGTGCCGTTCTCGTCGCCCTCCGAGAGCAGCGACGCGACGTTGCGGAACCACAGCGTGACGTAGTTGCAGGTCGTCTGGATCGGCGCCAGCTTGTTCACGGTCGGCCTGAGGATCCCCGCGAGGTTGGTCAGGTCGCGGACGCCCAGCTCCACCAGCGGATCCTCGGCGAAATCCTGCAGGGCTTCGAAGGTCGGCTCCAGCCGCTTGTTGAAGGCGACGCTGCGCCGCAGCGATCCCGTGCCGAGCTCGAACGCGTCGGCGAGGTCGGGAGCGGCCGTGCGCAGGGCACGGACCCCGGGCGCCAGCTCGCGGAAGAGAGCTTCGCTGTTGGCCAGGAACGGACGCTGCGCCGGGAAGCTCTCGATGGCCGCGTCGAGGGCGCTCGGGGCGTTCTCGATCGACTGCTGGTAATCGGCGCGGACGCGATCGATCGCGCCGAAGGTCGTGTCGAGGTTGCCCAGCAGCTCGGCCTGCTCCTCGGCCACCGGCGCAACCTCCCGCGCGGTCTGCTCGAGGGCTTGGACGAAGGCGATGAGACGCGTCTGCGGATCGCCGATGTTGGTCATCACCGGCGTCAGGTTGCGCAGCAGCGGGTCGAAGGCCTCGATCGCCCGGTTGATGTCCAGGCCGCGGCCGGACAGCAGGTTGCCGAACTCCCGCAGGTTCACCCGGCTGGCCTTGCGTGTCTCCTCGTCGAAGGTCTCCAGGAGCTCGTCGAACTCGACGGGCTCCGTGGTGGCGGCGCGCAGCGGAAGGGTCGCGCCGTCCTCGTAGCCCTGGTCAGAGGTGCCCTTGGTGATCTCGACGTACTTCAGGCCGAGCGCCGAGCGCGGGCGGACGAGCACGGAGGAGTCGTCGGGCAGCGGCTTGATCGTCGTATCGAGCTTGAGCGAGAGCTGAGCGGTGATCCGGCCGTTGTCCTGGCGCACCGGGACGATCTCGTCGATGACGCCCACGCGCGAGCCGCCGACGCGGACCTCGTTGCCCCGGACGAGCTGAGCGGCGCTGGGCACGTTGACCTTCAGCGAGTAGGTCGGCACGAACGGCAGGCCGTTGTTGGCGTTGTAGGCCAGGAAGACCGCGACGACGATCACCAGCGTGGTCGCCGCGCCGATCAGCACCGGGTTGGCGGCGATGGAGGCGTTGCGCTTCACTGCGCCTCATCCCCGAGGAGGTAGTCGAGCATCTGCTCCTCGGCCCGCGGCTTGGCGCCGCTGCGCTCCGACGAGAGGCCCTGGAGGGCCTGCTGCTCGGACGCCGAGAGCCCCGGATCGGCCGCGGCGCCGCCGGTCGCGGACCCGTCGACGCTGGCGTCGGTCTCGCCCGCGGTGAGCCGCAGTGCCTCCTCCGGCGACATGCCGCGCAGGACCGCGCCGGTGCGCCGCGTGGCCAGGCTCTGGCCCGGAACGCGCAGGGCGTCCTCGGCGGTCATCGCGTCTCCGGCCGAGCGCGCGATCGGCTTTTGGAAGTTCGCCGTGCAGGCCGCGGACTTCGTCGCCTGCGTCGCGTAGCTGGTGCAGAGGTTGAGGATCAGCGAAGCCCGCAGGTAGTGGCCGAACTGATCGAAGCCGTTGATCGCGGCCACCTGGTAGAAGAGGTAGTCCATCAGCCGCTCGATGCCGCCGGTGGCCTTGAAGCTCCTCAGCAGCGCCGACAGGTTTCGCGACAGCGGCTTGACCTGGCGGCCGAACCGGCCGAGGTCGTCGACGATCGACTCCGCCGCGACGAGCGCCTTGCGCCCCGGGATCGTCGCCTGTCCCAGCGACTGCAGCGACGCCGTCGCCGAGCTCGAGAACGGCCCCATCGCCTTGATGAAGCGGCTGATCTGCGGCGCGACGGCCCCGAGGTTCGCCAGGACCGGGGTCGCCTCGTCGGCGAACCCGCCGAGACGCGTCATGGTCGGGCGCAGCTCGCGCAGGAACACCGGCCGGTGTTCCTGCGCGAGCTGCGCCCGACCATGACGCGTCTCGGCGGGTTCGCCGACGAGGCGACCCCGGTCCTGGCGAACCTCGGGGCCGTCGCGCCGCAGATCAGCCGCTTCATCAAGGCGATGGGGCCGTTCTCGAGCTCGGCGACGGCGTCGCTGCAGTCGCTGGGACAGGCGACGATCCCGGGGCGCAAGGCGCTCGTCGCGGCGGAGTCGATCGTCGACGACCTCGGCCGGTTCGGCCGCCAGGTCAAGCCGCTGTCGCGAAACCTGTCGGCGCTGCTGAGGAGCTTCAAGGCCACCGGCGGCATCGAGCGGCTGATGGACTACCTCTTCTACCAGGTGGCCGCGATCAACGGCTTCGATCAGTTCGGCCACTACCTGCGGGCTTCGCTGATCCTCAACCTCTGCACCAGCTACGCGACGCAGGCGACGAAGTCCGCGGCCTGCACGGCGAACTTCCAAAAGCCGATCGCGCGCTCGGCCGGAGACGCGATGACCGCCGAGGACGCCCTGCGCGTTCCGGGCCAGAGCCTGGCCACGCGGCGCACCGGCGCGGTCCTGCGCGGCATGTCGCCGGAGGAGGCACTGCGGCTCACCGCGGGCGAGACCGACGCCAGCGTCGACGGGTCCGCGACCGGCGGCGCCGCGGCCGATCCGGGGCTCTCGGCGTCCGAGCAGCAGGCCCTCCAGGGCCTCTCGTCGGAGCGCAGCGGCGCCAAGCCGCGGGCCGAGGAGCAGATGCTCGACTACCTCCTCGGGGATGAGGCGCAGTGAAGCGCAACGCCTCCATCGCCGCCAACCCGGTGCTGATCGGCGCGGCGACCACGCTGGTGATCGTCGTCGCGGTCTTCCTGGCCTACAACGCCAACAACGGCCTGCCGTTCGTGCCGACCTACTCGCTGAAGGTCAACGTGCCCAGCGCCGCTCAGCTCGTCCGGGGCAACGAGGTCCGCGTCGGCGGCTCGCGCGTGGGCGTCATCGACGAGATCGTCCCGGTGCGCCAGGACAACGGCCGGATCACCGCTCAGCTCTCGCTCAAGCTCGATACGACGATCAAGCCGCTGCCCGACGACTCCTCCGTGCTCGTCCGCCCGCGCTCGGCGCTCGGCCTGAAGTACGTCGAGATCACCAAGGGCACCTCTGACCAGGGCTACGAGGACGGCGCGACCCTTCCGCTGCGCGCCGCCACCACGGAGCCCGTCGAGTTCGACGAGCTCCTGGAGACCTTCGACGAGGAGACACGCAAGGCCAGCCGGGTGAACCTGCGGGAGTTCGGCAACCTGCTGTCCGGCCGCGGCCTGGACATCAACCGGGCGATCGAGGCCTTCGACCCGCTGCTGCGCAACCTGACGCCGGTGATGACCAACATCGGCGATCCGCAGACGCGTCTCATCGCCTTCGTCCAAGCCCTCGAGCAGACCGCGCGGGAGGTTGCGCCGGTGGCCGAGGAGCAGGCCGAGCTGCTGGGCAACCTCGACACGACCTTCGGCGCGATCGATCGCGTCCGCGCCGATTACCAGCAGTCGATCGAGAACGCCCCGAGCGCCCTCGACGCGGCCATCGAGAGCTTCCCGGCGCAGCGTCCGTTCCTGGCCAACAGCGAAGCTCTCTTCCGCGAGCTGGCGCCCGGGGTCCGTGCCCTGCGCACGGCCGCTCCCGACCTCGCCGACGCGTTCGAGCTCGGCACGGGATCGCTGCGGCGCAGCGTCGCCTTCAACAAGCGGCTGGAGCCGACCTTCGAAGCCCTGCAGGATTTCGCCGAGGATCCGCTGGTGGAGCTGGGCGTCCGCGACCTGACCAACCTCGCGGGGATCCTCAGGCCGACCGTGAACAAGCTGGCGCCGATCCAGACGACCTGCAACTACGTCACGCTGTGGTTCCGCAACGTCGCGTCGCTGCTCTCGGAGGGCGACGAGAACGGCACGTCGCAGCGCTTCATCATCGTGGCGGCCCCCGCCGGCCCGAACAACGAGGGCGGGCCTTCCAACAAGCCCGCCAACGGTCCCGAGACCGACAACTACCTGCACACCAACCCCTACCCGAACACGGCTTCGCCCGGGCAGGAGCAGGAGTGCGAGGCGGCCAACGAGAACTACCTCGACGCCCAGACGGTGATCGGCAACGTGCCGGGCAACCAGGGAACCCAGCACGACGAGACGACGATCGAGCGCGGCGGAACCCAGCCGCTTGAGTCGGGAGAGCCGCAGTGAGCCGCTTCGGCCGCACCGACACCCGCCTGCGCAAGGAGCGCACCGGCGCCAACCCGCTCACGGTCGGGTTCGTCGTGCTGCTGCTGATGGGCATCGGGACCTACTTCGGCTTCACCAAGGACATCCCGTTCACCGCCGGCTATCAGCTCGAGGCGGTCTTCAAGTCGGCCAACTCGATCCGCAACGGGTCGCCCGTGCGCATCGCCGGCGTCAACATCGGCAAGGTCGAGTCCGTCAAGCGCGATCCTGACTCCGACGCTGCGATCGTCACGCTGAACATCCAGGACAAGGGCCTGCCGATCCACAAGGACGCGACCATGAAGATCCGGCCGCGGATCTTCCTCGAGGGCAACTTCTACGTGGAGGTCGAGCCGGGCACGCCATCGGCCCCGACGCTCGACAGCGGCGACACCGTGCCGATGACGCAGACCTCCGAGCCCGTGCAGCTCGATCAGGTCCTGACCGCGCTGCAGAGCGACACTCGCGAGGACCTCCAGGCCCTCCTGGAGGGCTACGGCGAGGCGCTCACCTACGAGCCGACCGCCGCCGACGACGTCGGCCACGACCCCGAGGTCCACGGCCTGACCGGCGCCGAGGCGCTCAACAAGGCCTCGCAGTACGCGGCGCCGGCCTTCCGCGATTCGGCGATCGTCCAGGACGCGTTCCTGGGCACCGAGCGCCATGACCTCAGCAACGTCGTCGCCGGCCTCGGGCGCGTCTCCAAGGCGCTCGACTCCGACGAGCGTTCGCTGCAGGATCTGGTCACCAACTTCAACCTCACCATGGCGATCTTCGCCGGCGAGGCGGTCAACCTGCGGACGACGATCCGGCTGCTGCCCGGTGTGCTCAACACCGCCAACGACGCGCTGGACTCGCTCAACGCGGCGTTCCCGTCGACGCGCGCGTTCGCCCGCGAGATCATCCCGGGTGTTCGCGAGACGCCGGCCACGATCGACGCGTTCTTCCCGTGGCTCGACCAGGCTCGCCCGCTGCTCTCCGAGGCCGAGCTGCGCGGGCTGGTCAGCGACCTGCGCCCGGCGACCAACGACCTGGCGCGCGTGACCGACGCGACCATCGACCTGCTGCCCCAGGCCAACCGGGTCTCCCAGTGCTTCTCGAAGGTCATCTTCCCGACGGGCGACGTCAAGATCCAGGACACCGACGCCCTGACCACCGACGAGGAGAACTACAAGGAGTTCTGGTACGCGATGGTCGGGCTCGCCGGTGAGGGCCAGAACTTCGACGGCAACGGTCCCTACGTCCGCTTCCAGACCGGCGGCGGCAGCCAGACGATCTCCACCGGCGACGTCGGCGGTGCCGTCGGCGACGAGAGCGCGGTCGGCGACACGCTGTTCGCCAATCCCGGGGCTCAGCCCATCGGCACCCGGCCCGCATATCCGCGCCTGCGCCCGCCCTACAACCCGGAGAAGGACTGCCACACCAACACGCTGCCCGACCTCAACAGCGCGCGCACCGGCGAGCCCGACGGCGCGGGCAGCACCGCCCGCAGCGCGGGGCTGCCGCAGGCGCCGCTCCAGGAGGAGGGCAAATGAGGCGGGCGATCGGCAAGTACTCGCGCGACTTCGCGGCGATCATCGTGCTGTTCATCATCGGCCTGGGCGTCGGCGGCTACATCCTTTCCAACCAGCGCTTCTACCTGCCCAAGTGGGTGCCGGTCCTGGGGTCGAACTTCATCGACTACAAGGCCGAGTTCTCCACGGGCAAGTCGCTTGCGCCGGGCCAGGGGCAGACCGTCAACATCGCGGGCGTCAGCGTCGGCGAGATCGGCAACGTCGAGGTCCACAACGGGCGGGCGCTGGTCACGATGAAGATCCGCGAGAAGTACACGCCGATCTACAAGGACGCCACCGCTCTGCTGCGGCCCAAGACCGGTCTCGAGGACATGGTCATCGAGTTGACGCCCGGTTCCGAGGCGGCCGGGCGTGCCGAAGCGGGGTTCACCCTTCCGATCCAGAACACGCTGCCCGACGTCAAGCTCGACGAGGTCCTCGCGCAACTCGACACGGACACCCGGGACTACCTCAAGCTGCTGGTCGCCGGTGCCGGCGAGGGCCTGCGCGGTCAGGGCAAGCGGCTCTCCTCGGTCTTCCGGCGGTTCGACCCGACGGCTCGCGACCTCGCCAAGCTCAACGGCCGCCTGGCCGATCGGCGCGTGCAGATCAGCCGGTCGATCCACAACTTCGGCATCTTCCTCGACGCCCTGGGCGACAAGGACGACAAGCTCGCCGAGCTCGTCAGCTCGTCCAACGTCGTCTTCCGCCAGCTCGCCAGCCAGGACGCCGAGCTGCGCGACGCGCTGCAGCAGCTACCTCCCACGTTGCGGACCACGACCGCCGCGCTGTCAAAAACCGACGCGCTGGCCCAGGAGCTCGGGCCCACCCTCGAGGGCCTCCGGCCGGCCGCCCGCGCGCTGGCGCCCTCGCTGCGCGAGACGCGGCCGTTCCTGCGCACGACGACGCCGATCATCCGCGACCAGCTGCGGCCGTTCGTCCGCGACGCGCGGCCCACGGTCGCCAAGCTGCGTCCGGCCGCGCGTGACCTCGCGATCGCCACGCCGAGGCTGACCTCGAGCTTCAAGGTCGTCAACTACCTGCTCAACGAGCTCACGTTCAACCCGCCGGGTGAGGAGGAGGGCTACCTCTTCTGGGCCGCGTGGGCCAACCACGCCGGCAACTCGCTCTTCGGCACCCAGGACGCTCACGGCCCGATCCGCCGCGGCCTGTTCCTGATCTCCTGCTCGACCGCGACGGTGCTCGACCAGTTGAGCACCGCCAACCCCGTCCTGGGCACGTTGAGCGACCTGCTCAACCGTCCCGAAACCCAGGCGATCTGCCCGCAGAGCACGCAGGCACCCGGCCTGGGTGGTGGCTGACCCATGCAGAAGCAAGCACCGACCCTCGGCAGGCTGCTCGTCATGGTGGGCTTCGCGCTCTCGTGCTTCGGGCTGCTGCTGTTCCTCTGGCTCGCCTTCGGTGGCCCGACGCCGCTGACCCCCAAGGGGTACCGCTTCACCACCTCGTTCGGCGAGGCAACCCAGCTGGCCAAGGAGGCCGACGTCCGGATCTCCGGCGTCTCGGTGGGCAAGGTCAAGGCGCTGAAGACCTCGACGGACGGCCGATCCGAAGCGATCATCCAGCTCGAGCCGAGGTACGCGCCGATCCCCAAGGACACCGAGGCGATCCTGCGGCAGAAGACGTTGCTGGGCGAGACCTACGTGGAGCTCTCACCGGGCAACAAGGCCGGGGGGATGCTCGACGAGGGCGAGGCGCTGCCCGCCAGCCAGGTCTCGCCGACCGTGGAGCTCGACGAGATATTCCGGGCGCTCGACAAGCCCACTCGCGAGGCGTTCCAGTCCTGGATGCAGGACCAGGCCCAGTCCCTGGCGGGGCGCGGCACCGACGTCAACGACGCGCTGGGCAACCTCGCGCCGTTCGCCGAGGACGCCACGAAGGTCCTCGAGGTCCTCAACTCGCAGGCCGGCGCCACGCAGCAGCTCGTTCGCAACACCGGCTTCGTCTTCGACGCGTTGAGCCAGCGGCAGGGTCAGCTGCAGTCGCTGATCACCAACTCCAACCGGGTGTTCGCCACGACGGCACGGCGCGATGCCGAGCTCAGCGAGATCTTCCACATCCTCCCGACTTTCGAGACGGAGGCCGAGGCGACGGTCAAGCGGCTGGAGCAGTACGCCGTCAAGACCAACCCGCTGATCGAACAGCTGCGGCCCGCGGCACGCGAGCTCAGCCCGACGCTGGTGAGCCTGTCGGCGCTGGCGCCCGACGCCAAGGCGCTGTTCCGCGACCTCGACAAGCTCACCGAAGCCTCCGAGGAGGGGCTGCCGGCAACCGAGTCGTTCCTGCGCCAGCTGTCTCCGCTGTTGCGCGAGTTCGACCCGGTGCTGCGCCAGCTCAATCCGATCCTGGTGTACATCGGCAACTCCCGGCCCGAGCTGACGGCGTTCTTCGCCAACACCGTCGCCGCCACCCAGGCGAGCAACATCCCGCGCTACGCCAAGGGCCAGCGCGTGCACTACCTGCGCACGCTCAACCCGTTCAACCCCGAGAACCTCTCGGTCTATCCCAACCGGATCGGCAGCAACCGCACCAACCCCTACCAGATGAGCCGTGCCTCGCTCTCGTTCAGGGAGTTGCTGGAGGGCGGAACCGGGCCGCTGTCTTACGAGACGCGCCATTGCGCCAACGGAGTGCCGACCATCGCCGATCAGGCCGTGCTCGACCCGCTCGGCGGCATTCCGTTGATCGGCGAGCAGCTGCAGGAGAACATCAAGGAGTTCGCCTTCACGAACTTCAGTAGCGGCGAGATCGCCGCGCCGCCGTGCGTGCAGCAGCCGAACTTCACGCCCACCACCAAGCCCAAGAGCGCCGACGACTCGCAGTTCCCGCACGTGTCCGAGGCGCTCTCCGGCACGACCACGAGGTCGAAGGGCAAATAGCAGAGCGACGGACCCGCGAGCGCGGGTCCGTAACCTGCAACGCCGATGGTGGGGAGGACGCTCGCATCGCTGGTCGGCGCCGTCTCGCGGCGACCCGTCGCCGTGCTCGCGGCGAGCCTGGTCCTGGTCCTCGCCGGCGCGCTGTTCGCGCTGCGCCTGGAGCCCTCGGCCGCAACCGACACTCTGGTGGGCAGCGGCACGCCGGAGTTCCAGGCCACCGAGGAGTTCCACGAGAAGTTCGGCGACGACGCGGTCTACGTCCTCGTCGAGGGACCGCTGTCCAAGCTCGTCCTCACCTCCGACCTTGGCCGCCTCGTGGCGCTGGAGGGCTGCATCGGCGGCAACGTGCCCGAGGGCGTCGAGCCCCTCGGAGGCCCCGACGGTCCATGCGCTGCGCTGGCCGAGAGCAAGCCGGTCAAGGTCGTCTACGGCCCGGGGACGTTCATCAACGAGTCCGTCGCGCAGATCGCCGACGAGTTCTCCGCGCAGACCAAGCAGGCCCAGCGCGAGGCCCGCCGCGTCGCGGTCGCCGCGCGCAAGCTCGCGCTGGCGCGGGGCCAGAGCCGCGCGCAGGCCAACCGTCTCGCCAAGGAGGCCGCCGAGCTGCGCCAGGCCCAGTTCGTGCGCGACATCCTCCAGCTGGGCCTCAAGTACGGGCTCCGGCGCCCGCCGACGCTCGACGACACGGCGTTTGTCTCCAAACTCGTCTTCGGCGACAAGCCCGGCTGCCCGAAGGCGCGCTTCGCCTACCTGTTCCCGACATGCGAGGCGGCGCTCATCCAGGTGCGGCTGCGCCCCGACCTCACCGAGGATGAGCGCGAGGCGGCGATCATCCAGATCCGCAGTGCGGTGGTCCAACCCGACTGGCAGCCTCAGAACGGCGGCCGGTACGTGGTGACCGGTGTCCCGGTGGTGGTCAACGACCTGACCGAGAGCATCAGCCGCTCGATCGAGCTGCTGTTGATAGCGGTCCTGCTGGTCATGGCCGCGACGCTGGCGGTGGTGTTCCGGGTCCGGGCGCGGATGCTGCCCCTGCTGATCGCCCTCGCCGCTGCTGCGCTGACGTTCGGCGGGCTCTCGCTGGCGGGGGCATCGCTGACCATGGCCTCGATCGCCGTGCTTCCCGTGTTGATCGGGTTGGCGGTCGACTACGCGATCCAGTTTCAATCGCGCGTGCAGGAGACCGGCGATGTGCGTCGCGCGGCGGTGCTCGGCGGACCGACGATCCTCACCGCGGGGGCCGCCACGGCAGCGGGGTTCCTCGTCCTTGCGCTGTCGCCCGTGCCCATGGTGCAGGGCTTCGGCCTGCTGCTGGTCATCGGCGTCGTGCTCGCGTTCGTCACGACCTTCACCGCGGGTGTCGCGCTGCTTGGCCTGCTGGACCGCCGCCGGGCGCCGCGGCCGCTGACGGTGCTCCAGGACCGTCTCGAGCCGGCCTGGCGCGGCGCCGGCGAGCTGATCACCGACACCCCTCCGGGGCGGGCCGTTAGGCGGGCCGGTTCGGCGGTCGGCCGCGCTGCGCTGGTCCAGGCGAGCCAGCGGCCTCAGCGGGTCATCGTGGTGGCGCTGGTCGCCGCGGCCGCGGGCTGGGTTCTGCACACCCAGACCCGCGTCGAGTCCGATGTGCAGAAGCTGGTGCCGCAGGACCTTCCTGCCTTGCGCGATCTGCGAACCCTCCAGGACGCCACCGGGGTGGGCGGAGAGATCGACGTGATGGTCACCTCCGACAAGCTCACCGATCCCGCCACGGTCGCGTGGATGAGCGGATATCAGAAGAAGCTGCTGGACCGCTACGACTACAGCCCGCAGCGCGGTTGCGGCCGCGCGGACATCTGCCCGGCCTTCTCGCTGCCCGACCTGTTCTCGGGCGACGGCGCGGGAAGTCGTAACGCGATCGAGGGCCTGCTCGACGCTGTCCCTCCCTACTTCTCCCAGGGCGTGATCACCGCCGATCGCAGGACGGCGACGCTGGCCTTCGGCATCCGGCTCATGCCGTTGGAGAAGCAGGAGCAGGTGATCGAGACGATGCGGCGCGAGCTCGATCCGCCCGAGGGGGTCACCGCGCAGCTCGTCGGGCTGCCCGTGCTGGCCGCGGAGGCCAACGCGCGGGTGGCCTCGCCGTGGCGGCGCGCGCTGCAGCTACTCGCCGGCCTGCTCGCCGTGGCGCTGGTGCTGCTGGTGGCCTTGCGCAATCCTCGGCGCGCGCTCGTCCCGCTGGTGCCGATCGCGATGGCCACGGGCTGGTCGGCGCTGATCCTCTTCCTGACGCGCATCCCTCTCAACCCGATGTCGGTGACGCTCGGTGCGCTGGTCATCGCCATCTCGACCGAGTTCAGCGTGCTGCTCAGCGAGCGCTACCGCCAGGAGCGGGCGGCAGGACACGAACCGGACGACGCGCTCGCGCGCACCTACGCCTCGACCGGCCGCGCGGTCACCGCCTCGGGGGTCACGGCGATCGCCGGCTTCGCGGTGCTGATCGTCTCCGACATCACGATGCTGCGCGACTTCGGGATCGTGACCGTGATCGACTTGACGGTCTCGTTGCTGGGAGTGCTTGCGGTCCTCCCGGCGGCGCTGCTCCTCGAGGAGCGCGGCGTCCGGTTGCCCCGTCCGGTCCTGCCCCGTCGCCCGGCACGGGCCCGCTCGTGAGCCTCGGCCCCCCGCCTGTACCCCCGCCGGTGCAGCCCGCACCCGGGAGCCGCTACACGTGGTACGTGGGCATCCTGGCGGTGATCGTGCTCGCCTACATCATGCTCAACTCGCTGCGCACGGAGGACAACGAGGTGCCGCAGGCGAGCGCGAAACTGGCGGCGTTCGCGGCGCCGGCGGTGCTCTCCGACCTCGACGGAGACGCGAACCTCGCCACCCCAGAGAACATCAGCGACGAAGCGGGGAAGGTCCCCGCCTGCGAGCTGCGCGGGCCCGACATCGTCAACTCCTGCGAGCTGTCCGAGGACGCCCCGCTCGTGCTTGGGTTCTACTTCTCGCGGGGCGCGGAGTGCGAGGGCTCTTTCGACCGCCTCGAGCAGCTCGAGGCCGCGAACCCCGGTGTCAGCTTCGCCGGGGTGATCGTCCGCGGCGACCGCGACGACGCGCGCGAGCTGGTCCGCAAGGAGGGCTGGACGTTCCCGATCGCCTACGACCGCGACGGGGCGATCGCCAACGTCTACGGCGTTCCGGGCTGTCCGCAGGTCGTCCTCGCCTACCCGGGGGGCACCGTCCGCGAGACGGTGATCGGCCGCGACCGCGCCGAGCGCCAGCTCGAGGAGCGCGTCGCTGCGCTCGTGGCGGGATCGAGGAAGCGGGGCTGGAGGCCCGGCTTGTGACGCACGAGCGCGGCTGGATCGATCCCGAAGTGGCGGCTGAGTTCGGAGACCTCGAGCTGCGCCAGATGACGGTCGAGGCGGGGACGGGGCGCTCGGCGGCCGAGATCCGTAAGCGCCTTCGCTACCTGTCCCAGCGGATGTCGGGCGCCGAGGCCGTGGCCTTCCGTACGCGCCCCATCCCGCAGGCCTATCGCGTGCTCTTCCGGCATCTCGGCATGGATCCCGACGAGCAGCGTCCCCCGGGCGAGGCGGTGGTGCTCGAACGCCTGATCAAGGGTGAATACCGCGCCGACAACCGTCTCGACGACGCGATCACCATCGCGGTGGCCGAAACCGGGGTACCGGTCTGGGGGCTAGACGAGGATCGGCTCGAGGGCGTGCTCGGGCTGCGCCCCGCGCGGACCGGGGAGAGGATCGGCACCGACGAATACGCCAACGAGGTTCCCGGCGGCCGCCTGGTCGTAGCCGACGAGGTACGGACGGTCGGAGTGCTCTTCGGGCCGCTGGCCACGAGCCACCTGGTGACCAAGGAGACACGCGCCATTCGCCTGTTCGCCGTCCGCGCGCCCAACGTGCCGAGCATCCACCTCGACGAGGCCCTGTTCACCTGCGCCGAATGCCTCACCCTCTGACCATCGAGTGGACAGTTGACCGCGTATATCGCGGTCAACTGTCCACTCGATGACATCCCGAGGGGTCGAAGGGGAGATTTGCTGGTGATCGAGGGGCGAGAGGGGTAGAATCCCCCGCGTGGTAATGGTCTCCGACCAGTTCGCGCTGGACGCCTCGCCGGCGCTCGCCCCGCCGGTTGAAGAGGACGCGGCCCGCCGCACCCTTCGGGGGCAGATCGCCCGGCTCGAACGTCTGCTGGCCGACGCCCTGGTCACCGGCTTCCCTGCCGACGCCATCGACGTCGCGGTGGCCGGCCGTGGTGGCCCGCGCCTGCTGGGCCTCGGCGAGCTCGAGATCCTGCGCGACGACCTCGCCGCCCAGCTGCAGAGCGCGCGCCGCACGCTCGCGGCTCGCGCCGAACGCCAGCAGGCAGCGCGCACGCTTCTCGAGTCGATGATGACCGAGCCCCACCGGTACCGCTTCCTGAAGGTCGCGCGCGCGGATCTGGGTGTTCCCGGATGCGGCAGCTACGAGGTCCGCCCCCGGCTGGGCCTCGTCGGGATGTTCATGGGCTGGTGGCACGTCAAGCTCTCCTCGGGCTGTCCGTTAGCCGCGCGGGGTGAGCCCGCCTCATACTCTGTCCCTCATGGGCCGTAGAAGCCGCAACCGCTCCACCGAGCCGGGCGGGCTCCCCGAGCCCGCCAGTGGGCCGACCACGACGCCGCGTTCCGCGCCGGCGGCGCTGCAGCGCCGCGCCCGCTCGGAGGATCGGCCCACCGCGCCGTGGGGCAGCTTCCCGCTGGGCGAGCTGACGACACTTGCCGGGATCGTCGTGCTCATCGTCGGGTTCATCTCGCAGTCCGCCCGACTGATGGCGGTCGGCTTCTCGCTCGTCGCGCTCGCGGCCACCGAGCTGGCCGCCCGCGAGCACTTCGCCGGCTTCCGCTCGCACTCGGCCTTGCTGGGGCTGATCCTGGGTGCGGTCACCGCGATCGTGCTCGTCGTGATCGGTGTGCCGCGGATCGTGCAGATCGCTGCAGCGGTCGCCATGTTCGCCGCCGGGTTCTGGGCGCTGCGCCGGGCCTTTCAGGAGCGCGCCGGGGGCATGGGGTTCCGGGCGTGACCCCCGATGAGTCGCAGGGCGAGAGCCGCCAGATGCGCCTGACCGGGCTGCACCACGTCACCGCGATAACCGCGGACCTCGACGCGATCACCGTTTTCTATCGCGACACCCTCGGGCTGGCGCTGGTCCACCAGGAGACCAACCCTGACGATCCCGAGGCCCGGCACTTCTGGTTCGGCGAAGCCGGGGGGGCGCCGGGGACATTGGTGTCGTTCCTGGAATACCCCGAGCTGGCGGCCGGCCCCGTCGGGGCCGGGGGTCTGCATCACTTCGCGCTGGCCGTCGACTCCGCGGAAGAGCTGACGGCCTGGGGGGAGTACCTGGCGTCGCGTGGCGTCGAGGCGACCGAGGTGCTCGAACGCGGCCGCTTCCGCTCGATCTACCTGCGCGATCCCGACGGACGCATCGTCGAGATCGCGCAGCGCTAGCGACCACCCTCTGCGCTGCCGGCGCAGTGGCCGGCAGCCGTGGCTCCTAGGCCATGCTGAAGGCGAAGGGCAGCGCTGACTCCACCTCCGGCGAGGAGCGGGCGGAGCTCGGTACCAACAGAGCGGCCAGCGCACGACGCTGACGCTCGGTCATCGAGCCAACCGTCTTGTTCTCCGACATCGGGATGCTCTGGAGCAGCTTGCGGCAGCGGGTGGTTCCCCAGCGCCGCTGGCTCATCAGCAGATCCGAGATAGTCATGCTCTCGGCCTCCCA
>Ga0136611_10000549_pt1 | contig 24848 bp, 18 predicted proteins | sample AntDrymUQ2232306_2_FD_106645 | JGI IMG/M metagenome (GOLD analysis project Ga0136611, IMG submission 106645) | Polar desert sand microbial communities from Dry Valleys, Antarctica - metaG UQ223 (23.06) | ecosystem: Environmental > Terrestrial > Soil > Desert | place: Antarctica: Dry Valley...
CCGATGATCATGCCGTCGCGCGCCGGACGCGTCATCCACGCGCCCTCCTCGACGCCGTGCATCGCGAGCGATACCGTCGCGGCCGACGCCGAGACGGCGGACGAACGCCTGGCCGGCGCCTGCGCCGTCGGCACGGTCGGGACCGGACGTGGTGACCCCGGCGTGCTCGCCCGTTGGACGGAGATCGTCACGAAGGGCGATGCCGCCGGATTTGCGCGCCGCCTCGCGTGGGACGGGCTCTCCCCCGATGCCGCGGCCCTCGCGCTCGCCACCCCATGCGGCGTGCGCACCGCGTGGAGCGACGACCTGCGCGCCGTGCTCCTGGCCGCCGATGCGAGCGCGCGCGGCCCGAACGCGGGCGCCCGCCTCGTGGACGCCTGCGTCATGCACGCGCAAGCCCGGTTGCGCACGCACGCGGGCGCCGCGCACGCGATGGTGGCCCCCGAGGCGCATGCGCAGCTCGCCCGCGCGCTGCGCGAGCGGCTCCAGCCCCTCGTCGCGCGTGCCGGCCAGCATCCGGGCGACCGGTCGCCCTCGGATCTGTGTGCGCGTGCGCCGGTCGTCGCACGTCTTGCGGTCACGGTCTGCGCGCTCTGGGCGGATGCAACGCTGGAGTTCCTCCACCGGCTCAGTGTCGACGCGGCAGACATCGCGCGGCTGTTCTCCACCGGCGCCACGCCTGGCCAGGTGACCGCGGTCCGCACGCAGCTCTCCGATCCGCACAATGGGGGACGCAGCGTCATCATCGCCACCTGGGCGAGTGGAGTCTCCGTGGTCTACAAGCCGCGACCGCTCGGGGTCGACGCGCGCTTCGCGGACCTGCTGGAGTGGGCACGCCCGCGCCTGGGCGAGATGGCGCTGCGGCCCCTCCGGGTGCTGCCACGCGCCGGCTACGGGTGGATCGAGTGCGCGCATCACGCCGCCTGCCCGAGCACGGACGCCGTCGCGCGCTACTACGCGCGCTGCGGCGTGCTCGTGGCCATCGTCTACGCGCTGAACGGCACCGACTTCCATCACGAGAACCTCCTGGCCTCAGGCGAGCACCCGGTGCTGCTCGACCTCGAGATGCTGCTCGGTCACCGCTTCACGCTCGTGGAGGAACTGCCTGCCGCGGGTATGGCGCACCCGGCGGCTCGGCGCTCACTGGTGGAGTCGGTGCTCAACCTCTGGATGCTCCCGGAGGTGCGCACGGGCCCGTTTCCACAGGCGGTCTCCGTGGGGGCGCTGGCCGAGCCGCGCACGCACAACGCCGCGGTGCTCGATGGACGCGCCGTGCCAGCCGCCGATCACGTCGAGGACATTGTACGCGGGTTCGAGGCGATGTACGAGGTGCTGCGGTCGGGTGCGGACGAGTTACTGGGCGACGGTGGCATCCTTGACGCCCTTCGCAGCGAGACGGTGCGCCTCGTGGTCCGGAACACGAGCCTGTACTATTCCGTGCTCGAACGGGCGCAGCGCGCCGATCACCTCGCCTCGGGGGTGGAGTTCGGGCTGCAGCTGGACGTGCTGTCGCGCACCTTCCTCAGCATGCCTGCGCGGCCACCCATCTGGCCGCTCGTCGCGGCGGAACGCGCGGCGCTCGCGCGGCTCGACGTGCCGCTCTTTGCCGCGCGTGTGGACAGCCGCGACCTCCCCCTGCCATCGGGCGACGTGGTGGCCGACTGCTTCGCGGAGTCGGCATACGAGGTGATGCGCCGCCGGCTGAACTCCCTGGATGCGGAGGACTGCGCGCGCCAGGCGGCGCTGGTTCGCGCGTCGTTCGAGGCCGCGGTCCGGCACGACCTTCTCGCGCCGCGCTGCCCGTCCACCGCCACCGGCGTGGGACGCGACGACAGGGAGCGGGAACCGCTCACGCGCGAGGGCGCGCTCGCCGCCGCGAGTGCCGTGGCGGCGCGCCTCGTGGCCGGCGCGCTCCGCGTCGATGACGGTGCGCTTGCCTGGGTGGGGCCCGTCTACCTGTCGGCGAGCCGCCGGTATGCGGTCCAGGCATCCACCTGCGGGATGTTCGATGGCTACGGGGGGCTGGCGGTCTTCCTGGCGGCGCTCGCGCGCGTCACCGGGACCGATGCACACCGCGCCAGCGCGATCGCGGCGCTCGTCCCGATACGCGGCCGCATCGCCGAGTACGAGCGGCTGATGGCGATGCGCCGCGGCGCCGAGCTGGGCGTCGGATTCGGGCCGGCGTCGGCTGCGCTCGCGATGGCGTACGTCGGCACCCTCCTCGCCGACGATGCCGTGCTGAGCGACGCCCGGCGACTCGCCGCCGTGGTGCGGCCCGCACTGATCGCGCAGGACGACACCGGGGACCTGCTCAGCGGATCGGCCGGCGCCGTCTGTGCGCTGCTCGCCCTGCACGCGATGCTCGATGAGGACTCGCTGTTGCGCGCCGCGACGGCGTGCGGACGCGGGCTCATGGCGCGCGTGCCATCGGACGCCGCACTACACTCGCCGTACGGGGCGATCGAGGCCGGCGCGGCGCACGGCGCGGCGGGCGCGGCGTACGCGCTCGCGCGACTTGGTCTGGCGACGGCCGGCGACGAGTTCCTTGACGCCGCCGCGCGCACGGTGGCGGCCGAGCGCCGGCGCATGGGTGATCTCGCACGGCTGGCGCTGGTGGAGGGCGCGTCCGCGTGGGCGCACGGCGCCACCGGGATCGCGCTGGCCCGGCTCGGCAGCGGCCTGCGTGATGCGGATGACCACGCCGAATTCGATGTTCTGCTGGCGCTCTCGCGCGCCAACATGGGCGCGGGTGACGGATCGCTCTGCTGCGGAGACGCGGGGCGCATCGAGCTGCTCCTCGCCGCCGGCGCACGGCTGTGTCGACCGGAACTCACGGCGGAGGCGCTGCGGCACGGCGCCCGGCTCGCGGAGCGGCTTGCCGCGCCCGCACGACGTCCCGCGCGGGCGCTCGAGCACGGCCTCTTCCAGGGGGAGGCCGGCATGGCGTACACGCTGCTGCGCGCCACGGCGCCCGAGATGCTGCCGTCGCTCCTGCTCGTTGCGGGCTCACCCGAGAACCGCACGCGCGCGTCAAATGGTGCGCGCACCGCGCCACCCCCTCCTGCATCTCCATAGAGGCGGCGCTCTACCCGATAGACGCGCCCCTCGACGGTGCGGCCGCCCGCTCCGCCACCCGCCGATATAAGTCGTGATGCCGTAACAACTTATAAAAGTCGCGCACACGGTACGCGCAATGCCTTGAGTGTCGTCGTCCAGCCTCACGAAGCACGCACCACGAAGGACGTACGACCCGCTGTTCCTCGCACCACGCCATCCACATCCCACGGAGAGTACACCATGTCCGACGACACGAAGGTCAGCGCATCCGAGCAGAACGACGAGCCCAGCGAGACGCAGCTCGAGGAGGTCGCTGGCGGGACCTGCTGCATTCCGCCGATCTGGACCCCCACGTTCCCCGGGTCTCCGATCGAGCCGTGCTTCCCGACCGACCCGACGATCGAGATCGCCTAGCAGCAGGCCGCAGGCACCCGATCGCGGACGCCGCGCCGGACACGCCGGGGCGGTTCCTCCGCACGACTCTTCAACGGAGCACGCACATGAGCAACGACATCGACCGCGCCAACCAGAGCAACGACGACCAGCAGCTCGGCGACGACGAGCTGGAGGAGGTTTCCGGTGGCGACCCGTCCGTCCCGGCCGGCCACACGGTCTTCTGGCCGACGGACGACAAACTGCAGATCCCGCCTGAGATCAGCTACGACGTGCTGTGACACGTTCGCAGCGCATGAGCCGGGCGTCGGCCCGACGCGATGTGCTGCGGCATCCCCATGATGGAGTACCTCCCCATGAGCGACGACAAGACGCGCGCCACGACGCAGGACGATGCGCAGCCCCTCGACGATGCGGAGCTCGAGCAGGTCGCCGGTGGCATCACCCCGGACGAGATGCTCGAGCTGGTCAACAAGCCGGTCTACCCGGGGAACATCGACGACCCGCAGCCCGGGTTCTGAGTTCCCTGTCCATGCGGCGCACTTGCGGTGATGCTCCCCCGGTCACAGAGTGAGGAAGGGGAGCGTCACCACGGGCGCGTCGCCTGCGCCGCGCACGTCGCCCCGGCGTCGTAACCGCCTACGCGGCACTCCATGCTCCAGCCTCCCCTTGCCACCCGCCTCGCCGCCGCCCTTGGCGACCGGTACCTGATCGGGGACGAGATCGGCAGCGGCGGAATGGCAGTCGTCCACTCCGCGCGCGACCTGCGGCATGGCCGGACCGTCGCGGTGAAGGTGCTGCGCCCCGAGCTGGCGGCGTCGATCGGCGACGAGCGCTTTCTCCGCGAGATCGAGCTTGCCGCGGGGCTCCAGCACCCGCACATCCTCCCCGTCTACGACAGCGGGGCCGGCTCCGGCCTGCTGTACTACGTGATGCCGTTCGTGGAGGGAGAGGCGCTCAGCACACGCATCGAGCGCGACGGTGCACTCTCCATCGACGAGGCGGTGCGTGTGGCGGGCGAGGTGGCGAGCGCGCTCGGGTACGCCCATGCGCGCGGCATCATCCATCGCGACGTGAAGCCGGAGAACATCCTGCTCAGCGCCGGCCACGCGCTGGTCGCCGACTTCGGCATCGCGCGCGCAAGCACCGCCGGGGCGCGCATCACCGCGACCGGCATGGCCATCGGCACGCCGATGTACATGAGTCCCGAGCAGGCGCTTGGCAGCGAGGACGTCGACGCGCGCACGGATATCTACAGCCTGGGCTGCGTGCTCTACGAGATGCTGACTGGACGGCAGCCGTTCGAAGGAGCGTCGCTGCAGGCGATCCTCGCGCAGAGCATCACCGCCCCGCGCCCGCGTGTGCGCAGCATGCGGCGCGACGTGCCGGCTGCACTGGACGCGGTCGTCTCTCGTGCGCTGGCCCGTGAGCCCAACGACCGATTCGCATCTGCCGAAGCGTTCGGGAGCGCGCTGGTGGCATCGGCCTCCGGTACCAACCTTGCCCGCGGGCGGTGGCTCGTCGCGGCCGCGGCGGTGCTCGTGGCCCTCGCCGTCGCCGTCGCGTGGAAGCGTAACCCGTCTCCGCTCGCCGCCACGTCGCCAGTCGTGGCGACCGACGCGCGCGTGATCGTCGTGCTCCCCTTCGCGGCGGGCGGCACGGCGGGCGGCGCGAACGGTGCGTTTGGTGAGGGCCTCGTGGACCTGCTCTCCACCAACCTCGATGGAGCCGGAGGCATTCGCACCGTGGACCCACGGACCGCGCGGCGGCGCTGGCGCGCCCGCGCGGGGACGACGGGAGCGCTCGATCGCGCGGAATCGCTCGCCCTCGGCCGCGAGCTCGCCGCCGGCGCCGTGCTCACCGGCGACGTGGTGGCCATCGGCCCGCGCGTTCGCGTCACGGCAGAGCTCACCAGCGTCGCCGGCGCGGCGCTGGCTCGCGCCCAGGTCGACGGACCAGCCGACAGCGTGTTCGCACTGGTCGATACCCTGAGCGTCCGGCTATTGCGCGACATCTGGCGTGCCACGAGCCCGATCCCCGAGCTGCGGGTAAGTGCCTTCACCACCGGCTCGCTGCAGGCGATGCGAGCGTACCTCGACGGCGAGTCCCACTACCGCCGCTCCGACTGGGCGGCGGCGAGCCGGTCGTACGCCCAGGCCATCGAGCAGGATTCCGCATTCGCGCTGGCCTACCTTCGCCTCATGTCGTCGTACGAGTGGCTTGGCGTCGATTTCGCCGGGCGACAGGCAGTCGGTGTGCGGCTCCGGTCGCGCCTCGGGCGCCTCGCCCCCCGCGAGCGGACGCTGGCGATCGGCACGATGCTCTATCAGGCGGGTGCCACGGCGGCGCTCGACACCGCCATCGCGTTCACGCGCCGCTATCCGGACAATCTCGACGGCTGGATGTTGCTCGGTGAGTCGCGCTATCACGCGCGCGCGGTGTTCGCCCCGACCGCCGCCGAGCTGCTGGAACCGTTCGAGCGCGTGGCCGCGCTGGATCCTTCGCGCCTCTCCGCTTACGCGCACATGCTGGACGTCGACGTCCTCACGGGAGACAGCGCGCGGTTCGCGCTCGACTTCCAGCGCATGCGCACCGCGGCAGGGTCGGACAGCGCGCTCTCGCTGTACACCCTGTTCCGTGACGCGCTCTGGGGCCCGCCCGGGCGCGCCACCGGTGCGACACGCGCTCTTGTGGAACGAGAGAACGCATGGGTCGGCGTTGCCGCGGCGGGCGCGCTCGAAGTCCCCGGCCGAGTGCCGCTCCTGGTCGACGCGCTCGGCGCCATGGCAGGCTCCCCGCGCGGCGATTCCGTGCAGGTTTACCGGGTCGCACTCCTCCTTGCGAGTGGACGGCATGCCGAGGCGGAGGCCGCCGCGCAGGTGCTTCGCCGGCGGGTGCCGGACATTCGCACCCCCTATCGCCTGCTCATCGCCCCGCTCGTGATGGGGGTTGCCGACAGCGCGTCGACGCTGGGCGTCATGCGCGAGGCGGCAACGCGATTCTCCGGTCGGCCGTTCGGCCACCTGCTCGCGGCGGAGATCGGTGTGGCGAGCGGTGACTCTGCCGCCATCACCCGCGCCGTCAGCGTGGCGCTGGCCACCGACTCGATGGTGCTGCCACGCCGCTTTCACGGCTACTTCGAGATGGTACCTGCGTGGGGGCGTGTCGCGCGTGGGGAGCCCGGTAGCACCGCGGAGCTCGCACGGCGGCTGCATGCGGTGGACTTCGGCCTGCACAACCTCACCGGCGCCGCACGGTTCACGCTCGCCCGCGCGCTGGCCCGCGATCCGTCGACACGGCACGAGGGAATCAGGCTGCTGCGACATGGGTTCCACGACGATGTCGAATATGCGTCCGCCCGCCTGCGCGCCCTGGCCGATGCGCTGCGCGCCGGGAACGACGCGGCCGGCGCCGATTCTGCCTCGCTGGCGGCTGACAGGCTCTGGACCACGAGCAATGCATCCGCACGAGCGTCCGCCCGCCGCCGCTGAGCCGAGGTCCGGCACCACGCGCTCACTCGCCGGCACCTTCGACCTCGTGTCGCCGCACCTGCCGGCGGCCCTCGTCGACGATCACGCCAGGGCGCGCGTGCGGACCATGGCCGCCACGCTGCCCGCGGCGCTCTCGCACTGCCTGTACGTGGAATGTCGCCCTGGAAATCCCCGCCTCGCGGACCTGATCGTCGACGTCGACGCCGCCGGGCGCGAGATTCTCGCCGGCGCGAACCCCGTACTCGCCCTGGGCCCGGAGCATGCTGGCGCGGCATGGCAGGGCATTGCCGCCGTGATGCAGGCATGGAACGAGGAAGGCAGCTCGCTGCACCATGCGATGGACGGCGCGTGGGTCGAGTTCGACCTGCATGGCGGCGGTGCCCCGCCGATCGCACCCAGCCTGTTTGTCGATTTCAGCGACGGGGTGCAACACGCTGCCACCTGGGCCGTGCGTACCGCCGCATTGCATGAGGTCGCGCACCTGCTGGGCCACGCGTCGTCGGCACAAGCGGCCAAGGTGGACGCGGCGGTGTCGTCGCTGCCGGCGCACGCTGTACTCCTGTATGCCGGCTTCATGCTGCCCCGCGGTGGCGACGCCGTGCGGCTGTGCGTGATGGGGCTCGCCCGTCCGGAGCTCGTGACATGGCTCCGCCGCGTCGGCTGGCCGGGCGACGTCGACGCGCTGGCCGCGATCATGACGCTGCTGGCCCGGCCGGACGGTGGGGCGCAGCCGCAGCCTGCAATCCTTCACGTCGACATCGGCGCGGAGGTCGGCGGCGGGATCGGCGTGGAATATCCCTTCGCGCGCCGCCCCCAGCTTTCGGGGGTGATCGCCGAGCGCGGGGTGCTCGACACCCTCGTCGCCGCAGGGCTCGTGACAGCGACGGATCGGGACGCCGTCGCGCGGTGGGCGGGCGCCGAGCGCCGGACCATGCCACACGAGCTGTGGCCAAGCCTGCTGGTCCGACGCCTCAATCACGTGAAGCTGGTGCTCGATGACGGCGGGCTGCGCGCGAAGCTGTACCTGTGCGCCGAGCACGTGCCCGCGCCGCGCACCGCCGAATAGAGCGGACCCTCTACCAACTAGATCGGCACGTCGCGCGCACCCGGTCACGCTTGGTGCGTGGGTATCGGTAACTCATTGCCGGTACTGTGCTTGAATGGCGGGCGGTGGAAGGTATGTGCATTGCCTTGGAAGTGTGCGGACACTTCACGGAGCAACCCACATGTCGCACAACGATCCCCGCTCGCCGCACCACCCGTGCCCCACCGACGATCTCGGCGCGATGAATGACGACGAGCTCGAAGCCGTCGTCGGAGGCGGCCCGCCCACCACCGTGGTGCCCGGCATCACCGAGTTCGAGCCCGCGCTCCCCTCGGCCCCGGAGATCCCGGGCGTCGATTCCTGATTCCTACTCCATTCGCGAGGCAGCCGGTGTCGATCTCCACTGACAGCAACGCCGAGGTCCTGACCGCCGTGCTCGCGCGCGCCGAGACGGACGTCGCCTTTCGGCAGCAGCTGCTGACGAATCCCCATCGTGCCATCCACGATGCGTTCGGCGTGCGGGTTCCCGCCGACCTGCGGCTGCGCTTCATCGAGCGTGGTGCCGACGTGGACGCACTCGTGGTGTTGCCGGACCTGCGCGTACCGCTCGACGAGCTCTCTGACGTGGACCTGGAGCGAGTCACGGGCGGCGTCGGCGCCAGCAATGCCCGCCTTGCCTGGAAGAGCTCCAAGCCATCCAAGTCACAGCGTATCTGAGCGACGCCGCTCACGCGCGAGCCACCAGCCCCCTTCCCGCCACGAGCCGACCCATGATCCACGCTCTCAGCCTGCCGCCGACCCCCACCTTCGCCTACACGTGCGCCGCCGCGGCCGCCGTCGCCGGCCCGATTGCCGGCGACGCCGGGCCAGCCGTCGCCGCTGCCGCTTCGATGTCCGCCGCCGTCGACGAACTCTCGGACATGGAGCTCGAGCACGTCGTGGGCGGGCTTGCTCGCGCCTGGGGCGCCGACGTCTCCACGCGCTCTCCGAGCGACATCCTGCCCCTCGTGCTGGTGAGCCCGACGCTCGACACCGCACACCGCATTCCCGCCTGACCCTCCGCCGCCCTTCCGTCCTGGACATCGCATGCGACACTTCGCCCTCTCACTCGTGTTCCTCGCCGGCCTGATGGCTGCGGGCGTTTCCTTCCTCGGAGCGCAGGTGAAGTATGCCCGGACGCCGGGCGAGCTCTCGCTGCAGGCCGTGCTCGACGGTGCCGCCGTCGGCAACTCCCAGATGCACACCGACTGGCTGCGTACGGTCGGCTTCCGCGGACAACGCATCGCGCGGAACGCTCCGTTCGACCTGCAGCTGCAGTCCACGCTTCAGCAGCATCAGGACAAGAAGCCGCTCACGCCACTCGAGTACGCACTGCAGCAGGGGACCACCTATCAGGTCGCCGTGTCGCGCCAGCTCCGGTCGGGGATCACCCTCGCGCCGAGCGTTGCCGTGTCGCGTGCGCGGTTCGCGGTGCCCGGCGCGCCGGCAGCGGGCAGCGCCGAGGCGGGACTGTCCCTCGCCGTCCCCCTGCTCTACAATCGCGGCGGAGCCGTCACGAGCCGCGCGATCGAGGTCGCGGACCTCGACATGGAGGTGGTCACCGGGAGCTGGCACACGACGGTGAACGGCGCGCTGCTCGGAGTCGTGGGGGCCTATTGGAGCTACGTCGCCGCCGTCGATCGTGCGGTCGTGCAGCGCGGCGCCGAGGCACGGGCGCAGCGACTGCTCGACGAGACGACCCAGCTCGTCGCCAAGGAGGAGCGCGCGCCGGCCGACCTCCAGCAGCTGCGGGCCACCGTTGCCTCGCGCCGCGCCGCGCGGATCCTCTCGGAGCAGGCAGTGGACGAGGCCCGCGTCCAGCTCGGGACCCTCATGGGCATCGATGCCGCGGGGACCCTCGGACTTGGTGCACCCACCACTCCGTTTCCCGCAGCCACGGACAGTGCTGCGGCCGCGCCGCTGCAGGTGGCACGCCTCGAGGCCCTCGCGCGCGTGCGGCGCGCCGACCTTGGCGCCGTGCGGACGAGCAACCGGGCGTTCGAACTGGAACTGGAGCAGTTCCGGCACGCCCAGAAGCCGCGGCTCGATCTGGTCGTCAACCTCGGATACCAGGGCTTCACGCAGGGCCAGGGGTTCGACCACCTCGTCTCCCCGCTGTTCCGCAACGTCCCCGGGCTCAACGCCTCGGTGCGCCTCCGCTACGACCGGGCGTTCACCAACTCCGCCGCGCTCGGCCAGGTGATGCAGGAGGCGGCGCTGCTCGAGCAGCAGCGCGTGAGGCTGCTCGACGTCGAACGCCAGGTGACGACCGACGTCGCCGTCTCGGCGCTCGGGCTCGAGCGTGCGGTGGTGGCGCGCCGCGAGTCGGAGCACGCCGTCGCCCTCTACCGCCTGACCGTCGAGAACGAGCAGCGGAAGCTCAAGCTGGGCATGAACACCTTGTTCGACGTGATCAACGCCGAGGATGCGCTGACCAATGCGCTGCTCACGGCGATCAACAATCGCCGGGTGCACGCCATGGCCATCGCCGGTGTGCGTGCCGCTACCGGCACGATCGCCGAGATGGACGGCGAGGTGGTGCGTGTCGACCAGGCACGCCTGCTCAGCCCTCCATGACGCGTCGCTGCCGCGCCCCCGCTCCTCCATTCCCTTCCGCTGCCAGAGGTGTCAGGTGAGCCAGTCCAACGTCTTCCGAAAAGTCTCGCTTCAGCGGCTCGCGTCTCCCGAGCAGCTCGACCAGCTCATGCGTGTCACCGATGCGCGCGGCTGGGTGGCCCTCGCGGCGCTGGGTCTCATGCTCGCCACCGTGATCGGCTGGGGGTTCGCCGGCCGCATTCCCGAGCAGGTGCACGGCGTCGGGATGCTCGTGAAGAGTGGCGGGATCTTCCAGGTCACGCCGAGCGCCGGTGGGCGCGTGATGGATGTGGCGGTCGGCGTGGGCGACGATGTGGCGGAGGGGCAGGTGGTCGCGCGCATCGCGCAGCCGGAGCTCGTCGACCGCGTCCGGACGGTGCGCTCGGAGCTGGAGCACCAGCGCGCCGAGCACGCCGACCTCGCGTCGTTCACCACGCGCGACGCCGCGCTCCAGCAGAACTTCCTCGCCCAGCAGCGGGTCAGCGTCGCGCAGACGCTGGCCGCCGCCGAGCAGAGCCTCCGCTCGCTGCAGGAGCGTATCGCGAACCAGGAGCAGCTCGTGCAGCAGGGGCTGCTCACCCGGTCCACGCTGCTCGGGACGCGCCAGCAGTTCGACCAGACCAACGAGAAGATCGCCGACGCCCGCGGGCAGCAGACGCAGATCGAGGCGAAGCGCCTCTCGGTGCGCAACGAGCAGGCGGACAAGCTTCGTCAGAGCGCCGCCCGCATCGAGGCGCAGGAGGCCCAGCTGGCCGGCCTGGAGCGCCAGCTGCGGCTCGGCTCCGAGGTGGTGGCCACCTACGGCGGGCGAGTGCTGGAGGTGATGAGCGACCGCGGCAGCCTCGTCGCGGCCGGCGAGCCCCTGATGACCGTGAACCTCTCCGGCCGCGCCGTGAAGGACCTCGAGGCGGTGATCTTCGTGCCCTCGGCCGACGGCAAGCGGATCCGCCCGGGCATGCTCATCCAGATCGCCCCCTCCACGGTGAAGCAGGAGGAGTTCGGACTCATGGTCGGCAAGGTCACCTACGTCTCCGACTTTCCCGCGACGGCGAAGGGAATGCAGCGCGTGCTCAAGAACGACCGGCTCGCGGGCGCGCTCGCCGGCAGCGACGCCCCCTACGAGCTCCACGCCGACCTGGTATTCGATCCGGGCACCACGAGCCGGTACAAATGGACGTCCTCGAAGGGGCCACCGGTGCAGATCCAGAGCGGCACCATCGCCACCGGCAACGTCGAGGTCGCCGCGCGCCGCCCCATCGACATGGTGATCCCGCTCCTGCGCCAGTACACGGGCATCTGACCACCGCCTTCCTCCGACCGCCACGCGCGACATGCCCATGCCCTCCCTGTCCGATCTGCCGTCCGTCGGCCGCCGCCTGCGCGTACTCCTCCCGCGCCATCGCCTCCCGTTCGTCCCGGCACCCGCCGCGGCGCCGGCAGCCGTGCCGCCCGAGGCGACCCGGCGCGTCCGCACCCCGGCCATCCTCCAGATGGAGGCGGTGGAGTGCGGGGCGGCGTCGCTCGCGATGATCCTGGCGCACCACGGACGCTGGGTGCCGCTCGAAGAGCTGCGCGCTGCGTGTGGCGTGTCGCGCGATGGCAGCAAGGCGAGCAACCTCCTGAAGGCGGCTCGCGGCTACGGCCTGGTGGCCAAGGGGTTCAAGCGCGAGCCGGCGCAGCTGCGCACGATGCCGGTGCCGATGATCGTGCACTGGAACTTCAATCACTTCGTGGTCCTCGACGGGTTCGCCGGCGGGCGCGGATACATCAACGATCCCGCGATCGGGCCGACGATCGTGAGCGAGGAGGAGTTCGACCAGTCGTTCACCGGCGTCGCGATGACGTTCGAGCGCGACGAAGCCTTCTCCCGTGGCGGCGAGCAGCCGAGCGTCATCCGCTCGCTCGCGCGCCGGCTGCCCGGCAGCATCACGTCACTCGCCTTCATCATGCTCGCCGGCCTCGCCCTCGTGGTGCCCGGGCTGATCGTCCCGTCGTTCAACAAGATCTTCGTCGACGACGTGCTCGTGAAGGGGCTGGCCGAGTGGGTGAAGCCCCTCCTCGTCGCCATGGGAATCGGTGCGCTGGTCAACGCCAGCCTCACCTGGCTGCAGCAACGCTACCTCCTGCGGCTGGAGACCAAGCTGGCGATCGAGAGCGCGGGCCGCTTCTTCTGGCACGTCCTGCGACTGCCGGTCGGGTTCTTCAACCAGCGCTTTGCCGGCGACATCTCGGCCCGGGTCGCGATCAACGACAAGGTCGCCCGCACCGTCTCGGGCGACCTCGCCACCACCACCATCAACGCGCTGCTCATCGTCTTCTACGCGGCGCTCCTCTTCCGCTACGACGCGGTCCTCGCGCTGGTCGGCGTGTGCACGGCCATGCTCAACGTCGCGGTGCTGCGATGGGCGAGCCGCGCCCGCGTCGACCTGTCGCGCCGCCTCCAGCAGGATCGGGGCAAGATGCTCGGCGCGGCGATGGGCGGGCTCATGACGATCGAGACGCTCAAGGCGTCGGGCGCCGAGTCGGACTTCTTCAGCCGCTGGGCGGGCCACCACGCCAAGGTGAACAACACGTACCAGCAGCTGCTGCTCACCACGACCCTCGTCGGCGTGGTGCCGCCGCTGCTGATGAGCATCAATACCGCGCTCGTCCTTGGCATCGGCGGGCTGCGGGTGATGGACGGCCACCTCAGCATGGGGCTGCTCGTCGCGTTCCAGGCATTGGTCATCGCGTTCCTCAACCCGGTGAACCGGATGGTGGATCTCGGGGGGCAGCTGCAGGACCTCAAGGGCGACCTGTCGCGGCTCGACGACGTGCTGCGTGCCGAGCCGGACCCGCAGGCCTCCGACCTGCCGCTGGACGACTCGGCGGCTGGCGTGCGCGGCGACGCCGTGAAGCTGCGCGGCGCGCTGGAGCTTCGAGCGGTCAGCTTCGGTTACAGTCCCATGGAGCCACCCCTCCTGCAGGACTTCAGCCTGACGCTGCGCCCGGGCAGCCGTGTCGCGCTGGTCGGTGGCTCCGGCTGCGGAAAGTCCACCGTCGCCAAGCTGGTGGCGGGGCTCTATGCGCCCTGGTCGGGCGAGATCCTGCTCGACGGCATGCCACGCCAGTCGGTGCCACGCAACGTGCTGGTCAACTCGCTGGCCGTCGTCGACCAGGACATCGGGATGTTCGAAGGCACCATCAGCGAGAACGTCACGCTGTGGGACAGCACGATTCCCGAGGCGGAGCTGGTGCAGGCCGCGCGCGACGCCGCGATCCACGAGGAGGTGGCGGTGCGCCCCGGGGGGTACGCGGGCCGGATGGAGGAGGGCGGGCGCAACTTCAGCGGCGGCCAGCGCCAGCGACTCGAGATCGCGCGCGCCCTTGCCGTGAACCCGACGATCCTCGTGCTGGACGAAGCCACCAGCGCGCTCGACCCCAACACCGAGCAGGCGATCGACGACCAGCTCCGCCGGCGCGGGTGCACCTGCCTCATCATCGCGCACCGGCTCAGCACCATTCGTGACTGCGACGAGATCATCGTCCTCGACCGCGGGCGCGTCATCCAGCGCGGCACCCACGAGACCCTCGCCGCGGTGCCCGGCCACTACCGCACCCTCATCGCGTCGGAGTGACGCCAGGCCCATGACCCGTCTTCGCGAACTCTCCACGCTCGCCGCGCCCGGCATTGTGCCGGGCGCCGCCGCGCTCTTCCTCGACGCCGAGCTGCAGCTCGGCGGCAGCGCCCGCCCCTTCACCGTCACGAGCTCCGACGTCTGGTACGTGGAAGCAGGCAGCGTCGACCTGTTTGCCGTGGACCGGGATCCGGCACGCGCCCGCCGCTCGCACGTCGTTCGCATCGGCACCGGACAGAGCATCATCGGGCTCCCGGACGGACACGACGGTGCCTCGTACCACCTGCTCGCCGTAGGCACCGCCGACGCGCGCATGCGTCGGCTGCCCATTGCCGTGCTCCGCGCCCGGGCACGCCGGCCCGAGCACGAGCGCACGCTGCAGTTGCTCGCCGACGAATGGGTCGAGGCGCTGTGCCGCGCCTGGCGCGCCGACGGCGTGCCCACCCAGTGCACCGAGCTGGACCCCGGCACGATGCTCACCGTGACGGTGCCCACGATGGCGCGCCCGCGCCACGACGTCTCCTGGGTGCGGCACGCCGAGGGACACTCCGCCCTGCTGGGGCACGAGGCGCTGCGGGTCAACGGCGTCGGCTTCGTTCCGATGTCGCGGCGCGCCTGGATCCGCATCGACACGGCGAGCCGCATCGAGGTGCTGGAGACCGCCAGCCTCCCAGACTCCGACGCGCTCTGGGACGGGCTCGATCGCCTGCACAGCCTCGTGCTGCAATTCGTCGCCATGCGCGAGGTTCACGCCGCACGCGTCGCCACGGAGCGGCTGCAGCGCAAGGAAACGGGGCGTCAGGCGGCGCTTCGCGGTGCCTGTGCCGCGCTCGTGCGCACGATGCAGGAGCCCGGCGCGGAAGAGGAGGCCGCCACGGTGGCGGGGGGAGCCGATCCGTCGGCGACCTGGCATGCCAGCCTGCTCGGTGCCACGCAGCGGGTCGGACGCGCGCTCGGCCTGCCCATCCTGCCGCCCGCGACCGGGGCGAACGGCGAGCTGGCGCGCGACCCGATTGCCGCGATCGCACGCTCGTCGCGCCTGCGCATGCGATCCGTCGCGCTGCGCGACGACTGGTGGCGCCATGACAACGGCCCGCTCCTCGCCTTCCGCGGCGAGCTGCGCCAGCCCGTCGCACTGATCCGGACGCGGCGCGGATACGCGATCTTCGACCCCTCGCGCGGGGTGGAGGAAGCACTGGTTCCCGCCGTCGCCGCCGAGCTGCAGCCGTTCGCGCACACATTCTATCGCCCCTTCCCCGACACGGTGCTCACCATCACCGATGTGGTACGGAGCGGACTGCGCGGCTGTGAGCGCGACGGGGTGATGGTGCTCGCCGCCGGCATCGTCGCCGCGCTGATCGGGATGGTTCCGGCCATCGCCACCGGCGCGATCTTCAACACGATCCTGCCCGGCGCCAACCGGTCGCAGCTCCTCCAGGTCACCCTCATCCTCATCTCCTGCGGCATCGCCGGCACGCTCTTCACCTACGTGCGCGGCATTGCCCTGCTGCGCATCGAGAGCAGGATGAGCGCGACGATCCAGGCGGCGGTGTGGGACCGGCTCCTCAGCCTGCCCATGCCCTTCTTCCGTCCCTATTCCTCCGGCGACCTCGCAATGCGGGCCATGGGCATCGACGGCATTCGCCAGATGATCTCCGGCACCGCCATCACGGCGGTGCTCGGCGGCCTGTTCTCGCTCTGCAACTTCGCCCTCATGTTCGTCTACAGCTCGACGATGGCCTGGTGGGCGACCCTCCTCATCGCCGTCGCCGTCGCCGTCACGGCCCTCGGCAGCTGGCTGCAGATGCGCTACCAGCGCGGCATCGCCGAGATCCAGGCGAAGACCTCGGGACTCGTGCTGCAGCTGCTCACGAGCATCGGGAAGCTGCGCGTCGCCGGCGCCGAGGTCACGGCGTTCACGCTCTGGGCGCAGCGCTTCGCCGCGCAGCGACAGCTGCAGTACAAGGCGCGCTCCATCGGCAACGTGGTGGGCGCCTTCCACGCCGCCTTCCCGGTGATGGCGTCGATGCTCCTCTTCTGGGTCGCGCTGCCGCTCATCCAGGGCGCGCAACCCGCCATGCGCACCGGCGACTTCCTCGCCTTCCTCTCGGCCTATGGGTCGTGCCAGGGCGCGCTGCTCGGCACCTTCATGGCGCTGCTCGGCACGCTGAACGTCATCCCGCTGTACGAGCAGTCCAAGCCGATCCTCCAGACGCGTCCCGAGGCGGACGTCTCCAAGACCGACCCGGGCGACCTCGCCGGCGACATCGAGGTCCAGGGCGCCACCTTCCGGTATTCGGAAGACGGGCCGCCCGTGCTGCGCGGCATCTCTCTCCACGTGCGGCCGGGCGAGTTCGTGGCCTTCGTCGGTCCCTCCGGCTCGGGCAAGTCGACGATCCTGCGGCTGCTGCTCGGGTTCGAGACGCCGGAGGCCGGTGCCATCTACTACGACGGCCAGGAGCTCGGTGGGCTGGACATCCACGCCGTGCGCCGCCAGGTGGGCGTCGTGCTGCAGAGCGGCCGGCTCACTTCGGGCGACATCTTCAGCAACATCGTCGGCTCGGCACCGCTGTCGGTGGAGGACGCCTGGATCGCTGCACGCATGGCGGGGTTTGCCGCCGACGTGGAGGCGATGCCGATGGGGATGCATACCGTCGTCAGCGAGGGAGGCGGGACCCTTTCCGGCGGCCAGCGCCAGCGGCTCATGATCGCGCGCGCCCTCGTGCGTCGGCCGCGGCTGCTCTTCTTCGACGAGGCGACCAGCGCGCTCGACAACCGCACCCAAGCGATCGTCAGCGAGAGCCTCGCACAGTTGCACGCGACACGCATCGTCGTCGCCCATCGCCTCAGCACGATCGTCACCGCCGACCGCATCTGCGTGGTGGAGCGCGGACAGATCGTGCAGAGCGGGCGATATGACGAGCTCATGGCCCAGCCGGGCCTCTTCGCCGACCTCGCGCGGCGTCAGATCGCATGACGCGCGCGCACCACGACGCCACACCGGGCAGGACTCCAATGCGAAAGACGACAATCATCCCCAGACTCCTCGCGCTCGCCGCGGCGCTCACGGCCTGCAGCGAGGGCACCCCCGCCGATCGCCGCGTGGAGCAGGCGCGCCGCGCCGACCAGGACGTCGTGATCGGCGTAGCGTGGCCCTGGGCCGCACGCAAGGAGATGCGCTTCGGCGACGGCATCGACATGGCCGTCGCGGAGGTCAACGCCACCGGCGGGGTGAACGGGCGCCCGCTGCGCATCGTGCGGGGCGACGACCGGGAGTCGGCCGACGAGGGGCGGATCATCGCCCAGCAGTTCGGCGCGGACCCGTCGATGGTCGCCGTGATCGGGCACCTCCAGTCGTTCGTCTCGGTGCCCGCGGCGGCCATCTACGACCATGGCGGGCTCGTGATGCTCGCCCCGGCCGCCACCGACCCGGCACTCACCGCCCAGGGCTACCCCCGTGTCTTCCGCGGCACCTTCACCGACAAGGCCTCCGGGCGGCAGATGGCGGAGTACGCGGCGCGCCTCGGCTACCGGCGCGTGGCCATCGAGTACGTGCGCAGCGCCTACGGCCGCGCGCTCGCTAACGCCTTCGAGGAGGCAGCCGCCGACCTCAAGCTCACCATCGTGACACGCCAGTCGTACGGCGCGGAGGCGGTGACCCTCGACACCTTCGAGCCGGTCGTCCGTGACTGGGCGACCCTGGACCTCGATGCCATCTTCCTGGCCGGCGAGGTCCCGTCGGGTGCGTGGTTCGTGCGCGCCGCGCGCAAGCACGGGCTCACCACGCCGATCCTCGCGGGCGACGCGCTGGGCTCCCCCGCGCTGCTCGAGATCGCCGGCGACGCCGCCAACGGCACCGTCGTGCCGTCGGTGTTCCACCCCGACGAGCCGCGCGCCGAGGTCCAGCGCTTCACCAGCGCCTTCCGGCAGCGCTACGGTGCGGCACCGGATGCCGGCTCCGCGCTCGGCTACGACGCCGTGCAGGTGCTCGTCGCCGCCATGCGGCAGGCCCGCTCCACCATCCCGGACAGCGTCGGCGCCACGCTGCACGCGCTGCGTGACTGGAGGGGCGTGACTGGTCCATTCACCTTCGATGCGGCCGGCGACGTGGTGAACAAGCCGATCGTCAAGATGGTGGTCCGTGCCGGACGCTTCGAGTACCTCCCGGAGGAAGCGAGGCCGACACGCGTCGCAGCACGCCCGACGGCGGTGACGCTCGCCGGCACGTCGGCCACGCCATGACGGCCGCGATGGTGGCACCGGTGCGCGACACGGCGCCCTGCCCGCGCGACGAGCTGCGCGCGTACGCCGCGAGCGCATTCGACGCCGCGGCCGTCGGCGCGCCACGCAGCTACCCGCTGGACGACGAGCTTTTCGTCGGGGCATGGGATGGCTGGGCGCACGACGCCGCGCGGGTTGGCGCCGCCCCGGTCCTCCAGCGCTCGCTCGTGCAACTGCAGTTCCCGGTCGCCCAGGGTATGAGCAGTCGTGCCGACTACCAGGACTGCACACGGCGCGGCATCCTCCCGCCCCAGGGGAAGCACGCGCCCGCGCACCTCGCCGATCCGGACGGAGTGTCCATCCACATCCATCCCACGCCGGCGGGACGGCTGCCGGTGATCAGCACGCGCCATCGCGCCGACTTCGAGACCATCGTGCGGGCCGTCACGCGCCGCAACGAGCCCGATCTCATTCCGCCGTCCATGGGTGCCTGCATCGTGGGCGGGTACAACAGCTGGTCGCGCGTCGATGCGCTCCGCGCGGAATGGACCGCCCGGCAGCGGGGGATGGGGCGTGACGATTCGCCCGAGTCGTGGGCGCAGGAGTTCCGTCGCATCATGCCGCAGCGCGAGCTGTACCAGGACCGGTTCGTCATCCTCAGCGCCGGCCCGTACAGCGGGACACGCGGCGCCGACGTCGGGGTGGACGACGACGCGTGGCTCCGCCTGTCGTACCGGATCCGGCTGGAGCACGAATGCGCGCACTACTTCACGCGGCGCGTCTTCGGGTCCATGCGCAACTCGCTGCTCGACGAGCTGGTGGCCGACTATACGGGCATCGTGTCCGCGCGCGGCCGCTTCGAGCCGGCGTGGCTGCTTCGCTTCATGGGCGTGGAGGGGGAGCGATTCCGCTCCGAGGGGCGCCTCGTCAACTACCGGGGCACGCCGCCACTGGGCGACGACGCCTTCCTGATGCTGCAGCAGCTGGTCCGCTCCGCGGCGCGCACCCTCGACGACTTCGACACGATGCTGCGCGGCGGCGAAGCGCCCCGGCGCGGGCCGCGTACCGTGGACGAGACGGCGTCGAGCATCACGGCGATCGCGGGAATCGGGTTGGAGGCGCTGACGGAGCCTGGGGCGGGCACGGCGCTATACGCCGCCTACCGGCGCTGTGCGGACGCATCGCGGGCGTGAAGGCCCCGGGCGCGCGTCACGTCGTGAAGTAGACGCGCTCCTCGAGCCGTCGCCTGAACCGGCGGCTGCACTGCACGTGCGTGCCGTCGTGCAGCACGAGCGTCAACTCGCCCTGCCCCTGCGACTCCACCGCGGCGATCTTCGTGCTGTTCACGATGGCCGAGCGGTGCACCCGCACGAAGACGGCCGGGTCGAGCACCTCCTTCTCGAGCGTCGCCAGCGTCTTGGTGAGGAGGCGTGGCTTCTGCTTCACGTAGAGTCGCGAGTAGTTGCCGTCGGCCTCGATCCAGTCGATGTCGGCGACGCGCACCACCACGTATTGCCCCCCGGTGCGGATGGCGAGCGCTTCCGGATGGCCGGTCCGTCGCGGATCCTCGAGGTGCTCCAGCAGCCCGCGCAGGCGAGGATCCGGTTCCGCCCGTTCCTCGCGCGCGCCGCCGCTTCGCGCCGCCAGCTGTGCGCGCGCCCGCTCCAGCGCGGCCAGGAAGCGCGCCTCGTCGAACGGCTTCAGCAGGTAGTCCAGCGCATACGCCTCGAAGGCGCGCACCCCGAACTCCGAGTACGCCGAGGTGAAGATGATCATCGGCATGTGCGCCGCTCCCACCTCGGCGATCACCCCGAAGCCGTCCAGGTTCGGCATTTCCACGTCGAGGAAGAGCAGGTCGACATCACGGCGTGCGAGCGCCTCCACCGCCTCGCGTCCGTCGAAGCATTCGCCAACCACCGCCAGGTGGCCGGCCCGCTCCGCCAGCTCGCGCAAGCGGCGCCGCGCCGACGCGTCATCGTCCACGATCAAAGCCCGGATCGTCGCGCCGGTCATGTGCCAGGCTGATCGACGGGCCGTGCCGGCGCGCTGCCTGTTCCGCCGCCGGCATGTCCGATGTCGTGCATCGTGTCCAGGTGCCAGGGGATGCGCACTCGCGCCACAGTCCCCCCCGCCTCGCCTCGCGACAGCTCGAGGTGCGCAACCGGGCCATACAGCTCGCTCAGCCGCGCGCGGGTGTTGCTGAGGCCGACCCCACGGTGGCCCGGCCGCTCGGCATGCTGGGGCGCCGCGCCCAACCCGACGCCGTCGTCGCGTACCACGAGCTCCAGCTCCCGGTCACCTCGCCGAGCCGTCACCTCGATGCGGCCAGCGCTGGCGCGAGGCGTGAGTCCATGCTTCACGGCGTTCTCCACCAGCGGCTGCAGGATCATGTGCGGCACGCATCCTTCCAGCGCCCCGTCCTCCACATCCCACCGGATGTCGAGACGACGGCCGAGGCGCGCGTGCTCCACCTCGAGGAAGGAGCGTAGCGTCACCAGCTCCTCGCGCAGCGTCACCTCCTGGGTGGACGCTCGCGCAAGTGCACCGCGCAGCAGCACGCCGATGTCGTCCAGCATCCGCACCGCCGCATCGGGGTCGCTGCGCATCAACGACGACACCACGCCCAGCGCATTGCCCACGAAATGAGGGTTGAGCTCGGCCTGCAGCGTCCGCAGCTCGGCGGCGGCACCGCGCTGCCGCTCCTCCTCCAGCCGCTGGTGCAGGCGCAGGCGTCGCCGCTGCGACCACCGGGACCTGCGCAGCGCCGACCCGGCATGATACAGCCCGACGGCGACCAGGTAGATCATGAGCTCGATCAGCGTCTGCATGACGATGTTCCGCAGCAGGTGCGACTCGGGCATCACGACCATGCGCAGCGGAGAGAACAGCGTGAGCATCACCACCTTCTCCACGCACAGCACGGCCCCCACCGCGAGCCCGGTGAGGAGGTGCACGCGCAGCATCAGCGCGGATGCGCCTGGACGGTCGAACCGGCGGATCAGCGCAATGCCGGCGATCATGCCACCGAGCCGGATCGCGACGGTGAGCATCGCATCGGCGGCATCCACCATGGGATTCGGGTCGATGCCGGCCCGGATCCCGGCCGGTCCACTCTGCTGGAAGCGGAGCCAGGAGATCAGCGCCCAGGCGGCAACCAGCGACACCACCCGGAGCGCGGGCGCCCCCGCCGCCAACCCCCCGCGCAGGCGTGCCCGCCACGGCGCCCGCACCGATGACGGCGGCACCGCCCCGTCCCGGGGCGCACCGACGGGCAGGGATCCATCGTCGTCACCGTCTACGTCGTCCGCCTCAGGCAGGGCAGGCACCGCGCTGTCCTCGTCCCGCCATGGTAGCGTGACGCGCGCTTCCATCCCGTGCGGTCCGTCCGGACGGAGCTCGAGGCGCGCGCTGCTCCCGTAGAGCTCCACCAGGCGGGCGCGCACGTTGGACAGGCCGATGCCCGTCCCGTGCGACGGCGCCGTCTCCGGGCTGGCGTCGTCGCCGGCCCCCCGGTCGGAGACCGACAGCACGAGCACGGTGCCATCGGCGCCGCCACGCTCGGCCGCGATGTGCAGCGTGCCGCCGCCGCGCGGTGCGAGCCCGTACTTCACCGCGTTCTCCACCAGCGGATGCAGGATCATGTCGGGCACGAGGGCGCCGCCCAGCTCCGCGGAGATGCTTCGCACGACGCGGAGCCGCCCGGAGAGCCGGAGCCGCTCGTACTCGAGTACCGGCTCCAGCCCCTCCAGCTCCTCGTCGAGGGTCACCTCGTGCTCGCCGCGCCGTCCGAGACGTCCGAGCAGCTCCCCCACTTGTGCCAACGTTCGCTCGGCCGCACCCCGGTCGGTCCGGAGCAGTGCGCCGACGCTCGCCAGGGCGTTGCCCAGGAAGTGCGGGTTGAGCTCCGCCTTCAGTGCATGCAGCTCGGCCTCGGTGCGGCGGCGACGGGCTTCCGCCACCTGCACCCCGAGCGCGGCGCGCGCCAGCTCCAGGTGGCGGTGCCGCGTCGTCCGGCGCGCGACCTCGAAGAGGAGCGCCATGATGAGGTAGCCGCCCACATCGTACTTCCATGAGTTGGCGTCCGGCCGGCCGGGGGGCGTCCAGTACGGCGTCAGGCGCACGGCCATGATCGTGGCCAGGTGGTCCAGGGCGGTCAGAAGGCCCAGCGCCGCGAGATGCGCGCGCAACGTGCGGGGCCAGCCGGCGGCGATCAATGGATATCGCCGGATCATCTCGCGCGCGACCACGAGGAAGACGACCGGCACCAGCGTTCTGGACAGGACCACGGAGGCGTACGTCCACAGCGACTCGGAGCCGCCCGCCCGTTCATACGTCTCCAGCAGCATGCCGGCGCTGCCCGCCAGCACGATGAACCCGAACAGCAGCACCGGGGGCGATCGGTAGAAGGGCACCGGCGGCCCGTCGAGCGGGGACACGGCACCGGCGGCAGCCGTGCGGTCCCGCAGCTCGCGCGGGGGAGCGAGCATCGCGCGCTCGCCGAGCATCGACGACATGGAATGGGACCCACGGACGCGTCCCCTGGCCAGCGCGCGCCCGTCATCGAGTGCGCCCGTCGCCGGGACGGGACGTGCCGCCGGCCCGCACATCTTGCCGCGCGGCACGACGTTCCGCCATGGGCGCCGCATCACGGAATGGCGACGGGGCCGTTCACCGACGCGACATGCCACTCACACGCGATTCCTGCCGGTCGTACAAGATCGCTCGCGCGTCGCACACCTCCGCCCTACCGTGACGACGTCGACCCCCTCCCCCGTCCCCAAGCGAAAGAGGAAGCTGCCATGATCGGAACCCGCGCCGACAGCGTGTGCCAGCACAAGCTCGCCCGCGAGCTCGACAAGCTTGCCGGCGAGGTGTGGGGTGGGAAGCGACCGACCGTCCTCATCGGCCGCGACGACGCGCTCGCCGACGCCCTTGAGCGCGTGGTCCGCTTCGCCGCTGCCGACAGCCCGGTGCTCGTCACGGGGGAGACCGGGACGGGCAAGGAGCTGTTCGCCCGCGCCATCTTCCTCTTCAGCGACCGCAAGCACCGCCCCTTCCTCAGCATCAACTGCGCGCAGTACCAGGACGGGCAGCTCATCGCGAGCGAGCTGTTCGGGCACAAGCGCGGAAGCTTCACGGGAGCGCTCGCGGATCATCGCGGGCTGTTCGAGGAAGCCGACGGAGGAGTCCTCTTCCTCGACGAAGTCGGGGAGCTGACCATGGGCGCGCAGTCGATGCTGCTCCGAGTGCTGGGGGAGGGTGACATCGTCCCGGTGGGGGGCACCCAGGCCAGGCATGTCGACGTGCGCATCATCGCCGCCACCAGCCGCGACCTGCTGCCCATGGTGGCCGCCGGCACCTTTCGCGCGGACCTCTACTATCGCCTGCGCTACCTGCACGTCGTCGTCCCCCCCGTCCGCGAGCGTGGCAACGACTGGGAGCTGATCGCCAGCTACTACATGGACCAGCTCCGCCTCAAGCGCCGCACCCCCAAGCTCCTGTCCGACGACTCGCTCGAGATGATGCGGCAGTACAGCTGGCCGGGCAACGTGCGCGAGCTGCGCAGCGTGGTCGACACCGGCTTCAGCCTCAGCAGCGGCCTGTGCATCGAGCCGCGGGACTTCGCCGAGCAGCTGGAACAGACGGCGCGCACGGAGCAGCTGCGGCGCATCCCCATCGCGCGCGACAGCATGGGCGCGCTCCAGCGGATGCTCGAGGAGCACGAGAGCTTCTGGGAGGTGGTGCATCGCCCCTACCTGCAGCGTGAGCTCAGCCGAGGCGAGGCGCGCGAGATCATCGCCCAGGGCCTGGACCGCACCCGCGGGAGCTACAAGCGCCTCGTGACGCTCTTCAACATGGCGCCCGGCGACTACCTCAAGTTCATGGACTTCCTCCGCCACCAGGACCTCAAGGCGGGCTGACGGTCGCCGTGGGTCAGGCCGGCACCTCGTACTCCATGTCGTAGAGGTGCGCCTTGCCCTCGATGCGGATCGACATCGTGCCGCTGATGCCGGCGAGCTCGCCGGTTCCCGAGCCCGGCGCAATGACGATGGTGAGCGATTGCCCCGCGGGCGTCATGGTGCCGCGATGCGCGAGGGCGAAGCTTCCCCGCCGGCCGTGGAGGGTGCCCGTCGCCTGCTCCAGGGCGACGTAGACCGCCGCGCCGGTGCCCTCGAAGCGCAATGCGAGCATCTCGCCGACGCTGTGCGCGTCGAGGGCGCCGTGGAACTGCTTGTCGAGGGTCATGATGCCCACGGGTCCGGGGGCGCCAGGAGTGTCGGGCGCGCGGGGGGTGAGCTTGACGTCGAAGCGTCCTGAAACAGAAGGCATGAAGGGGATTCGGATGAGGAACTAACGTACTCCGTACTCCGTACTCGGTACCTGGTACTC